>Ga0307310_10000286_pt1 | contig 15772 bp, 12 predicted proteins | sample ER_DNA_197_FD_194502 | JGI IMG/M metagenome (GOLD analysis project Ga0307310, IMG submission 194502) | Bulk soil microbial communities from the East River watershed near Crested Butte, Colorado, United States - ER_DNA_197 | ecosystem: Environmental > Terrestrial > Soil > Floodplain | place...
GGTGGACAGGCTCAACCCAAATCTCCCACTCTTTTCGAGCAATCGTACGATCCCTAGAAAACGCTTTCACAAAGGTACACGATAGGTTCATCCGACAGCCAGCGCATCGACAACAGAGAACGGACCGGACGTGGCAAGCTCGCCTCACACTCGTTCGCGGACTATCGCCGACGTTGCTGCCCGTGCGGGGGTCTCACTGGCCACGGTCTCGCGTGTGATGAACGGTAACCAGTCGGTCGATGAGGCACTGGCCGAGAAGGTTCGAGCTGCCGCGAGCGAACTCAACTACTCCGCCAGCCCGCTCGCCCGCAGCCTGGTCCTCGGCAAGACGAACACGATCGCGATCGTCGTGCCCGACCTCGGAAACCCGACCTTCCACGGTGTGCTGCGAGGTTTGAGTCGCGCTGCTGGGCGCGACGGCTATCACGTCCTGATCGCCGACTCGGCCGAGTCGGTCGCTGAGGAAAAGATCCTCGCCGTCGAGACCCGAAGGCGCTGCGACGGCATCGTGCTGTGCGCGCCGCGCATGACCGAGGCGGATCTCAAACCGCTGCTTGAAGAACTCAAACCTGTCGTGCTCGTAAACCGCGACCCCGGATCAGCCGGTACGCCGGTGGTCGCCGCCGACTACCGGACGGCGTTTGGGGAGTTGCTCGATCTCCTCTACGGCCACGGTCATCGTTCGATGGTTTATCTTGCCGGCGCGCCGCAGAGCGTATCGAACGCCCTGCGGGTCGCGGCGCTTGACAGCTTTCTCGATGATCATCAGGACGTGGCAATCCAGAATCTTCCATGTGGCGTCAGCTTCGCCGACGGCTACGAGGCCGCAGAGCGGGTACTCGCCTCCGCGGCGACCGGGGTGCTGGCGTACAACGATCTCGTCGCGATGGGCTTGATGAGTGCCTTCGGCCAACGCGGCGTGAGCGTGCCTGGACGCATGTCGGTCGTCGGATTCGACGACATCCCATTTGCTCGCTATCTGAACCCTCCCCTGACGACTGCGTCGGTTCCCGTGACCGAACTCGGTGAGCAGGCTTGGCGTCGGATGTGGGACCTGCTGAAGGGCCGCGCGCCTGGCCCTACGATCTTCTTCCGCCCGACGATTGAGCGCCGACGGAGCGCGGGGCCCGTACAACTCAGCGAGTCCGTCCACTGACCACGTCGCCGGCGGAGCCGGACGGCAGGCGTCCGAATCCGATCGCCCGCTACGAGGATTGGCCGGCTGCAGTGCGGTCGGCCGAGCCGTATGTCGGAGCGGAAGCGGGGGCCACGGCATTGGGCCGGGTGCTCGGCCTACGACGGCAGCCCGAGCGTCCCACCGTGCACGAGGAGGGAAGTCAGCGGCTGGATGGCGTCGTCATCCGCCGGCTGCGGTGGTCGGTGGGCTACGGACCAGACACGAGCGCCTGGCTATTGCGCCCGGAAGGCACTCGCCGCAGCCTGCCCGGCATTCTCGGCATGCACTGTCACGGCGGCGTACGCTCCGTCGGCGCCGAGCAGCTGGTCGACCTCGGCGCCGGCTCAAACCCGCGGGCAGCCTGGCTACGGGATGCGTACTACTCCGGTCGTGCACCCGCGAACGAACTGGCTCGTCGGGGCAATGTCGTTCTCGTGCACGACACCTTCTCGTGGGGCAGCCGGCGGTTCGACCTATCTCGTCCTACACCACGGCTCGCGGCGCTGCTGGACGCCCAAAGCGCCCTGTGGCAACAGCAAGGCGTCAGTCCCACCGACGACGAGCGGTTTGATTTGGCGTCAGGGCTGCACGAGGACACCTTGGCCAAGGCCGCTGGCGCACTGGGTCAGACGTTCGCCGGCGCGGTACTGACAGACGACCTGGCGGCCTTCGGAGTGCTTGCCGCTGAAGATGGGGTCGATCCCGCGCGGCTGGGGACATTCGGCTTCTCCGGTGGAGGCGGCCGAAGTCTGCTGCTTTCGGCGTTGGACCGCCAGGTCGCGGCGTGCGTCGTGAGCTGCATGATGGCGACCTTTGCCTCGCTGGTACCGACAGAGCTCGACACGCACTCCTGGCTGCTCCACATACCCGGCCTCTGGTCGCTGTCGGACTGGCCTGACCTGACCGCCCTGGGGCGGGCGCGATTCCTGGTCCAGTACCGGGCTGATGACGAGCTTTTTCCGCGCTCCGGGATGGAGCAGGCCCATGATCATCTGCTCCGCCTGCATGCGGGCACCGTGCGCTACCGCGGATCATTCACCCCAGGTGGGCACGCCTTTGATGCCGAGATGCAGCAAGAAGCGTGGGCCTTTCTGGCCGAAGCCTGGTGAGCTTGATCAGCTGCTGCCCGGGAGGTTACGCCGCGCCCATTCGTACGCGATCTTGTGCGACTCGAATCGAGAGTCGACGCTCGGTTCGTCGATCTCGATCATGAAATCCCCGTCGTAGTCGTCAGGCAGCGCCGCCAGCACGGCGTCGAAATCGACCACCCCGAGGCCCGGCTCGCACCAGAGCCGCTTGGACGCCGTCAACTCCTGATAGGACCTGGCCTTTGACTGCTGCTCGGCATCGAGGTAGTCGGGGAAGACATCCTTGATGTGAATGCCGCCCAACCGGTCGGCGTAGCGCTTGATGAACGTCGCGGGTTCGATGCCGGCCCACCGGAGGTGGCCGGTGTCGGGCCCGAAGCCGATCACGTCCGGACCTAGCTGGTCGAGCAGGGTGACGATCTCCTCCTCGGTCTCGAACACCCCGCCGACATGGGAGTGGTGTAAGGGGCGAAGGCCCTCCGACTGCAGCACCTGGCAGATGATGCCGCAGTTCTCGATGGCTAGGTGCAGCCGATCCCGATCGAGGTCCGCACCCACGGCTGGTCGGGCCATCCGGCCGGGAATGGCCATCGAGGAGATCATGGTCCGATCGAGACCCAGCTCCACCTGGATGGCCGCAAATCGCTTGGCCCGCTCGATCTCCTCGGCGACGTCGATCGTCTCGTCGAACGGGGAGTTGAACAAGCTGAGAGCCGGTGCGAGCCCATAACCACCGATCCAATCAAGGTATTGGCGTGCATTCATCCCGTCTGGTACGTCGGCTTTCACAGCGGCGAAACCGATCTTGGCGAAATCGGCGAATGCTTCCTGGAACACGGCCGGCGACTTGTCCGTGCGACCGCCTCGGCTCCAGTAGGGAATTGGGTTCACGGCGAGGCGGCGCTCTGTCGGCATGATCACCCTTCCGACCTTAGATGCGCGGACTACGGCTGCGTAACAAGTGTCGGCACCTGCAACAGGCCGGATCGTACCGTCGCCATGGCCTTGTCGAGGTCTTGCATGTGGAACCGGCGCCCGTAGCGGGCCTCGCTTTCCGCCGCTAGCCGCGTGATGTGTTTGTCTGCGGCAAGGGCGTTCGCTGCTGTGTTGTACACGGTGATCTCGATCTTGTTGGGGCCGCTGCGGAGCGCGTCGGTGATTTCCACCCGGTACGGCGGGGCCCAGGCCATGCCGCAGTCGATGCCGTTGACGCGTACTTTGGCGACCTCGCCCACCGGTCCTCGCACGGCCACCCCGTATGAGGGTCCAGCCAGGCCGTGCTCTGCAGCGTCGCCGTCGAGAACATCGCAGTTGCCGAAGTCGATCAAGGCTCGACCGTCGACGGCATCCACTTCGATGCTGGTCGTATACGTTGCCGCCCCCGAGTAGTGGCGCCTACCGGCCTCGTCCTCCCAGGCGTGCGGTAGGTCAACCGGCTGCGCCCGCTCGTTCCCGTACGCCACCTCCCAAGGACCGCTCAGCGGCTGCCGACTCTCGCCTCGAGCGTCGATTGAGACACTCTTGATCGGCTCCTCGCTCAGCATGATCACCGTTGCTTCGTACGGGTGCAGTGTGAGTTCCATGCCCTCGTTCAGCGCTCCTGCTTGGAGCACTCGGCCCGACAAAGCATCCCATTGCTCATAACTCGACATGGTCGTTCGCGCGACCAGTCCGAACGTCTGAGTCGCGGGGCCGGTGTTGATCACCACATAGATCTCGGCGTCCGGAGACCGTCGGTGCACAAAGCCAATGTCCGGCGTTGCTGGCGAGATCTCAAGATCGGGCGCGACACCCCCGATCAGCGCATCGCGCAGCCCTTCAGTCTCCACAACGAGTGCGCCAGGCACCTCTGCGGTGGAGTCGATCACGATCACCAAGCCACCCGCGGTGATCACTTCGTCCAGCCAGGTCGCGGTCGAGTCCAAGATCATGGTCGTAGCCGGGACAATGACCGCCCGATACCGGTCCGGTGGTGTCACGGCAAGCGCATCATCATCGATCAGGTCGTAATCCAGCCCCGTCGTGCGGATCGTCGCGGGGATCGCGCTAGGCATCCGCCGAACTGCCTCCCGCCAGGTGTTCAGCGAGCCGCCCTGCGCCCGGCCCATGATCGCGAACAAGTCCTCGTTGGGCACGTACACCGCGATGTCGGCCACCGGTTCGCCTTGCTGCAGCAGCCAGCACAGCCGGCTGAGGTACTTGGTGAACTCGGGCATCGCAGGCCACCACGGGTTACGGTCGTCGAGCGCGCCGGCAGCGTAGAAGAACCAGCCCAACCCTGGAGCGTCGGCCGGCGAGTAAGGCCAGCCATGCCCGACGAGTTGGTTGACGCCATTGAGGAAGTGCTCGTGCGCCTCGCCCTTCAGGTCCAGCGGGTTCGCGCGGAACGAAGGTGAGTGCACCCAGGTCCAGACCTCGGCGGAGACGGCCATACGCCCGTAAAGGTGTGCGGCTGAGGACGCCCAGCGGGTCTCGGTGATCCTCCGCCAGCCCCAGCCCTCCCCCTCGAACAGGTCCGCGAACCGGTAGCTGCTGATCGTGGCGGGCGGTGTCCCATAGCTCTGGATCCGGAACGGCACGCCGCGTTCGGAGGCCCAGCGTTGGCACGTGCCGACGAAGTTCTCCTCATACAGCTCGGCCAGGGTGCGGTGGTAGCCGGCGCGGATTCGGGCTGCGTCCGGCCCATCGACAGCGAGCCGATACAGCACCGGAAGGAGGTCGTAGCCGCGCCGCCGGGCAAACTCCGCCGGCAAACTCGGCGTCCAGTCGCTGCCGTACACCTCGAGGCTGTCGCAGAAGACCGATCCCACCAGCTCTGCGGGAACGGCGTTCAGCATCGGGTTTCCGACCGCCCGCAGGTGCGCATCTGCGGCCGCCGCGGAGTAATGATCAAACACGAGACCCTCCGCTCCGGCAGCCGCTCGCTTGACGTTTTGCCCGGTGAGGCGGGCGTACGCCAGCAGCACAATCCGGGGACCATCGCCGCCCTCGATGATCACCTGACCGTCCACGACGGGCAGCCGCTCATATGACTCCGGCAGCTCTTGTAGTGAACCGGCGCCGACGTATGCGGCAACCAGATCATCGCCTGGCCAGGGTGAAACCACAGGAACCTGCAGCGATCCCGGCCCGATCTCGCGTCGCTCCCAGTGCAGCTGCCGGGCGGCCAGCTCCGTCGAAATGTGCGGACCGCCGAAGGACCAGCCGCTACCGAGCGTGAGGTCGAAGCTAAGGCCCTTTTCGCGCGCCCGTTCGGCGGCGAAGCACAGGTCGGCCAGAAAGACCTCCGAACCGAACTCGGTAGTGGCCGTCACCAGCGGATAGACGTACGCCACCTCGACTCCGCCGATTCCGGCGTCGGCCATAGCAGTGAGTTCGCGCTCAAGCTCCTCTCGCGTCACCGAAGGACCGAACCACCACCAGCGCATCCGAGGCGCGCCGCTCGGCGGCGGCTTTGCAAACCCTGCGCGGAGATCGTCGATTCCAGGCATAGAGGACATGGTTAAGCATGGCGCGATTGTGGTCCCTGATCGATCTAGCCTCGGCCCAGGAGAAACATGCCGGGGTGGAGAATGCCGAAGTAAGCATGTCCCGCTGAGGCACCCTGCGAAAGGCGACAGCATGAGCGCTCAACCCGATCAGCTTGACCCGTCCGCCACCGCCCAGCTCGGAGGTCGCGCTTACGCAGAGTCACAGGTCTCCTACCGCGGCGCCACGTACTGGCTGGACCGGTCGGAGGACGGTGTCAAACGTCTCGTGGCGGTCGCCGATGACGAGTCCGTGTTCCGCGACTTCGTGGGTGCGGTCGAAAGCACCGATGGCAAGTTTCGCCTGGTTGCCGAGACCAGCCCGGAGAATGCCCTTGCGCTGCGATCCGCACTGCCCTGGCTGACCCCGTCGCGCTTCGGATTGCATACCTCGGCCGGCTTCGGCGACCGGCTCGGGCTCGCGACACCCGGTCACGTACGAGCGTTGCAGGCGGTCGGCGCAGCTATCAACCCCGTGTTCGCCCAGCAATCCATTCGCGAGATGGGGCGCTGCCATCGGACGCCGCGCAATGTGCTCGACGATGCAACCTGGGGGGCATTCCAGGCTGGGTGGACGAAGCCAGTGGGTGGCGATGCGGATCATTTGGAGCAGCTCGAGGACATCGAGGACACGACGGCTGCCGGCTTCGTGTTCTACACCCTGGATCCCAAGGCGGAAGTCGACCCCGAGGCGGAGTACGCAGATCCCGCGGCGATCCAGCAGAAAGTGGAGGCGCTCGAGTGGGCGGGTCTGGAGTCCGATCTGGCGACCTTCACCAAGACCTATGTTGGCCGCCGCATCGACCTCGAACATGAGGCGATCGAGCTGGACGAGGAGTCGGTCCTTCGCGCCTTGGCGAAGTACGGCCCATCTCTTGCGCACGCGATGGCCATGTACCGGCGCCTGACGGAGAAGGACATCGACTGCGAGGTCGAGTTTGCCGTTGACGAGACTGACTATCCGACCAAGCCGGCGGAGCACATCGTTGTTGTCAGCGAGCTGCAGCGCCTTGGGATGAATTTCATCTCGTTCGCACCGCGCTTCGTCGGCCGCTTCGAAAAGGGTGTCGAGTACATCGGTGACATCGGCGAGTTGCAGCGTGACTTCGAGATTCATGCGGCGATCGCCCGGGCGCTCGGGCCGTACAAGCTGTCTCTGCACTCGGGGTCGGACAAGTTCTCCACGTATCCGCTCATTGCCGAGGCGACCAAGGGTGTGGTGCATCTCAAGACGGCCGGCACCAGCTGGGCAGAAGCGTTGCGGGTGATCGCGAACAATGATCCCGATCTGATGCGAGAGGTTCTCGCGCTGGCCCTTGACAGCTTCGAGGCCAACCGCAAGAGCTACCATCTCTCGTGCGATCCGGCGAAGATCCCGACTGACCCCACCGATGACGAGGTCGCTCAGTTGATGACCCGAGTCGACTCACGGCAGGTCTTGCACGTGGGCTACGGCGCGATCTTGGAGGAGTTCGGGACGAGGATGTACCACGTGTGGAACGACAACGAAGAGGAGCACTACCGGATCATCGCTGACCACTTCGTGAAGCATCTGGCGCCGTTCGCGGCCTACGCGCAGTAGCCCCCGATCGATCCATGTGCCCTGAGCTTGTCGAAGGGCGCCCAGCCGCGCTCAGCGCGCGTTAGGGCCGCCGGTACGACTCCTGGGGCAAGTTGTACGCCAGGTCGATGGCCGTCTCGACCGCCTCGGCCAGGCTGAGCCGATGCTCCAGCACCAGGCGCGCGAGATAGCCAGCGTCGACGCGACGAGAGAGATCATGGCGAGCGGGTATGGACGCGTACGCCCGCGTGTCGTCCACAAAGCCCGAAGTGTTGTAGAAGCCGGCCGTCTCGACGGCGAGTTCCCGGAACCGACGCATGCCCTCCGGTGAATCCAGGAACCACCATGGGGCCCCTAGCCGAACCGATGGATAGGTGCCGGCGATCGGCGCCAGTTCGCGGCTGTACACAGTCTCGTCGACGGTGAAGAGGATGACTCGAAATCGCGGGTCGGTGCCGAACCGGTCCAGCATCGGCCGGAGGGCACGGGTGAACTCGGTCTGAATGGGAATGTCATAGCCCTTGTCCGACCCATACGTTCTGCCGATCGTGCTGTTGTGGTCGCGCAGCACGCCGGGGTGGATCTGCATCACCAAGCCGTCCTCGCAGGACATCTCAGCCATCTGGTAGAGCATGTTCGCCGCGAACGCTTCGACCTCGGCCTCGCTCGCGTCCGTCCCGCCTAGGGTGCGGGAGTACAGCGCACGGGCTGCGCTCACCTCCATCGGGGTGGTGTCGGCCAGCAAATGACCGTGATCGGTGGCGCGGGCGCCGGCTTCGACGAACGCTGCACGGCGCGAACGCAAGGCATCCACAAAGCCGTCGTAGGCCGACGTGTCGATCCCCGAAAGCTCGCCCAGCTCGGCAATATCGGCGCGCCAGGTCGGTCGATCAAGGTAGGCCAGTGCGTCGGGCCGGAAGGTGGGAAAAACACGCTCGCTGAGACCGTCGGCGGCAAGCTTGGCATGGTGCTGCAGGTCCGACGTCGCCGAGTCCGTCGTCGAGATGACCTCGATGTTGAATCGATCGAGCAGTGCGCGGGGGCGGAAGGCAGGATCGGCAACGCAAGCGGCGATCTGGTCATAGATGGCGTCGGCCGTTTCAGCACTCGGGATCAGATGGACGCCGAACACCTCGACCAGCTCGTGTTCCAGCCAGTAGCGCGAGGGCGTGCCGCGGAAGAGCTTCCAGCTTTCGCAGAAGGTACGCCAGATTGTCCGAGAGTCGTTCTCGACCGGACCGCCATCGAGCCGCGGCACTCCAAGTTGAGCCGGCTCGATGCCCTGCGAGGCCAGCATTCGGAACACATAGTGATCGGGAACGATCAGCAGCTGCGCAGGGTCGGCGAAAGGAAGATCCTCGGCGAACACCGCCGGTTCGACATGCCCGTGCATGCAGATCAGAGGCAGATCCTTTGTTTCGCCGTAGATTTCCCTGGCGATGCTCCGCTGCTCTGCGGCAAACGGGAGAGCCCGGTCAGGATCGAGTTGAAGAGACGACATCAATAGCTCCTACGTGCGGGAAAGATCAACACCGAGCTCAAGATCCGTGATCTTGACCGGCATACCGGTACGCAATGACTCATTGCCTGCCATCCCTACTGCGATCGCTCTAATCCCGTCCAGCCAATCGGCCGATCGTTCCAGCCAGTCATCACCGCGGCCGCGGAAGATGTCGTTGAGCAGCAACGCATCACCTCCACCGTGTGCTCCGGAGCCCTCTTCGATCTTGACGTCCTGTGCCGCCTCCCAATGGCGTTGCAGGGTAAGGCGCTCACCGCCGGTCCGGGATGAGGTCTCTGGGACCGCGCTCGGGTCGACCACCACATTGCCGGCCGCATCAACCAGCACAGCCGCCCGTTCGACTACCTCCAGCTCGGCGCGGCCTTGGTCGCCGTTGACGTAGATCCGATAGCCCTCCCAGGGAGCATGCGCGTTGAGCGAATAGCTGAGAGTCGCACCTCGGTCGTAGTCAACGATCACGGCCAGGTTGTCTTCGGTCGTCACGCCGGGGCCGAACACGTCTTGATCACGGTGGTAGCCGTCAAAAGACTCGTTTTCGAGATAGAGCGCTTTGAGCCGAGGGTCGGCACGGAGATCCAACTCCCAGGGATTGTGCACGCCATCATGGGTGCCTCGCTCGGAGTGGGGTGCCATCCCCCGTGCTGTCGCGTTCTCGGCCCCGTAGAACCGCACCCCGCCACGGGCGTACACCTGGCTAGGACTGTCGGCGAGCAGCCAGTTGATCAAGTCGAAGTGGTGCGACGCCTTGTGAATGAGCAGGCCACCCGAGTTGGCCTTGTCCCGGTGCCAGCGGCGGAAGTAATCGGCGCCGTGAGCGGTGTCAAGCACCCATTCGAACGTGACCGACAGCGGCATGCCGATCGAGCCGCTCTTGATCACGTCCTTGAGCGCGGAGTTCCGTGGCGAGTAGCGATAGTTGTGCGTCACCACGACCTGCCGACCGGTACGCATCACAGCCTCGGCGATCTGCCGCGTGCTTTCCGGATTGATCGTCAACGGCTTTTCGACCACGACGTCGACACCTGCATCCAGCGCCCGGACGATCAGTCCGGCATGGGTGTAGTCGGGTGAGGTGATGATCACGCGATCCGCTTGGGCCGTCTTGATCATCTGTTCCAACTCGTCAGGCGCACCGGTGGCAACCTTGCCGACGTCGAGGCCGGCTTGCGACAACCAGCCCAGATGTACTTGTAGCCGGCCAGAATTCGGCTCAACGAGCCCGACAAGTTCGGCGTCGTTACGATGCTCGCCAGCCATGGCATCGAGATACATCTGGACGCGGTGGCCGGTTCCGACCACCACATAGCGTCGTTTCGAGGTCACAAAGTGCCTTTCGCTAGTTAAAGAATGCGGGACCCGGCTATGCCGGATCCCGCACTAAGGTCACTTTCCGCCGGTGGTGGCTATGCCCTTGACCAAGAACCGCTGGCCGAAGAGGAACACCAGGAAGAGTGGAATCAAGGTGACGACTGACATGGCGAACATGGCACCCCAGTTGCTCCCTGCTGTCGCGTCCAGGAACGAGCGCAGCGCAACCGGAACCGTGTAGGCGATCGGATCGGTCAGGTAGATCAGCGGGGTGAAGAAGTCGCTCCAGGTCCAGATGAACGTGAAGATCGCCGTCGTGGCTATCGCTGGACCCATCAGCGGAAGCATCACCCTGCTGAAGATCTTCCAGTGGCCGCAACCGTCGATGGTCGCCGCCTCGTCCAGCTCCCTGGGAACGCCTCGGATGAACTGGACCATCAAGAACACGAAGAACGCATCGGTGGCCAGGAATTTAGGCAAGATCAGCGGAACGAACGTGTTCACGAAGCCCAGCGCGTTGAAAAGGATGTACTGCGGGACCACGACCACGTGGAAAGGCAGCATGAGCGTCAACAGCATGATGGCGAACCACAACCCCCTCAGCCGGAACTTCAGCCGAGCAAACGCGTACGCGGCCAGCGTGCAGGCAAACAGATTGCCGGCGATGGCCCCGATCACCACGATGAAAGAGTTGATGATGTATTGGCCGAAGGGATAGGAGAGCGAATACCAACCCTTGGTGTAGTTCTCCACGTACAGGTCGTTCAGCCAGAGGCCTGGAGTACGGAAAATGACCTCGGTCGGGCGGAGGGAACTGGCAATCAGCCAGAGCAGCGGATAGATCATGATCACGCTGGCGGCGATCAGCAGTATGTGCTTGATCACTGACCGCGTCCGGTCCCGCCATGTGGGAGCATGATGGATCGCCTCCTGGGGAGCCGGTCCAGCCAGTGGTGTCGTTGTCTCGGCGGGGGTTGCCACCCCGCCCTGCGTTTGAATATCAGTCACCGTAGAACACCCAACGCTTGGAGAAGTAGAAGTTAATAGCGGTGAATGCCGCGATGATCACCACCAGCAGCCAGGCCATCGCGGCGGCATAGCCCATCTGGAACTGGACGAACCCGCGCTGGTACAGATACAGCGTGAAGAACAATGTCGAGTCCGCAGGACCGCCGGTGCCGTTCGAAACCACGAAGGCCTGCGTGAATGCCTGGAATGCGTTGATGATCTGCAGTACCAGGTTGAAGAAGATGATCGGAGACAGTAGCGGCAGGGTGATCTTCCTGAATTGGGCCCATCGGCTTGCGCCGTCGACCGACGCCGCCTCGTAATACATTCCGGGGATCTGCCGCAGACCAGCCAAGAAGATCACCATTGGTGAGCCGAACGTCCAGACGTGCAACAAGATGATGGTCCACAACGCATACTGCGGGTCGCCGATCCAGCTCGTGGTGGCTGGGATACCAAACTTCCGGAGGATTTGGTTCACCAGGCCGTCCACTTCGAACATCTGCCGCCACAGCACGGCAATGGCAACCGAGCTGCCGAGCATCGACGGCAGATAAAAGACGGACCGATAAAACGGCAGCCCCTTCATCCCCTCGTTCAGCAGTATTGCGATGGCCAAGGCCGCGATCAGTTGCAGCGGAACGCCGACGAGCACGTAGGTGAATGTGACCGCGAGCGACTTGTGCAGTCGCGGGTCGTCGAACATCCGGGCATAATTCGCCAGCCCGACCCACTCGGGCGCTTGGATCAGGCTGTAGTTGGTAAAGGACAGGTACAACGATGCAATCATCGGCCCACCGATGATCAGCACGAGTCCGATCAGCCAGGGCAGCAAGAACAGATAACCCGCCTTGTTGTCCCGGCCCGCCTCCTTGGCCAGGAGCCGCTTCTCCTCTGGCGTCTTGGCCTTTGTGCGATGGATCGTCGAGAGTTCAGAGATGGCGCTCATGGCTCAGACCTTGAGGTTCGACTTCATCTCGTCCACGAACTTCTGCGCGCCCTCAGCCGAGCTCGTCTTCCCGAAGAGGACATCGGTCCCATGGCGGAATATGACGGCAGCTATCGTGCCGCCGCCAGGGGGTGGGGCGATCGGGGTGGTGGCCACCTCGGTCTTGATGTCGGAGATGTATTTGGCGACAGCCTGTTGCGCGGCAGAGAGCTTGGGCTTGACCTCGGCCAGTATCTCGGCGTTCGGCGGGATACCCCGCTCAGCCAGATCGATGTTCGCGGCCGCCGGATCGTTCGCAAACCAGTTGATCCACGCAATTGCCGCGTCTGGATTCTTGGTCTTGGCCGACGCCGACCACAGCATGCTCGCCTTGTACCAGGTCTTGCGTTCGGTTGCCTTACCCGCCAGGCTCGGGCCCCGCAGCAGCTTCATCAACTCACCGCCGGCCGCAGCGGTGACCGCTTCTAGCTGATTGGAGTTGTAGTACTGCATGGCAGCATTCCCGATCACAATGGCACTCTGGTCCAGGGGCTTCGGTTGCTCCTCGCTGACCTGCTCGGGCGTACCAAATGCCTTGGCTTTCTGGCCCTTGAGCAAGAGGTCGTACCAGTCTTGAGCTTCGGCAACGTCAAACCCAAGCCCGTCTGGAGTGAAGAGTTCCTTGCCGTGCTGGCGTACGAACGTGCCGAACAATGCGTCTGATTGCAACAGCGCAGCCACGCCGAAGGGCACTCCCGCTTTGGAGGCGACCTCCGCACCAACCTCGATCATCTGGTCCCAGGTCCAGGTTTTGTCGTCAGGCAGGTCCATCTTGGCCTTCTCGAAGATCTTAGGGTTGGCAAAGATGAGCGCACTGTTGATGCCGGCATTGACGCCCACCAGCTTGTCGTTGATCTTGCCTGAATCGACGGTGCCCTCGACGAACTTGGACACATCGACCTTGCCTAAGTCGAGCAGAGCGCCGCGAGTGCCGTACTCGGAGATGTAGTTCATGTCCATCTGAATGATGTCCGGAGCGTTGCCGCCGGCTGTCTGAGTGGCCAGCTTGTCCCAGTAGGTGTTGAACTCACCCGGTTGGCCCGCGATCTTGATATCTGGGTTGGCCTTCATGAATGCGTCGATCTCTGCCTGGGTGTTCTTGTTGCGCGTCGGGTTGCCCCAGAAGGCCAGAGCGAGGTCGTTCGCGCTCCCTTGACCACCACCTTGCGAACCACCGCCCGACGAGCCAGGTGCGCAAGCCGCCAGCCCCATCGTGGTGGCCGCAGCGGCCAGCCCGCTGGCGCCGATCAAGAACTGCCTTCGGTTCAGAGCCATCAGTTCTCCCTCTCATTGGTGCACGAAAGCGTTTTCGTGACTGAGCGTAAGCGTTTTCTCAATGGGTGTCAATATTCGTTTCGAGAATGAGACCTGTGAATTTCGGCACCGCTTGCTGCCGAACGTATCAGTTTTGCGTTACCCCGGCTGTCGACTCGCGAACCACCAAATGAGCAGGGACGATGCGCCGACGGGGCCTGATCGCGGCAGGCTTCCGCAGCATGCCGAAGGCGATCTCCCCCATCTCAGTCAGAGGTACGGCGACTGTGGTCAAGGCCGGTGCAAGTGACTGGGCCACTGCGATGTCATCGATTCCAACCACGGAGATGTCGTCCGGGACCCGCATTCCCATGCGTCGCAGCTCCTGCAGTACGCCGATTGCCATCAGATCGCTGATCGCGAGTATGGCGCTGGGGGGTGTGGCGAGATCACCGATCCGGCTAGCGATGCGGGCACCGCCAGCGAGAGTGAATGCGTCGTGCCACACGGTTGGTTGTACACCGGCCTGCTCGAACACCGAACAAATGCCGGACAGGCGGTCGGCGATCGTGGTCAACTGCTCTGAGCCTGAGGCGACCAGAACGTTTTGATGTCCGAGTTTGACGAGATGGTCGGCCGCTAGAGCGCCTATAGCCACGTTGTCAGGGAGCACGGCGTCCACGCCCAGATGATGGCGTCCAATAACGGCCACTCGACCGCCCCGCCGCTGATAGGCCCGCAGCACATCCTTCGCACGGGCCTCTTTGGCGGGATCGACGTACCCAGATCCGGCGATGATGATGCCCTCAACGTCTTGAACCACAAGAGTGGTGATCTCCCTGAGCTCCTGCTCTGGGTCGCGCCCCGAGTGCGAGACCTGAACCATGAGGTTCTCCGCGAGAGCCGAACGTACGATGCCACCCGCAATCTGCGTGAAAAATGGATCGTCGATCTCATGCACGATCAACCCGATCACCGATGTGGTCCCGCCGGCCAGCTGCCGTGCGTGGACATTCGCTACGTAGCCGAGATCATGTGCCACGTGGCGAACCTTCTCGGCAAGCGCTACGCCGACCCCCGCCTGGCCATTGAGCGCCCGCGAAGCGGTAGCCAGCGAGACACCGGCGGCTGCCGCTACGTCACTCAGCAGCACGGGGCCTGACGAAGGGGACACCGCTGACTCCTTCAGGTTGTGCTTCTTCCACTGCCGATCGTATAGTAAGTAAAGCGATTGCGAAAGCGCTTTCGTAATCCGGGGAAATGACGACTGAGGAGACAACGTGGCACAGCGCACTATCCGAGTGATCATGAATGGGGTAACCGGTCGAATGGGTTACCGCCAACATCTGGTCCGGTCGGTGCTCGCGATCCGGGATGACGGCGGCGTCATGACTCCCAACGGTGATCGAATCACCGTCGAGCCGATCCTGGTCGGCCGCAACGCCGAGAAGCTGGCCACGCTGGCAGTCGCCCATGGAGTGGCCGACTTCACCACCAATCTCGATGAAGCGCTCGACGACAGCTCAGCCTCGATCTACTTCGACGCGCAGGTTACCTCGGAGCGCAAGAAGTCGATCTTGAAGGCTGTCGGCGCCGGGAAGCACATCTACACCGAGAAGCCGATCGCCGAGTCGGTCGAGGAAGGTATTGAGCTGGTCACTGCCGCGCGGGAGGCCGGTGTGATCAACGGGGTGGTCCACGACAAGCTCTATCTGCCGGGTCTGCTGAAGTTGAAGCGCCTGATCGACTCCGGGTTCTTCGGCCGCATTCTCTCCGTACGCGGGGAGTTCGGCTACTGGGTCTTCGAGGGTGATCTGCTGCCCGCGCAGCGCCCAAGCTGGAACTATCGGGCCGAGGACGGCGGTGGCATGGTGCTGGACATGTTCCCGCACTGGAACTACGTCCTGGAGAACCTGTTCGGGAAAGTGCTTGCGGTGAGCGCGAAAGCGGTCACCCACATTCCGGAGCGCTGGGACGAACAGGGCCGCAAGTACGCCGCTACCGCCGATGACTCTGCGTACGCGATCTTCGAGATCGAGGACGACGTCATCGCCCAGATCAATTCGTCGTGGGCGGTTCGTGTCGACCGCGGCGAGCTGGTCGAGTTCCAGGTGGACGGCACCCACGGGTCGGCGGTGGCCGGCCTGTTCGGGTGCCGCATCCAACCCCGTGTTCGCACCCCCATGCCGGTCTGGAACCCAGATCTGCCAACGACCGACGACTACCGCAACCAGTGGGAACAAATCCCGGACAACGCTGAGTTTCCGAACGGATTCCGGGCCCAGTGGGAGCAGTTCTTGTCCGACGTCGATGCCGGCCACCCGCACCCTTACGATCTC
>Ga0307310_10000287_pt1 | contig 15745 bp, 14 predicted proteins | sample ER_DNA_197_FD_194502 | JGI IMG/M metagenome (GOLD analysis project Ga0307310, IMG submission 194502) | Bulk soil microbial communities from the East River watershed near Crested Butte, Colorado, United States - ER_DNA_197 | ecosystem: Environmental > Terrestrial > Soil > Floodplain | place...
GCTGGGCAATGGTGTCGGAGCGACGGCGGCCGGCTTTCCGCCGCGCAGCAGGAAGAAGGCGACCAGGCCGGCGACGAGGAGGAGGACCACCCCGGCGGCGACGGCGGCGGCGGTGTTCGATCGGCTAGCAGATGGTTGGCGAATGGACATGGCCCGATTATCCCCGCTGCGCCCTGACAATGGCGCAGCACTTTCCGCCCTGGCCGGCCAAGACCAAGGTCACATCGGTCTCTCTCCTAGTTGACACGAGTCGTATATTCACAATATGACTCGTATCGTAAACGCAAGGGTGCGCCCGTACGGCAGTCCGCTCCGAGCGCAGCAGGCCGAGGAGACCCGTGGACGGATCCTCGATGCCGCCGTCCGGGTTATTGCGCGCGGCATCGCCAGCGTCTCGATCCCCGCCGTGGCGCGCGAGGCCGGCGTCTCGGTCCCGACGGTCTACCGTCACTTCGGGACGAAGCGCGACCTTCTGGCGGCGCTGTACCCGCACGTGCGGCGGCGCGCCGGCCTCGACCAGCTCGTGCTTCCCCGCTCGATGGAGGAGCTCCTCAACGGGCTGCCGGCGCATTTCCAGCGCACCGATTCGCTGGGCGACCTCGCGCGCGTTGCCATGGCCAGCGCGGCCTCGGACGAGGTGCGGGCGGTCAACATGCCGGAGCGGCTCGCCCTGTTTCGTCGCCTCGCCGATGCGATCGTGCCGAGGCCATCGGAGGCGGATCGCGATCGGATCGCGCGACTGCTCGTGATTCTCACCGCGTCATCGGCGCTCCGCATGTGGCGCGATCAGCTCGGTTCATCGGTCGAGGAGGCGGCCGATGACGTGGACTGGGTGGTCCGCGCCGCTATCGCCTCAGCCACCTCGAGGAACCGATGATGAACGCGACAGCAATCCGTTCGGCGTCAATCCGGCGGCTCGCCGAAGTGGGTGTCGCCGATCTCGCCGAGGTCGGCGGCAAGGCGGCCAGCCTCGGGGAGCTCCTGGCGGAGGGCGTTCGCGTGCCGGATGGAGTCGTCCTCAGCGCCGGCATCGCCGATATGACGCCGGACGAACGCCGAACGCTGGTGCACGCCGCCGCGGCAGAGCTCGGGGTCGGCCCGTTTGCCGTCCGGTCGAGCGGGATCGCCGAGGACGGCGCAGACCGCTCGTATGCGGGCATGTTCGAGACGGTGCTCGATGTCACGACGGACGAGCTCGCAGCGGCTGTTGAGCGCTGCCTCGCCAGCTCGGGCACGGCCCGCGCGGCGGAGTACGAGCCCGCCGCGGGCGCCGGTATGGCGGTGATCATCCAGCGCATGGTCGCGCCGGCCGCGGCGGGCGTGGCTCTCACCGCCGATCCCATCAATGGGGATCGGAGCGCCTGCGTGGTCACCGCGGTGCGCGGGCTCGGAGAGCGGCTTGTTTCGGGGGCGGCGCTCGGTGACGAGTGGGTGGTCCGAGACGCTGTCGCCAAGGCTCGTCGCCAGCCGGAGCACGCCATCGATCCCCGGCAGGCCATCGGGGTGGCGAACGAGGCGCGTCGCATCGCGGCGGCCCGCGGGACTCCGCAAGACATCGAATGGGCGATCGACGGAGAGGGCACGCTCTGGATCCTCCAGGCCAGGCCGATGACCGCGCTGCCGCCGGACGTTTCCTGGGAGTCGCCTGCGCCCGGGGGCTACTCCCGGATGCTTCGACTTGGCGAGTGGATCGGCGAGCCGGTCACCCCGCTCTTCGAGTCCTGGCTGCTGACGGCCATGGAGAACCGCATGCACGCCCTCTACCGGGAGCAGATCGGCCAGATCGCTCCACGGCCGTACCACGTGGTAGTCAACGGCTGGTACTTCTATTCGATCAATTTCATCTCAGGCGGCGCCTTCATTCGCAGCCTCCCCGGGATGCTGGCCACGCTGGTCCGCTCCCCGCGCGTCATCGCGGGGATCATGCCCCCGACTGTTCGCCACAGCTTTCCGCTCGTCGAGCGAAGATGGCGCGAAGACGTACAGCCGCGCTACCAGGCGTCGGTGGCCGATGCCGAAGGCCGCCTCGAGACGCTGCCTGTCGCCGACCTCCCACTGCTGCTCGACGAGCTGGCCGAGCTGGCGGGCGAGTATTTCATGTGGATCACTGCCTTGGCCGGCGCGGCATACAAGATGGAGATCAACCTGTCCGGGTTCTATCGCCGACACCTCGCCGGGTCACTCGGCGGCAGCCACCTGCCGCTCCTCGCCGGTTTCGCACGGCCAGCCCCTCGGAAGCGCGAGGCCATCGTCTCGCTCGATTGGTGGCATCCGTCCCTGCCGCTGGAGCCGACGGCGAGCACCGACCATCACAGCCGGGTGGTCGATGCCAGGCAAGCGGCCGAGTCAGCGGCCTTCGCGGCGTTGGCCTCGTCGCCACGACGCCTTCGGGCTTTCCGCCGGCTGCTGGCCGATTCGCAGCATCTCGTCCCGATTCGGGAAGAGCAGACGGACGAGCTGACGATCGCGTGGCCGGTCATGCGACGAGCCGTTCTCCGCATCGGCGAGGCGCTCGCGGACCGCGGTGTGATTGCCGACCCCGACGACGTCTTCTTTCTCACGCGCAGCGAGGCCGTCGCCGCACTCGAAGGGGCGCCGCTACCGCCCACGGTCGACGTGCCCGGTCGACGTGCGCTCTGGAGCGAGCAGGCTCGCCTCGTGCCCCCACCGATGGTCGGCCACGTGAACCCGATGCTCCAGCGGCTATGGGACAGCTTTCCAGGAATGATCGGCGCCCGTAAGTCGGACCACGCCCTTGCGTCCGGCGTGCCGGCCTCGCCGGGCCGTGCGACGGGACTCGTACGCGTCATACGGGGACCCGAGGAGTTCGACGAGCTTCAGTCCGGCGAGGTCCTCGTCGCACCGCTCACGGCGCCGGCGTGGACGCCACTCTTCAATGTGGCCGCCGCGGTCGTCACGGACGTCGGGAGCGCAGCGTCGCACGCGTCAATCATTGCGCGCGAGTACGGCATCCCGGCCGTGGTCGGCTGCGGCGACGCAACCTCTCGCCTGCGCACAGGCATGCGCGTCACGGTCGACGGGAGCACGGGGAACGTCGAACCTGGCTAACGGCACGCTCACCAGGCCGAGCCAATCACGTAGACGGAGGGTAGTTGGATGGTCCGAGGCGCGCGGTATGCGTATGTCGCCCTGGCGTGGGCGTTCGTGGCTGGCGTCATTCTCCAGGTCTTCTTTATCGGTCTGGGGCTGTTCGCCGGGCGCGAGAACCTGGCGCTCCACGTCAACTTCGGCTGGCTTCTGCACCTGGGACCGCTCCCCGTCCTGGTCGCGGCCGCCTTTGCACGCCCCGGGCGCACGCAGATCATGCAGACCGCCGCCCTGGCGATCCTGGTGTTCTTCGTGCCGATCCTTGCCGCGGTGCGGACCGATCTGCCGTTCGTGGCCGCCTTCCATCCGGTCGGCGCCGTCCTCGGCTTCTGGCTGGCGACCGCGGTGGCGCGCCGCGCCACCGCCCTTGCCGGCAGCGCCGATCCCGGGGCGCCGACGACGAGATGGCAGTGGCTGCTCGTCGCGCTTGTCGTCCTGATCCTGCTTGTGCTGGGGATTCCGAGCCCCGACTAGCTGGAGCCGAAGGTGGGATTCGAACCCACGACCGTCGGTTTACGAAACCGATGCTCTACCCCTGAGCTACTTCGGCGCGGCGCGAGGCGCGATTCTACCAGCCTCATTCGGGCGGCGACCAGCCGTGGATCAGCTCGTCATGGTAGCGCGGCGGCCGATCGGCGGGTGCCTGCTTCGGGGGTGGCGCGGACTTGGCCTTGCCGCGCTGGATGAGCGTGAAATAGTCGCAGATGTCGGTCAACGGGCAGAGTGCGCAGATCGGTCGCGGAGCCCGGCAGGTATCGCGGCCGTGCCGGATCAGCTCCACGTGGAACGGGTAGACCTCCTCAGGCTCCAGCACCTCCTCCAGGATGTCGTGCGAGCGCAGGAGGTTGGTCCTCGGCGGCAGGAGCCCCAGGCGCTGCGCGACGCGGAAGACGTGGGTGTCGACCGGCAGGGCCGGCCGGCCGAAGCAGAAGAGCAGCACGATGGCGGCGGTCTTGCGCCCGATCCCCGGCAATGCGACCAGCCAGTCACGCGCGTCGGTGAGGGGCAGGTCGGCCAGGAAGCCGAGGTCGAAGCTCCCGCGCGAATCGCGAACCTCGGCGAGGACATGCTGGATGCGCGGCGCCTTGGTGGGGGCGAGACCACCCGGCCGGATCACCTCGGTCAGCTCATCGGTGGGCGCCTCGAGCACCGCCTCCCAGCTTGGATAGCGCTCGCGCAGCGCCACGAAAGCGCGGTGCGAGTTCACGTCGGCGGTGTTCTGCGACAGGATGGTGAGGACCAGCTCGCTGACCGCATCCAGCCGCCGCCCTCCCCAGCGGGGTTGGTCATACCGCTCCCCAAGCCGCTCGAGCACGAGCTCCACCTTCGCCCGCCGTCGTCGCCGGTCCGCGGCCAGCTTCCGTCGACTGGGCCCCTTCCGAGGCATTAGCCGAGCTCGAGACCGATGCCGATGCTTCGGGCCAGGCGCGCGGCCGCCGCCTGGAGGAGCCGCGGCGTGTCGCGCATCGCCTCGTCGAGAGTCATCGGCCGGTCGATGATCGGCTGCACCACGGTCAGCGCGGTCGCGGCAGCCAGCGCCTCGGCCCCGGGTCCCAGGGCGCCGCACAGCAGCACGACCGGCGTGCCGCGTGCCCTCGCGAGGCTGGCGACACCCATCGCCGTCTTGCCGTGCAGCGTCTGCTCGTCCGCTCGACCCTCGCCGGTGATCACCAGGCTCGCCGACTCCAGCGCATCGGCCAGGCCGATCAGCTCTGCGACCACCTCGACCCCGGGCCGCAGGACGGCGGCGGTGAAGCCGAGCAGCGCCGCGGTCGTGCCGCCCGCGGCGCCGGCTCCGGGAAGATCGGCCACCAGTCGTCCGGTCGCCTGCTCGATCGCCCCGCCGTAGCGCGCCAGCGCCGCATCCAGCTCGCGGACCGCCTCCGGATCGGCGCCCTTCTGCGGACCGTACACCGCCGACGCGCCGCTCGACCCGACCAGGGTGTTGGTCACGTCCGAAGCGACGACCAGCGCCACCTGCGCCAGGCGCGGATCGAGTCCCGAGGCGTCGATCCGATCCACGTTGGCGAGAGCCGCTCCTCCCTCGGGAAGGTCGTGCCCGTCGCCATCGAGGAAGCGCGCGCCAAGCGCTCGGAGCAGGCCGCTCCCGCCGTCGTTCGTCGCCGAGCCACCGAGCCCCACCGTGACGCGCGAGACGCCGGCGTCGAGCGCCGCCCGCACGAGGTCCCCGGTGCCACGGGTCGAGGCGCGCCGCACCGAATCTGCAGAGCGCTCGTCGAGCGCCAGGTGCGCCAGGCCGGACGCTGCGGCCATCTCGACGAATGCGCCGCGGCCGTCGTCGAGCGCCAGCCAGTCGGCCTCGATCGGCCTGCCAAGCGGGTCGACAGTCGAGACCTGCCGCCGGTCCGCCTCGTCGCCCAGCGCAGCGGCCAGCGCGGCCAGGGTCCCCTCGCCGCCGTCCGCCATCGGGCGGCGCACGATCTCGTCGTCCGGGCGCACGGAGGACCAACCGGCCGCGATCGCATCGGCGACTCCGACCGAGTCGAGGGCGCCGCCGAAGGAGTCGGGCGCGACCAGGATCCGCAGGCTCACCTGCGCCGCAGCTCCTTGCGACGCTCCAGGTAGGCGGGAATCGTGTTCATGGGGGGCCGCAGCTCGTCGCCGATCTCGCGCACGTCGAGGTTGAATCGGTCCTTCTGCTGGGTGATCAGCTTCATGCCGCGCCCCATCTCGGTGAGCAGCTCGATCCGGTGGCGCTCCTCCAGCTTGCGCATTGCTGCCTGCAGGATGACGAACGCCATCTGTGACAGGTTGGGCAGCGGCTGGTTGCGGTGGATCCGCCGCTCGAGATCGACCTGGCCGATGGCGGAGAGGCCGGCGTGCTCCAGGATGTCGATCAGGAGGCCGATCTCGACCGCGTAGCCGGTGAAGAAGGGGAGCCCCTCGAGGAGCGCACGGCGACCGGCGTACTCGCCGGCGAGCGGCTGGACGATCCCCGACAGCTCCGGAAAGAACAGGTTGATCAGCGGGCGCGCCATCAGCTCGGTGACGCGGCCGCCACCCTCCGACACGATCGTGTCTCCCTGGCGGATGGGGCGCTGGTAGAAGCCCTTGACGTACTGGATCCGGGGCTCGCGCAGCAGCGGGCCGAGCAGGCCGTAGACGAAGCGCGGCTGGATATTGCTGATGTCGGTGTCGATCCAGGCGACGATGTCGCCGTCGAGGACGTGCAGGCTCTTCCACAGGGCCTCGCCCTTGCCGCGACGGTAGCCGACCTCGGGCAGGATGCTGCTGTGCCGCGCCACCATGACGCCCAGGTCCTGCGCGATCTCGACCGTGCGATCCTCGGAGTCGGAGTCGATCACCACGATCTGGTCGATAAGCGGCACGCGATCGATGAGCGCGCTCTTCACGCGCTTGATCACGAGGCCGATCGTCTTCTCCTCGTTGAGGGTCGGCAATCCGACGCTGACGGTCAGGCCCTGGCGCTCCTTCATGGCGACCAGCTTCCCGATCTCCGTGAACTCGTGGGCGTGGAAGGTGTTCTCGGCGAACCACCTGTCGACCACGTTCGGCAGCGAGCGGCTGCGCTCGACATAGGCGTCCGCGGCGGGCAGGCTCCCCTCGGCCGCCCGCAGCTCGTCGAACGTGCTGATCCCGACCGACAGCTTGGTCTTGACCACGATCACGGTCGGACGGGCCCGGCTGGCGACCGCCTCCGGCACTGATCCGAACAGGTAGCGTCCATCCGCGCTCGAGCCACCGGTCGACGGCTGCGCGGCGGCGCCCATCACGACGAGGTCGTGCCTGGCTGCCTCCTTGATGATCCCCGCCCGGACCGACGTCGCCTCCACGAGCAGCGGCTTGACGCGCCGCGTCGCGCCGTGATCCTCGAGAAACTGGTCCATTGCGAGCCGCTCCCGCTCGGCCGCGCGACCGCCGATCCCCTTCGGCACGATGTGCATCACCACGACCTGCGCGTCGAAGCGTCTCCCGAGGTCGTGCGCCAGCCGGAAGGCCAGGTCCGCGTGCGGGCCGCCGCGCACCGGCACGAGGATCGAGCGCACGTTCTCCAGGCCGCGCTGCTTGACCACCGCGATGTCGCAGGGCGACTCGCGAACGACGGCGTCGATCGTGGGCGTGAAGACGGCCGCCACCGAGGGCTGCACGCCGGCCAGCCGCGCCTCGATCGCTTCCGCCTGTGCGCGGACCGTCTGTGACGCAGTCGGCGGCCCGCCCCAGCCGAAGATGATGAGGTCCGCCTCCTCCTCGGTGACCGCCTCGATGATGCCGTCGGCCGCCCGCCGGCCGATGCGCACCATCGTCCGCAGCTCAACCCCTTCCTCGTCTCCGAAGTCGAGGACCCGCTGGAGGAGGCGCCGCGTGGTCCGCGCCTGGGTCGCTCCCTCCGAGAGCGAGACCGCCTCAGGGACCTCGACGATGCCGAGCGCCGTGATCTGGGTCGTGCGGCCGGCACGGACTCCGGCGCCGATGCGAACGAGGTCGCGAGCCGTGCGGGGGTTGGCGAGGGGCAGCAGGATTCGATAGGGTGCGCGCCGCCGGGCAGGCATCTACGCCGGCTCCAGTGCCGCGCGCCACCTGCTCACGAGGTAGGGCTTGAGCTCCTCGAACTGTCTGGCCTGCGCCTCGATCACGCGCTCGGCCTGGTCGGTGGTCATCTCCAGCGTCTCGGTGATGAACCCGGCGGTACGCCCGAAGTAGAGCGGCGTCAGCGCAGCGAGCAGCTTCTCGCGCTCCACCCCCGGGCGGTTGAAGGCCACCAGGGTCTCGTACAGGCAGCGAATCCACAGCTCCGCGGGGAAGTGGAACTCCGCCGGAACGTCGCAGTCGAGCGCCATGACACGCTCCAACTGCTCGGGGCTGAGCATCTCGGCCCACACGTCGCGCTGCCCGTGGCGGGCGTTCTCGAAGTTATCGATCAGCTTGGCGTGGTTGACGCTGATCTCCTCGGGTGCGACGACGCGCTCGAAGCCGTATTCGGGAATGAGGTGCGACCCGCGTACGCGGAGCCATCGGTCCTGGTAGTGGCCGGCAAGCCGGAAGAGGGTCCCGACCACCTGCCGGAACATCGGCCCGAGGTCGGAGGCGGGATCCTTGGCATCGTGTATCTTCGCGCCCAGGCGTGCCTGGCATACGGCGAAGCCCTCGTTGATCGCCGAGTGCGTCATCCAGACGTCGATCCCGAAGCGCGCGGTCAGCTCGTCGAACGTGTCGAGCTCCAGGTAGCGGCTCACGAGGTCGCCGCTGACCCCGAAGTCGCCGCCGATGGGCTGCCGAATGCGCGCCCCGTAGAGGGCGCGCGTGAGCGGATAGGCGATGTTGTTGGTGATCGTGCCGTCGTACTTGTAGCGGCTGTAGAGCGGCGTCACGAAGTCGTAGCCCCCTTTGAGGATCGGTCCCGCCAGCAGCTCGATCCATTCCGGCACGATGCTGCGCAGGTCCGAGTCGACCATCACCATCGCCTTGACCTTGAGCTCGTGCGCGACCTCGAACAGGGCGCGGACCGCGGTCCCCTTGCCGCTCGTCCCCTGGTAGGTGATGCTCACCCGCTGCAGCTTGTGCTTCGGGCTGACGAGAATGATCTTCTCGAGGTAGTCAGGGCTCTCGGTGGTCACCACGACTCGTGGGGTGTCGTCTGGCGAGCCCCCGTCGGAATTCACCAGCGCAGGCTTCAGGTCGGGGAAGTACTGGACCATTCCGGCCGTCGCCGCTCGCACTACGTAGCCGATCGTCTCCGCGTTGCCGAAGCTGGGGATGCCCACCATCAGGTCGGCAGAGCCGATCCGGCGGACCTCGGCCAGCCCCTCCTCGTCGAGCGCGGAGCCCGGCCGCGCCGCGGGCCGCGCGGTCAGCGCGGGCCTCCCCGACTGTCGAGCTCGCGGATGCGGCGTGGCTTCTCGTCGCGCATCCCGAACATGCGCGACACCATCCCGCGCACCGGCTCGGTGGCCACCGAAATCTGCAGCCAGTCGTCGTTCACCTCGCCGGGGTGATAGCGCGAGTTCTGATGCTTGGCCAGGTAGTGGCTGAAGCCGTTCGCACGCCAGCCGACCAGCCAGGCGGAGATGGGCTGCTTCACGCAGGGGCTGACTCGCACCTGGACCCCCTCGTCGAGGACCGATTCGAGGACCCGACGGCGCTCCTGGAACGGGATCTCGTGGAGCAGCTCGCCGTCGAGCTCGATCAGGTCGATCGCCACGAAGGCGCGTCGTCGCTCGCGCTCGATCGGGTCCGGGATCTCGCCCGCAAGCCCTTCGCTCTCCAGCGTCTCGGCCCAGTGCCGAGCCGCGCTTCCATCGCCGATGAACGGCTGGGCGGTCCAGACGCCGTCGATCAGCGCCTGGTTGGCAAGGACCGCGTTGCGCAGGATCTCCGCGGCCTCCGGAAAGCGGTCGTCGGCCGCACGTCCCTCCTCGTCGGTCAGATCAACAGTGCCGGCGTCGTAGCGTGCCAGGAGCCGGTCACCGCGCCACGCGGGCTCGAACAGCCACTCGACGCTCGCCACCACCGCGTTCGCCGCCCGCGCTCGCTGCGGGAGGACCGGCTCGTCTTCCATCACCGCTCAAGGGTACCGCGGAGCGATCAGCCGGGGGCGTAGAGGCGGAGCTGTCCTTCCTCGACGTTCGAGCCGACCTGCTCGCGCATCTGCTCCCAGGCGGCGTAGTCCCACTCGCCGACGAAGGTGATCGCCGTCCCCTCCTTGCCGGCTCGGCCGGTGCGGCCGGCGCGGTGCACGTACGTCTCGGCATCCTCGGGGATGTCGAAGTTGAGCACGTACGGGAGGTCCGTGATGTCGAGCCCGCGTGACGCCACGTTGGTCGCGATCAGGAACTGCACCTTCCCCGACTTGAAGTCGGCGAGCGTGTGGTCGCGCTCGCGCTGGCTGAGCCCACCGTGCAGCGCTGCCGCGTTCTTGCTCCGCCGCTTCAGGGTTGCGGTCAGCCGATCGACCCCGATCTGCGTATGGCGGAAGACCAGCAGCCGATCGAACCCGAAGTCGTCCGTCAGCTCGATCAGCGCCGCGACCTTGTCCTGCTCGGCGACATGGTAGACGAGCTGCCGCACGGTCTCGACGGTCTGCAGGTCGGGCGTCACGCGGATGTGCATCGCGTCGCGATCCATGAACCGATCGCAGATGCGCAGGATCGCGAACGGCATGGTGGCCGAGAAGAGTGCCGTCTGGCGCTGGCGAGGGCATCGAGCCAGGATCGTCTCGACGTCGACGATGAAGCCCATGTCGAGCATGCGGTCGGCCTCGTCGAGGATGACCGTGTTGACCCGATCGAGCCGCAGCTCCCCCCGGCGGGTCAGGTCGAGGACGCGTCCGGGCGTGCCGACCACCACCTGCGCGCCGCGGTGCAGGGCGGCAATCTGGTTCTCCATCGAGGACCCGCCGTAGATGGCGACGGTTTTGACGTTGCGCAGGGCGCCGATCCGGCGGATCTCCTCGGTCACCTGCACGCAGAGCTCACGCGTGGGCGTGAGGACGAGCGCCTGCACGTGCGGCGCTGTGGGGTCGACCTTCTCGATGATCGGGATGCCGAAGGCCGCGGTCTTGCCGGTTCCCGTCTGCGCCTGACCGATGAGGTCCTTTCCGAGGCGGAGGGGCGGAATGGCGCGGGCCTGCACCTCGGTCGGGACGCTGAAGCCCATCTTCTCGAGCGCGCGGGCGATCGTGACCGGGACCTCGATCTCCCCGAAGCGATGCGCGCGGGCTGCGGCCAGCACGGCGGCGGTGAGCGGCGACTCCTCATCTGTGCTCGGCGGGGAGGGCGGTGCCCGCCGCGCGCGAGGGCGGCGGGTGCGAATGGAATCGGTCTCGGGCAAACGGGCCTCGCGGTGGGTGGTCAATGATCGCGACGGGGGCGGGGCCGATCTCGGCGGGCGCGCTCCGGACGTGAACCGGGGGCCGCTCGGCGCGCCGGCAGGCGCCGCCATCGCCCGCATCCTACCACGCCCGCCGGCGCGCGCCGGTCAGCTGGCCGAGACGCTCCGTGCGATCTGCCGCGGCTCCGCCAGCGCACTCCCCTCCTCGGTGGCGGTGGCGCGGTAGCCACCCGGATGCGCCTCCTTCCAGCGCCACGCGTCGGCCACCATCTCCTCGAGCGACGAATGGCGCGGCTGCCACCCGAGCTCACGATGCGCTCTGCGGGAAGAGGCGACCAGGACCGGGGGGTCACCGGCGCGACGCTTCACGGCACGAGCGGGGATGGCGCGTCCGGTCACCTTGCGCGCCGCCTCCACCACCTCGCGCACGCTGAAGCCGGCCGCGGAGCCGAGGTTGTACACCTCGAACGAGGGATCGGCCTCACCGGTCGCCTGCAGGGCAAGCAGGTGCGCGACTCCGAGGTCGCGGACGTGGATGAAGTCACGAATGCAGGTGCCATCGGGGGTCGGGTAATCCTGCCCGTAGATCTGGACGTGCGCACCCTCGCAGGCCGCCACGCGCAGCACGAGCGGGATGATGTGCGTCTCCGGCTCATGGTCCTCTCCGTTGAGCTCGGTCGCACCGGCCACGTTGAAGTAGCGCAGGGAGATGGCGCGGAACCCATGGCTCGCGGCGAACCAGCGCATCGCCCCCTCGAAGGCGAGCTTCGTGGCGCCATATGGGTTGATCGGCTCGGTCCGATCCGCCTCCGCGATCGGAACCCGGCGCGGCTCTCCGTAGACGGCGGCGGTGGACGAATAGACCAGGCGCGTGACGTTCGCGCGCTGCATGGCTTCAAGGAGCGTCACCCCGCCGGTCACGTTGGTGCGGTAGTAGAGGCCGGGATCGGCCATCGATTCGCCGACCAGGGAGCGCGCCGCGCAATGCAGGACGGCATCGATCCGGCCGCCGCTCAACAGCTGCCAGAGGCGCTCGCCGTCGCGGATGTCACCGGTCACCAGCCGCGCGCCCGGCACGACCGCCCCGCGATGCCCGGTGGTCAGGTTGTCGTAGACGGTCACCTCGTGGTCGCGCGCGACGAGGGTCTCCACGCTGGTGGAGCCCACGTAGCCGGCACCGCCGACGACCAGTACGCGCAATCCGGTTCCTCCGCTGCTTTCTAGCCGGTCGCTCGCGCCGGCTGCAGCCCGTCGGCAGCCTGGCGCACCAGCGCATCGGTGAGGACGGTCGAGACCCGCACCGCGCCGGCTTCGGCAGCCTCGCGCAGCTCCTCCATCCTGCGGAGCCGACCCGCGGCCTTGACCTCGACCCGAGGCCCGACGCTCTGGCGCAAGATGTCTGCGCGCCGGATGGTCGTCCTGGCGGTCGCCCCGCCGGTCCCGGTCACCACGTAGTCCGCCCCGGCACGCTCGGCAAGATGGCATGCGCGCCGCACCAGCTCCTCGGAGAGCGGCTCCGCCTCGATGATCACGCCCACCACCGCCAGCGCGGAATGGGCCATGTCGACCACGGCCAGCATGTCGTTGTAGACGATCTCGTCCTCGCCGGAGACGAGTGCGCCGCCGTTGAGGACGAAGTCGATCTGCGAGGCTCCCTGCTCGAGCGCCTTCGACGCCTCGAAGGCCTTGACGCTCAGCAGCTGGCCGCCGTGGGGGAAGCCGACCACCGTGCCCAGCCGAACGCGAGACTGAGCCAGGGAGCGCTTTGCGGCCTTGATCAGCCAAGGGCTGACGGTGAGCGCTGCCAGGTCGTGACGGGTCGCCAGGGCGACCGCGGCGTCGAGCTGCGCGAGGGAGGCATTTGCCCCGGTCAGCCGATGCTCGAGTCGCACCGCCCGCCGGCCACTGAGGGTCATCGCTGGCAGTCGGGTCCTCCGCTCCGATGGGCACGCGATGGACGAGGAGTAGGGACCGCCGATTGTAGCAGCGTGCATTCCGATGTCAGCCCCGTCAATCCTGCCTCCGCTCCGATTCGCCGCTGAGGGTGCCCGGATCGCGTTGCGTCGCGGCACCAGCCGCGACCATCTCGCTCGCCATCTGCAGCAGCTGCTCTGGCTCGTTGCGGGAGGGCGCCTCGAGCACCGCATCGAGCAGGCGCGCAAGGAGCCGCCCGATCAACGGCCCCTCGCCCAGCCCGAGCGCCCGCTGCAGGTCGTCTCCGTCGATCGCCAGCTGCCGCTGCTCGATCGGGGAGCTGCCGAGCTCCGCTGCCACGCGTCCGCGGAGCTCGTCCAGGCTCACCGGTCCGCCCGATGCCGCTGCATCCGCCTCGCGCAGCGCAAAGAGGTCGTCGAGCGCCGCGACCCCGACGCGGCGAATGAAGCGGCGCACGGCGGCATCGGTCCATTCGGGCGTATAGCCGAACATGTGCTCGCGCACGAGCCGGACGACGCGATCGATCTCCGCATTCGCGAACCGCAGGCGTCGCATAACGGCCGCGGTCAGCTCCGCGCCGACCTGCTCATGCCCGGTGAAGTGGCCATCGGCCATCGTCGTCGCCTTGCCGAGGTCGTGGAGCAGCCCCGCCAGCCGAAGGATGGGGTCAGACGGAGGAAGCGCAGCTGCCGTCCGCAGGCTGTGCTCCAGCGCATCGCCGGCGAGGGGCTTTCCCTGCGGGATGGCGCGCAGCGCGGCGAGTTCCCCGAGCAGCACCGGCAGGAGCCCGAGCCGCTCCATCAGGACGAAGGCGACCGATGGCGCGTCGCGACAGGCCAGGATGCGGAGCAGCTCGTTGCGGACGCGCTCGCCGGATACGCTCGCAACGGTGGGTGCGAGCAGCTGAATCGCCGCCTCGGTCGACGGATCGATGCGCAGGTCGAGGCACGCGGCGAAGCGCACCGCGCGCAGCAGCCGGAGGGCGTCCTCCTCGAAACGCCGCTCCGGCCGGCCGACCGCCCGGAGGAGCCCGGCGCGGAGGTCTTCGGCTCCGCCGAATGGATCGACCAGGGTGCCGGCTCGCGCATCGAGGTCCACGGGCCGCCATGCGACCGCGTTCATCGTGAAATCGCGGCGCGCGAGGTCCTCCTGAATCGAGCTGCCCCAGCGCACCTCGTCCGGTCGACGCCTGTCCCGATAGCCACCCTCCATCCGAAAGGTGGTGACCTCGATCCGGATCGGCTCCAGGACCGTCACCGTTCCGAACCGGTTCTCCCAGCTGGCGCCCGGGAAGAGCGCGGCGACCGCCTCGGGCGGAGCCGAGGTCGCGACGTCCCAGTCGTTCGGCGGGACCCCGCGGAGCAGGTCGCGCAGGCAGCCGCCAACCAGGACCGCGGTGTGGCCATGCTGGTCGAGGCGAGCCAGCAGGTCGACGACCGGCTGCGGCAGGTCGCCGAGGACGAGCCGATCGGCGTCGCTCAGCTGCGCCTCGAGGGGTCGCCCAGGAAGAGGTAGCTGCGCCACGGGTCGTTGCGCACGTCGGTCAGGTAGGAGCCGAAGAGGTACCGCACGTCGGCCCGCGGCGCGCGCGGATCGCGGAGCAGGGTCATGCGCGCCTCGCCCAGCGTCTTCGAGCCCTTGCGGTGGTTGCACCCTCGGCAGGCGGCGACCAGGTTCTCCCATTCGTGGCGGCCACCCCGGTGCTTCGGCATCACGTGGTCGATCGTCAGATCACGGCTCGTCGTCCCGCAGTACTGGCAGGTGTGGTGGTCGCGCGCGAAGATCTCGCGGCGCGACAGCTTCACCCGGGGCCGCGGCCGCTTGACCATGTAGACGAGCCGGATGACCGACGGCGCCCGGATGGCTATGGTCGGCGTATGGATCATCTGGTGGTTCCGCTCGAGGAGCTCTGCCTTGTCCGCCCCGAGCAGCCGGAAGGCGCGCCTGATGTCGCAGACGTTGAGCGGTTCGTAATTCTGGTTCAGGACCAGGACCGGTGCGTTGATCACGGGGCGCCTCTCTCCGCGCGATGATAGCAACGATTTCCCGCACGCTCGAAGGAGCCCGATGGACCTGATCGCCAAGCTCAGCCGGCGCCGCGCATGACTCTCGAGGGACGCGTCGCGATCGTCAGCGGGGCGACCGGCGGCCTGGGGCGGGTCGTCGCGCGCCGACTGTTGGACGAGGGCGCGACGCTTGCGCTCTTCGCGACGAACGCCGAAAGGCTCGATGCGCTCGCGACCGAGCTCGGCGGGGACCAGGAGCGGCTCATGACCCGTGCCGTTGACCTGCGCGACACCGACGCGGCTGCCGCCGCGGTCGATGCGGTGGCCGAGCGTTTCGGCGGTGCGCAGATCCTGGCCCAGCTGGTCGGTGGCTACAGCGCCGGAATCCCGCTGCCGGACGCAGCGCGAGACGAGCTGGCGACGATGCTCGATCAGCACGTGTGGACCACGTTCAACCTCGCGCGCGCGATCGCCCCACACCTCCTCGCCGCCGGGTGGGGGCGGATCGTGACCGTCTCGCCGACAACCGTGGCGACCCCCGGACCCAACATGGCCGCCTACGTGACCGCGAAGGCCGGACAGGAGGCGCTGCTGATGGCGCTGGCGCGCGAGCTGAAGGGCACCGGGGCCACCGCGAACGTGCTGGTGGTGCGGGCCATCGACGTCGAGCACGCTCGGGACCGTGAGCCGTCGCCAAAGACGGCTGCGTGGACCACGCCCGAGGAGATCGCCGCCGCGATCGTCTACCTCTGCAGCGACGAGGCTCACGTGGTGAGCGGCGCGCGCATCCCCCTCAACGGCGGCTGACCCTGAGGTCCGGGGTGGGCCGGAGCGTGCGGCGAGAGTAGAATCGACGGCTGAGCGGCGCGGCAGCGCCGCCATCGGCC
>Ga0307310_10000289_pt1 | contig 15709 bp, 17 predicted proteins | sample ER_DNA_197_FD_194502 | JGI IMG/M metagenome (GOLD analysis project Ga0307310, IMG submission 194502) | Bulk soil microbial communities from the East River watershed near Crested Butte, Colorado, United States - ER_DNA_197 | ecosystem: Environmental > Terrestrial > Soil > Floodplain | place...
CGAGTGCTTGCTGTGGTCGTGACATTCGGTTACGCCGCATTTCTGCTTGGCCCGGCTTTCATGGGATTCCTGGTCAACCAGGTCGGAATCCATCACGCCATGGCCGTACCGGCGTTGCTGTCCGCCGGCATTATCGCCCTGGCGTCGACCATGCCACGCAACGACGCGGGTCTGAGCCAGCGCTAGCGAGCGGCGTCGAGGAGAATCCGCGCCAATTCGCTCGGTTGCGAGAACATCGGCCAGTGGCCCGTGTCCATCGTGACCAACCGCCAGCGATCACCAGTCAACAGCTTGGCAACGGTGTCGTTCGGCTCAGGCCAGTCGAGTAGGCATTTGATGTAGGTGGCCGGAAGCTCGCCCACTGAGTCCGCCATCACGGCCGGTTCGGTCAAGGTACGGCCCGGATGTGGCGTCGAGGCGGCAACAATGCGCGCAATCTGTTCGATGGTCAGGCCCTGACCGCCGTAGTCGGCAGCGGACAGCGGCGCCCAGAACCCTCCGTTCTCGGCGATTGAGGTCTTGAGGTCAGCAGAGGCGAACGACTCGCCGTCGATCGGAACCTCGGAGTCGACGAAGACAACCTGGGCCAGCCGGCCACCGATCCGCTCGGCGGCTTGCCCGACAGGGATTCCTGAGTAACTGTGCCCCACGAGAATGACATCGCGAAGATCTTTGCCGGCAATCTCGTCGACAATGTCTTCGACGTGGGTCTGCTGGCCGGCCGGCATGCCCTGCTTCTCGGCGAGGCCGGACAGCGTCAACGGGTGGGGTGGGCACCGTGGCCGGCCGCACGCAGCGCCGGCGCCACCTCATCCCAAGCCCACGATCCGAGCCAGGCGCCTGGCACGAGTACGAATTCCGCATGGCGGCAACCTAGTGCGTCCACGTGAAGCTCCGTACTGCGGCGCGCGATCTCCGCCGCTCGCAGCCCATCTAGACTCCGGGTGTGACCGGCCAGCCGCGGGATGAGGTCGACACCATCGTCGAGGCGTGGCGACGGGAACGTCCGGATCTCGATCTTGCGCCAATGGAGGTGCTCTCTCGGATTAGCCGGCTGGCCCGGCGCTTGGACCGCCTCCGCGCGAGTGCGTTCAGCGCCCATGATCTGGAGTATTGGGAGTTCGACGTGCTGGCCGCGCTGCGCCGCGCCGGACCGCCGTACCGGCTCTCACCCGGTCAACTGCTGCACGAGACGCTCGTGACGTCAGGAACGATGACCAATCGCGTAGACCGGCTCGCCGACCGTGGATTTGTCACCCGGCATGATCATCCCAAGGACCGGCGCGGTGTCCTGGTTCAGCTGACCGACTCCGGCAAGGACGTGGTCGATGCTGCGCTGGCAGAGCTGATGGCCGCGGAACGCCAGATCATGGGCGCGCTCGGCGCCGGGGACCATGATCAACTTACCCGCACGCTGAGACTGCTACTCGCTCGGTCGCCAGCGATGAGGCAGCTTCGGACGGGCAGCTCAATTGATGATTCTGGCTCCTAGCACTGGAGCCGTCGCACGCCGGACCGCTCGGCACAGCCCTTCGGCACTAAGCGACACCGAGAGATCGACGGCAGCTGATTCACTCTCCACCAGGAACGCGCACGTCGGACCTGACCCCGACACGAGCGCGCCGAGCGCGCCATACTCGAGGCCGGTTTCCAGCACGGTCCGCAGTCTGGGTTGCAGATCGAGTGCAGCCGGCTGCAGATCGTTGCTCAACGCAGCACCGAGCAACCGCGGATCGCCACTGCGAAGCGCATTCATCAACTCCGCCGGCACCTCAGGTCGCGCGGCCCCAGGGCTGAGGTCGTCGAAGCGCCGATAGACCGCGGCTGTGGACAGGCCGTGGTAGCCGAACGCCAGCACCCACTGGTAGGTTCCGCGGGCCAGCGCCGGGGCGACGTCCTCGCCGCGACCGCTCCCCACCGCCGTGCCGCCGATCAAGGCAAAAGGCACGTCGCTGCCAAGCTCAGCCGCCAGCCCGCGCAGGTCCTCGGGCCCGACGTCGAGATCCCACAAGGCTGCACAGGCCAGTAGCGCGGCAGCACCATTGGCGGAGCCACCGGCCAGCCCACCGGCTACCGGAATCGACTTCGTGATCGACAAGCTGGCGCCGAGCGAGTCGTGCGGCCCGTGCCGCTGCGCGAGTAGCCGGGCGGCGCGTACCGCGAGATTGGAGTCATCGAGAGGCACCTGATCGGCTCCTTCTCCGCTCACCACCACCTCGAACCGGTCAGGTTCGGCCCATTCGGCCTGCACCTGGTCGTAAAGGGATACCGCCTGATACACGGTGGCGAGCGGATGGTAACCGTCGGGGCGTGGCGCGCCCACCTTCAACGCAAGGTTGATCTTTGCCGGCACTTGTACGCGTACCAGGGCAGTGGTCGGCGGCGCAGCTGAGGCCATGAGTGCGAGGCTATCTAGTGCCGAGCATCCAACACTACGCTCGGAAGATCTGCTCCGCGATACGAGCGAAGTCAGCGACCTCGAGCGTCTCGCCGCGCGACTGGGGATCCACTCCAGCTGCGGCAATGTCTGCACTCGCCGCCGACGGCGAGCCTGCCAGCCCGGCCAGCGCCGAGCGCAGCATCTTGCGCCGCTGCCCGAACGCTGCATCGACGACAGCGAACACCTGCTCGCGGGTTGCCGTGGTCTCTGGCGGTGGACGGCGTTCGATGGCGACCAGGCCAGACTCCACATTTGGCATGGGCCAAAAGACCGTCGGGGACACTGTGCCGGCCCGCGTCGCGGCCCCATACCAGGCCACCTTCACCGACGGTATGCCGTAGATCTTCGATCCCGGTTCTGCTGCCAATCGGTCGGCCACCTCTGCCTGGACCATGACCAGGCCGCGATTCCAGCTCTGGTAGGTGGCGAGCAGATGCAGCAGCACCGGCACCGCGACGTTGTACGGCAGGTTGGCGACGACGGCTGTCGGCTGCTCCGGCAGTGCGTCGATGCGGAGCGCGTCGGCGTTGATCACCGTGAGCCCGGTCGCACGCCCAGGTAGTCGCGCGCCGACCGTCTGCGGCAGCTGAGTTGCCAGCAGATCATCGATCTCAATCGCGATCACCCGATGGACAACCTGCAACAGGCCTAGGGTCAGCGACCCGAGCCCAGGCCCGACCTCGAGCACAATGTCGTCTTCGGCTACGCCGGAGGCGGCAACGATTCTTCGTACCGTGTTGGCGTCGGTGACGAAGTTTTGGCCCCGTTGCTTGCTCGGCCGCAAGCCCAGCTGGCCCGCCAGCTCACGTATTGCGGTTGGATCGAGCAGGCCACCGGCCACGTGCTAGCGCAACCCAATCTTCCGAGAGCACGCTGGCCAGGCACCCCAGCCTGCGTCGGCCTGAAGCTTCTTGGCTATCGCGATCTGCCGCTCGCGGCTGGCGTTGCTCGGCAAGCCCGAGCCGCCGTACGAGCGCCAGGTGCCGAGGTTGAATTGCAGGCCCCCGTAGTAGCCGTTGCCGGTATTGATCGACCAGTTGCCGCCGGACTCGCATTTGGCGAGCTTGTCCCAGACGCTGCCTGATGGCGTGCTAGAACCAGAGCTCTTGTGCGCTGTCGTCGTCTTCTTGGTGCCAACCAGAATGACCTCGGTCTTCGGCTTGCTGAGCAATCTGGACTTGATCTTGACACGTTTGACGATCTCGCCGTTGTGTCGAACGATCTCGTAGCTGACCGCACGGACGCCGCGGACTCCCTCGGTATCGATCTTGGTCACACCTTTTTTCAGCTTGCTCGACTTCTTGCGTACGGTGTCGAAGTCAACCTTGATTTTTTTCGTCTTGGAGCTGACATCGACCTGGGTGAAGGTGAATTTCTTGCCGTCGACCAGGCGTGTTTCGGGACTTGCACTCAGCTTGTCGTCGTCGTCCACCTTGATCTTGGCCGCCGCAAGCGCGTCCGCGAGCGTCTGCCCAGTGGTCGTAATGGTGCGCTTCTTGCCAGCATCGACGATGATGATCTTCTTTTGAGTAGCGATGGCAATAGCCAAGCCTTGCCGGCCGATAGCGGAGCCGCGACTGGTGGAGAGCTCGGCACCGGCAAGATCCATGCTGAGTGCCTCGAGCGCATCGTCAACGGTGGTCGCAGTGGTCCAGACGGTCTGCGTTGCGCCGTCAATGGTGAAGGTGACCTGGCGGCCGAACTTGATCGCAATTCGCGTGCCGTCTTGGACTTTGGTCGTCACGCTCGGCGCCACTACGTCGTGGCTGTCGACCTCGATGCCTCTGTTCTCGAGCAATGCGCCCACAGTGTTTGCGGTCGTTCTTACGTCGGTCGTCTGCCCGTCAATCGAGAGCGTCACATCTTTGTTGAGATTGGCGTAGCCGAAGGTTGTGCCAGCCAGAGCGAGCGCGGTCGCGCCAGCAGCAACCACCGGGATGATCTTGCGCACAGCTTTTCCCCCGAGTTGGTCCGTCGGTGATCTGGACCTCGATCTCTTCCACAGACCGGGCACGAGCCCGGGTATGTGTCACGAAATTGTAACGGAGAGCACAGCCTGAACGCCAAAATCCGGCATGCGACGCGTGGTCTGGTTACCAGCTCCCGCGGTGAATGACCTCCGAGGAGGCCTTGCGAGGGCGCCGTGTGGGCGAGCCGGTGATACCGGCGGATCGCGGGTACCCGAGGCTGATGACGCCAACGCTGAGCTGGCTCGCCGGCACCTGGTACGCCTCGCGTACGGCACCGATTCGGTCAACCGGGATGCCGAAGAAGCATGCGCCGAGCTCCTGGTCGACGGCCGACAGCAGGGCTGCCATGCTCGTCATACCGGCGTCCACAAACCAGTACGGTGCTGACCATCGCGCCGGATCGCGATCTATCCAGCCTTTGTCCGGCTCGGCGTACCGATCAAGGTAGGCCTCCTCGCTGGTCCAGATCAAGATCAGGACCGGCGCACTCCGCATGCCGCGCAGCCAGGCGCTATCCGCCTCCGCGGTCAGTCGCCAGAAGGCTTCGCGATCTGTTGCTTCAGTTAGCACCAGCAAGGAGATTCCCTGGGTGAACCCCGCCGAGGGAGCGCGTAAGGCCGCCGCTAGCACCGCGTCGATGGCCTGGGACGGGACGGCCCGAGCTTCGTCGTACGAACGAATCATCCGGCGCCGGCGTAGCACCTGCCCGAACTCCATCGACCTACCAGCTCCCGCCGAATGCTGCATCGGCATTGTCGTTTAGCACCTGACACATCTGCTCCAGATCGATCTTGAGTGTCGCGGCCAGGAAGCGGGCGGTGTGGGGAATGAGATAGGACGCATTCGGCCTGCCGCGCAGCGGCATCGGGGTGAGGTAGGGCGCGTCGGTCTCGACCAGTATTCGATCAAGGGGGGCAGCGATCAGGGCGTCGCGCAAATGATCATTGTTCTTGAAGGTGATCGTGCCAGCAAAGGACAGATAGGCGCCGCGGTCGAGGCACGCTTCTGCGAAATGATCATCCCCCGAAAAGCAATGCATCACGATCCGGTTCGGCGGCCCCTCGGCATCGATCACCTTCACAATGTCGTCGTGGGCATCGCGATCGTGGATGACCAGAGTCTTGTCGTGGGCCTTGGCGATAGCGATGTGCGCCGCAAATGCCTCCCTTTGGATTGCCTGCCCAGCGGCATCGCGAGTCCGGTAATAGTCCAGGCCCGTCTCCCCCACGGCTCTGACTCGCCGGTGCTGCGCCAGACCTTCCATCAGCTCCAGCCCAGGGACCAGCTCAGGACCCATTCGCGCTGCGTCATTTGGATGTATCGCCACTCCCGCGATCACCGAAGGCCAGCGCTCCGCGGCCGCTACCGCCCAGCGGCAGCCATCCGGGTCGCAGCCGATCTGCACGATTCGGGTGACGCCAACCTCGGCGGCCAGCCGGATGGCTTCGTCGGGCTCAAGGCCAGAGTGTGCCTGCGTCGAATCGAGATGGCAGTGCGAGTCCACAACCGGTGCGGGTAACGGATCAGGCAACGTCGGCAGTTCCACGCGCCCACTGTGCCACTATGACGAGCTGGCGCTCCGACGACTGCAGGAGCTTGCGGACGCAGCACCGATGATGCATTCACCTCGCAACGCAAGCGACGAAGGAGTCGGATATGCGAGCAGCTTGTCAGAGTGGCAATTCAACCCTGTCACCCTCGGAGACGCTGGTTGGAAACGCACGCTGTCGCGGCGATTCGTGACCGCTGGAGCCCTATCGACGCCGTGAGTGATGCGTTTTCAGGGCGAGCTCGTAGACATCGTTCTTCGCAACGCCATGTCGTTGCGCCACGTGTCCGGCTGCCGCCCTGAGTTTCATGCCATTGCTGGCCAGACTGATCGCCTCTTCAGCTGCTGCCTCCAGATCGGTCGGGCCTCTCGACGCGCCGCCAACGACGAGGGTCACCTCACCTCTAACCTCCGAATTCGCCCAGTCTGCGAGTTCCCGCAGCGGCCCCCGACGAATTTCCTCGTACGTCTTGGTGAGCTCGCGGCATACCGCAGCTGGACGATCGGCGCCGAAAGCCTGCGCCATGGCCGACAGCGTCGCCGCGGTCCGATGCGGAGCTTCGAAGAACACCATGGTGCGGGGCTCCGTGGCCAGTTCGGTCAGCCGTCGCATCCGCTCCGAGGCCTTGCGCGGCAGGAACCCCTCGAAGCAAAACCGGTCAACAGGGAGGCCGGAGACTGCCACTGCGACAAGGACCGCCGAGGGACCAGGGACCGCGGTGACCCGAAAGCCGCCTGCAATTGCCGCGGCGACAAGGCGATACCCGGGATCTGACACCGACGGCATCCCTGCGTCGGTGACAACGACGACTCGAGCCCCATCCTCGAGTAGCCGTACCAATTCGTCGGCACGCCTGGCCTCATTGCCCTCGAAGTAGGACAGGATTCGCGCCTTCGTGTCGATGTCCAACCGGTCCAGCAGTCGCCGTAATCGGCGGGTGTCTTCGGCCGCGATCACGTCCGCGTTGGCTAGCTCGGTCACCAGCCGTGGCGAAGCGTCCGCAACTTCGCCGATAGGGGTCGCCGCAAGCACCACGACGCCCGCCGAACTCACTTGGGCTACCACATCACGCCTCCCCTCGGACCACATCTTGTCGCAGGTTTCGAATCGCGGCGATCGAGGTGGTCGGGGCCTGGGCACCAGCGCGTTGCGTCGACCGGATCCACCTACGATGGGCGAGTGACGCGCCAAGTCCTCGAGCCTGAGACGGGGATGGCTCAGTGGGCCAACGCCGACGCTCGAGCGTCCCTGCTACCACGCGCTCTGGACTGGCCGCCTAGCCCGCCGAGCACCATCGAGCGGCTGCGGGTGGCGATGCCCACCGATCGCGTGAACGGCTGGATCGTGACGTTGATCATCGGCGCGATCGCATTTGTGATCCGTTTCGTCAACCTCGGCTATCCCAACAAGCTCGTCTTCGACGAGACCTACTACGCCAAAGATGCCTACTCCCTGCTGAAGTTCGGATACGAGCGCGACTGGCCGAGCAACGCCAACTCCAAGATCATCACTGGCGATGTCGGCGTGATGAACGACACTGCTTCGTTCGTCGTGCATCCGCCGCTCGGCAAGTGGCTGATCGCAACGGGCGAGCAGCTGTTCGGAATGAACTCCTTCGGCTGGCGGTTCGCGTCCTTGATCTTCGGGGTTCTGCTGATCATGGTCACGATCAGATTGGTACGCCGGGTCTCCAAGTCGACGTTGATCGGCGGCCTCGCCGGCATCGTGCTGACCTTCGATGGTCTGGAATTCGTGATGTCGCGCACCGCACTGCTCGACGTCTTCATGGCCTTCTTCCTGGTAACGGCTGTCGCATGCCTGGTCGCCGACCGGGAATGGTTCCGAAACCGCCTGGCCGGATATCTCGAGCGCCGCGAGATAGCTGATCTCGGCGGCCGGTTCGGACCAGCTCTGGTCTTGCGTCCGTGGCGGATAGCCTCGGGGATCAGCTTCGGCCTGGCGCTCGGTACGAAGTGGAACGCATTGTTCCCGTTAGCCGCATTCGCGCTGCTGGCGCTGGCTTGGGACATCGGAGCCCGGCGCCTGGCCGGTGCCGGTTCACGGACCAAGCTGGCCATCCTCCGCGATGGCATCCCAGCCTTCTTCTCTCTCGTCGTGCTCAGCCTGGTGGTGTACGCCGGCACCTGGGCCAGTTGGTTTGCCACATCCGGCGGGTACGACCGTCAGTGGGGCGCCGAGCACCCGGAGAGCAGCACCGCGAAGCTGCTGGGTAGGCCACTCGCCTCTTGGTTGCATTACCAATACGACATCTGGAACTTCCACACCGGCGACTTCATCAACCAGGCCCAGCACACCTACCGCGCCGACCCCGCCGGCTGGCTGATCGTTGCTCGCCCGATCGGAATCGACGCCGTGAACGGCATCAAGCCGGGAACCGACGGCTGTCTCGGACCGGACAACTGCATCCGGGTGATCAGCGGCATCGGCACGCCCGCGCTGTGGTGGATTGCGATCTTCGCGCTGGTGGCAGCGGCCATTTTGTGGGTGGGAGGCCGCGATTGGCGTTTCGGTATTCCCGTCGTCGGCGTACTGAGCAGCTGGTTGCCCTGGTTCGCCTTCGACTCCCGACCGCTGTTCTTCTTCTACGCGATCGCGATCATCCCCTTCTCCGTGATGGCCGTGGCGTTGTGTGCCGGATGGATCCTCGGAGACGCGCGTGCCGGAGATCGGCGCATGATCGCAGCGATCGTCGTCGGGGCTTTCGTTGCCCTGGTCGCAGCCAACTTTGCCTATATCTATCCAATCCTCACCGACGAGCTGCTGCCCTACCCCAAGTGGCTGTCGCGGATGTGGTTCAGAGGCTGGATCTGATCTGAGCGGTCCCGGACCATGATCATGATCATCGCCACGTGCTCCCGAAGATCTTCGGCGTTCTCGGCACACCTCCGGCGGCGAGGTGCTGCTTGCCCCTAGAGTGGTGTGCTGGCTTCGCACCATTGGGGTCGACTCGCCACCGCGTTTCGCAGGGGCGATGGGTGAAGGAGTAGGAGTGGAACAGCCGCGGGACCAGATCCGGTTCTCGGTCGTAGTTCCGGCGTACAACGAAGCGGCCTATCTTGGTCGCGCGCTGGACTCGTTGCAGCACCAGGACTACGACGGGACGTACGAGATCATCGTCGTAGACAACAACAGCACGGACAACACAGCGGCCATCGCGACCCGCTACGGCGTGCGGGTGGTCAAGGAGGCTCAGCAGGGGGTGTGCGCGGCGCGGCAGCGAGGTGCTGACAGCGCCAGGGGCGAGATCATCATCTCCACCGATGCCGACACCACTCAGCCGCGCGACTGGCTGCGTACGATCGACGCCCGGTTCGCTGCCTCAGAGCAAATCGTCGCCGTTGCCGGTCCGTGCCGCTACCAGAATCCGTCATGGTGGGCGAAGGCATACCCGACGCTGCTCTTCGGCTTCGTCGCTCTGGTCCACGCACTGACCGGATTTGTTTTCTACATCAGCGCCACCAATATCGCCGTGCGGCGCAGCGCGTTCCCGGGCTACAACTTAAAACTCACCCAAGGCGGTGATGAGCTGGACTTGTTACGCCGAGTGCGACGCCGCGGGTTGGTGAGCTGGGAGCGGCAGAACGTCGTGATGACCTCTGCGCGCCGGCTGCAGCGCGGTCTGTTCTACAGCTTCTTCATGTCTTTCCTCGTCTACTACGTGCTTGCATATTGGCTGAACCGCCTTTCGCCACGACAGGCATTGGGGATGGCGCCCGCCTTTCGGCAAGAGCGGCTACGACCCCTTGCCCCGGTCTGGGATCGACGCCGGGTGGTGCTCGGGATCTTGCTCGTCGGATTGACCTCGCTCGGTTTCGCCACCGGAGCGGGCGATGCGGCGATGGACAGCCTGGCCAATTTCTGGCACGGTCCGTGAGTCGAGTCGGAACCGCGGTGCGGGCGGCAGGGGTCGGCTTCTCGGCGCTCAGCGCGGCGGCGTACTGGGCCGGCTTCCGGCCTCGATCGCAGCTCTTCGGCTCATTTCCGTACGAGGGTGAGACCGAGGAGAAGGTCGTTGCGCTGAGCTTTGACGACGGCCCGAATGAGCCATACACCTCGCGGCTGCTGGACACCCTGGATGCCTACGAGGTGAAGGCGACGTTCTTTCAGGTCGGGCGCTGCGCGCAACGTTTTCCGTCTGCAACCCGGCGAGTTGTCCAGAGCGGCCATGTGCTGGGCAACCACAGCTACAGTCACTCTTTCACCCGCTATGCCAAGCAGCCGCGGCAAGAGGTCGAGATCATCCGTTCTCAGGAGGTCTTCTATTCGCTCACTGGCGTGACGCCCGCGCTCTATCGTCCGCCGTGGCTGTGCCACTGGCCCTGGGTGATGAGCACATTGCGGCAGCATGGCCTTCAGGTGGTCTCGGGGACATTTGCTCATCCACTGGAGATCTTCCAGCCTGCGGCTACCAAACTGACCGACTCTGCTGCCCGGCTCACCCGACCTGGCACGATCTTGATCTTCCACGACGGTCGTGAGGCTCGTGGCGGTCCGCGAGATCAAAGTGTGGCGGCCATCGGCCCGTTGATCGAACGCCTGACCGATCGGGGTTACCGCTTTACGACGGTCGACCAGCTACTCGGAATCAGCGCGTACGCCTGAGTCTGATTGCGAGGAATTATCGAAACGACCAGTTGGGATCGCGTCCGAACGCTATAAGCAGGTCTGCTTGTGGATCGCCGTCTGAACTCGACTCGGGCCTAGCCGCTATCGCGCCGGACGAGCGGTAGATGTCCTCGCGGTTGCGGAACCATGCCGCGACCTCGGCCACCAGCTCCGGGTCCAGGTCGCGCTTCTGACCGGTTGCCACAGCCAGGTCCCAGCCGTGAATGAGGTGATCGGCGACCAGCTGGCTGATGTATTCCTCGATGTCCTCCTCGCCGTAGGAGAGGTGCACTTTGCCGCCCGCGGGAAGCCTTTCGGCGACTGCCGTGATCGCCTCATCGGCGGCTGCCATCGCCAAGGGTTTGGGATCTTCGTCCAGCAGATCACCATCAAAAGCGTCACCGACATCGGCAATCGTGCTGCCATCGACGAGAGGCTTGGTCCAGCGATCTTCTCCGACGACATGGTTGACCAACGCGCGTACGTTCCAGTCGGTACAGGGCGTCGGCGCAGCCCAGTCGCCGGAAACCTCCTGCACTGTGAACTTCCAAAATTCAACGCTGCGGCGATACGTCGTCCCTAACGCCATGGCCCTAAGCCCCCTCCTCGGTTGTCCTCTGATCACAGCGTGCTCGCTTGCGCGTGCTACGTCCACCCCGCGAGGTTGGTCTGCGTCTATGTCGCGAATCCTGCTCATCGATCACAATGTATTCATGGCGATCCGGCGGAGCCGGGAGCGGCGGCCCTCGGTAATGGATGTGGTGGACGGGCTGCTGTTCGCCTTCGCTGGATTGGCCACCATCTGGCTTGCCTACCTTGTCGTCAAGGAAAGCATCCGACCCGGCTGGCCATTACTGCTGCTCATCGTGTTCTGGGTGCTGCTGACTTATCTGTTGCTGCCACGGCTGCATCGCATCATGACCCAGGTGTACGTCCCCGGATATTTCATTGGCCGCGCCCGGACCAGTGACGGCTTGCTCGGTGATCCGGTGAACCTGGCGTTGCGCGGCCATGAAGCCCAAATACACATGGCGATGACACGGGCGGGTTGGACTCGGGCCGACGACCTCAGCTTGCGGACCGGGTTCCGGATCTTGCGCTCGACCTTGAGCCGGCGTAGCTATCACGAAGCGCCAGTCAGTCCACTTCATCTGTTTGACCGCCAACAGGACTTCGCATACCAGCAAGAGGTCGCTGGCAGCCCCTCCAAGCGACACCATGTGCGGTTTTGGTTTTGTCCTGAGGACTGGATGCTTCCGGGCGGATACTCGGTGGATTGGCTCGCGGCCGGAACCTACGACAAGAGCGTCGGGCTCTCCCTCTTCACTCTCCAGGTGACCCACAAGATCGAAGAGGACACCGACATCGAGCGCGACTACATCGTCGAGACGGTCGTGACCGGCTCGCCGGAGGTCGAGGTAGACGTAATCGAGAACTTTTCCACCGGCTACCACTCCCGAAACGGTGGTGGTGATTTGATCATCACCGACGGCAACCTGCCCATTATCGATGTGCGTCGGATCACTGTTCCCGAGATTGCAGCAATCGAACACACCGACAGCCGGGACAAGCGGCCTGTGCAGACGGTCTTTGGAGCGGGGGTAGCATTCTTCCGCGGTCTGGGCTTCTTGGCCATTGCGCTGCTCTTATTCGTGCTGCCCATAACAGACGCCGAATCGCTCGATCTCCAGTCCGTAACTGTCGAGGGCGGCCGGCCGGCGTTGATCATCGCCGGGTGCGTCGTGGCTTTTATCTCCTTGATTGACATCGGGCTGGCACTTGCCGTTTTCGCGGGCCGCAACTGGGCCCGTATCTTGCTGATGCTGTCGTGCGTGGTGACGACGATCGGCGCATTCATGGGTAACGCCAACGGATCGGAGGCGGTCACCCTCGCGACGAGCCTGCCAACAGTCGGCATCAGCATCATGGTGTTGCTTGCCCTGTCGAGCAACCGAGCGCGCCAGTACGCCGTACGCGGGAGACACGTCCGAAAACACATTGCCGGGCGCACTTACGAGCAGGCTGCTATTGGATCTTCGTAGCGGTGCTTCATGGGCGCGATGTGGCACGGCCCGTCTCGCGCTAGGTGTAGCGAAGTACGTCAATCCTTGAGCTGGAGGATGCCTAGAGCATTCTTGCCCGGATCGATGATCCAAGCTGCCCATGCGAACCCGATGTCTGCAATTCCATTCTCGGTCTTGAGGCCAGGCAGGTCGTAATCTTCGACCTTCACTCCGCGTGATCGGAGCTCGGCGACCTCAGCACGTATGTCAGAGACATCCCACGACACCTGCGTCTGGCTGTCGGCAGTCCCGACGGTGCTCTTGGTCACGCTGAACTGTGTCCCCGCACCGCAGCCGAACGTGAGCGCGTCCTCATTCTCGTTCAAGATTTCCAGGCCAAGCCGATCATGGTAGAACTCTCTTGTCACGGCGAGGTCGGTCGCGAGTAATACCGGATAAATGGGATGCGCTCCAAGCATCGTCCACCTCTGATCTTTGTTGGTTTTGATCTTTGTTGGTTGCTTTGTCTCTGCGGTGCGGTGCGCGCGCGACAGCCCACCCTACCCATGGACACCGACGCCCAGATGCGTGGGCTCACGCCGAGAGGCCGCCGACAACGAGCACAGACACGAGCACCGACAGCTTTCTTTGTCGACCCCTTGCGTATCACGTACGAGTCGATCTCCTCCGACAAGGCGAGTCGCGAAAGTAATTGAGGATGAGGCGGCTCTGGAGCTGGATTGTATTGGGCCATGATCAAGAAGCGATTGGAAAAGATCATGCCGCAGCACAGCTACGCAAGATCATGAGTACGGTCCACGCCGCGCGCGAGGCCCCAAGACGAGGGAGAACGGTGACATGAGCTTGAGTGCAAAACACACCACGCGACTGATCGTCGCAATGTCCGCGCTGGCGGCCTCGATGACACTCACGGCGCCGACGCCCGCAAGCGCCACTGAGGCATGCATCGGCACCACGACTAATGGTCATGGCATCGATTCTGATTCCGGTGATTGTGTCTACATGAACGTGTATACCGCCGTAGACGGTCGTATCGTCGTCAAATACTCCGGCAACCAGGACTACGACTTCTACCAACTCCGCTGGTCGCGTCCGGGCCGAACGGAAAGCCAGCTCAGGGTGCGCGGCAGCGGTTCGCATGGAAGTTGGTGGGCGCTGGGCAACGCATGGGAGAACATGCCCTATACGTTCAAGGTGCAGGCTTGCTACAGCAGCCTTTTCGGTTCCGATTGCACGTCCTGGAAAGCAGAGACATACCGCAAATGAAGCGACTGCTGAAAGCTCAATGAATTCGGTAATCCGAGACTCAAAATTTCAGCAGACACGAGAGGAAGCGGCACCCTGGGCCGGAGGGACATTACCGGCGCACATGATGCGACACCAGGTGTATCAGGAGCATTCCGCTTTCCTCCGGTGTGGTGAAGGATGACTATCACCAAACGAAGGTGCTGATCATCCGAGGGTGCTCATCATGACTGGCAGCAAGTCGGTCGGAACCGCGCTCAGCCATGCGTGACGATCCAGTCGTTCTCGCGCTGGTTGCCCGTGCCATCGAAGGAGATCAGCGTGCGTGGGACGACATCGTCGAGCGATATGCCCCTTTGGTCTATGCGATCTGCACGAGGTACCGGCTGGGGAGTCATGACATCGAAGACGTTGGGCAAACGGTGTGGCTCCTGCTTGTCGAGCACCTCGGCAAGCTGCGTGAGCCAGCCGCGCTGCCCGGCTGGCTGGCGACGACCACCGCGCGCGAATGCCTGCGCGTGGTGAGGGCAGCCAGCAGGTCAGACCTGCGGAGTACCGGACGGGACGACTCGCTGCAGTTCGTAGACGACACGGCGATCGACAACGAGATCCTGATGGCTGAGCGCAACGCAAGCCTGCGCGCGCTCTTCGCGGAACTTCCGGCACGCTGCCAGCAGCTGCTGTCGATGCTCATCAGCGATCCGCCCTATTCGTACGCCAGGATCCACGAAACGCTGGGAATTCCGATCGGGAGCATCGGCCCTCAACGCGCTCGTTGCTTGAACCGGTTGCGCCGGTCCGATGCGTTTGTCGCCCTAGACGAGAGCCAAATCGCGGCCAAGATCGGGGGAGGTAAAGCAGATGCCTGACGACGCGGATGATGAGGATCTCCTGGTTGATGTGAGCGGCGACGATGCGCTCCTTGCCGCTCTGCGTGAGGCGATAAAAGCGCGCGACAACGTCCCGGCGAGATTCGTTGAGACCGGAAAGAGCGCCTACGCCTGGCGCAACATCGATGCCGAGCTCGCTCAGCTCACCTACGACTCCGATATCGACGAGCGGATGGTCGCGGCCACCCGGTCGGAGACAGCGTCGATCCGTGCCCTCACGTTCAGCTCGGCCCGTCTGTCGATGGAACTGGAGGTAACAGCAAACAGTCTGCTCGGCCAGATCATCCCGCCGCGGACCGGAACACTCGAAATCCATACCACGGCGGGAACGAGGGTGACGCCGGTGGACGAGATCGGCTTTTTCACCGTGGATCCCAAGCCGCATGGCTCGTTCCGGCTGCGCTGCCGTACCCCGGACGGCGCGGACGTCATGACCGGATGGATCAACTTGTGAGCAGGCGCGCCCGTGAAGAGAACCTCTCTCACTTCAGCCCACTCCAAGGCATATGAAGGACAACCCGGTAGCCGCGCCAACCGGGTCTGATTCGCATTCGCGGCGGGCATCACGGAGAGCTTCAGCGAGGCTTGCCCCACGGCGTAACTCCCGGTGGACGGCGATCATCAACGGCACGACAGCGGCGTCATTCACGGGCACAACACTCGCCAGGATCGCCGCAGTACCTAGCGGAATCAGTGAGCTAGCCAACCCGAGCACCTCATCGGCGCCGACCGGCGCGACAACCCCGGAGTCGCAGCTCGAAAGCACCAGCTGGCGCGGGCCGCGACGTAACCGCTCCAGGTCGTACACCGTCAGCGGGCCGTCGTCCAGGCGCAGCGAGGAGAACAGCGGACTATCAGCACGAAAGGTTCCGTGAGCAGCAATGTGGACCAGCCGGGCGCCGTCGATGGCACTCAGGACTCGGGCTGTCGTCGCTGTGCCGTCGCCGAGTACAACAGTTTCGAC
>Ga0307310_10000290_pt1 | contig 15683 bp, 14 predicted proteins | sample ER_DNA_197_FD_194502 | JGI IMG/M metagenome (GOLD analysis project Ga0307310, IMG submission 194502) | Bulk soil microbial communities from the East River watershed near Crested Butte, Colorado, United States - ER_DNA_197 | ecosystem: Environmental > Terrestrial > Soil > Floodplain | place...
GCCGCAGATCCTGTTCTACGGCCTGTACGCAGTGCTCGGGCAGGTGCTCAACGCCCGGAGCCAGTTCGCCGCGTTCGCGTGGGCGCCGGCCGTCGCCAACGTCTTCGCGATCGCCGGCCTGCTGGCGTTTCTGCGGCTCTACGACGGTCACGTCGGGCCGGGCGAGTGGAGCGCGCCGATGGTCTGGCTGTTCGCCGGCAGCGCGACCTTGAGCATCGTCGCCCAGGCCGTCGTCCTCGTGATCGCCTTGTGGCGCACCGGCTTCCGCTGGCAGCCGCGGTTCGGGCTGCGCGGTGTCGGTCTGCGCACGACGTCGAAGGTCGCCGGCTGGGCGTTCGCCGCGCTGATCCTCGCCCAGCTGAGCTACCTCGTCGCGTCCAACGTCATCTGGCACGCCACGAAGCAGCCGAGCACCGACTTCGTCGCCGGCATCTCCGTGTATGCGTCGGCCTTCTTCATCTTCATGGTGCCGCACGGCTTCGTCGCCCTCTCGGTCATCACCGCCATCTACCCGCGGATGTCCCGGGCAGTCCACGACGCCGACCGCACCACCCTGCGCGCCGAGTACCGGCGCGGGCTGGCCCTCCCCACCGTCCTCACCATCCCGGCGACGTTCGCGCTCGTCGTCTTCGCGTTGCCCGTCGTCACCTTGCTCTTCTCGTCCCGCGACCCCAGGGAGGTTCCCGCCACCGCGCTCGTCCTCGCCGTCATGGCGCCAGGCATCGTCCCGTTCGGCATCGACGTCCTGAACCAGCGCTTCTTCTACGCGCACGACGACGGCCGGATGGTCTTCTACGAGCAGGTCGTGCTGTCGGTCGTCGCGTCGGCGGTGGCGCTGCTGGCCCTGGCGTTCCGTCCGGAGGTCGCCGTGGCCGTGGTGGCGGTGGGGCTCGTCGTCAGCAACATGTGCAGCGCGGCCTTCGGAATATGGTTCGTGCGGCGGCGGATCGGGTTCTTCGGACTCCGCGAGGTCGCGTTCAGCTGGGTCCGGATGATCGCGGCGTGCATGGTCGCCTCGGCGGTGTCCTACCTGGCGACGACGGGCCTCCGTGACGGCCAGAGCGGGCGCGGGCGGGCCTTCGCCGAGCTGGCCGTCGGAGGGCTGGTGTTCGCCGTGGTCTACTTCGGACTGGCGCTGCTCATGCGGGTTCCCGAGGTCGGCGAGATGCTTGCGCCGGTCGTGCAGCGGCTGCCCGGTGGGCGCCCTCGCGGGCGGCACGCGGCCGGTTGACGGAACCGCCGCCGTACGCCAAGGTAAGCAAGCGCTTACCTCCAGGAGTGCCGATGGGACGGTTCGACGGGTCGGTGGCCCTCATCACGGGCGCGAGCCGAGGCATCGGCCTCGGGATCGCGCAGCGGCTGGTTGACGAGGGGGCCCGCGTCTGCGTCACGGCGCGCCGGCAGGACGCGCTCGAGGCGGCGGTCGAGCAGCTGGGCGGCCCCGAGCACGCCATGGCCGTCCCCGGAAAGGCCGACGACGTCGACCACCAACGCGAGGCCGTCTCCCGGGTCGTCGAGACGTTCGGCCACCTGGACCTCCTGGTCAACAACGCTGGGATCAACCCGGCCTACGGCCCACTCATGCAGCTCGACCTGGGAGCGGCGCGCAAGATCGTCGAGGTGAACTGCATCGCCGCGCTCTCCTGGGTTCAGCAGGCGCATGCCGCATGGCTCGGGGAGCACGGCGGCGCGGTGGTCAACGTCGCGTCGATCGCCGGACTCAAGCCTGCCCCCGGCATCGGCTTCTACGGTGCCAGCAAGGCGATGCTCGTGCACCTCACCCAGCAGCTCGCCGTGGAGCTCGGGCCCTCCATCCGGGTCAACGCGGTTGCTCCCGCGGTCGTCAAGACGGTCTTCGCCACCGCGCTCTACGAGGGTCGCGAGGAGCAGGTGTCCGCGACCTACCCGCTGAAGCGCTTGGGGGTGCCGGCCGACGTGGCCGGCGCCGTGGCATACCTGCTCTCCGACGACGCCTCCTGGGTCACCGGGCAGACCCTCGTCCTCGACGGCGGGCTCACCATGACGGGTGGCGTCTGAGGTGTATGCGGCCAGCTCGACGGCGGTGGTCACCGGCGCCGCTGGGGGTATCGGCCGGGCGTTGACGGACCGGCTTGCCGCCCAAGGCTTCCGGCTGGTGATCGCCGACCTCGACCCGGGCGTCGAGGCGCTCGCCGCGGCGGTCGGGGCCGTGGCCGTCGTCGGCGACTGCGCCACCGAGGCGGGCGTCACCCGGCTGGTCGACACGGCCTGGGCCGAGCTGGGACGGGTGGATGTCTTCTTCGCGAATGCCGGCACCGACGTCGGTCGTGGACTCTCGACTCCAGACGCCGAGTGGGCCACCGCCCTCGAGGTGAACGTCATGGCGCACGTACGAGCCGCTCGGCTGCTGGTTCCCCGCTGGCTGGAGGGCGGGGGCGGCCGGTTCGTCGTGACCGCGTCGGCGGCCGGGTTGCTCACCATGCTCGGCAGCGCGCCGTACTCGGTGTCGAAGCACGGTGCCGTGGCCTTCGCGGAGTGGCTGCGGGCGACCTATAGCCATCGCGGGATCGTCGTCCAGGCGATCTGCCCGCAGGGCGTCCGGACCCGGATGCTCGACGCGGCGGGACCGCTGCGCGACCTGCTGACCCGGGACCGCGCGCTCGAACCGGCGGAGGTCGCCGACGTCGTCTGGCTGGCGTTGCAGGGTGACGACTTCCTCGTGCTGCCCCACCCGGAGGTTGCCGGCTACTACCGCGCTCGGGCGACCGACCCCGACGCCTGGCTGGCCGGGATGGGCCGCCTGCAGGCCAAGCTCGACCACGGGACCGCGGTATGAGAGCCTGGCGGGTCGAGGCCAACGGCGAGCCGGAGGCGGCCCTGCGGCGGGCCGAGGCCGAGCCGCCCGACGTCGGCCCGCGGCAGCTGCGCGTGCGGGTGCTCGCCGCGCCGGCGAACTTCCCCGACGTGCTGCTGTGCCGCGGGCAGTACCAGGTGCGCCCCGAGCTGCCCTTCGTCGCCGGCGTCGAGGCGTGCGGCGAGGTCGTGGCGGCCGGTCCGGACGTCTCCGACGTGTCGGTGGGAGACCGCGTCGTCGGCACCTGCGTACTCCCGCACGGCTCGTTTGCGGAGGAGGCGGTCATGGAGAGTGCCGTGGCGTTTCCCGCCCCACCGGGTCTGGATGATGCGGAGGCCGCGGGTTTCGTCATCGCCTATCAGACCGGCTGGTTCGCGCTCCACGAACGGGCCCGGCTGCGGGAGGGCGAGACGTTGCTCGTCCACGCCGCTGCTGGGGGCGTGGGTTCCGCGGCGGTGCAGCTCGGCAAGGCCGCAGGCGCCCGGGTGGTCGCGGTCGTGGGCGGTGCGGCCAAGGCGGAGGTGGCCCGGCAGTGCGGGGCGGACGTCGTCGTCGACCGGCACACCGAGGACGTCGTCGCCGTCGTCAAGGAGCTCACCGACGGGCGCGGGTCCGACGTCGTCTTCGACCCGGTCGGCGGCGAGGCCTACGCGCAGTCGACTCGATGCGTGGCGTTCGAAGGCCGGATCGTCGTCGTGGGGTTCGCCAGCGGAACCGTGCCACAGCCGGCCCTTGGCCACGCGCTCGTGAAGAACTACGCGATCCTCGGGTTGCACTGGGGGCTCTACGCACAGCTCGACCCGGCCCGGGTTCGCGCCGCCCACCAGCACCTCCTGCGGCTCTCCGCGGCGGGGGCGATCAAACCGGTGGTCGGCGAGCGCGTCGGCTTCGACGAGCTGCCGGCCGCGGTGCAGCGGCTCGCCGACGGCGAGACGGTCGGGAGGGTCGTGTGGGAGGCCTGAGCGACCCACCGGGCCTTGACCTCGGCGCTCTGCGGCGCTGGCTCGACGAGTCGGCGACCGGCCTGCTCGACGGCCCGCTGTCCGCCGATCTCGTCGCAGGCGGCAAGTCCAACCTCACCTACCGCGTCACCGACGGGACCCGGTCGGCGGTCGTTCGCCGGCCGCCGCTCGGCCATGTGCTCGCCACCGCCCACGACATGGGCCGCGAGTACCGCGTCATCTCCGCCCTCCAGGCGACTCCCGTGCCGGTCCCCGAGGCGTATGCGTCGTGCACCGACGAGTCTGTCATCGGTGCCCCGTTCTACGTCATGTCGTTCGTCGACGGCATCCCCTACCGGTCGGCGGCCGAGCTGGAGGCTCTCGGAGAGAACCGAACTCGAGCCATTGGCGAGCGGCTGGTCGACACGCTCGCCGACCTGCACGTGGTCGACGTCGCCGCGGTCGGCCTGGAGGACTTCGGACGCGCAGAAGGGTTCCTGGGCCGGCAGGTGAGACGGTGGGGCCAGCAGCTGGACGCCTCCCAGAGCCGGGACGTCGCCGGGATCGACGAGCTGCGGACCCGGCTCGGCGAACGGGTCCCCCCGGACTCCCCCGGGGCCGTCGTCCACGGCGACTACCGCCTCGACAACGTCCTCGTGACCGCCACCGACGAGATCGGCGCCGTCGTGGACTGGGAGATGGCCACGCTCGGGGACCCGCTGACCGACGTGGCGCTGCTTTTGACGTACCAGCGCATCGCGGCCCTCGGCGTGGGCGTCGGTGTCTCGACCGCGCCCCGGGCGGCCGGCTTCCCGGACCGCAACGACATGATGCAGCGGTATGCCGAACGCACCGGCCGCGATCTCGGCTCCCTGGGATTCCACGAGGCGTTGGCCTGCTTCAAGCTCGCGGTGATCCTCGAGGGCATCCACTACCGGCACGTCCACGGCCAGACCCTGGGCGAGGGCTTCGCCGGGATCGGAGCCATGGTCGAGCCACTCGTGGAGATGGGGCTGGGTTCGATGCAGCAGGACGAGGCAGGAAGGCGAGGGTGATGGACTTCGGCTGGGACACGCATACCGAAGAGCTCCGGACTTCGCTGCTCGACCTCATGGAGACTCACATCCACCCGGCCGAGCCGGTGTTCGCCCGCGAGCTGGCCGAGCTCCAGGACCCGTGGGCCTGGAGCCGGGTACCGGTGCTGGCGACCCTGCGGGAGGAGGCCTCGGCACGCGGGCTGTGGAACGCGTTCCTCCCGGGGCCGAGGGGTGCCGGGCTGACGAACCTCCAGTACGCACCGCTCGCGGAGATCACCGGACGAGCTCTCCAGCTGGCGCCGGCGGCCCTCAACTGCTCGGCACCAGACACCGGGAACATGGAGGTGCTCGACCAGTTCGGGACGCCGTCGCAACAGGAGAGATGGCTGAAACCGTTGCTGAGAGCGGAGATCCGATCGGCGTTCGCCATGACCGAGCCGGACGTCGCGTCGTCCGACGCCACGAACATCGCGACCCGCATCGAGCGCGACGGCGACGCTTACGTGGTGAGCGGCCGCAAGTGGTGGATCACCGGGGCCATGAACCCCGACTGCGCGGTGTTCATCGTCATGGGCAAGACCGACCCCTCCGCCGCGCGGCATCGGCAGCAGAGCATGGTCCTGGTCCCGCGCGACACTCCGGGGCTGACGGTGGTGCGCCCGATGTCGGTCATGGGGTACGACGACCGCGACCACGGCGGGCATGCGGAGCTGCTCTTCGACGGCGTCCGCGTTCCGGCGGCCAACCTGATCGGCGGCGAGGGGGACGGGTTCGCGATCGCCCAGGCTCGCCTCGGGCCCGGGCGGATCCATCACTGCATGCGCTCGATCGGGGTGGCCGAGCGGGCCCTCGAGCTCATGTGCACGCGGGTCTCGTCGCGTGAGGCGTTCGGCAAGCCGTTGTCGGAGCAGGGCGTCATCCGGGACTGGATCGCGGAATCGCGGGTACGGTTGGAGCAGCTGCGGCTGCTGGTTCTCAAGACCGCGTGGCTCATGGACACCGTGGGTAATCGGGGCGCGCACACCGAGATCCAGGCGATCAAGATCGCGACCCCCGCGACGGTGGAGTGGATCCTCGACAAGGCGATCCAGGCGCACGGCGCCGGCGGCCTGAGTCAGGACTTCCCGTTGGCGGCGGCGTGGGCGGGCATCCGCACCCTCCGGTTCGCGGACGGCCCCGACGAGGTGCACAAGAACGCGCTGGCCCGGGCTGAGCTCAAGCGGCACGCCCCAGACCAGACCTGAGCGCCGGAGTCACAGCTCCGTGGGCAGCCGTCCCGCGTCGAGGAGTGACGTCGCGACGGCGCCGATCTTCATCCGGGAGCTCCGGGCCGCCTCGCGCAACCGGTTGAAGGCCGTCACGGCGTCCACACCGTCGCGGGCCATGAGGTAGCCCACGCCGCGCTCGATGATGACGCGGTAGTCGAGCGCGTACTGCAGCTGCCCCGCCAGCTCCTGCGCCTTGTGGGCGGAGAGCGCCGTCGCCAGCGTCGTCGCAACCAGGTCGCTGTACCGCAGCAGGGCTCGCTGCTCTTCGTCCTCCCAGGTATGCGGGTGGTCCCGGTAAACGTCGAGCGTTCCGACGGTCACCCCGCCGAGTCGTACCGGCACCCCGAGCACGGCCCGCACGTCATACGCCGCCACGGCCGCGGCCAGGTCCGGCCACTGCCGCTGCGTCCGCAGGTCCTCGACCGCGACAGCGCGGGTCGTGACGAAGGCTTCCGTGCACGGACCCTGTCCGGTCTCGCTCTCGACGGTCTCGAGGATGCGACCTGGGCCGTTGCTCGCGGCGACGTAGCGGGAGATGTTCTGATCGTCAGCGAGCATGATCCCGCTGCCGGTCACCTGGAACAGCTCGACGCAGGCCTCGGTCACGTCGTTGAGCGAGTGCGTCAGGTCCGCTTCCCTTTTGTGGCGGTCAGCGAGACGGCGCAGACTGCTCGTCAACGCCTCGGGGTCGACTGGCACGCTCCGGTCCTTCCGCACTCGTCTCGGGACTCTGCTGGCCCGTGCGATTGTCCTCGCCGGTGCGCACGTTGTCCTCCCGAGATCCGGACGGCGCGGCCAGGTCGAGGATGAGACCGACGACCTTGGCGTATGCCTCCGCCTCGCGGATCTCGTCCGCCGTCCACGTGTGGGGCCGTCGGCGGGCGGCGTTGAGGTTGCCGACGACGGCGCCCGCGGCCCAGATGGGACAGGACAGCACAGCCCGAAGGCCATTGCCGGAGACGCCGGCCCACAGGGCCGCATACGCGGGAACGACGGCCAGGTCCGCGACGGCGACCGTGACGCAGGTGTCCATGGTGTCCAGGCCGGGACCCTGACCGACCCGGACCTGAGTCGATTCCAGCACCGAGGCCCGGTCGTCTGTGAACCCCACCGCCTGCAGCGTGCCCTGCTCGTCGAGCAGCATCAGCCCCACCGAGTCGACGCGCAGGACGTCGACGGCCACCTGGACCGTCTGGGCCAACGCGGCCGCCGGAGACGACCGGGACATTGCGAGATGGTCGGCCGCAGGGGACGGCACGGTGGCCGCGCCAGCGGGCCGGAAGGGCGTCTCGACCAGGTCAGCGCTGGAGACGGTCATACCGCACCAGCAGGCTGGAGCCGTCCGGTGACTTCGCGTCGAGGAGCCCCGCCAACCCTTGGTCCTCGCTGGCCAGCCGGCCGGTATAGGCGTCATGGATGACCCGACCGACCTCCCGGACCTTGACGTTGGTGTCCTGCGACAGCCGGACCAGGACGGTCCACGCCTCGTCCGGCGTCACCTCGAGCCTCGCGGCGATGATTCCCGTCACGACGCCCAGCTGCTGGCGGCTCACCATGCCCTCCTGCAGCTGCGCGATGGTCGCCTCCAGCTCGGCGACCCGGGTGGGACTCACCCAGCGGCGGGCCACTCCGTCATGGCCGTCCACTCCATCGGGGAGATTGGCCCCGTCGTGGGCGCCCACCCGATCATGGACGGCGGCGTACACCTGACTATCCAACGACATGCGCCAACTCCTCGACGTCACGTCCGCGGACACAAGGCGGAACATCACTTGATCCCTGAGTGAGTATCGCACGAAACGCGGCGCAGCCAAGGGCCGCCCTCGTGCCCGAGCTAGCCTAACCGGTGCCGCAGCGCTCGGTTTCCCGGGCGCTGGCCGACCATTGGCGGAACTGCGGTCAGCTGAGCCAGGTAGGCCGCAGCCCGAACCCCGAGTCGCCCTCCGTCGTCGTCTTCGAGGCGAGCACCTGGTGCAGCTGGATCCGGTTGCGCTCGAACGACAGCCGTGACCCGGCGAGGTACAGCCCCCACACCCGCGCCACGCCGAGCCCCGCCTGGGCGACCGCCTCCTCCCAGTTGGCCGAGAGGTTGCGGCACCAGTCGCGGGTCGTCATCGCGTAGTGCTCGCGCAGGTTCTCCTGGTGGCGCACCTCGAAGCCCTCGTCCTCCATGACCTCGACGAGGGTGCCCGACCCGGTGAGGCCGCCGTCGGGGAAGACGTAGCGGTTGATGAAACCCCGGGACGGCACGCCCGGGTGCTGGTTGTCCGGCCGCGTGATGCAGTGGTTGAGCAGCCGCCCGCCGTCCTTGAGCCGGTTCCGGAGGAACCGGAAGTACGTGGGATAGTTCGACACCCCGACGTGCTCGGTGAGCCCGATCGACGAGACCGCATCGAAGCCGCTCTCGCGCACGTCGCGGTAGTCGCCGTGGCGGATGACACCGCGGTCGGCCAGGCCTTCGCGCTCCATCCGCGCAGCGCCCCACGAAGCCTGCTCCTTGGACAGCGTCACGCCGACCGCCGTGACGCCGTAGTTCAGCACCGCGTGGTGAACCATCCCGCCCCATCCGCAGCCGACGTCGAGCAGACGCATACCGGGTTGGAGGCCGAGCTTGCGGCAGACGAGGTCGAACTTCTCCTCTTGAGCCGTCTCGAGCGAGGCGTCGGCAGTCGGGTAGACCGCGCAGGTGTACGCCATCGAGGGGCCGAGCAGCAGCTCGTAGAACCGGTTGGACACGTCGTAGTGGTGATGGATCGCCTGGGCGTCCCGTGCCCGGCCGTGGGTGATGCCGTGGGCCAGCCGGCGAACCCGGCCGGGCGTCTCCTCCTTGGGCAGCTCGGGAACGCGCGGACGATTGCCGCGGACGAACCGCGCCAGCTCCGGCAGCTCGGTCAGCGTGGGGCGGTGGGGCTGCAGGCCGTCCTCGAGGAACTTCAGGACCTCATAGGGGTCTCCCTCGTCGAACGGCTCGAGCACCAGGTCGCCCTGGAGGTATGCGCGGGCGAGCCCCAGCGAGTTCGGGGACGTGAGGAGGTAGTCCAGACCGCGTCGGCTCCGCAGCTCGAGTCTCAGCGGCGCATCCCCGGCTCCGGTCGACGACCCGTCGTAGGCGGAGAACCGCACCGGAACCCGCTTGCCGAAGACCATCGTGAACGCGTCAGCCACGGTGGGTGGGCTCGTCGTGCGACCCGTGGTCGTCTTGCCGAGCAACGTGGTCATCGTCTGCGCACCGCCTTCTCGTAGAGGGTAGGAAGCCGCCCGCGAGGGTCATACCGCTTCTTCACCGGGCGGTAGTCGGCACCACCGTAGAGCCGGTCGAACGTGGGCTCGTCGTAATAGGCGTCGGAGTAGAGGGACTTGTGGCCGCCGAGCCGGCCGACCTCGTCCTCGATGGCCCGGTTGACGTCGCCGTCCTCCTGACCAGACTCGATGGCGACGGTCGACCAGAACCCGACGTTGACGTAGGGCCGGCCCACGGCCATGGGGTACAGCGGCCAAGGCGTGCGGCCCGTCTCGGTATGCGTGGAGCGCAGCTGGATGGGGCAGAGCCAGACCGGCTCGATCGGGACCTCACGGAGGAACCAGTCGAGGAATTCAGCCGTCCGCTCCAGCGGGATCTCGACGTCCTGGACGACCCGCTCCCGCGGCGGCTTCCCGCGCCGGGCGTCCACCCAGGCCGCGACGTGATGCCGGTTCTCGAAGGCGACGATCTTCCAGTAGACGTCGCTGCGCAGCTTCCGCTTCGGCCATAGGCGGCGCACCAGCGGCTGCTGCGCCCCGAACGCGCGCGAGCACCAGAACCAGTCGGTGTCCCACCGCCAGAGGTAGTCGTGGACGGTGAGGAGGTCCCGCTCGCGCTGCTGGAGCGATCGGTAGAAGATCCGCTGACCGGTGTAGTCGCTCGGATCGGCTTGTCCCGTAGCCGAGTCGGCCCAGCGACCCAGGGTGAGATATATCTCCTCGCGGGCGAAGACCACGCCGTCGAGGAAGTCGACCTCCTCGCCCGACCAGGCGCGAGTGCGCATGATCTGGCCGATGGCGTCCTGGACGTCGGCGAGCGAACAGAACCGCACGTGCTGCAGCGCGACGTAGGGGTGCACCGGTTCCAGCTCGATGGTGAGGCTCAACGCATACCCGAGGGAGCCGTACGAGTTGGGAAAGGTTCGGAAGAGGTCGGCGTGCTCGCCGTCGGGCCGCGCGACGACGATCTCGCCGTCGCCGGTGAGGATCTCGGCCTCGAGCACCGACTCGTGCGGGAGCCCGGAGCGGAACGAGGACGACTCGATGCCGAGCCCGGTGACCGCTCCCCCGAGGGTGATGGTGCGCAGCTGCGGGACGACCAACGGCATCAGCGCGTGCGGCAGGGTGTTCGCGACGAGGTCCTCGTAGGTCGTCATCCCCTGGACGCGCGCGGTCCGGGCGACCGGGTCGAGGTCGATGACGTGGTTGAGGTCCGAGACGTCGAGCCGGGTCGAGTCCGTCGTGCGCTGGCGGAACAGGTTCGACGTGCGCTTCCCGAGGCGCACCGGTGCCTCCGGCGGGAGGGCGGCCATGTCGTCGAGGAGCCGCGCGGTCGCCGCACGATGCTGCTCGTCGCCGACCGGGCGGAGCACATCCAGAGCCACGTCCCCCATGAAAGCAGTCCTCACTCGACGTTGGTGCGCGGACCCGGGTGATCAGTGCGGGGTCCGCCCACTGAGCGCCTCGCGGACCAGGCCGGCATTGCCGCGCGCCCGGAGGCCGGCCTCGTCGAAGAGGGTGTCCTCCAGCCCGATTCGCGTGTCGTAGCCGTGCTTCTGGGCCCACCGCAGGACCGGCCAGGCCCACGTCTCCTCGCCATGGACGAGGATCGGGGCCGGCTGCGAGCCGAGCGCCGACAGGATGCGCTCTGCGGCCCAGGAGCCATAGCCGCCCGGCGAGCGCCCCGGGATGGCCTCGACGAGAACCCGCAGCACCCGCCACGGCCAGTGCCGCCCCACGAACTCCGCGGCGGCGCTCGGCGTCCAGAGCCCGGCCTCCACGTCGATGCGCCGGGTCCGCAGCGTGGTGGCGAGGTCGAACGCGCCGGCTTCGTGCCAGTTGACGCTGGCGAAGTCAGGTCCGCCGTCCTCCGGACGCGGCCAGCGGCTCACAAGGGCCAGGCGTTCCATGCCGTCGGGTGCGATCTCCTCCCGGGTGGTCACGCCGACGGGGATCCCCGGGACCGCCCGGCGCACCGCCGTCACCGTCAGCGCCACCAGGTCGCCGTCGAGCGTCTCCCGGCCCAGGTCGCCGCGGGGGTGCACGTGCACGGACTCGGCTCCGGCCGCGACGGCCTCGGCGGCGGCTTCGGCGATCTGCGAGACCGTGACCGGGACCCGCTCATACCGGCGGCGACTGCCGTTGAGGCAGACCTGGAGCACCGGTCAGCTCCTGCCCGAGGCGGCAGCGAGGTATGCGTGGCAGCGCGCCACCCGCACGCGCCACCAGGCGACCCGGTCCGGCGCTGCCACCGCGGCCTCCAAGAGGTCGTCATCCGCGCGGACCGGACCAACGGGGACCGAGCCGCCCGAGGGAACCAGGCGGTCGTGTGCGACGTCCGCGGCCAGCAGCTCGACGGTGCCGAGGCCACACGCGTACGGCAGCTCCGGCAGAGCCGCCGCCAGCGCGACGCCGGCGGCCATGCCGACCGAGGAGTCGAGGGCGGAGCTCACGACGGTCGGGAGACCGCACTCGGCCGAGACCTCCAGCGCGCGCCGGACTCCGCCGAGCGGCGAGACCTTGACGACGACGACGTCGGCCGCACCCGCGCGGGCGACGCGGCCGGGGTCCTCGGCCTTGCGGATCGACTCGTCGGCGGCGACCTTCACGTCGATCCCGTTGCGCGCGAGCCTCGTGCGAAGGGCAGCGAGGTCCTCGACCTCGGGGCAGGGCTGCTCGGCGTACTCGAGGTCGTAGACCGCGAGCGCCGTAATGCTGCGGACCGCCTCGTCGACGTCCCACGCGCCGTTGGCGTCGACGCGGATCTTCGTGCCGGGTCCGGCGGCGTCGCGGGTGGCGGCGACCCGGTCGACGTCTTCGGCGAGCGACTGGCCTGGTTCGCCGACCTTGACCTTGACCGTGGTGCAGCCGTCGTAGCGGGCGAGCACGCCGGCCACGTCGTCGGGCGCGACGGCCGGGATCGTGGCGTTGACGGGGATCCGGTCCCGCCGCGCTGTCGGCCAGCCCTCCCACGCGGCCTCGACCGCCGCGGCCAGCCACCGGGACGACTCGGCCGTGTCGTACTCGAGGAACGGGGCGAACTCGCCCCACCCGACGGGTCCCTCGAGGAGCACGACCTCCCGGTGGTCCACCCCACGGAACCGGAGGTGCAAAGGAAGGGTGACGACGCGCATACCGTCGAGCAGGTCCTCCAGGGGTGGCAGGGTCATGTCGCGAAGACGGCCTCGGGCTGGTTGGCAACGGCCAGCTCGATGCGGCGGCGCTGGTTGACCGAGAGCGGCGGCAGGTCATCGACCCGGAACCAGCGCGCGTCGACCGACTCGTCGTCGGCGACCACCGGTTCGCCCTCGACCCACGAGCACCGGAAGCAGAGGCTGAGGAAGGCCGACCGGTCGCCGTTGTCGTACTCGATGACCGGAGTGGTGTGCGCCCAGACCAGGCGTTCGGCCCGGGCGACGACACCGGTCTCCTCGAGGACCTCGCGCACCGCGCCGACGGCCGGTTCCTCGACGGGGTCGAGGATGCCGGTCACCACGGTCCACGCCAGGTTGTCAGAGCGTTGGACCAGGAGGACCTCGTCGGCGCCGTCGACCGGACGGCGCCGGAGGACGACCGCGGCGACGCCGGGCAGCCAGAGCAGGTCGGCGCCCACGCGGGTCCGCAGCCGGGCGACGAAGTCGGGGATCGGCATACCGAGGACTCTAGGTGCGCCGTCTTGCGGCACTGGGCGCGGTCGTATCCTCGGGCCCGTGCCGGACTCCCCCAGCGAGCTGTTCGACCCGTCGGCCTGGGAGGAGGTGTCCGGGTTCGACGACCTGACCGACGTGACGTACCACCGAGCGGTGGGCCTGGGCTGTGTGCGGGTGGCGTTCCACCGGCCGGACGTCCTCAACGCGTTCCGGCCGCACACCGTGGACGAGCTGCAGCGCGTGCTCGACCATGCCCGGCAGACGCCGGACGTCGGCGTGGTGCTGCTCACCGGGAACGGGCCGTCGGCCAAGGGGCAGTGGTCCTTCTGCAGCGGTGGCGACCAGCGGATCCGGGGGCGGTCGGGATACCAGTACGCGTCGGGGGAGACTGCGTCGACGGTCGACACCGCGCTCACCCAGACGGCCGGTGGGCGTCTGCACATCCTCGAGGTGCAGCGGCTGATCCGGACGATGCCGAAGGTCGTCGTGGCGGTGGTGCCGGGGTGGGCCGCCGGGGGCGGGCACTCGCTGCACGTCGTCTGCGACCTCACGATCGCGTCGCGGGAGCACGCCCGCTTCAAACAGACGGATGCCGACGTGGCCTCGTTCGACGGCGGGTACGGGTCGGCGTACCTCGCGCGGATGGTCGGCCAGAAGTTCGCGCGGGAGATCTTCTTCCTCGGCCGGACGTACTCGGCGGACGACATGCACCGGATGGGCGCCGTGAACGTCGTGGCGCCGCACGAGTCGCTGGAGGCCACGGCACTGGAGGTCGCGCGGGAGATCCTCGGGAAGTCGCCCCTGGCGCAGCGGATGCTCAAGTTCGCGTTCAACCTCGTCGACGACGGGCTCATGGGCCAGCAGGTGTTCGCGGGAGAGGCGACCCGGTTGGCATACATGACCGACGAGGCCGTCGAGGGGCGAGACCAGTTCCTCGAGAAGCGCCCGCCCGACTGGTCGCCGTTCCCCTGGTACTTCTAAGGGCCTTTCCCGCTTCCAGGCTCACGTTGTTGTCAATCGGGGGCGTCTTGAACCCTTCCAACTGACAACAACATCAGTCTGGAAGCAGTCAGCGTAGGGCGAGCGCCTGGAAGATCCGGGAGGCGAGGCCGTGGGCACCGCCGGCGGCGACGTCCTCCAGCCGGACCGGTCGCCCGGCCGCATCGGTCAACGGGAGGCGCCAGTTGGGATACTCGTCGAGCGTGCCCGGCTGGTTGACCGCCCGCCGGTCACCGACGAGGTCAGCCAGCGCGACAACCAGCATCCGGCTGGGGGTGAGTGCGAGCCAGGCGTGCAGGGCGACGAGCAGGTCTTCCTCTGTCGCCTCCGGCTCGAGCAGCCCGCGCAGCACCAGAGCCGACCGCACTCGCCCGATCGCGCCGAGCTCGGCTTCCCGCTCCTCCTCCATGGACCGGGTCAGCAACCCGAGCCGCTGGCGGATCGCGACGTGCTCCAGCCCGAGGTACCCCGCGGTCGGCGGCAGGTCGTGGGTGGTCACCGACGACAGGCACAGCCGGCGGTAGTGCTCGGGCGGACGTGGCCCGCGCTCCTCCCACTCGAACCAGAGGATCGACGTCCCGAGCACCCCGCGCTCGAGCAGATGTTCCCGCGCCGACGGCTCGACGACACCGAGGTCCTCGCCGATCACGACCGCCCCGGCCCGCTGCGCCTCGAGCGCGAGGATGCCCACCAGCGCCTCGTGGTCGTAGCGCACGTACGTCCCCCGGTCGGGCGACATCCCCTGCGGGATCCACCACAGCCGGAACAGGCCGATGACGTGGTCGATCCGCACTCCTCCGGAGTCGCGCAGCGCGGCCCTGACCATGTCGCGGAACGGCGTATAGCCCTGTTCCGCAAGGCGATCGGGTCGCCACGGCGGCTGGTCCCACCGCTGGCCCAGCTGGTTGAACTGGTCCGGCGGCGCGCCTACCGACACTCCAGCAGCAAGCACGTCGGACAGCGACCACGCGTCGGACCCGGTCGTGTGCACGCCCACCGCGAGGTCCTCGACCAGGCCCACCCGCATACCGGATCCACGCAGCGCGGACTGCACGTCGCGCACCTGCTCGGCCAGCAGCCACTGCAGCCAGGAGTGCAGGTCGACCTGGTCGGAGTGCTGCTCGCACCATCGGGCGACCGCCTCGTCGTGCGGGTCGCGCAGCTCACTCGGCCAGCGGTCGGCGGGCAGGCCGAACGCCTCGGCCAGCGCGCACCAGGTCGCGAAGGCGACCAGCCCCTCACCCCCCTCGGCCAGGAACCTCCGGTATGCCTCGGCCCGATCCCCCGTGAGCGGCACCGTGTGCACCAGGCCCAGGGCGGCGCGCTTCAGGTTCCACGACCCGTCGCGGTCGATCCGGTCGGCCTCGTTGAGCGCCCGGCCTCGCGCGGCCAACCACTCCAGGCGGACGGCGTCCTCCGGGTCGAGCCGGGACACTTCCGGGACGTCCTCGACGCGCAGGTAGAGGGGGTTGAGGAACCGGCGGGTCGTCGGCAGGTACGGCGACGGCTCCATCGGCGGAACCGGTTCGGCCGCGTGCAGCGGGTTCACGAGGACGAAGTCGGCACCGTGCTGTTCGCTCGCCCAGGTGCCGAGCCGGGCCAGGTCGTCCAGGTCCCCGATCCCCCACGAGCCACTCGACCGGAGCTGGTACAGCTGAGTCGCCACTCCCACGGCGCGCCGCTCGTCGAGCCCCTCCGGAAGGGTCGACCGGTGC
>Ga0307310_10000295_pt1 | contig 15638 bp, 10 predicted proteins | sample ER_DNA_197_FD_194502 | JGI IMG/M metagenome (GOLD analysis project Ga0307310, IMG submission 194502) | Bulk soil microbial communities from the East River watershed near Crested Butte, Colorado, United States - ER_DNA_197 | ecosystem: Environmental > Terrestrial > Soil > Floodplain | place...
CGATCCGATCCGCGACGGCCGCGCCGAAGATGAATCCCCGGCTTTCGATGCCGACGACGAGATCGATGCCCTTCCCTTCGAAGGGTATCGCCAGGCTGTCGATCGCCGCGCGAAACCCGGCGGGATCCTGCATCAACGTGGTGATGTCGTAAAAGAGAATGCCCGCTTTCGGGAAATCGGGCACGTGCCGGATCTTGGCTTTGAGATGGTCCATATTTGTCATCTGATGTTGAAGCCCGTCTCCCGTCCGGTGGGAATCATGTCGTCCACGTCGACGCGCTCGACGCGCGCGTGCGGCGGTCCGTGCCTCAGGCTGCGCTCGAACCGTTCGAGCGCGTCGGCGTCGCCTTCGGCGGAAACTTCCACGCGGCCGTCGGGCATGTTTCTCACCCAGCCGAGGATTCCCTCGCGTACTGCGGCGGCTTCCGTGAAATATCTGAAGCCGACGCCCTGTACGCGGCCGCCAATCACATAGCGCCGCGCGACGATCACGAATGCGGGATTATCATACCGCGCGAGCGACACGCGGCAATGCGCGATTGACACCTGACGCGTGGGAGGCTATTTTGGATCCGCCTAAGCCCTGCGCGATTCGCAGGCGCGCGGGGGACCCGAGTTTTCGGGGCGCATTGGCGGCTCACCGCCAACGGACATTCCGAGTCCCAGCCCGTCAGCTAACCCCGTCGGCGTTTCACGGAAACACTGGTGTCTGATCCTTCCCCGCAGCCTGACGATTCCGGATCGCACGGCCTCAAACGCATCCTGCTCGGCAAGCCGATCCCGTCGCACCTGGCGCATCACGAGCGGCTGTCGCGCCTCACCGGGCTCGCCGTGCTGGCGTCCGATGCGCTCTCGTCGGTCGCGTACGCCACCGACTTCATCATCATCACGCTGATCGTCGCCGGCTCGCAGGCGATCGATCACGTCCTGCCGATCAGTTTCGTCATCGCGTCGCTCCTGGCCATCGTCGCGTTCTCCTATCGCCAGACGATTTTCGCCTACCCGAAAGGCGGCGGCGCGTACACCGTCGCGAAAGAGAACATCGGACCGAACACGAGCCTCATCGCCGCCGCGTCGCTCCTCGTCGACTACACGCTGACCGTTTCGGTCAGCATCTCCGCCGGCGTGCTCGCGATCGTTTCCGCGTTTCCCGGGCTGGATACATATCGCGTCGAAATTTGTCTCTTCTTTCTGACCTTGCTGATGCTCGGCAATCTTCGCGGCATCCGCGAGTCGGGTCAGATCTTTGCGGTCCCGACGTATTTCTTCGTCCTCAGTATTTTCACGTTGATCGCGGCGGGCGCTTATAAGTACTTGACCGGCACCCTGGTGCCCCTCGATCTCCCGTTACCGGCCGACGCCGGTTCCAGACCGTTGACGACCTTTCTGCTTCTGACCGCGTTCGCCAACGGCTGCACGGCGATGACCGGCGTCGAGGCCGTGTCCGACGGCGTCCCGTCGTTCAAGCCTCCCGAATCGAGGAACGCGGCGGCCACGCTCGTCACGATGGCGGCTCTCGCGATCGGCATGTTCATCGGGATCAGCATCCTGGCGCACGCATACCGGGTCATCCCGACGGAAGCAGAGTCCGGCGTCTCGGAGCTCGGCCGGGCGATTTTCGGCAACGGGACCCTGCTTTATTACATCGTCCAGGCGGCGACGACGCTGATCCTCGTCCTCGCCGCCAACACCGCCTTCGCCGACTTCCCGCGCCTCGCCTCGATCGTCTCGCGCGACGGCTATCTGCCGCGCCAGTTCATGAACCAGGGCGACCGGCTCGCTTTTTCGAACGGCATCATCGTGCTGTCGACCTTCGCGGCCGTGCTCATCGTCGGCTTCCGCGGCGACACGCACGCGCTCCTGCCGCTCTACATGATCGGGGTGTTCATCTCCTTCACTCTGTCGCAGACCGGCATGGTGATCCGGTGGCGGCGCCTGAGGACGCCGGGCTGGAAGACGAGCGCCTTCATCAACGGCTTCGGCGCCATGGTCACCGGCGTCGTCCTCGTCATCGTCGCGATTACGAAGACGCTCGAGGGCGCGTGGATTGTCCTGCTGCTGATCCCGTTCATCGTGGCCGTCTTCAAGGCGACCAAGAAACACTACGATCACGTCGGCTCGCAGCTCACACTGCGCGGATACGCGCCGCAGCGCCGTCTGCACAACACGGTGATCGTGCCGTTCGGCGGCCTGTCGCGCGCCGTGGTCGAAGCGCTGCGATACGGCGAGTCGTTGTCGGACGATATCCGGGCGGTTTACGTGGACGTCGACTCGGCATCGACGGAGAAGCTGAAGCTCGAGTGGTACATGTGGGGCGGCAAAGCGCACCTCGTGGTGCTCGAGTCACCGTTCAGATCGCTGATGGAGCCGCTCCTCGAGTACATCGAAGAAGTCGAGCGCGAGCGCCCCGACGACTACGTGACGGTGGTTCTTCCCGAGTTCGTGCCGGCCAAGTGGTGGCAGCATCTGCTGCACAACCAGCGCGCGCTGCTCATCAAGGGCGCGCTCCTCTTCAGGCCGAACACGGTCGTCACTAGCGTTCCGTTCCATCTCTCGAAGTAACGACGACGAATCGCGTCGCGGGGACCCCCGTGCGCCACAGCGCGCGGCCCGAAGTCGCCCACATGCCTTCGCGCGCGTGCACCTCGCTGAGCGGCACGCCGTGCGCCACCAGCTCGTCGTACCCGTCCCCGAGCATCACAAAATAGAACGGCCGGGCGGAGGCTGCGGCGTCATTCACGAACTCGACTACCTGCTGCTCGTCGTCGAGCATCGCCACATGCCGGTCGACGTAGAACCGGAATGCCGTATTCCATCGGTTCAGCCGAAAGCTGGCGATCAGCGCGTCAGGTTCCGCGCGGCCGGCCACCCACCTCGCGATATCAGGAATGACCTTCTGCTTTTCGAGCGCCGGGATGACGAACAACAGCAGGCCCGCATAGATCGTGGTCAGGGCGCACAGCGCGATCCACGGCACGGCCGGCGGCCGATCGTGGCGCACGTTGACGCGCACGGTGATGATCGCTCCGGCCGCGACGACGACGGCGGGCACGACCAGCGCGGCAGCCGGCAGCTCGAGCCGCGCGAGGAGAAAATACCCGGCCGCGGCGCCCAGCACGATGAGGAGAGGACCGACGAGACGCAGCCCGACGCGCGCTCCCCTGTTCTCCGGGGAATCCGGGAATGCACGGAGGTCGCTCCACGCGCTCGCGATCAGGAGACAAAGCGCCGGCGCGGCAGGAAAGACATAGTGGTCGAGCTTGAATGTCGAGCACGTGAAGAACCCGACGATGGCGATGGTCCAGGCCCACAACAGGACGTTGACGCTTCCAGAACTGCCAGGACCACTTCGCTTCCACCGGGAAATATCGTCGACGAGCCGGCCAATCATGATCCCCGTCCACGGCAGCATGCCGGTCGCGAGGATTTTGAAATAAAACCAGAACGGCGGCTGATCGCCGAACCTCTCGGCCGCGAACAGCCGGATGTTCTCGTCGAAGACGTACCCGGCGACGAAGTCGGCGCGGAACCTCAGGTACATGTAGACGAACCACGGCGCGGAAAGCGCGATGGCGATTCCCAGGCCCGCGATCCAGTGCAGGCCGAGCACCCTGCGGCGGATGTCCGCGGACAGCGCGATCGCCAGCGCCATCGCCAGGCCGCAGAGCACGAAGGCGAGCGGCCCTTTGGTCATGACCGCGCCAGCGATCAGCACGTACCCCGGCCACTGCAACGATCTGCGCGCAGGATCGAGCGCCGCTACCGCGATCAATCCGACGCCGCTGAACAACAAGGCCGTGAACACCGTATCGAGGATGGCGTACCGCGCGAGCGCGAAAAGGCCAGGGTTGATGGCGAGCAGCAGCGCCGCCAGGAGACCGGCGCCTGGTGAAATCAACGTCGCGCCGAGCCATCCAGTAAAGAGTACGAGCGCCAGCGCCGCGAGCGCGGGCACCAGTCGGGCGCCGAGCTCGTTCGGGCCCGCGACGAGCATCGCCGCGGCTTGAAGCTGATGAAAAAAGATCGGTTTGTCGAAGAAGGGCTGCTCGTTGTAATACGGCGCCCACCAGTCGCCGGTCACGATTAGTTCCCGGGTCGTCTCGGCGTAGTGCGCCTCGTCGGGATCCCAGAATGAGGCGGCGCCGAGGCGCCAAAAGAGCACCACGAACACCAGCACGGCGAGGGCGATCGGGCCGGCGAGCCCCAAAGTCGGACGTTCAGGACGATCTGGCAGCAGTGCCGACGAGTTTACCTCGCCCCGCCACCTCAGCCAAGTAAGGAACCAGATCCGGTACGCGCGTTGATACCATCAGTACTGGTGGCGCCTCTCCGACGCGCGCGGTCCGTGGCCCGATGGCTCTTCCGGGCCGTCGTCATTCTCGTTGCCATCATTCTGGCCGCCACCGGCGTCGTCATCGCCGTCGTCGAGACGGGATGGGGCAAGGACCAGCTTCGCGAGCTCATCGTCCGCCAGGCCAATCAGTACCTGACCGCGAACCTCGAAATCGGCCGCCTCCAGGGGTCGCTCTTCCGCGGGCTCACGCTCGGCGACGTGACGCTGTCGCGTGACGGTCGTCCGATCATCGAGATCGAAGAAGTCAGTCTCAGCTACAGCGCTCGCGAGCTTTACCAGAACGGCACCGTGATCCGCCGCGTCGTCATCACCCGGCCGCACGTTGTGGCAGCGAAGCTGCCCGACGGCCGCTGGGATCTCGGGGCCCTCGTCAAGCGCGACGCGCGCCAGCAGAATCGCACGGGACCCAATCGCGCCATCGAGATTCAGGCGATCGAGCTCGTCGACGCGACCATCACGCTTCGAGACCCGTATCAATTCGGCGCCGCTCACGTGCCCACGGAATTCACATCGCTGAACGCGTCGCTGTCGTTCGCGTATGCGCCCGTGCACTGGACGCTCGTCTTCGACAGCATGTCCTGGATCGGAAAGGCCCCGGACCTCACCGTCACGAGCTTTTCCGGCAAGCTTGGACGGAGCACTGAGGGATGGTTCTTCGATGGTCTTTCCGTGCAAACGCCGCGCTCGGCGTTCACCTTCAGCGGTCAGGTGGTCATCGGCGATCATCCGACGACGCTCGATCTTGAAGTGCATGCGGCGCCGTTCGCATTCCAGGAGTGGTCCGGCGTGCTGACCGGGCTGAAGAACATCGCGGTGGAGGCGACGTTCGATACGACGCTGAAGGGACCGCTGACGCGACTCGACACGCACCTCGCGATCGAGGGAACCGGCGGATCCGTCAAGGGACAACTGACGCTCGATACGAAGGTGCCCGGCTGGCACGGTGCCGGCGCGGTAGACGTGGCCCGCATCAACCTCGCGCGATGGTTGAATCGCCCCGATCGCCCCTCGGATGTGACCGGCCACGTGATCTTCGATCTCGACCTCGATCTCGGCAAGCACTTTCCACGCGGCTCGTACGAGTTCAACGGTCCTCATGCGATGTACCTCGACTACGCCGCCGACGATCTCCACGCCGGCGGGCGGCTGACGGCCACCGAAGTGCTCATCGATCGAATGACCGGGCGGGCTTACGGCGCCGAGCTTCCATCGACAACCGGCTCCATCGGTCTGGACAGTCCGTATCCGTATCACTTTCAAGGTTCGATGACCGGCCTCGACCTTCGACTCGTGCCGAAAACCGTTCCTGTCCCTCACGTGGAAACCGTCCTCGCGCTGAACTACGACGCGACCGGTCAGTTCTCGGAGCCGTTCATCAAAGGCCGTGCGCAGTTTGCGAAGTCCGACTTCCTTGGCGCCACGATCGCCGACGGCACAATCGGCACGATCGATACGGAGACCCGGCCGATCCGGTACACCGGCGACGGAGAAATACAGGGCGTCAATCTGAATCACTTCGGAGAGGGACTCGACGTCGGCTGGCTCAAGGATCCGCGGTATGCGGGATCCGTCGCGGGCCGCTTTCGCATCGACGGGGCGGGCTCCGATGTGGAGACGCTGGCTCTGACGGCGGACGGCCGCTTCAGCCGAGGCGATCTGTTCCACGGCACCATTTCCGACGCCGACGTGTCGCTCGAGATTGACCACGGAACGCTGCGAAGCACGTTCAACGGCCGTTTCGCCGGCGTCGACCCGGCCATCGCGTTCAGCGATCCGCGGATCGCCGCGTCGTTAACCGGATCGGCCGACGTACGGACCACCGTTCGCGATCTCCTCACGCGAACGCCGTTGCTCGCCGACTACGAAGTCACCGGCCGGATGGCGCTCGAAGGCTCGACGATTCGAGGGATCAGGATCGACACCGGCACGACCACCAGCACGCTCGCGAACGAACGCCTGTCGATCACCCAGTTGAGTGTCGCGGGTCCCGCCGTTGCCGGAAGCGGATCGGGGACCATCGCGTTCAACGAACGCGACGCTTCGGACTTCCAGTATGACGTGACGCGCGCCGATCTCGCGGCGCTGCGGCCGGTCGTTGGAGGTTCGGCGGCCGGTCTCGCGATTACCAAGGGCCGGCTGACCGGCCCGGCGAGCGCCTGGCGCTTCGCCGGCGACGGTACGGTCAGCAACCTCGACGCCTATGGCATCAGCGCGCTCTCGGTGACCGGGCAGTACGACGCGACGATCCCGCCGGGTGCGGGAAGCGCCACGCCAAGCGGGGCCTCGGGCGTGGCGGACGCGCCCGGATCGGTCAACGGCCGCGTCACCGGTCGCGCATCGTTCATGAATATCTTCGGCCAGACGATGCAGGAGGCGTCGGGCACGATCGCGTTGGCGGGAGACCGGGCGGACTTCAACGTCACGATGACCGTGCGTCCGGGCCGGACCGGGGAGCTGGCGGGCGCCATCCTCCTTCATTCCGATTGGCACGCCATCGACGTTCTGAATCTCAACGTGACGCTCGGCAGCATGCCGTGGCGACTCGACATGTCCGAGGTGCCTGCAACACTCAGCTGGAACGATGCGGGCCTCACGATCTCGCCGGTCACCTTCGTGACGGGCCAGGCCAACGATCAGCGAGTTTCCATGGCCGGCACCTGGCGGTACAACGGCGGCGGCGCGCTTCATGTCACGGCGACGCACGCGTTTCTCGAGACGTTCCAGAACACGCAAAACGGACCGGCGCGCTACGGCGGCGTGGTGGACCTCGACGCCGTCGTCAGCGGCACGCGGGCCGCACCGATCGTCACCGGCATGATGGCGATCTCGAACGGCCGTATCGAGCGCGTGGCGTACGAGAAGCTCGCCGGCCGCATCGACTACTCGCAGGGCCTCTTCGATATCGACCTCCGCCTCGACCAGGCGCCCGGCATCTGGCTGACGGCGAAAGGCAAAGCTCCGCTGGCGCTGTTCGACTCCGACCTGGCCGAACGGCCGATCGACCTCACCATTCAGTCGAGCCCCGTCGATCTGGGTCTGCTCGCCGGCGTGACCGGGGTGATCAGCCGCGCGACCGGCCAGATCCAGATTAACGTCCGCGCCATCGGCACCAGCCGCGACCCGCACTTCGACGGAACGGTCGACATCGCCAACGCGGGGTTTCTCGTGGCCGCGACCGGCGTGCAGTACAAAGGCGGCCGCGCCGCGATTCGTCTCGCCGCCGATCGGATCACCGTGGAATCGTTACACCTCGAGGACGAGAAGGGGCAGCCGCTCGAAGTGCGGGGAAGCCTCGGGACGCACGAGCTGCGGGTCGGCGATCTGGCGATCGACGTCATGGCCAACCATTTCGACATCGTCCGCAACGAGTTCGGGCGCGTCAACATCAACTCGATGCTGCTGCTGCGCGGCCAGTTCGAATCGCCCAGGCTGGCCGGGGACATCACGATCAACGGGGACAATCTCGAGGTCGATCGCATTCTCGAGCGCGCGTTGTTCCAGCCGTACGCGACCGAGGAGGTCTCGCTGACGTCGCTCGATGCGGTGGCGGCGCTCAATCCCTGGGAGAGGCTGGGACTCGACGTGTCGCTGCACGTGCCCAAAACGTTGCGCCTGACCGGCAACGATGTACAGGTGTCGTCGGGCACGCCCATCGGTCTCGGTGACATCAACCTGCGCGTCGGCGGCGATCTCTACCTCTATAAGGATCCGGGCCAACCGCTCTCGATTACCGGATCGCTCGATCAAATCAGCGGCACCTACGTCTTTCAGGGGCGGCGGTTCGACATCGACGAGACGGGCAGCTCGATCAACTTCGTCGGCGATCTCAACCCGCAGCTCTGGGTGACCGTGATGCGCGACATCTCGGGAGTCCAGGCGCGGGTGACGATCAGCGGCGCGCTGCGCGAGCCGGAGCTGCGCCTCGCCAGCACGCCGCCGCTCGACGAGTCCGACATCCTGTCGCTGATCGTCTTCAACACGACCCCGAACAGTCTCACGTCCGCGCAGCAGGAGGAGCTCGCGGTCCGCGCGGGCACGCTGGCCGCGGGATTTCTCGCCAAGCCGCTCCTGCAGGCCGTGCAGAGCGAGCTGGGCCTGGAGGCGTTCGCCATCGAGCCTTCGGGCGAGTTCGGAACGGGCCCCAAGCTGACGATTGCCGGCGAGCTCGCCCCGGGGCTCGTCGCCCGTTTCAGCCGGCAGTTCGGCCAGGAGCAGTACGACGAGGCCACGCTCGAGTATTACCTCTCGCGCCTGTTCAGGCTTCGCGCGACGTTTTCTGACGCCCAGTCGATTACGGCCCGATCGACATTCCGGCGCGTCGAGCGCGCCGGCGTCGACCTGCTGATGTTTTTCAGCTTCTGAGCACTACGCTGAGCGGGATCCGGCTTTAGCCGGATTGCTCCATTGGAGTTACACTAGTTGAAGGTATTGTGAACAACCGACGGATTGTCCTTGGTCTCAGTGTCGTCGTCGCGGTCGCCGTGGGCTGGGGCGTTGCGCGCTACCTCCGCGGCGTCCAGAGCCAGGCGACCCTCGGGAGCGGCGCCGGCGCCGGGGGCAAACTGACGCTGCGCCTCCTCAGCACTCCGACACCCTTGCCGGCGTCGTTCACGTTTCACGATCTCGACGGACGGACCATTTCGAGCGAATCGCTGCGCGGAAAAGTGACGATCGTCAACTTCTGGGCGACGTGGTGTCCTCCGTGCCGGGCCGAAATCCCGGATCTGATCGCGCTTCAGGACAAGTACCGCGACCAGCTCCAGATCATCGGCGTCTCGCAGGACGAAACGGGACCGGAGGGCGTGCGCCAGTTCGCGACCGAGCAGCGCATGAATTATCCGATCGTGATGTCGACGCCGGAGCTCGAGCGCATCTTTACGGGGATCTACGCGCTTCCGACATCGTTCATCATCGATCGCACCGCCCAGATCGTGCAGAAGCACGTCGGCATGCTCAACGCCGAGACGACCGAAGGAGAGACGCGGCTGCTGGCCGGATTGAGCGTCAACGCGACGGTCGAGTACGTGGAGGACGAGACCAAGACGTTGATCAAGAACGCCGCGCAGGCGACGAAGATTCCCGGCGTGGATCTCGACAGTCTCTCGCCAGCCGCGAAAGCCGCGGCGCTGACGCAGATGAATCACGACAACTGCACATGCGGCTGCGCGTTGACGCTGGCGGCCTGCCGGATCAACGACCCTACGTGCAGCATCAGCCTGCCGCTCGCGCAGAAGATCGCCGCGAACGCCCACCCGTAGGGCGGGTCCTTTGGGACCCGCCACACCGCCGGGTCCAACAGGACCCGGCCTACTTCGGAAACAATACCGACAGCGCCGAATCGGCCGTGAACATGCACGCCGCGTCGTGCCCGCAGTCCGGCACGATCTTGACGACGTGGTGGGCCCCGAGCCGCTGATTGACGTACGCGGCAAACGCGCGGCCGCGCGCGAGCCGCGTCGGCCCCTGCGCCATCGCGGCGCACGATGCGTCGAAGCCGTCGACAGGCCGCACGTCCCGCTCGCCCAGCAGATACGTCGTCGGCCGTGCAACTAACTGCTTTCGCAATTCATCCGCCGTCGCTTTGCGGGCGTACCCGCTTCGACCGGCGAGGCCATACGGCCACTGATCGTAGCTGTCGCACGAGCGCGTCTCGAAGCGCCCGAAATCGACCTTGCCCTTCCCGGTCACGGGACGCGTCGAATCGGGATACGCATAGCTCGACGGATTCGCCACGACGTACCTCACCTGGACGCCGAGCGTGTCGTGAACGCGATTCGCCATCTCGTAGCGGGTCACGAACTGCCCTCCCGCGGAATGGCCGGTGACGACGACGACCTGGAGATTCGGAAAGACGGTTCTGGCGCCGGCCTTGCGAAGAATCTCGTCGGCCAGATCGAAAGAGGTGAGCGCGGTGCCGACCGCGGAGCCGCCCGACCGCCAGCTGTTGCCCTCGCACGGCCAGTTGACCTCCTCTGCGGCGAGCTTGTCGCTGCAGCTGAGGCCGTCGCGAGAGGCAAACCGCGGCGAGATGACGATGGTGTCGTCGAGCGCCCCCGCCAGACGCGCCGCCGCGATGCCAATCTGGAAGTACCCCCCGGCATCCCGATCGGAGCCGTGCACGATGACGAGCGCCCGCTTGATGCGATCGTTTCGAATATCGAGCGGATACGACCGGTACACGAGCGATCGGGCGGGACCTCCCCGGAGGGCGATCCACTCCGTGCAGGCGGTGTTGGGCATCGTACAGGGACCGCCAAAGACCGTTGCCGGCAGGCCCAGGAGTGTCAGCCCTATCACGCTCAAAACCTTGAGCACCCGTCCCCCTTCCAGGCGTTAGACTACGCTCAGCATATGGCAACTGGCGCGCTGCGCGTGCTCCCGAGCCGCACGGAGCGGACCATCGTGGTGATCCGCCTCGCGCTCGCGATCTCTTCGCTCTTCGCCGCCTGGCTCGATCCGAACGAGCCGGGACGATACGTCATCCCGATTTACACGCTCCACTGGATCTACACGGGCTACGCGATCGCGCTGGGCCTCATCTCCTGGAACCGCGCCGGGACCGGCCGCTGGCCGTTCGTCACCCACCTGGGTGACATCGCGGTCTGCTCGCTCTTTCAGTTTCTCAGCCTCGGACCTTCCTCGAGCCCCTTCTTCACCTATTTCGTCTTCTCGCTGTTCTGCGGCGCGCTGCGATGGGGTTGGCGGGGAACGTTGAAGACTGCGGGACTGGTCATCACCTTGTTTCTGATCATGGGCATCTCGATGCGTTTGACGGTCGGACCCGAGGCGCTCGATCTCTACAGGTTCATGATTCGTGTCTTCTATCTCGCCATGGTCGCCAGTCTGCTGATGATTCTGGGCCAGCACGAGGCCCGGCTGCGCCGCAACATCGTGCGGCTGGCACGATGGCCCTCCGCCTCGGGCGTGGATGGACACGAAGGGCTCGCGCGCGTCTTCGATCACGCCGCGCAAATCATCGGCGCCGGCCGCCTGCTCGTCGCGTGGGAAGGGGACGACGAGCCGTGGGTGCACCTCGCGACGTGGTCACCCTCCGGGATGACGTTCACGCGGCATGGACCGAGCGAGTTCAATCCGCTCGTGCCGGCGGAGCTCGCCGACGCGGTCGCGCTGTGCACCACCGCGAACGCCGAGCGCAACTGCGTGTATCTCGACCGCACCGGGGCGCCTGTCGAATGGAAGGGCCTCCCCGTGCACCCGGCGCTCGCGCGGCGCCTTGACGGCGTCGGCCTGCTTTCGGCGCCGATCGCCTCCGAGCGGCTGACGGGCCGCGTCTTCTTCACCGATCTGACCGCGCCGACGGCGGAATTGATGACGATGGCGGGTGTGGTGGCCCGCGAAATCGGCACGTCGCTCGAGCAGGTATCGCTCGCCGAACAGCTGCAGGATATCGCGGTCAGCGAACAGCGCCTGCGGGTGGCGCGCGATCTGCACGACGGCGTCCTGCAGTCGTTGACGGGGATCAGGCTCGAGCTCCAGGATGTCGCCGCCGCCCTCGGCACCGATTCGGCGGACAGCCAGCGCTACCGGCTGCTCGCCATCGAGCGGACGCTGGCCATCGAGCAGCGCGAGCTGAGAATGTTCATCGACAGCCTGAAGCCGCGCGCGGGGGCGACGGCAGGCAATTCGCTCCTGTTGACGCTGGACGCGCTGAAGGAACGCGTCGCGCTCGAATGGAAGGTGCCGCTGACGATTCGCGTCGGCCCGAGCGTGGCGGGCATCCCGGACGCGATCGAGCGGGCGATTCCGCCGATGGTCCACGAAGCGGTCGTCAACGCGCTCAAGCACGGCGATCCGTCGCGCGTCCGCGTGGATCTCGACGTCGAGAAGGGCGCGCTCCGCATCATCGTCGCCGACGATGGACACGGATTTCCGTTTCGGGGACGGTACGATCACGCCGCGCTGGCGGAAGCGCGTCTCGGGCCCGCCAGCCTCCGCGACCGCGCCGCGTCTCTCGGCGGCACGCTGACGATCGATTCGCAGGTGTCGGGCTCGCGGGTGGAAATTGCCTTGCCGCTTTCTCAACCCTCAACTGTCGACTCTGAACTCTCAATGAGAACTTGAGCCTTGAGAGTTGAGAGTTGTTTAGGTCAGACCCTTCTGCTGGGCGCAGAGCACCAGCTCCAGCCGGCCGTCGACTCCGAGCTTCTCGTAGACGTTGTGCAGGTGCACCTTCACGGTGCCTTCCGAGATCGAGAGCCGCTCGGCGATGGCCTTGTTGCGTAGACCGCGCGCCACCATCCGGACAATCTCGATCTCGCGCGGCGTGAGCGTCTCCCCCGCTTCCCGTTCCGCCGACTCGCGATCGAGCACGCGTTGGAGCGCGCGCGTGACCGTCTCGCGCTCAATCCATTGCTCGCCGCGGTGCACGCGGCGCACGCAGTCGATCAGCACGTCGGGCGACGACTCCTTCAGAACGATCCCCCGCACGCCGAGCTTGACGGCTTCCATCACTTCCGCGTCGCGGACAATGGCGGTCAGCAGTACCGTTCGGCATCGACTCTGGCTGGCGGCGAGCGCCCGGAGAACGTCAAGCCCGCCGAGCCCCGGCATCCGGAGATCCATCACGAGCACGTCGGGCTGATGCTGTTCCACGGCTTCCAGAGCGGTCGAGCCGTCCGGACAGCAGGCCATCACCTCGAAATCATCATGCCGCTCGAAGAGCTGCTGAAGTCCCTGCAGCACGATCGGATGGTCGTCGACGAGGACGAGACGGATAGCCATTCGCTCCTCTCCTGCCGATGAGAACGGCGCATCATGGTCGCTCAGGAGGCTCCGCGGTTTCAATCGCCCGGAGGCGCCGGCTATATCCGACGCTATACGTCGTCCTACCGTTTCGCGTATTCACAGCCTTCGCACGAGACCATAACATCTTCACTCCTGGAAACTGCGTCTTCCCGCCTTCTCGCGTTCTGCAGCCGGCACTACGCCGTTCTTGCAGCAGCGGTGCTCGGGCTCGCCGCCTTCAACCTCGCGTTTTTTCTGGAGCGCGAAATCGTCAGCGAGTGGGACGAATCACTTTACGCGATCAGCGCATGGGAAATGGGGAGGACCGGCGATTTCGTCGTCACCACGTTTCACGGAGCGCTGGACTACTACAACACCAAGCCGCCCCTGAACGTCTGGCTGATCACCCTCTCGTTCAAGGCGTTCGGCACCAACCTCGTCTCGCTGCGCCTCGTGTCGGTCGTGTCGGCGTGGCTGACGATTGCCGTTCTTCAAGCCTGGACTCGCCGCGTGTTCGGACCGGTGGTGGCGCTGTTCGCGGCGCTGGTGCTGGCGACAACTTTCGGGTTCGTGTACGTCCACTCCGGCCGCACCGCGGAAACCGACGCGCTGTTCACGCTGCTCATCCTGCTGACGGTCGTCGCGCTCTGGGCCGAAGCGCACGAGCCATGGCACCGCGCCTGGCTCGGCCCGATCGCGGCCGCGGTGTTCCTCCTGAGGGGCATGGCGGTGTTGATGCCGCTGGCCATCGTGCTGGCCGTGCTGCTGGGCAGGAACCGCACGCCGCGTCCTCGTTGGCTCCCGACTCTTGCCGCCGTGATCCTGTTCGTCGCGCCGGTCGGTGCGTGGGCGGTCGCGCGGTGGCGTGTTGATCAGTGGATGTTCTTCGACAAGCTGTTCAACTACGATTTCGTCGCTCGGAGCCTGAGAGTGCTGGAGGAACATCCAGGCTCGCCGCTTTATTACCTGAATATCCTCCAGAAGAATCAATACGACTGGGTTCTCGCCGGGGTCCTGGCGCTGGTGTTGTTTCCGATCCCCTGGCGGCGGGTGCGCGATCGCTTCATGTCGCTTTGGCGGGAAGAGGACGGGCTGGGCGTCCTGCTGGGTTCGTGGGCGGGCATCACGCTTCTGGTCCCGACAGTGATGCGGACGAAGCTGCCGTGGTATTTGAACCCGTTCTACCCGGTGTTCGCGCTGGGCGTTGCATGGTTGTTCGTGCGAGGCCTCTCCCAGGACGGGCGTGGATCGTCCGGACGCCGCCAGATGTTTCTGGGGATGGCGATCGTCCTGGCATTCGGCGTCGCCGAGGGGAAGCTGCTGTGGTACCGCTCTCACTACCGCGATGTGAACGACTCCACGCAGGGACTGCTCTTGCAGGAGAAGGGGCGCTTGCACAACCACCGCGTCTTCCAGGCGCACTGGGACAACGCCGAGATTTTCGTCGCGAGCGGGGTGCTTGGACTCGAGCGCGGATCGACCGCGCGCGTCGAGACGTTCATGGGCGAGAGCCGGCCGGGGGATTGCCTGATTTCAGTTCGCCGTCTTTCCGAGCCCGGCCTGGTGCTGGTTCGCTCGAGCCGCCATCAGCGGCTGTACTGCCGGACCGACTGAGCGACTGACGTTTTTTCACGAAGACACGAAGATCACGAAGACTCACGAGGCAACGTCTGGTACGACGCGTTCTTCGTGTGCTTCGTGTCCTTCGTGCTTTCGTGATACGCCGTACCACGCATGAGTGACTGTGCTGCCTGAGGCTGCCACTCGCCGACCACCGGCAGACAGCAGCCGGTCTTCTTCTCGAGCCGCTCCGCATCCTTCTGCACAACGTCGACATGCCGCAGCGCATGCGCAACGGCCTGCTGGACGATCCTCAGGACCGGATCGGACGAAACCGCCAGCCGGTAGTGAATCCACAAGCCGTCTCGCCGTGTGTCGACCAGCCCCGCGCGCCGCAGGTACGCCAGGTGGCGGGAGGCCTTGGGCTGCCCGATGCGCAGGCTCTCGTGGATGTGACAGACGCACACCTCGCCGGTCAGGAGCAATCCGAGGATCCGCAGCCGGGTGGGATCGGCCAGCGCCTTGAACAGGCGTTCCATTTCCGCGACTTGTTTCATATATGTGCCTTGACAAATATAGCACGGCTGGCTACAGTCTATATACGTTAATGCATATATATAGAGGGAGATCAGACATGGTTGATGGAACCGACCTCGACGTTCCCGCCGCCGTCCGCGAAAAGTACGGCGCCATCGCAAAATCAGTCGCCTCAGGCCAGAAGTGCGGGTGCGGCCCGTGCTGCGGCGGAGATGCGGACCCGATTACCTCGAACCTGTATCCTGAAACCCAGACTCGGGATCTGCCGGAGGACGCGCTCGCCGCGTCCCTCGGGTGCGGGAACCCCACTGCCCTGCTGCCGCTCGAAGCGGGCCAGACGGTCCTCGATCTCGGATCCGGCGGCGGCATCGACGTGCTGCTGTCGGCCAGACGCGTCGGGCCGGCCGGAAAGGTGTTCGGCCTCGACATGACCGACGAGATG
>Ga0307310_10000300_pt1 | contig 15553 bp, 16 predicted proteins | sample ER_DNA_197_FD_194502 | JGI IMG/M metagenome (GOLD analysis project Ga0307310, IMG submission 194502) | Bulk soil microbial communities from the East River watershed near Crested Butte, Colorado, United States - ER_DNA_197 | ecosystem: Environmental > Terrestrial > Soil > Floodplain | place...
TGGCGAGCGCGCAACGTGAGGGCGCCGTCGGCGGTGACGTCGACGCTGATGTCCTCAGGCGAAACGCCCGGCATTGGCGCCACGATCATCAGCTCGCGATCGTTCTCGAAGAGGTTGATCGGTATGGCGACCGGATCGGTCATTCGTCGGCTCCTAGTCGGGGAAGGCCTCGGGTCCGCGCTCGGAAAGCTCGCGCGCATGGGCGGCGCCATCGGTCGGTGGGATCCAGGAGTACGGGTAACGGTCGTCCTCAAGCTCCGACGCCTGACGGGTGAGGTGGAGCGGGTGAAACGTGTCGATCATGACCGCGAGCTCCTCTGTCGCCTCCTTGCCGATGCTCGCCTCGACCGTGCCCGGGTGTGGCCCGTGCGGGATGCCGGCGGGGTGGACGGTGAACGACGCGATGTCGACGCCGCGGCGGCTCATGAAGTTGCCGGCGACGTAGTAGATCACCTCGTCGCTGTTGATATTGCTGTGGTTGTAGGGAGCCGGGATCGAGAGCGGGTGGTAGTCGAACTTGCGAGGCACGAAGCTGCAGATGACGTAGTTGCGTGGCTGGAAGGTGAGGTGCACTGGCGGCGGCTGGTGGACGCGCCCGGTGATCGGCTCGAAGTCCGAGATGTTGAAGGCGAACGGCCACAGGTGGCCGTCCCAGCCGACCACGTCGAAGGGGTGGTGGCGGTAGTGGTAGGCGGTCACGCGCCCACGCGTCTTGACCTCGATCACGTAGTCCCCGTCGTCCAGGATCGGCGCCATCTCGGCAGGCGGGCGGATATCGCGCTCGCAGTACGGCGAGTGCTCGAGCAGCTGGCCGAAGTCGTTGCGGTAGCGCTTCGGCGGCACGATGCTCGACGGCGACTCGACCCATAGCATGCGCTGGCTGACGCCGTCATCGGGCCGCAGGCGGAAGGTGGTCCCGATGGGGAGCACGAGATAGTCGCCGGGACCGTAGTCGATCGGCCCGAAGACCGTCTCGAGCGTGCCGCTCCCCTCGTGGACGAAGTACATCTCGTCCGCTTCGCCGTTGCGGTAGTAGTGGTCCATTCCCTCGGCCGGCCGGACGACGCCAAACGTGACGTCCGCGTTGTAGAAGAGCGGGATGCGTCCGGTCACGCCGTCCCCGCGCGGCTCCACGGGCGCGGTGTTCACCAGCCGATGCCGATGCGGCCCTGATGCCTCGTCCGGGCTCTGCTCGATGGCGACGTCGCGCACCTTCTCGATCTGGTGCGTCTGGGTCGGTGGGGTGTTGTGGTAGAGCAGCGACGCCCTACCGGTGAAGCCCTCGACCCCGAACAGCTCCTCGGCGTAGAGGCCGCCGTCGTCCTTGCGGAACTGCGTGTGGCGCTTGCGAGGGACCGTACCGCGCTGGAGGTAGAACATCGCCTGCCATTCTATCGGCCGCCGCGGGTGATCAGTCGCTGCGCGTCAGCTCCGAATGCCCGCCGCGCGGGTAGACGATGAGCAGCCGGACCGGCTGGTCGCCGATCGCCTCGGCGTCATGCGGCAGAGTCCCGTCCAGCAGCACATAGTCGCCCGGCCCTGCCTCGACGACCGACTCGCCCTGCGTGATGCGCAGGCGCCCGGAGAGCACGACATGGTGCTCATCGCCGGGGTGCGCGTGAAAGCCGGTGCGGGTGCCGCTGGGAATCGTCCCCTCGAAGATCGCGATGTCGCGCGCGATGCCGCCATCGACCTGGGTCATGCCGCCGGAGCTGGCGGCCAGCCGGCGCCTGGGGCGCTCGGAAGCTCGAACCAGCCGTGGACCGATGCTGGAGTCGAGCAGGAACCAGGCGATTGGCACATCGAGCGCCGCGGCCAGGGCCGACAGCGTTTCAAGGGACGGCGACGCCTTGTCGTTCTCGACCTGGCTGAGGTAGCCGATGTTCAGCCCGGTCAGGTCCGCCACCGCGGACAGGGTCAGGCCACGGTCGCGGCGGCGGCGGCGGATCTGGCCGCCAACCAGCGGACGCTTTCGCGAAACAGGGGGCGGTTCGGACATCGGCTCATTATGCCGCCACCCAATAGGTATTGACAAGAGCCAAACGAACTGCGATCATTTGGTCACCAACAAATTCTGCTTGGCATCGGCCAAGTCCATGGAGAAAGGAACGGATCGACCATGAAGGTCGCCATCATCGGAGCCGGCAATGTCGGCAAGGCGCTTGCCACGTCCCTGACGCGGGCCGGCCATGACGTGACGCTGGCTGCACATAGCCCCGAGACGGCCCGAGCCGCCGCCAGGGAGATCGGCGCAGGCTCGGCGAAGGACGCCGCCAGCGCCGTGAAGGACGCAAGGGTCGTCATCCTCGCGGTCCCGTACACAGCCGAGGAGGCTGTCGCTGCTGAGATCGCGGACGGCACCGTGGGGCGCACCGTCGTCGACGTGAGCAACCCGCTCAAGGCCGACTTCTCCGGGCTCGCCACCGGGACCTCGGCGGCCGAGGAGCTTCAGCAACGACTCCCCGGCGCCCACGTCGTGAAGGCCTTCAACACCGTCTTCGCCTCCATGCAGGCCGATCCGACCGCCAATGGCGTGACAATCGACGGCTACATCGCCGGCGACGACGCCGATGCCAAGCGCCAGGTCCTCGAGCTGGTAGAGTCGATTGGCCTCAACCCGCTCGACGTCGGACCGCTGACCTCCGCGCGGTACCTGGAGGGGATGGCGTACCTGAACATGAGCCTCAATACGGCCAACGGATGGTCGTGGACCTCGACCTGGCACCTGGAGCGTTAGATCGATGGGAATCACACGTCTCAACCACGCGGTCCTCTTCGTGCGCGACGCCGATGCGGCGGCGGACTTCTACCGCCGCGTCTTCGGATTCGAGGAGCTGAAGCGGCCCCAAGGCATGCGCGCAGCCTTCATGCGCTCGCCCGATGGCGGCAACCACCACGACCTCGGCCTGTTCGAGGTTGGCGCCGCCGCACCGCATCCGGCGCGTGGCTCAACAGGCCTCTACCACCTCGCGTGGGAGGTCGCCACAATCGAGGACCTGGCCACGATGGCGAAGACGCTCTCCGAGGCCGGCGCGATGACCGGAGCCAGCGACCACGGGGTGAGCAAATCGCTCTATGGCCGCGACCCCGACGGCAACGAGTTCGAGGTGATGTGGAGGGTGCCAAGCGAGGCCTGGGGCGAGTACGCCGACCAGGCCGTCATCCTGCCGCTCGACATCGACCGCGAGCTCGCCCGCTGGGGGGCCGGAGCGGCCAGCGTCCAGTAGGCGTCAGCTCGCCAGGCCGTCGAGCTGGTCGGCGTGCTCCTCGAGGTGGCCGATCTCGAACCACTCGAGGATTCGCGGAAGTGGCATCTCGCCGACCGTCGGGTGCAGACCGCGCGACGACCAGGACTCGGCGGGCAGCGCCTCCAGAGTCGCGCGGAGGTCCGCGATCCCGGCGCGGACACGTCCCAGGAGCTCCTCGGGCGCCGTCCGCCGGTCGCGCTCGATGGCTGCGATCCGCTCCGGCGAGCCCTTGGTGCGCCCGAATGGGACCGGCTCCCCCGGTGGCTGTGCAAGCACCTTCTGGATCTGGGCATGCCAGTACGGGACGAACTCGGCGAGATGGGCCCAGACCTGGCCCGCCTCCCAGCGCTCGCTGGCGCCGGGGTCCGGATCGGTCAGGCCGGAGGGAAGTGGAGCAGATGCGTGGGCTACCAGGCGAGCTTCGACGTCCGCGAGCCGCTTGAGGACCGTCTCGACATCGGTCATGGGCGTTCGATCACCGGCGAGCTGAGCGAGCCGAGGCGCTCGATCGCGAGCGTCACCGAGTCCCCCGGCTCGAGGTAGCGGCCGAGTGTCTCATCCCGGATCTCGAGCAGGCAGCCGGTCCCCACCGTGCCGGAGCCCAGCAGGTCGCCGGGCTGGAGCCGGACATCCGCGGACGCTCGCTCGATCATCTGGCCGAAGCTGAACTGGGCGGTCGCCCAGCTCCCCCTCGACAGCTCCTGTCCATTCACCGATGCCGTCATCGCCAGATCGTAGCCGTTCCCGGAGCGCGCATCGGCCAATTCGTCGGGCGTGACCAGCCAGGGGCCGATGGAGCTCGCGAAATCCTTCCCCTTGGCCGGGCCCAGCCGGACCGTCGTCTCGTCGCGCTGCAGGTCTCGAGCGGACCAGTCGTTGAAGACGAGATAGCCGCCGATCGCCTCCTCGCCGCGGTTGGCAGGCAGGTCGCGCACGGAGGTGTCGACCAGGGCCGCCACCTCCAGCTCGTAGTCAAGCTCCGCCGAGCCGCGCGGCGCCCAGACTGGATCGTGGGGGCCGCGAATCTCCGACACGTTCGAGAAGTAGAAGACGGGCAGCCGATACCACGCCTCCGGCACCTCGCCACCGCGCCGATGCCACATCGTGGCGACGTGCTGCTCGAATGCGTAGAAGTCGCGGAGGGATGGCGGCCGGAGGATCGGCGGGCCGAAGACCAGCTCCTCGGCGGCCAGGATCGCCTCGTCATCCTCGCTCGCGGCAGCGTATCCGTCGACGATCTCCGCCAGCGACTCGACACGCAGCGCGCGCGCGAGGTGGTCGTCGAGCGTCGTGATCGGCTGCCGGAAGAGGGCTGAGTTGTGTGCGCGGCGCGGGTCCTCCACCACGAGTCCCTGCCGCGCCTCGTCGAGATCGAGCCAGCGCTCGCCTGCGCCATCCCGGGCCGCGGCCAGTCGCCATGGCGAGCCCGCCGGGGCGTTGCGGGCTCGGACGTGGGCGATCTTCATTCGTCCCGGGATTCTAGCGACGGCAACCGTGCGCGCAGCCGCCGCCAGCGCTCGAGCGCGCGCTGGTGCTCGTGGCGCGTCAGCGCGCGCCCGCCGTAGCGCGCCAGCGCGTAATCGACGGCGAGGAGCGAGAACCGGCGGTCGCCGACCCGCTGTGCGTGGGTACGGGGCGACTCCGCTTCCCGGCGTCCAAGGTCGCTGGGAGCCAGCAGCTGGAGCGCGGCCAGGTAGGCGGTCACTGCGTCATGCGGCACGGAGGCGCTGCGCAGGCGCGGCAGGCGGACACGCGGCATCCCGAGCCGTACGCGCGTCTCCGGCAGATGGATGAACCGCTCCTCGCTGGCGGTGCGCAGCGTCCTCCGCGCTCGGCGTCGCAGCCAGGTGCGGGCAACGATCACTGCGAGCAGGAGGACCCCGATCCAGAAGATCCCCACCGCCAGCAGCCCGCCACGCACCTGCTCGAAGTCGTACGTCTCCGGGAAGCCAAATGGCGCGCCCGGTGTCGCCGGGCCCGCCGGGGCAGGCAGGCGCAGCCCGAGGCCGAGGAGCGCCTGGGTCAGCAAGCCGGCCACCCAGGCCAGGGGGAGGAGGACGATCAGCAGCGCCAGCCCGAGCAGCGTGCCGAGGGGTCCGAGAAGGCCGCGCGCCACGCTGTCGATCGGCAGTCCGAGCAGGTATGCGGCCGGCACGCCAACCGCCAGCACCATGGCGAGGACGCCAATCAGGAGTCCGAGCCACGACCGATTCGCCCGCCAGTCGACGCCGGTCTCCTGGCCGATCACCTGCAGGCGTGCGAGACCGGCGGCCATGAACCCGGCAGACACGAAGGTGAGGCTCGCCACGAACGCCTGCTCGACGAACAGGCCACGCAACGGTTGTGCCGACAGCTGGCCGGCAACCCACGGCAGGGCAAGTCCGGGGGTGCCCCACAGCACGAGCCGGCTCGCGGCACGGTCGTCGACCTCGAATCCTCGACCGATGCCTCGCAGGAATGCGACCGCCGCCAGCCAGCCGCCGGGATGCTGGCCGATCGCGCCGAGCAGGTCGCCTGCCGCCAGCAGCTCGCGCGCGGCCGGGGAGACAAGCCACCCGACGGCGCCCGCCGCCACGGTGGCGGCGAAGAACGTGAGCGGCCGCTCATCGGGGTCGAGCAGGCCGCGCCGCGCGAGCAGGGCCGCGGCCGCGGCGGCGATCGCCAGCTCGAGGGTGCCGAGCAGCGGGGCCTGCTCGCCGATCACGACCTGGACCGCCGCGTAGACGACCGCCAGCCATGCCCCCTCTGCCACCAGGGCAAGGACGGTGACGGGGCCCTCAGTCCGCCAGGACCAGCGCATCGGCGCGCCTCCAGTCGGGATCGAGCTCGCCCACCCGGGAGCGCAGGCCCAGCTTCTGGAGCAGGGTGGCGTGCTCCTGCGCGGACGCCCCCATAGCGACGTGCTCGGTCCGGAAGCCGAGCTGCTGCAGACGGCGCAGCCTGCCGGCGAAGGCGGACGGGTCGCGGACGCCGAGCGTCACCACCGTGCCGCCCGGGACAAGGCGTCGCGGAACCGCGTCCAGCAGGGCGGCAAACGGAGCGGCGATGATGGGCCGCATTCGGGCGAGGGCGTCATCGATCCTGCCCAGCTGCCCGCGTGACGTCTCCGGTGCGAGGTACGTCCATTGGCCGCCGCCGCTGAGCTGCGCACCGGCGAGCATGCCGCAGGCCGCCCCATCGCGCAGGAGCCGGCGGGCCAGCGAGGCCGCGGCCACGCACAGGCCTTCGACCATCTCGTCGTCGTAGAGCATCAGCCAATGCGGCCCCTCGACCGTCTGCAGGTCGAGGACGAGGAGGACCTGGCGCTCGTGGACCGGCTCGAAGCGCTTGCTGACGGGCCGATCGAGGCGGGCAGACGCGCGCCAATGGAGCTGCCGCAGCGGATCGCCGGCAGCGTAGGGCCGCACGCCGGCGAAGAGCGCGGGATCGTGGAAGAGGCTGCTGCGCGATCGCGTGCTGCCGAGCGGCGCGCGCGCCGGCTCACGGGAGCGAACCGGGAGGCTGCGCGGGCGGACGATCAGGGTAGCCGGCAGATCGCGCTCCTCGCTGTTCGTCCCACGCTCGAAGAGGTCGCTCACCGTGAGGCGCACGGGACCGAAGCTGAAGGCGCCGCGGCGCCGCGCCTCGATCCGCAGGTGCCGGATCACGCGCTCGAACCAGAGGAGCGACCAGCTGTTCTGCAGGCTCCCACGGCCGGGAAGGTCGCTCGCCGCCAGGCGGCGGCCCTGGACCGCGAGCCCATCGGTCGCGAAGTCATCCGCCAGCAGCCACGGGAGCGGCAGGAGCTTGCCGTTCCACACGTCCACGTCGAGGGCGACCTCGTCCCCCCACACTGCGCGGTCGCTGCCCAGGCGTCGCTGGTACGAGACCGCTCGGAGGCCGTAGCGTGACCACAGGGTTGTGAGCCAGCGCGAGAGCAGGGTCAATCCGCCGAGCAGGATCAGTCCCGGCGCGGCCAGCAGGGCGCCGACGATTGCCAGCCCCAGGCCAATTACGCTCCAGGCGCTCACGGACTAGCCCGCTGGCTCGCCGACTCCGACCGGCACGTCCGCCAGCAGCTCGGCGACGACGCGCTCCGGCTGTGCGCCGCGCAGCTCGCGGTCGATGTCGAGCAGGAGCCGATGCGTGAGCACAGCCGGCGCGAGCGCCGCCACGTCGTCGGGCAGCACGAAGTCGCGCCCATCAAGCAGCGCCCACGCCTGCGACGCGCGGTACAGCGCGACGCTGGAGCGTGGCGATCCGCCGAGGCGGAGGTCCGGATGGTCGCGGGTGGCGCGCACGATCCGAACCGCGTAGCGCTCCACCTCGTCGCTGACAGTTACCGCGCGGGTTGCGGCGCGCAGTCCGGCGAGCGCCTCCGGCTGCAGGACAACGGGCACCGCGTCGAGCGGCTCGTGCGCGTCCCGGTACCGACGTGCAATCGCGCGCTCGCCGCTCTCATCGGGGTAGCCGATCGCGATCCGCACCAGGAAGCGGTCGAGCTGCGCCTCCGGCAGGGCGAAGGTCCCCTCGAGCTCGATCGGGTTCTGTGTGGCGAGCACCAGGAACGGGTCGGGGAGGGGCCGCGTCGTGCCGTCGACCGAGACCTGGTGCTCCTGCATCGCCTCGAGGAGCGCCGACTGCGTGCGTGGCGTGGCGCGATTGATCTCGTCCACGAGCAGGACGTTGGTGAAGATCGGCCCCGGGATGAACTCGAAGCTGCCCTCGCGCAGGATGCTGCTGCCGGTCACGTCGGTGGGGAGCAGGTCCGGGGTCCCCTGCACGCGTCCGAAGGTGAGGCCCAGCGCGCGTGCGAAGGCGTGGGCGAGGAGCGTCTTGCCGACGCCAGGGACATCCTCGACCAGCGCATGGCCCTCCGCGAGGAGGGCGGTCGTCAGCAGCCGCAGCGGTTGGTCGCCGCCGACCACGGCCCGCCCGACGGCGTCGCGCAGTGCGCTCCAGAGCCGCGCGCCGTCGTGAGGATCGGTCATGGGTCTCCTTCGGGGACAATACGCCGCCGCTCGCTATTCTCGTTCACGCTCGGGAATCGTTTGCAGGAGCCTGCCCGTGCCCACCCCGGTCATCGCTTCCGACGCGCATCTCGCCCACGATGGGCTCATCGAGCTCGTCCGCGGCGCACCGGTGGCGTGCTACGAGTCTCCGGCCCGCGCGGTCGAGATCGAGCGCGCACTGCGAGCCGCGGAAGGCTACGCCTTCGAGCCACCCATCGGGCATGGCACGGCAGCCATCACCGCCGTGCACGACGCCGAGCTGGTCGATCTCCTCGAGCATGCCTGGACCGATGCCCTGGCCGCCGGCCACGATGGACGGCGGCCGCTCATCCCGGATACCTTCGCGACCGAGGCGTTCACCGCCCGGCACGAGCTCCGCGGGACCCCTCTCTCGCGCTTCGACCGGCTCGGAGCCTACTGCTTCGACACGGCCACGCCGATCGTCGAGGGCACCTACGCGGCCGCGCGCGCCGCCGTCGACGTGGGCCTCACCGCCGCGCGTCGGGTGCTCGAGGGGGCGCCGCTCGCGTACGGGCTCTGCCGGCCGCCGGGCCATCACGCCGGGACGCGGCTCTTCGGCGGCTACTGCTACTTCAACAACGCCGCCATCGTGGCGCAGTCCCTGGTCGACGGGGGCGCCGCGCGGGTCGCGATCCTGGACGTCGACTACCACCATGGCAACGGCACCCAGCAGATCTTCTGGGAGCGGCCGGACGTGCTGTACGTCTCGCTGCACGGCGACCCGAGCGGCGCGTATCCCTATTTCTCGGGCTACGCCTCCGAGCTTGGAGGGGGCGAGGGAACCGGCGGCAACCGCAACTTCCCGCTCGCGCCCCGGACCGACATTACCGGCTACGCAGCCGCGCTTCGCGAGGGGCTGCGTCTGATCGCCGAGTTCGAGCCCGACGCGCCGCTGGTGCTCTCGCTTGGCTTCGACACCTTCGAGCGCGATCCGATCAGCGATCTCGGGCTGCGCACGGGCGACTACCAGCGCGTGGGGGCAATGATCGCAGAGCCGGGGCGGCCGATCATCGCCCTGCAGGAGGGCGGCTATGCGATCGACGCGATCGGTGCGAATGCGGTGAGCTTCCTCGCCGGCCTGCGAGGATGAGGGAGGCGCAGCCACATGCGCCGCCGCTCTGGCCGGCATACATCGCGACCTACCTGTTCATGGTCGGACAGTGGGCGAGCGGCGTGGCCGTGCCGCTGCAGGTCGGCCTGCTCGGCGGGTCGTTCGCTGTGGCGGGCACCATCGCCGCGGTTCGCTTTGGGCTGGGCGCCCTGTTTCAGCTCCCATTCGGCGCGGTGGCCGATGCGTGGGGCACGCGCCGCACCCTCTTCGTCGCGATCGCCGGCAATGCGCTCGTCAACCTGGTCCCGCTCGCCGCCGCGGCGACGGGAAGCATCTGGATCCTCTATCTCTGGGCGGTCCTCTCCGGCCTCACCGCGTCGCTCTTCCTGCCCGCGATGAGCGCCTTCGTGGCCGGCAACGCGCCGGATCGGTCCCGGGGGAGCGCGTTCGGGTGGCTGACGCTGGGGACGCATACCGGCATCGCCTCCGGGCCGGCGATCGGAGGCGTGGTCTGGGAGCACTTCGGCGTCTCGCCCACATACCTGCTCTCGTCGGCGATCGGCGTGACCGCGCTCATCGGTCCGCTGCTGATGGCCGGCGCTGCGCGCGCGCAGCTGCGGTTCGCCGGCCTGCCCAGCATGGTCGCCGCGGTGGCCCGCGACCGTGCGATCGTGGGCGTCTGGATCGCGGCCCTCGCCATCGGCCTGCCATGGGGAGCGGTCAGCGGCCTCTTCCCGCTGTTCGGCAGCTCGCTTGGCCTTGCGGCGGGGAGCATCGGCCTCCTGCTGGCCCTGCAGTCGGCGGCGAACGGCGCATCGCGCGTTCCGCTCGGACGCCTGATCGATCGGCGCGCGGTCCCGCCGCTGACGGCGGCCGGCACGGCGCTGGGATATGCCCTGATCACCTCGCTGCTCGGACTGCAGACCGGGCCGGTCGGGATCGCGCTGATCTTCGTGAGCGGCATCGTTGCGCTCGCGTTCACGCTGATGCTCGTGCAGGTCGTGATCTCAGAGCGTGCGCCGCCGCAGCTGCGCGCGACCGGGCTCGGCGGCTACGGCACGACCCTCTCGGCAGGGCTCGGGTTCGGTCCGTTCCTCGCCGGGGCGGTCGCGGACACGCATGGCTTCGCCGCAGCGTTCGGCCTGGTCGCCGGCATCGGAGCGGTTGTCGCCGTCGTCTCGGCCGTCGTCCTGTGGGGGACGCGGCGCGCCGACCGGGTCAAGATGCCGGCATGAGCCCCGAGGAGACGAGCTGGGACCGCGTCGCGACCTGGTACGACGGCTGGGTGGGCGACCAAGGCAGCGCCTATCACCGCCAGGTCGCGATTCCCGCGGTCCTCGAGCTGCTGCGGCCAGCACCCGGTGAGGCGATCCTCGACGTCGGCGGTGGCCAGGGCGTCCTCGCGCCGGTAATCGTCGAGGCCGGCGCGCGCTATACCGGGGTCGACGCCAGTCCACGGCTGATTGCCGCGGCAATACGCCGTCATCGCGGGATCGGCCAGTTCGTGGTGGCCGATGCGCGCAGGCTCCAGGCCGCCACGGCCTTGAGCCAGGCGTCGTACGACGCCGCCGTCTTCCTCCTCTCGATCCAGGACATGGACCCGCTCGACGCGGTCTTTGCCGGCGTCGACTGGGCGCTCCGCCCGCACGGGCGGGTGATCCTGTTGATGACCCACCCGGCGTTCCGCCAGCCGCGCCACTCGGGGTGGGGTCTCGACGAGTCGCGCAACCTCCAGTTCCGCCGGGTCGATGCCTACCTCGGCGAGATGGCGGTACCGATGAAGTCGCTCGGCGGCGGGCAGCCAACCCGGTCCTTTCACCGGCCGATCGGCGCCTACGTCAACGCCCTAGGCGACCACGGTTTCGCGGTGGATCGCATGCTCGAGCTCGCGGACCTGCCCCCCGAGCGGCGACCGGGCAGGACGGCGCGCGCCGACGCGCGCGCGAACGAGGAGATCCCGCTCTTCCTCGCGCTGCGCGCCGTTCGCTGAACGCTTGGGACGTCAGGCGCCGGAGAGGATCTCGAGGAAGCGCTCCGGGTCGAGGTTGCCGCCGCTGAGGATCACCACCCGCGCATCATCGCCGGGCTCGGGCTCGGCGCGACCGGCAAGATGCGCCGCCATCGCGGCGGCCCCCGACGGCTCGATCACCAGGCGCGCTCGGTGCGCCAGCGCCCGCATCGCATCTGCGATCTCGTCCTCGCTCACGGTCACCACGGCGTCGAGGTAGCGGCGGAGGTGCTCGAACGGCAGCGGCCCGAGCGATTGCGTGCGCAGGCCATCCGCCATCGTCCGGTTCGTCTGCTCGCCCGGCCAGCTGACCAGCTCGCCGCGCTCGAGCGATTCCTTCGCGTCTGCGGCAAGCTCGGGCTCGACCCCGATCATGCGGGCCGCTGGTCGCAGCAGCTTCACTGCGGTCGCGACGCCCGCCGAGAGCCCGCCGCCGCTCACCGGCACGAGCACCGAACTGACCCCCGGCAGGTCCTCCACGATCTCAAGGCCGATCGTCCCCTGCCCGGCGATGATCGCCGGGTCATCGTAGGGCTCGACCATCGTGTAGCCGCGCTCCGCCACCAGCCCCAGGGCGATCTCGTGCCGCTCCTCGGACCCGGGCCCGGTGAAGATGATCTCGGCGCCGTCGCGCCGAACGCCTTCGACCTTGACCCGCGGCGCGTCGTCGGGCATCACGATGACCGCCCTGGCGCCCAGCAGGCGAGCGGCCCGCGCCACCGCCTGGGCGTGGTTGCCCGAGGAGTACGTGACCACCCCGCGCGCTCGCTCGGCATCGGTCAATGACGCCAGCTTGTTGTAGGCGCCCCGCATCTTGAAGGCGCCAACCGGCTGCAGGGACTCGGGCTTGAGCCAGGTGCGCTCGTCCCACGGCAGAAGGGGGGTCCGGACCGCGACTCCGCGAATGCGCTCCGCGGCCGCGCGAATGTCATCGAGCTCGACCAGCATGCTCCGCGATCCTACCGGTCCGCGATCCGGTAGATGTAACCGGCCTTGTCGTCGCTCACGTAGAGGGCGCCGTCAGCCCCGACGGCCAGCCCCGCCGGACGGCCGAGCGCATCATCCGAGCCGGGGAGCAGGAACCCGGTGGCCAGGTCCTGCGGGTCGCCGGCCGGCGCTCCGTCCCACGGCAGCCAGGCCAGCTTGTAGCCGACCTTGCTCGACCGGTTCCAGGAGCCGTGGAAGGCGATCACCAGGTGGTCGTGCCAGCCGACGAGGGCCAGCGGCGCCATGTGCGCCTGGAAGGTGGCGGCCGGCTGCGCGACCCCGGCGCACGCGCTTGCGGACCCGAACTGCGGGTCGACGATCGAGCCGGCATGGCAGCGCGGCCAGCCGGCGTCTGCCCCATCGACCGCCTCGTAGAGCGTCTCCGGCGGCCGATCGTCACCGAGCGTGTCACGTCCCATGTCGGTGGCCCAGGCGCGCCCGGTCTGCGGGTCGACCCAGAGCCCGACGGCGTTCCGCAGGCCAGTCATGTAGAGACGCTCCTGCTCGCCTCCCCGGCCGATGAGCGAGATCGCGGCCCGCCTGGGATCCTTCTCCTCGCAGGCATCGCAGCTCGATCCGACCGAGAGCAGCAGATCGCCACTCGGCAGCACCGCCACCGTCCTCGTGCCGTGGGCGCCATCCGCCGGCAGTCCTTCGACCAGTACGCTGCGATCGCGCTCCCGAAGGTCGTCGCCCAGGGTCAGCTCGAAGAGCTTCGTCTCGCCCGCGACGAGCAGCGTCCCGGCATCGGTGAAGGCGATTGCATGCGCCTCCTCGTAGCCGCGCCCGACCTCGATCGTCTCGTCCGCGGTCCCGTCACCATCGCGATCCGGAAGAGCAACCACGCGATCCGCGCCGCGCTCCGCCACGAACAGGACGCCGCCAGGCGAGACGGCCATGAAACGTGGCGTTCTCAGGCCGGAGGCGAACACGCTGGCCCCCATCCCGGCCGGGACCACGAGCTCGGCCCGCCCTCCGGCACCGGTGTCCAGGCTCATCCCGGCGAGGGGCAGCAGCCTGGCGCGGAAGATCCACGCGAGACCGATGACGACGAGGAGTCCCAGCACCCCGAAGAGCGCCAGGTTCCGGATGCGCCTCATCGGCGCGAACTACAGGTTGCCGCGCTTCGCCTGCTCGAGCTCGATTGCCTCGAAGAGCGCCTTGAAGTTGCCGACCCCGAAGCCGCGGGATCCGTGGCGTTCGATGATCTCGAAGAAGAAGGTTGGCCGGTCCTGGACCGGCTTCGTGAAGATCTGGAGTAGGTAGCCCTCTTCGTCGCGGTCGGCCTCGATCCCGAGCTCCTCGAGCGTCTGCATCGGGACACCCACATCGCCGACGCGGCCGGGCAGCGCCTCGTAGTAGGTGTGCGGCATGCCCAGGAATTCGACCCCGCGGTCCCGCAGCGCGCGCACCGTGCCCACGATGTCGGTCGTGCGCAGCGCGATGTGCTGTGTGCCGGCGTCGAGGTACCAGTCGAGGAACTCCTGGATCTGGCTCTTCTTCTTCCCGCTCGCAGGCTCGTTGATCGGGAACTTGATGCGCCCGTTCCCGTTCTGCATCACCTTGCTCATGAGCGCCGAGTACTCGGTGTGGATCACCTTGTCGTCGTAGTGGATCAGCTGGCTGAAGCCCATCACCGAGCGGTAGAACTCGACGAAGCGATCCATATCGCCCAGCGCAACGTTCCCGACGCAGTGGTCCACCTCGAGCAGCGTCTGGCCCGTCGCCGCGGGCGCAGGCCTGGTCACCCGGTGAAAGCCCGGCGCGAACGTGCCTCGGTACTCCGAGCGATCCACGAACGAATGGAGCACCTCGCCATAGGTATGAATCGCGCTGCGACGCAGCACACCCTTCTTGCCCTCGAGCTCGACGGGCTCGAGCGCGGACCTGGCCCCGCGCTTCGTCGTCTCCTCCCACGCACTTCTCACGTCGTCGACGGCAAAGGCGATGTCGTGCACGCCGTCACCGTGCCTGCGGACGTGATCCGCCACCTCTCCATCGGGGGTCAGCGGCGCGGTTAAGACGAAGCGAATGTCGTTCTGCACCAGCACGTAGCTGGCGCGATCGCGGACGCCTGTCTCGAGTCCCGCGTAGGCAATGGGCGTGAATCCCCACAGCGCCCGATAGTAGGCGGCCGCCTGCTTTGCGTTGCCGACCCAGAACTCGACGTGGTCGATCCCTTTCAGAGGCAGGAAGTCCTGGGCCTCGGCAGCAGCGTTCGGGTTGACGACGGCGCCCGAGGGGCGGGCGAGGGTATCGGTCATGGTCAGGGGATCCTCGATCTGGCCTGCGAGTCTACACCGAGCTCGCAGCAGGACCGGTGCCGGCGTTCAGTCGAGGCCGACCCCCAGGGCGACCTCTGTCATGCGCTCCACGGCGGCCGCCAGCTCATCGGGCGACAGGTAGCTCTCCTCCGAGGTGACCTCGTCGCCCAGCACGTCGCTCACGACCAGCAGGCAGGCCGCCTGCACGCCGGCGCGTGCCGCGAGGTAGAAGAGGGCGGAGGCCTCCATCTCGAAGGCCAGCACGCCCCGGTCACGCCAGCGTTGGGCGTAGTCGGCGTCAGGGTTGTAGAAGACGTCGACCGATGCGACCTGCCCCACCCTGGCCGGGATGCCGGCCTCCTCGGCAGCGTGATGCAGGGAGTGGGTCAGGGCGAAATCGGCAGTCGGCGCGTAGGGCTCGCCGTGCAGATAGGTGCGGGTGGTCCCGTCGGCCGGTGCAGCGGACGAGGCGATCACGAGGTCGCCGGTCTTGAGGCCGGGTGCAATCCCGCCGCAGGTTCCGAGCCGCAGGAGCCGCTTGGCGCCGAGCCTGAGCAGCTCTTCGACCACGATGCTGATGCTTGGCGTGCCCATCCCGGTCGACTGGACGCTGACCGGCCTGCCCTCGTAAGTGCCTGTATAGCCGAGCATCCCGCGGTTGTCGTTCACCAGGCGCGTCACGCCGCCATCGATCCCGCCGTCGAAGCGACCGGCGATCTTCCTCGCCCGGTTCGGGTCGCCGGGCAGCAGCACGAGCGGGGCATAGTCGCCGATCTCGGCGTGGAGGTGGAGCTGCGGCATGTCGATAGCCTAGCCGCATGGGCACGGCCCGGACTAGGATCGGGGCGATGTCCTCCGAGACCGCCGACGACCTTGCCTTCGCCGTCGACCTGGCGCGACGCGCCGGAGCGATCCTGACCGCCAGCTACGGGCGGCTGGAGCGGATCGATTACAAGAGCAAGCGCGACGTGGTGACCGATGCC
>Ga0307310_10000307_pt1 | contig 15506 bp, 15 predicted proteins | sample ER_DNA_197_FD_194502 | JGI IMG/M metagenome (GOLD analysis project Ga0307310, IMG submission 194502) | Bulk soil microbial communities from the East River watershed near Crested Butte, Colorado, United States - ER_DNA_197 | ecosystem: Environmental > Terrestrial > Soil > Floodplain | place...
CGGCGTGCCCGCGGATGTCACCGAGGACCTCATCGTGCAGGGGCACGCCTTCGCGCCGTTCATCCGCTACGCGATCGACCCCGACCTGCTCTACGAAGGCAGCGAGGTCGGCGGTTGGCGGGTCCTGGAGCTTCCCGGTCATGCCGACGGGCACCTTGGCTTCCTTCGCGACGGCCAGCTCATTGCGGGCGACCACCTGCTGCGGAGAATCACGCCGGCCGTCGGCCTCTATCCCGAGAGCCGACCGGATCCGCTCGGCGACTACCTCGCCTCACTCGAGCGCACAATCGAGGTCGCTCCCGACGTTGTCTATCCGGGTCACGGTGAGCCCATTCACGACGCGCCGACACGGGCGCGTGAGCTGATCGAGCACCACCGGATCCGGCTGGACGATCACGTTGCGGCCCTCTCCGCCGGACCGCGCACCGCCTACGAGGTCTCGCTCCACGTGTTCGGGAACGAGCTGGCGCCCACGCAACGCCGTTTCGCGGTCGCCGAGACCCTTTCCCACCTGGAGCGGCTTGTCCATGAGGGCCGGGCCGCCCGTAGCGGTGACGACAACCGTGTTTCCTATACTTCTCCGTAGTTGGACGACGAAATCCCGCCTAGTACCAACGCCCACGGGGTCGGGGCGTGACGATCCTCTTCGAGCTCGTCGCCGTCGGCGTTCTGATCCTGCTGAACGCCTTCTTCGTCGCGGCCGAATACGGCCTCGTCACCGCACGGCGGACCCGCATCGTCGAGTTGCAGCACCAGGGGGACCGACGTGCGCGCGACGTGCTGCGCATTACCTCCGACCCGCCGCGCTTCATCGCGGCGATGCAGCTCGGCGTGACGCTCACCTCGCTGGGCATCGGCGCCCTGGGCGAGGTGGCGCTGTCGCGCCTCTTCGACCGGGCGATTTCGACGGTGCTCGCCGTGATCTTCGCCTACCTGATCCTCACCTTCCTGCACGTCGTGATCGGAGAGCTCGTGCCGAAAGGAATCGCACTCGGGCACTCCGAAGGCACCGCGCTGTTCGTGTCGGCGCCGGTGCGTTTCTTCTTCATCGTCATGCGGCCGGTGGTGTGGTTCCTCGAGGCTGCGACGGAACTCGTCTTGAAGTGGCTCGGCCTGAAGCCGCCCGGCGCGGACGACGACGTCCTCTCGGAGGCGGAGCTGCGCATGCTTGTCTCGCGGTCGACGGAGGGCGGCGAGATCGAGCAGCAAGAGCAGGAGATGCTCTACAAGGTGTTCGACTTCGCGGACAAGGAGGCGAAGGACGTGATGGTGCCGCGGCCGGAGGTCGTGGCCCTCTCGATCGATCTGCCGCCGGAGCAATGCCTCGAGGCTGTGATGGATTCGCCGTACACGCGCTATCCCGTCTACCGGGAGTCACTCGACAACGTCGTCGGGATCCTGCACGTGCGCGACCTTTTCCGCGCCCTGCGCGATCGCGGCATGCACGAGGTCAAGGTGGAGGACATCATCAGGCCCGCGCACATCGTTCCCGAGACGAAGGAGCTTGCCGCGTTGCTCGCGGAATTCCGTCGCGCGAACCAGCACATGGCGATCGTCGTCGACGAATACGGTGACATGGAGGGGATCGTCACGCTCGAAGATCTCCTCGAGGAGATCGTCGGGGACATCGAGGACGAGTTCGACCTGCCGGACGAATCAATCGAGCAGATCGACGAGGACACCGTGATCATCGACGGGACGTTCCCGATCGACGACTTCAACGAGCGGTTCAAGACCGAGATGCCGGACGAGGACTACCACACCATGGCCGGCTTCGTCTTCGGCCTGCTCGGACGCCAGCCTGAGGCTGGTGACACGATCAACCACGACGGCATGCGCTTCGACGTGCTCGAGATCGAGGGCTCACGCATCCTCAAGATCGCGGTGACGTTCGAACAGCGCCGTGAGCAGCGCGACCGTGACGACGTCGAGCGCGAGGCGCTCGAAGCCGAGCTGTTCGACGCCGACTCCTGAGTCGGTCGCCGAGAGACGTCGGTACCATGGCTAGGACGTTCTGGGGTCTGAACTACTCGACAAGGAGAAGCATGCTTCGCACTCGTCTCGCATTTGTCGCGCTGCTCGGCGCCGCGCTCATCATCGTCGCCTCCGCGTCTGCGGCCGTGCCGACGCTCACGGGCACGGACGGCCCTGGGTTCACCATCACGCTCAAGAAGGGCACGACCAAGGTCACGAAGGTGAAGGCCGGCAAGTACAAGATCGTGATCAAGGATCTGTCCAACATCCACAACTTCCACCTGACGGGACCGGGGCTCAACAAGAAGACCGGCGTCGGTCCCAAGGGGACGTTCACGTGGACGGTCACCCTGAAGAAGGGCACCTACAAGTACATCTGCGATCCCCACGCGGCGATCATGAAGGGCAGCTTCAAGGTCACTTAGTCAGCCGAAACCGTTTCGAGCCCCCTCGCGTATGGACAATCCGTACACCAAAAGCGAGGGGGCACTTATGTTCCGAACGACACTGTTCGCGCTAGCTGCGGCCGCCGTTGCGGTTGCAATTGTTGCTTCTGCTGAGGCCAGGTCGTCGTCGACCAGGCTGATCGGCACCGTTGGGCCTGGCTACACGATCACCCTCAAGAAGGGCACGGCGAAGGTGAAAACGCTGAAGGCGGGCAAGTACACATTCGTGATCACCGACAAGGCATCGATCCACGACTTCACGATCGAGCGGGAGAAGGGCGGCCCGAAGATCGAGAAGACACTCACCGGCACCTCGTTCCAGGGGAAGAAGACGGTGACGGTGACGCTGAAGAAAGGGAGCTGGAAGTTCTACTGCTCGATTCACGAGCCGCAGATGTTCGGCTTCTTCAAAGTTACGAGCTGACCGGGATCTCCTCGATCTGGCCGTCCTCGATCCGGAAGGCGGCCAGATCGTCCTTCTGGATCGAGTAGACGAGGTAGGGCTTTCCCGCCCAGAGCCCGATGTTCTCCACATCGGTGCGCGAGGGACGCGCGGGCGCGGAGATGTGCGAGTGAAAGACGGCGAGCTCGTAGCCGGCGTCCTCGGCGAACCAGATTTCCGGGTCGTCGAACTCGAGCTCGAAGCGGTAGGGAGAGGAAGCAGCATTGCGGCCCGGCTCGTAGCGCTCCGCGCGGCCGTCGCGCAGGAGGACGAGCCCGCACGCCTCATTCGGTGCCTCACCTTCGGCGTGCGCAACGAGCGCTGCGCGCACGTCGTCCGGGATCACCACCAGACGGTGCGCTCCATCGCCTGTTCAACATCATCCGCGTCCCAGAAGTCCGCCGAGAGGTACTTCCAGCCGGCATCGGCGAGGATTGCCACGACGACGCCTTCGTCCAGCTCGTCAGCGAGCTTGCGCGCGACGTGACCGACGGCTCCCGCAGATACCCCCGCGAAGAGCCCTTCCTTGTCGAGCAGCCGGCGCACCTCGCGCACGGACTCCTCGTTCGAGACGAGGACCTTGCGATCGAGCTTCGACACGTCGAGGATTGGCGGCACGTACCCGTCGTCGAGCGAGCGCAGTCCCATCACCGGATCGCCGGGCAACGGCTCTGCGGCGGCGACGACGACGTCGGGAAACGACTCACGTAGGCGCTCACCCGTTCCCATCAGGGTTCCGCCCGTTCCGAGGCCCGCAACGAGCACGTCGACACGGTCGAGCGCCTCGGCGATCTCGGCACCGGTGCCTTCGTAGTGCGCGCGGGGATTCGCCTCGTTCGCGTACTGGAACGGCATGAAGTAACGAGGCTCACGCTCGGCGAGCTCCAATGCGAGCCGCACCGCACCGTTCGACCCCTCGCCGCCCGGCGAGTAGATGATGTTCGCCCCGTAGAGCCGGAGGAGCCGCTTTCGCTCTTCAGTCGCGTTCTCAGGCATCAGGCAAGTGAGCGGGTATCCCTTCAGCTTGGCAACGAGCGCCAGCGAGATGCCGGTGTTGCCGCTCGTCGGCTCGAGCAGCTCCCGTCCGGGCTCCAGCTCACCGGAGGCTTCGGCCGCCTCGATCATCGCCTTCGCGATGCGGTCCTTGATCGAGCCGGTCGGGTTCTGGCCCTCGAGCTTCGCGTAGATCTGGACGTCGCCCACCGGCCGGAGCTCGACCAGCGGGGTATTGCCGACGAGCTCGAGGAGGTTACGCGCGACGCGCGCGCTAGCCACCGGCCATCGCCGGCAGCAGAATCACCGTCGAGCCGGGCGTCACCTCGGTTTCGAGGCCGTCGAGCGTGCGCACGTCCTCGCCCTCGACATAGACATTGACGAACGGCGCGATGTCACCATCCTCTACGAGCTGCGTGCGCAGTCCCGGAAAGCGTCCGATCAGATCCTCGAGCAGATCGCGAACGTTGTCGCCTTCGGCCGCCACCTCGCGCTGGCCTCCCGCCTGCTCGCGCAGCGTCGGTGGGATCCGTACTTTCGTCATGCCGGCTCCCTCGTTCCTGCGCAGAACTCGACGTAATCGATGTACTCGGTGATCGTCGGATGCTCTCCGCAGACTGGGCAGTCCTGGTCGCGCCGCAGCTTCACCTCGTCGAACGTTGCTGCGAGCGCGTCGAAGAGAAGCAGCCGGCCGATGAGCGGCTCGCCGATGCCAAGCGCGAGCTTCAGTGCCTCACTTGCCTGCAGCGAGCCGATCACGCCGGGCAGCACGCCGAGCACGCCGCCCTCTGCGCATGACGGCGCGAGCTCCGGCGGCGGCGGTGTGGGGAAGAGACACCGGTAACAGGGGCCTTCGTACGGCTTGAAGACGGTCACCTGTCCCTCGAAGCGGTAGATCGACCCGTGGACGACGGGAATCTTGTGCCAGATAGAGGCGTCGTTGACGAGGTAGCGCGTGGGGAAGTTGTCGGCGCCGTCGACGATCACGTCCCAGCCGTCGGCCAGGATGCGCTCGATGTTCTCCGAGGTGAGGCGCTCCTTGTAGGCGACCACGTCGACGTCCGGATTCAGCGCTTCGATCGTGCGCTTCGCCGATTCGACCTTCGGCTCGCCGAGCGAGTCGGTCGAGTGGACGATCTGCCGCTGCAGGTTCGACTCGTCGACGACGTCCGCATCGACGATGCCGATGCGGCCGACACCGGCTGCGGCGAGGTAGAGCGAGGCGGGAGAGCCGAGACCACCGGCGCCGACGAGCAAGACCTTGGAGTCGAGCAGCTTCAGCTGCCCCTCCTCGCCGACCTCCGGAATCAGGAGATGGCGGCTGTAGCGCGCGCGCCGCGGAGCGTCCAGACCGGCCTGGAGCTGCACGGGAAACCCGTTGCGCTTCCAGTCGGTGAAGCCACCCGCGAGGGAAACGACGTCCTCGTAGCCGAGATCCGTCAGCGTCTTGGCCGCGAAGGCCGAACGGTTGCCGGCCGAGCAGTAGACGACGACCGGACGGCTGGTATCAGGGGCCAGCCGTTCGATGCGGGACTCGAGATGCCCGCGCGGAACGTGGATGGCGCCCGCTATATGCCCCTCGTCCCACTCGTCCTGCTCGCGTACGTCGACGACGACCGGCTCGCCCGACTCGATCCGCTCGCGGGCGTGTGTGGCGTCGATCTCCGAGATCTCGGACCGCACGTGCTGCAGGAGCTCTCGGTAGTTAGCCATCGCTATAGGAAATATAGCTTTGCGCAGTTAGCTAGCGTCGCCTGCGATGAGCGCGCGCGCCAGGGTCTGGATCATCGTGGCGCTCGCCGCCGCCGCCGCTGCAGGGACCGTCGTCGGAGTCACACTCGCGACCCGAAACGACGTCCAGCGGCAGTCGAGCAAACCGCCGCCCTTTGCTCCGGATCCGACCGCACCCCCCGAAGTGGCGCAACAGGTGCGCGAAGCACTGCAGGCCTGGCCGTCAGGCACGGCTCGGCGGCTCCGGATCCTCGCCGAGCGCTATCCGCACAGCGCCCTCGTCCAGCTCGAGCTCGGCCTTGCGCTCGCGCTGTCGGGCCAGCAGGCCGACGCGACCCGGGCGTGGCAGGCCGCGGAGCGAGCCCAGCCGGACTCCCCGTCGGCCGTGAGAGCCCAGGATCTCCGTCATCCCGGCAGCCCGCCCGGCCTGCCCCCGTTTGTTCCCAGCTTCACGCGCGTGACGAACACGGTCGAGTCTCTTCTGCTGCGTGGCGCGGCCTATCAGCAGGGGCTGCGGCCGGTCTCCGCCGAACGGGAGTTCGCCGCGGCGGCGAAGGCCGGCCCGAACAACCCTGAGGCGCTGACCGCGGCGGCCGTCGGCCTCTACGACAAGGACCAACCCGCGCTTGCTTTCTCGCGTCTCGGGCCGCTCGCCCGCCGTTTCCCGAGGGCGCAGACCGTGCGGTTCCACCTCGGGCTCCTGCTGATCTACTTCGGAGATATGACTCGTGCTCGTCGCGAGCTGGCCCTCGCCCGGGCGCAAGGCCCACGGACACCGCTTGGAAAGAGGGCCGATACACTTCTTAAGGCAGGTCGAAATCCGTAGGACCATCCGGCACAAAGATGAGCCGTTCGGCCTATGGCGCCCGTCCGATTCAACTGGCACAGTGCGGCATCGCTAGAACGCCGTCCCGGAGGGGGGAACGGAGTGAGCGCAACCGAGGTTGCCGTAGCACCACCGAAGACCGTCACCGATCTTTTGGAGACCGATGACGCAAAGGCGCTTCTGGATGCCGCGCGCGAGAACGGGCGTCTGAGTGCCGACGAGATCGCGGTCGCACTGGACGAGCTCGATCTCGAGCCGGCCCAGATCGACGACTTCTACCACGCTCTCGAAGAGCTCCAGATCGAGGTCGTCGCCGCCGAGGAAGAGGAGCAGGCGGTCGAGGAGCCCCGCGAGGTCTCGACCGACGCGCTTCAGCTCTTCCTCAAGGACATCGGCAAGGTCGATCTCCTGACCGCCGCGCAGGAGGTCGAGCTGGCGAAGAGGATCGAACGCGGCGATCACAGCGCGAAGCAGGAGATGGTCGAGGCAAACCTTCGTCTCGTCGTCTCGATCGCCAAGAAGTACCGGAACCAGGGCTTGCCGTTCCTCGATCTGATTCAGGAGGGGACGATCGGCCTGGTTCGGGCAGCGGAGAAGTTCGACTACCGCAAGGGCTTCAAGTTCTCGACGTACGCGACCTGGTGGATCCGCCAGGCGGTCGCGCGAGCCCTCGCAGACAAGGCGCGCACGATTCGCATGCCCGTCCACGTGGTGGAGAAGCTGAACAAGATCGTCCGCTCGGAGCGGAAGCTACGTGCCGAGCTCGGCCGCGAGCCCGGCGCGATCGAGATCGGCAAGGACCTCGATCTCACGGGTGAAGAGGTGGAGCACATCCGCCGCAGCGCCCAGACGCCGGTGTCGCTCGAGAAGCCGGTCGGTGACGAGGACGAGTCCGAGTTCGGGCACTTCCTCACCGACGCGAATCTGCCGCTGCCTGACGAGGAAGCCGAGATCACGATGCGCAAGGAGACCCTGCGCCATATCCTCGGCACACTCTCGAGCAGGGAGCGCCAGGTGCTCGAGCTCCGGTACGGGCTCGACGGCCAGCATCCGAGGACGCTGGACGAAGTCGGACGGACGTTCAACGTCACCCGGGAACGCATCCGGCAGATCGAGAACCAGAGCCTGAAGAAGCTGAGGGCCCTCGCCGACGCAGGCAAGCTGCGCGACGTCGCCTGACGAACTAGAACGAGGTCCACGTAGACTCGCCGCCCGTGGAGCAGACATGGGTAGACGAGCTGCGCGAGTTCATCGCGATTCCGAGCGTCAGCGCGGACCCGGCGCACGAAGCAGACGTGCGCCGGGCGGCGGAATGGGTGCGCGATTTCGTCAAGCGCGCAGGTGGTGAGGCCGAGCTAGTCCGGTTCGGAGAGCGAGAACTGGTCATCGGCGACATCCCCGCAAATGCGAACGGCGGCGGGGAAGCGGCGACCGTGATGATCTACGGGCACTACGACGTCCAGCCGCCCGCCCCGCTCGACCTGTGGGAGACGCCGCCGTTCGAGCTCGCCGAGCGCGACGGCTGGTACTACGCGCGCGGCATCGCCGACGACAAGGGCCAGCTCTTCACGCTCCTCAAGGCTGCGCAGTTGCTGAGAGAGCAGAACGCGCTTCCCGTGAACATCCGGGTCGTCTCCGACGGTGAGGAGGAGATCGGCGGCCACACCGTCGTGGACTTTCTCGAAGCGGACGAGCGCGGTGCCGACGCATGCATCATCTTCGACGGCGGCATGACGCGCGCCGAGCAGCCGGAGTTCGGGCTGGCCACGCGCGGCCTCGTCGCTTTTCATCTGAAGGTGAAAACGGGTGAGCGCGACATGCACTCCGGCTACTACGGCGGCGCCGCGCTGAACGCGATCCACGTGCTCATGCAGGGCTTGTCAGCCGTGACCGCGCGCGACGGACTGTTGCCCGACAAGCTGCGCGTCGGGCGCGCACCGCTGAGCCAAGCCGAGGTCGACAGCCTCAAGCTGCTGCCGAAGGGCTGGGAGATCCTCGATGAGGCGGGCGCGACTCCACTCGACCCGAAAGCAGCGGACGACTTCTACGACCGGACGTGGGCAGAGCCGTCCCTCGACGTGAACGGCATTCGCGGCGGCAAGCCGGAGTTCGTCAACACGACGCTGATCGTCGAGGCCGAGGCACGCTTCACCATCCGCCTGGCGCCCGGCCAGGATCCAGAAGTCATCGGCGCCACGGTTGAGAGGCTCATCCGCGCGGCGATGCCGGACGCGGCCGAAGTCGAGCTGATTCGCGAGAACTCCGCAGCGCCCGGCGTCTTCGCTCCGGATTCGAAAGCGATCCAACTCGGCATGGAGGCGTTCAAGAAGGCGACCGGGGTCCGCCCGCTGCTCGTGCGCGTCGGTGGCACGCTGCCGATCTATCCCGCCCTGGCGGCGAAGGGCATTCCGACAATCGGGACCGGCTTTGCGCTCCGCGAGAGCAATGTGCACTCGCCGAACGAGCGCCTTCGTGTCGTGGACATTGACCGAGCGGTCGCCGCCGCCACCGAGCTCTACCGGGGACTGGCCGCGCTTGGCTGATCCGCGCTATCCGACCCCGGTCGCCGCCGAGCTCGCGGATGACGTGCTCGAGCGCTTCCTGCGCTACGTCCAGGTCGATACGCAATCGGATGATGACTCGGAGACCTACCCGAGCACGGCGAAACAGCTCGACCTCGGCAAGATGCTCGCCGAAGAGCTGCGCGAGATCGGGCTCGAGGACGTGGAGCTCACCGACCACGGCTATGTGTTCGCGACTCTTTCCGGCTCCACAGGCCCGACGGTTGGGCTGATCGCGCACATGGACACGAGCTCCGACGAATCCGGCGCGAACGTCAAGCCTCAGGTGATCCGGAATTACGACGGCGGCGACATCGTCCTCGCCGGCGATCCGCGCAAGGTGCTGCGCGCAGGCGAGAATCCGATCCTCGCCGAGCGGGTGGGCCACGACATCGTCACGACCGACGGCACGACGCTGCTCGGCGCGGACGACAAGGCAGGCGTCGCCGAGATCATGGGCGCGGTCGCATACCTCTCGGCGCACCCGGAGATCGAGCACGCTCCCATCCGTGTCGGTTTCACCGTCGACGAAGAAGTGGGGCGTGGGGTCACCCACTTCGACATCGAGCAGTTCGGCGCCGACTTCGCGTACACGCTCGACGGCTCGGAGATCGGCCGCATCGACGACGAGACGTTCTCGGCCTCCGAGGTGCGCGTCCGGATCGAGGGACACAGCGTCCATCCCGGCACGTCGAAGGGAAAGATGGTCAACGCGATCAAGCTCGCCGCCCGGATTGTCGAGCGCTTGCCGCAGGACGAGCGCTCGCCCGAGACGACGGAGGGACGCGAGGGCTTTGTTCATCCGACGCGGATCACAGGAACCACCGCAGAAGCAGAGGTGCGCTTCATCGCACGCGACTTCGATGCGCAGAAGCTCGAGGAACATGAGCAGCTCCTCCGCTCGTTGGCGGACGACATTGCCGCAGAAGAGCCGCGCGCTCACGTGACGGTGACGGTGGAGGAGAGCTACCGCAACATGAAGGAGTTCCTCGACGCGGATCCCGCCGTCACCGAGGCCGCGTTCGAGGCTGCGCGGCGCACCGGCATGGATCCCTGGCGGGAGCCGATCCGGGGCGGCACGGACGGCTCGATGTTGAGTGCACGGGGATTGCTGACGCCGAACATCTTCACCGGCGGCCACCAGTTCCACTCCGTGCTGGAGTGGGCGTCGGTTCAGGAAATGGCAGCGTCGGCCGCGACGATCGTGGAGCTCGTGAAGCTCTGGTCCGAGCCGGAATGGCTCAGTCGGTCAAGTACGCATGGCCGAACCGCCGCATCTCCTCGATGATCGGCAGCAGCGCGTCGCCCTTCTCGGTCAGCTCGTACTCCACGCGCGGCGGCGACTCCGCGTAGCTCCGCCGCAGGACGAGGCCCTCGTCCTCGAGGGCGCGTAGGCGCTCGGAGAGTGTGCGCGGGCTGATCCCGGCGCACGAGTGCTCGAGCTCGGAGAAGCGGCGCGCACCTTCGGAGAGATCGTGAACGAGCAGCGCCGTCCACTTCGCGCCAATGATCTCGGCGCACGCAGCGACCGCACATGAGGTCGACTCGTGGACCGGGTTCATCGTGCGCATCACTTTCCGAATTGTAGTCACGCGCGGAAGGGCTGAGGAGTTGCCCCGATCTTGGGTATGGCGAAGCGCGCGATCGTGCCGAATCCGGGGGCGGGCTTGCAGGCCTGAGCCACACCGGCGTCGCAGGCCACGGACAGGAAGATGAAGGCGTCCTCGATGGAGAAGCCCCATTCGTCCACGAGGAACCGGGCAGCCTCCTCGGAGACAAGCCTCAGCGCCTCTTCATAGTGATCAGCGGTGGCGTGCGGGATCCAGCGGTCCGGCAGCTCCGTCACGGGCCAGGTGCCCTGCCTTCCCTTCAGCACGTCAAAGCGGATGTCGACCTCGCCGGCGATCTCCACTCCCGTGAAGCAGATCTCGCCGTCTCCCATCGACGCGTGCATGTCGCCCACCGCGAACATGCCGCCGGGTTGCCGGACCGGGAAGTACATGCGCGCGCCCTTACCGTGAAGGTGGTCGTCGAGGTTGCCGCCGTGCCTTCCGGCCAGGCCGTTGCTCAGGGTTTCACCGTCTGTTGCCACGCCGACGACGCCGACCATCGGCCGGACCGGAAAGCGCACCTGCTCGTTCATGTGGATCCAGCCATCCTCGACTCGAAACAGTCGCGTCAGCGGCCCTTCGATCTGGTCGGTCAGTTGACCGAAGCCCGGGATCAGACAGGCGAAGCCCACGTCGATCGGTCGCACGTCCAGGATCTCGGCGACGAGCGAGTCGCCCGGCTCGGCGCCCTTGACGGCGACCGGGCCTGTCGCGCTGTTGACGCGCCCGAAGTCGATCTCCGTGACGAGGTCGTCCTCCGAAGTGATCTGCCCCGTGAAGCAGTCGTTCGTCTCGAAGGTGACCGTCGCTCCGGGCTCGACCTCGACCACGGGCTCGAGGTCGGGGCCGAACGCCCAGACGATCTCGTCACGGCCGATCCTGTGGTCGACCGCTACTGCCATTTACAACGACGCGCCCGCGGGAACCGTCTCCGGCGTCACTGTCTCGTCCTCGACGTAGACGCGCTCCATGTCACGCAGCCGATCGGGATAGCGGGCGTACAGATAGATGGTCAGCAGAATGCCTGTGGCGATCCAACCGAGTGCCACCCAGTTTGCGTACTTGATCGGGTAGGTCGGCGGGAATTTGACGTACTCGTAATAGAGAGGGAAGAAGAACAGGATTGCGCCTGCAGCCGGGACGATGCCGTGCAGGAACCAGTTGAACTCCGCGCGACGTTTCGTCCAGTAGTGCCAGATACACCCGATGCAGATGAGGATGTAGACGACGACCACGACGATCACCGCCAGCGTCGCGATCAAGGCGAAGCCGACCAGCGGTCCCCACTTCCAGCCGAGTAGCAGCGCGAGCACAACGGCGAAGACGCTCATCCAGACGATCGCGACGTACGGCGTCTTGTACTCCGGATGCGTGCGCCCGAGCGGCCGCGGTGCGAGCCGGTTGCGGGCGAGTGCGTAAAACACACGCGTGGCGGCGTTGACCGCCGCGTTCGAGTTCGCCGCGATGGAGTTGCAGATCGCGAGGAACACGAGCACCCAGGCTCCGGCCCAGAACGTCTTGCCGAGTGCACGCCACGGATCGGCACCCGTAGCCTGGTCGACGAAACCGTTGAAGCCCGCGCCGAAGACCCACGCGTACGCGGCGAGCACATAGAAGAGACCGATCGCGAGAGCCGAGCCGACGACCGCGCGCGGGATCGCGCGGCGTGGGTTCTTCGCCTCCTCGCCGAGGGGCGCGGCAGCTTCGAACCCGATGAAGGCGAGGATCGCGAAGACCATGCCCCGAAAGACGCCGTTCCAGCCGCCGACCGCGTGATCCGGGTTGAAGGGCTGCAGGTTGAGGTCGCCGACGTTCGACAGGAGCATCCAGACTGCGAGCGCGCCGAACACCGCGATCTCGAAGGCGCCGAGGATGACCCCGGCGGTCGTCGAGATGCGGATGTCGCGGTACGTGAGCAGAAAGACGATTACGGCCATCAACAACGCCCAGATGATCCACTGTCCGGACCAGTGCCAGCCGGCCTCGCTCGACATCACCTCGCGCATCGCCCAGCCGAACTCGAGATAGAGGAACGGCGCGACGAGGGGCTCGAACAGAATGAACAGCCATGCCACGTTGAAGCCGGCCCACGGCCCGAGAGAGCGGGCCGCATAGGCATAGAGACCGCCGGCCGAAGGCTCGAGCTTCGCGAGTTGGCCGATCGCGGTCGCCGCACAGAGGCACGCGATCAGCGCGAGCAGTACCGAAAGTGCAAGCGCCTGTCTCGAGAAGGGGACCGAGATGTAGATGGAATAGGCGACCGCCGCCGCGGGTGCCATGTGGGTGATCGACTGGAACAGCACTTGCGGTAGTCCAATCGAGTGAACCCGCAAGCGATCGAAGGATGAGGAAACCGAGCCAGCTTCCATCGAAGATGCCCTCCTGCCGTTGGATTTACCCCGCGCGATCTTCCCACGGCGGCGGATTGTGTGTCCAGCGGCCACCGAGCATCGTCGCGACGACGTTGACTTCCGGTAGTTGCTCGGGTTCGAGCTCGTACGGGTTGCGATCAAGGACGACGAGGTCGGCCAGGAAGCCGGGGAGGAGCTTCCCGCGGCGGTGCTCATCGCACGCGAGCCACGCCGGATTGACTGTTGTCGCCTCGAGCGTCTCGTCGAGCGTGAGCCGCTGCTCGGGATGCCACGGCCCGCGGTCGTCGATCGTCCGCAAGATTCCGGCGCAGACGCCGGCCCACGGATCCAGCTCCTCTATCGGCGCGTCTGAGCCGTTGGCCAGCAGGGCGCCGGAGTCCTGCAGCGAGCGGTACGCGTAGGCACCTCGCGTCCTATCGGTCCAGAAGCGGTCGGCGAGGTCGCGGTCGGAGGGGGCGTGGCTGAATTGCACAGAGGCGGCGATCCCGAGCTCGGCGAAGCGGGGGAGATCCTCGGCCGCAAGTACCTGGGCGTGCTCGATGCGGTGACGGAGACCGAGCGGCTGCCACTCGGCGCGGGTCTCCTCGAAGGCATCGAGCGCCTCGCGGTTCGCGAGATCGCCGATCGCATGGACTGCGACCGGAATGCCTGCCTGCGCACCGCGGCGGATGATCTCAGCGAGCTGTTCCCTGCTCGTGATCTGGACGCCCGTGCCGTCGAGCATGCGCGCCGTCTGCGAACCGAGGGTTCCGTCCATGAACGTCTTCAGGTAGCCGATGCGCACGAGGTCGTCGCCGAAGCCGCTGCGGATGCGGAGGTCGGCGAGCTCGTCGACTTGTTCCGCCGGTATGGATTGCCAGACGCGGAGGTGGAGCGAGCCTTCGTCGCGGAGGCGCTGCCAGACGCCGAGCGCGCCGAGCCAGCCGTCCTTGTCGTGCACCGCGGTGACTCCTCGCGCGATTGCGATGCGGACGCCTTCGCGTGAGGCGTCGACCATTTCGTCCTCGGTCGGCCGCACATAGGCATCACGGAAGTGCCAGGCGCATTCCTCGCGGAGCACGCCGGTCGGCTCACCGCGCTCGTCGCGGACGACGACACCGCCTTCGGCCTCGAGGTCGCCGTTCGCGTGCGCGAGTGCCGCCGAGTTCAGCCAGAGCGAGTGGTAGTCGCGCGCCATCAGGGCCGTCGGTGTGTCGCCGGTGACCCGGTCGAGCGCCTCCTTCGTCGGCTCGGTGGGCGGTGACCAGTCGCCGGCGCGCCAGCCCATGCCGCGGAGCCAGGTTCCCGGCCGGACTTCCCGTGTCGCCGCCGCCACGCGCTGCAGCGCTTCGTCCAGCGACGCTGATCCTTCGAGCCGGACCTGGCGTTGTGCGAGCGCCCAGGTCGGGAAGTGGACGTGCGAGTCGTTGAAGCCCGGCAGGACACAGCGGCCACCCAGGTCGACCCGGTCGGGGCTGGCGAGTGCCGTCTCGTGCGTTCCGATGCCGCCTGCGACTCGGTCGCCGGCGATTGCAAGCGCGCGGGCGACGGGCAGCGTCGGCGCCATCGTCCGGACGACGCCGTTCTCGAGGATCACCCCCGGAACCTCTCGGGCTGCTCGACCGTTTGAACAACCATGAACACGATCGTGATCCTATTGCTGCTCGTCGTCATGCTCGCCGTGGCGACGTACTGGCCAACAAGCGACTGACCCTCATAGACTGGCCGTGTGGCGTACGAGCCGCTGAGTGAGGACCAGCGCGAGATCCGCGATCTCGTACGTCAGCTCGCGCGCGAGCGGATTGCGCCGAGGGCCGCGGAGATCGACGAGAGCCACGAGTTCCCCTGGGACGTCGTCGAGCTCTTCCGCGAGAACGACCTCTTCGGGCTCTTCTTCGACGAGGAGTACGGAGGGCTCGGGACGGGGACGCTCCTGGCGCTCGTTGCGATCGAGGAGGTCTCGAAGGTCTGTGCCACGAGTGGGCTCATCCTCGCGGTGCAGGAGCTCGGGTCGCTCGGCCTCAAGCTCGCGGGGAACGAGGAGCAGAAGCAGCGGTACCTGCCGCGCCTTGCATCCGGAGAGTGGCTCTGTGCATATGCGCTCACCGAATCCGGCTCCGGCTCGGACTCGGCGGCCATGCGCTCGACGGCACGGCGCGAGGGTGACGAGTACGTCCTGAACGGATCCAAGCGGTTCATCACCAACGCGGGGGTCGCGCAGCTGTACACCGTGTTCGCGAAGACGGATCCCGACCAGGGGCATTCGGGGATCTCGGCGTTTGTCGTGAAGGCTGACACGCCGGGATTCGAAGTCGCGCGCGTCGAGCCGAAGATGGGGATCAAAGGGTCGACGACCGGCGAGCTCGTCTTCGAGGATGCCCGAGTGCCGGTGGCGAACCTGCTCGGCGAAGAGGGAGATGGGTTCAAGGTCGCGATGCGCATCCTCGACCGCTCGCGGCCCGGTGTTGCAGCGCAAGGGCTGGGACTGGCGCAGGGAGCGACCGACTACGCGCTCGAGTATGCAAAGACCCGGGAGACGATGGGCAAGCCGATCGGCGAGCATCAGATCATC
>Ga0307310_10000309_pt1 | contig 15482 bp, 13 predicted proteins | sample ER_DNA_197_FD_194502 | JGI IMG/M metagenome (GOLD analysis project Ga0307310, IMG submission 194502) | Bulk soil microbial communities from the East River watershed near Crested Butte, Colorado, United States - ER_DNA_197 | ecosystem: Environmental > Terrestrial > Soil > Floodplain | place...
GTCGCGGGTACGTTCGTGGACCTCTGCCGCGCACGGGCGCCGCGGCTGCTCGCAGCCGACGGCTAGCCTCGCCGTGTGATCGAGGCCGTCCGCGGCAACATCACGGAGCAGGCGGTCGACGCGATCATCAACGCCGCCAACTCGAGCATGCTCGGCGGCGGCGGCGTCGACGGCGCGATCCACCGCGCCGGCGGGCCGGCGATTCTCGAGGAGTGCCGGCTGCTCGGGGGCTGCGAGACGGGCGACGCGAAGGTGACTACCGCGGGCCGGCTCCCGGCCCGCCATGTCATCCACACGGTCGGCCCGGTCTGGCACGGAGGCGACGCGGGCGAGGCCGAGCTGCTCGCGAGTTGCCACCGTCGGGCGCTCGAGCTCGCCGCCGAGCACGGCTGCACCAAAGTCGCCTTTCCGGCCATCTCGACCGGTGTGTACGGCTACCCGGTCGAGCTCGCAGCGCCGGTCGCCGCCGCCGCCGTGCGCGAGGCGCTGCGGCCGCCGGTCGAGCTCGTCCGGTTCGTCCTCTTCGGAGATGAGGCTTTCGAGGCCTTCGAGCGCGCGCTCAGAGCGCCGCCCACACGTCGAGCTTCTGCTTCGTCCGGCGAATGACCTCGTCGGTGAACTCGGTCGTGCCTGCGTGGCCGCCGAGGTCGGCGGTGCGGATGCCGTCGGCAACGGCCTCGAGGCAGGCTTCGCGGATCGCCCGTCCGGCCTGCTGGGCCTGCTCGTCGCCGTAGCCGAGCAGCGCAGCGGCGGCGAGGATCATCGCCATCGGATTCGCGACGTCCTTGCCCTGGAGCGACGGGGCGGTTCCGTGCGCCGCCTCGGCCATCACGGTCATCGGCTCCAGCCGCTCGTCGAGCGCGATCAGCATCGATTCGGAGCCGGCGATCGACCCAAACAGGGGCAGAACGAGGTCGGAGAGGATGTCGCCATCACGGTTGAGGGAGGGGATGACCAGTGGGTCCCCACTCGTCGAGAGCAGCAGCGCGAAGGTCGCATCGATCAACTGCGGCTCGTAGGGCACGTCCGGGTGTCGCTCTGCCGCGGCATCCATCTCTTCCTTGAGCATGCCCTCGTAGACGGGGCTGACCGTGTACTTGGGCCCCCCGAAGACCTTTGCGCCCGTGCGTTCGGCAAGCTGGAAGGCGAACTCGGCGACGGCGCGGCAGACCGAGCGCTCGATCTTCTCCGTCCTGAACGCCGCCTCGTCGTCGCCTTCGCCTTCGCGCCATTCCTTGGCGCCGTAGGCGTCGCCGACGGCCATGCGCACGACCGAGATCGGCGCGTGGGCGCCCCCGAGTGGGGCGACTCCCGGGATTCGCCGGCCGGTGCGCACGATCACGCGCCCGCCGACCTCCTCGCGCAGGATCCGGTTCGGAGAGCCGACATCGTCGGCACCCTCCGGCGTCACGGTTGCGGCCTTCAGCCCGAAGCCGGCTTCCTTGAGGGCGGCTGCAGCCTCGTGCACGACCCCGTTCTGCGTCCGCCGCCGGGCTTCGAGGGACAGGTCATACCGCGGCAGCTCAAGCTCGAGCCCGATCACTTCGGGCTGGAGTACGCGCAGGGCTTCCTCGAGCAACTCCTGCCCCGTCTCGTCACCTTCGAGGACGACGATTCGCTTCGCCTCCACCGCGCGGGAGTGTACGGGCCGTTCTCGTGGGCATCAGCTTGTCCGTGCCAAGGAAGGGAGGATGGACAAGGGTCGGCTCGCGGCGGCATTTCCGCTACGTCGACGCGCGCGACAAGCGCATCACCGACGCTGCCCAGCTCGAGCGGATAGAGGCTCTCGCGATCCCGCCCGCCTGGAAAGACGTCTGGATCTCACCGCGGCCCGGAGCAAAGTTGCAGGCAACAGGAGTCGACGCCGCGGGCAGGCGCCAGTACCTGTACCACGACAACTTCCGCGCGGCGCAGGAGGCGGCGAAGTTCGACAAGCTCGTCAAGTTCGCCGAAGCCTTGCCCGCGTTTCGGCAGACGATGTCCGACCACATGGAGCTTGAGCCGTTGTCGCCGGAATGGACATGCGCCGTTGCGGTCCGCCTGATCAATCTCGGCTGGTTTCGCGTCGGTGGAGAACGCTACGCAAAGGCCCACAAGACATTCGGAATCACGACGCTCCGGAAGAGCCACGTCAGCGTGCGCGGAAGTCGAATCGCATTTCGCTTCCGCGGCAAGCACAGGATCTGGGTTCGCACCGCGGTCGTCGATTCGGAACTTGCGCAGGCGATGAAGGAGCTGCTGAAGACCAGCGGCGGGAGAACGCTTTTCCGTTACCGCCTCGACGATGAGATCGTCGGTTTGACAGCGAGGCGCCTGAATGCCTACATCGCGGAGCACATGGGCGAAGAATTCACCGCCAAGGATTTCCGCACCTGGGGCGGGACGCTGATTGCCGCCGTGGCGCTGGCCGAGCGCGGGCCCGCCGAGACGCAGACTGAGGCAAAGCGCGCGGTGGCTGCAGTCATGCGCAAGGTCGGCGAGCAGCTGGGGAATACCCCCGCGGTCGCGCGGTCGTCATACGTCAGCCCGGCCGTCGTCGAGCAGTATCTCGACGGGCGAACGATCGACGATTTTCGCCCACGTCATTTGCGAGTGGTCGGGGCGCGCGACGTCGGCTTGAACCTGGAAGAGCAGGCAGTACTCAGTCTCTTGCGTTCGTGGCGAATACGGCGGGCGCGAAAAGCTGCTTAGAATCGCGTTTCGCGTCGCGACTTCGCATTGAAAAAAGGAGGGCCAATCATGGCTCGCAAGACCGTGCTCGTCTGTGACAACTGTGGCAAGGAAATCGACGAGGGCAAAGGTGCGTCGATGCGCATCAACTATTCAGACGCCCGACGCGGCTCGAAGCAGGCAGACCTCTGCGACAACTGCGCCGGTGGGATGCCCGGCCATGCGGCCGCCAGGCGCGGCCGTCGCCCGAAGTCCGTCGCTGCGTAGTCGCTCTTAGCTTTTCGCTCTAAGCGAAAAGCGCGAAAAAGACCGTCAGGTCGCGAGTCTAGGATGGGCCGATGGCCCTGACGCTCCTGGCCGGGCCCGCAAACGCGGGCAAAGTCGCGCTCCTCCTGGAGCGCTACCTGGCCGCGCTTCAGGACGAGCCTTTCCTGATCGTGCCGAACCGGTCGGACGTCGACCGCGTCGAGCGCGAGCTGCTCGTCGAGTGCGGCGCGCTGATGAGCGGGCAGATCGGCACCTTCGACGATCTCTTCGCACGTGTAATCAGGGCGGATGCCCTCGGCGAGCGCAGGCCGGTGGCAACCGACGCCCAGCGCGCGCTGATCGTGCGAGGAGTGATTGCGGCAGGACGGCTGAACGGCTGGACGAAGTCGGCGCGCTTCGCCGGCTTCGCGGACGCACTTTCGACCATTCTGGGAGAGCTCGAATCGGGGCTCGTGGAGCCGGGCGATCTCGAGGGGGACCTCGCCGGGCTCTACGGTGAGTATCGGGCCGAGCTCGACCGGCTCGGGCTGTGGGACCGCGATCTCGAGCGGCGCGCGGCTGCCGACCGCGTCGGTGGCGAGCTGGCGGCGTGGGAGGGCCGGCCCGTGTTCGCCTACGGCTTCGAAGATCTGACCGGTGCTCAGTGGGCGCTGCTTGAGGCCCTCGCCGGCCGGTCCGAGGTGACGGTGTCGCTGCCCTATGAGCCCGGGCGCCCGGCCTTTGCCTCGCTCGAGCGGACCGCCGCCGATCTCTCCGAGCTCGCGCGGCCGCGGATCGAAGAGCTGCAGCCGCGCCCGGAGGTCAGGCCGCCGGCGCTGGCACACCTCGAGCGTGGTCTCTTCTCGGCAGGCAGCTTCACCGAGGCGCCACCGCTCGACGGCGCGCTCCGTTTCTTCGAAGGCGCGGGTAAGCGCGGGACGCTCGAGCGAGTCGCCGAGGAAGCACTGGCTCTGATCCGCGGCGGCACGAGGCCGGAGGAGATCGCGCTCGTGTGTCCGCGCGTCGAGCGCTACCGCGCGCCCTTGGAGACGGCGCTCGGCTCGCTCGGCGTGCCGTACGCGATCGACGGCAGGATCCGCTTCGACCAGACGGAGCTCGGCCGCGCTCTGCTGTCGCTGCTTCGCTTCGCCTGGCAGGGCGGTGACCGCGGCGATCTCTACGGCTTTCTCCGGTCTCCCTACTCCGGTCTTGCGCGCGCGAGCGTCGACTGGCTCGAGGGCAGGCTCCGCGGACGCGCAGTCGAAAACGGCGAGCGCACCGAGGAGGAGACATTGCGCCTCCGGGACGGGCATCCTCTGCCCCCGCTCGAGCTGCTGCGCAAGGGGAAGACGCCGCTGGCCGCGCTCGGGGATCTCTCCCGCTTCATGCTCCGTGCGGCCTACGGGCTCGAATCGCCGCCCGTCGGCGAGGAGTCACGCCAGGACCTGCGGGCGTTCGAGTCGCTGAACCGCCTCGTCGGGGAGCTGGAGGGTTGGCTCGGCCTCGGTGGCTCGCTGACCCACGACGACATCGTCACGGCTCTCGAGCGCACCCCGGTGCGCGCGGGCGGAAACCAGGGGGAGGGCAGTGGGCGCGTCGACGTCGTCGATCTGCTCCGAGCCCGGACACGGCGCTACGAGGTCGTCTTCGTGCTCGGCCTGGAGGAGGGGGCGCTGCCCCGCAGGGGCGAGGCGTCGCCGTTCCTCCCGGACGAGACCGCACGCGAGCTCGACGATCGGCTGCGCCGCTCCAGGCTGGCCAAGCCCGATCCCGTCGAGCGCGACCGCTACCTCTTCTACACCGCGTGCACCCGGGCGACGAAGCGGCTCTATCTCGTCCGCGAGGCCGCCAACGACGAGGGTGGGCCGCGCGAAGCTAGTCCGTTCTGGGACGAGGTCCGCGCCCTCTTCGACGAGGACGAGGTGCGCCGGGGGACAGCCCGTCGGCCGTTGTCGGCGCTCACGTGGCCGGTCGAGCAGGCGCCGACCGACCGCGAGCGACTGCGGGCGCTCGCCGCGCTCGTGCCCGAGGACGAGGAGGAAGCGCTCGCGCTCGCGCAGTCGAACGGCTGGGAGCGCCAGTTCGACCGGGCGCTTCGTGCCTTCGAGCGGCCCACCAGCCTGACCCACCCGCTCGTGCTCGAGCAACTCGCGGCGAAGTCGAGCTTCGGTGTCACCGAGCTCGAGACCTTCGCCGACTGCTCCTCGATCTGGTTCGTCGACCGCCTGCTCGATCCGAGGACGATCGACCAGCAGTTGGATGCACGGCTGCGGGGCTCGGTCGCGCACAGCGCGCTGCACAAGTTCTTCGCCGGCGTGCCGAAGCGGCTCGGCGTCGAGAAGGTCGGCCCGGAGCAGCTGGACGACGCGCTGGCCTTCATGGGCGAGTGCCTGGGCGAGGCGATGGAGGGCGTTCGCATGGAGCTGACCGACCTGCAGCGCCGCGAGCTCCAGCAGGGCTTGTTGCGCGACCTCGAACAGTTCCTCCGCGACGAGGCCTCCTCCGAGCTGCAGCTCGTGCCCCGCCGGTTCGAGGTCTCCTTCGGATCGGAGCGCTCGCCGCAGGAGCTGCAGCGCGGGCTCGAGCTCGACGGCTTCACCCTTAGCGGCAAGATCGATCGCATCGATCTCGACCCGTTCAGCGCGCGCGGGATCGTCCAGGACTACAAATCGGGCAAGACCGCGCACTCGGCCGCGCAGATCGAATCCGAGCTGAAGCTACAGATCCCTCTGTACATGCTCGTTCTCCGCGACCTCGTCGGCGTCGAGCCGCTCGGGGGGATCTACCGCGCGCTCGCGGGTAAGCGGGACGCGCGCGGGCTGCTGCGCGCCGAGGCGAAGGAGGACGGCGTCCCCGGCTTCTCGCGCAACGACTACCTCGACGAGGAAGCCTTCTGGGGCCAGGTCGAGCGCGCGCAGGAGCTGGCGAGCGGCTTCGTCGAACGGATCCGCGGCGGCGACGTGAAGCACGACCCGAAAGGCGGGGATTGCCCGCCGTGGTGCGAGCTCTGGCGGATGTGCCGGGTGAGGCGGGCATGAGCATCGCGAACCCCGAGCAGCGCGCGGCGATCGACGCGCGCGGGCACGTCTTCGTCTCGGCCGGCGCCGGGACGGGCAAGACGCGCGTCCTCGTCGACCGCTTCGCGAATGCCGTGTGCGATGAAGGCCTCGACGTTGGCTCAGTGCTCGTGATCACCTACACGGAGCGCGCGGCCGGAGAGCTGCGAAGCCGGATCCGGAGGGCATTGTACGAGCGCGGCCGCGACGACCTCGCCCGCGAGCTCGACGGCGCCTGGATCTCGACGATCCACGGGTTCTGCCATCGGCTGCTGAAGACCTACCCCTTTGCCGCCGGGCTCGATCCTCGCTTCCGGGTGCTCGACGACAGCCAGGCCCGCGTGCTGCGCGGCGAGGCCTTCGAGGAGGCGCTTGGCGAGTTCTGCGCTGCTGATGATCCCCGGCGGCTGCGGTTGCTCGCCACCTACGGCGCAGGCGGGCTGCGAAGAATGCTGACCGGCGTCTACGAGACCCTCCGCGCGGCCGGCCGGCCGCTCGACCTCCAGCTCGGCGACGGGCCCGCGCTCGCCCAGCGGCTCGAGACTCTTCGCGAGGCGGCACGGTGCGTCGTCGACGAACCCGGCCACGACGAGCAGCGGGCCCAGGCGGCGCGGATGCTGGAGTTGCTCGAACGCGACCGGCAGGCGGAGGATCTGCTCGACCTGACTGCGTTCGCGACGCGCGGCGGGCCGCGCGAGCGGTTCGCCAGCTACGAGGCCACTCGCAAGGCGGTCGAGCAGGCGGCCCTGGACGAGCTCGCCACCCGCGATCGCGATCTGCTCCAGGAGCTGCTCGAGGGTTTCGCGCGCGCCTACGCCGCGGCGAAGGAGCGCGAGTCCGGCGTCGACTTCGAGGACCTGCAGCTCGCCGCCCGAGACCTCCTGAGCGGTAACGAGGAGATCAAGGAGCGAGAGGCCTGGCGGTTCCGTGCCGTCATGGTCGACGAGTTCCAGGACACGAACCGTCTTCAGTGCGAGTTGATCGACCTGATCGCCGGCGAGGAGCTGTTTTTCGTCGGCGACGAGTTCCAGTCGATCTACGGCTTCCGCCATGCAGACGTGAACGTCTTCCGCGAGCGGCGCGCCGAGGCCGGATCGCTCTTGCCTTTGACCCGGAACTACCGCTCGCGGCCGGAGGTGCTGGCGGCCGTCAACCATCTCTTCGGCTCGGACTTCGGCGACGAGTTCCAGCCGCTCGCGGCCTCGGGCGAGTTTCCGGACCCGGTCTTCGGGACGCCCGTCGAGCTGCTGGTCACTGACAAGTCGAGCTACAGCGGCACCGGCACCCACTGGCGCCGGGGCGAGGCTCGCGCCGTGGCCGCGCGTGTGCAGGAGCTCGTGGCGTCCGGCGCTGCCAAGCCTGGCGAGATCGTTTTGCTCTTTGCCGCCGGAACCGACGCCGAGTGGTATGAGCAGGAGCTTCGCGAGCTCGGCCTGCCGACCTATCGCACGACCGGGCGGGGCTACTTCGGCCAGCAGCAGGTCGCCGACCTGCTGGCGTATCTGCGCCTGCTCCACAACCGCTACGACGACGAGGCGCTGCTGACCGTGCTCGCGTCGCCGCTCGTCGGCGTCTCGAACGACGCGCTGGTCCTGCTGAGGCGGTCGGCCTCGAAGCGGCCGCTCTTCAAGGGCCTCGAGCGGTCGATTCCGGAAGCTCTCGACCCCCGCGACGAGCGTCTCTTTCAGGCGTTCCGGCAGCGGTACGACCGGCTCGTGGCCGCCTCGCGGACGCTCTCGCTCGAGCGGCTCTGCGAGGAGATTGTCGCCTCACACGATTACGACCTCGCCGTCCTGGCTCAGTGGGACGGGCGGCGTCGCTACGCGAACCTCCGGAAACTGGCGCGGCTCGCGCGCTCGTACGAGGAGCTGCGCGGCGCCGACATCGAAGGCTTCGTCCGCTTCGTCCGCGAGCAGGACGAGGCCGGCGCAAAAGAGCTCGAGGCGGTCGCCGAAGAGGAAGACGCGGATGTGATTCGGCTGCTCACGATCCACGCGGCCAAGGGGCTCGAGTTCAAGGTCGTGGTCGTCGCCGACGCAGGCCGCGACCGTGCCGCCCCCGGGGCGGACGAGATCCTCGCACTGCCCGACGGCCGCTTTGGCTTCCGCGTCGCCGATCCGGCCACGGGCGTCCGCAAGCCGACCACCGCGTACGAGGAGGTGCGCGCGGCGAGTCGCGAGGAGGCCGAGGCCGAGCGCCGGCGCCTGTACTACGTCGCGATGACGCGGGCGGTCGACCGCCTGATCGTCGCCGGGTCGATCGATCCCGAGAAAGTCGCGGACGAGCGGACGCCGATCGGCTGGGTGCTCGGCCGACTGGAGCTGCCCGCGTTCGAGGAGGTGGGAGAGGCGCCCCTCGAGCTGGAGCGCGACGGAGCTCGGATCCTCCTTCGCCTCGACCGCCACCGGCCGGGCTCAGAGGTCGAGGCCCCGGCGCCGGCCGTGGCCGAGGAGCCGGGGCAGCTCGCGCTGTTCGACTCGAGCGGCGGCGCCGGCTCCGCCCCGGTTACGGCGCCGAAGCTGCCGGAGCTCGCGCCAGTGCCGGAGCCGCCGCTTCACCGCGTTCGGAGTCTCTCCTACAGCGCGCTGGCGCTGTTCGAGTCGTGCTCCTATCGCTACTACGCCGAACGAGTCGCCGGCATGCGCGAAGGCCGCGCCACCGGGTCGGTTCCGGGGCAGGCGGGCCTCGCCGCCACCGAGATCGGCGACAGCGTCCATTTGCTGCTCGAGGAAACCGACCTCCGTGATCCGCGGCCGCCCGAGCCCGTAGCGCTCGCGGAGAAGGTTCGCGCCCGCTATCCGGCCGCAACCGACGAAGAGGTCGAGCGGATCGCCGGGCTGGTGCAGGCGTACTGCGACTCCGAGCTCGCGCGGCAGCTTGCGGGCCTCGAAGGCGCGGCGCCGGAGAGGCCGTTTGCCTTCGAGCACGACGGCGTGCTCCTGCACGGGCGACTCGACGTCCTGCACCGAGACGATTCCCGTGCGCTCGTCGTCGACTACAAGACCAACGTCCTCGAGGACGCCACCCCGGAAGAGGTGGTCGAGCGCGACTATCGGTTGCAGCGGCTCGTCTATGCGCTCGCCTGCTTCCGCGCCGGCGCCGACCAGGTCGAGGTCGTCTACCAGTTCCTCGAGCGTCCGGATCCCGCGGTCTCGACGGCGTTCGAGCGCTCCGAGTTGCCCGGCCTGGAGGGGGAGCTCTCCGAGGCGATCGCCCGGATCCAGGCCGGGGACTTCCGGCCGACGCCGAGCGAGTTCATCTGCTCGGGCTGCCCGGTCCTCGACGTCGTCTGCGCCGGGCCGCGGCTCAGGACGTTCGAGCCGGAACCAGCTGCGTCACTGGCCGACGCCTATTCCTGAAAACGCGCGTACGGTTCGCCCCGGAATGGCACGGAGCTACGTCCAGGAGGCGCGGCGCCGCGTCGGGCCGAAGCGGGCGCGGACCGTGCCGATCATCGAGCGGCTCACGGCGGCGCACCCCGAAGCGACGATTGCGTTGCGGTTCCGCAACGACCTGGAGCTGCTCGTCTCCGTGATGCTCTCCGCCCAGACGACGGACGTGAACGTCAACCGCGTCACCGAGCAGCTGTTCGAGAAGTACAAGCGGCCCGAGGACTACCTCGCCGTGCCGCCGGAGGAGCTCGAGCGTGACATCTTCGCGACGGGTTTCTACCGCCAGAAGGCGCGGTCGCTGCGCGGGACGATGGCGATGCTGCTGCAGGATTACGACGGCCGCGTCCCCCGGCGGCTCGAGGAGCTGGTCCGGCTCCCCGGCGTCGCGCGCAAGACCGCGAACGTCGTCGCCGCCGAGCTGGGCGACCCGCAAGGGATCGTCGTCGACACGCACGTCCGCCGGCTCTCGCAGCGTCTCGGGCTGACGCGGCAGGAAGACCCGGTCAAGATCGAGCGTGACCTCCAACGACTCGTGCCGCGCGAGTACTGGGGCGTGTTCCCGCATCTGCTGATCTGGCACGGGCGTCAGGTCTGCATCGCCCGCTCGCCGCGCTGCGAGGACTGCGTCATCAACGACCTCTGCCCTTCGAGCCGCGTTTAGTTCGCACCGAATCGTTTCGGGACAGTGTCGTTCTCGTCACACCGCTCCGCCTAGGCTCGATCACGTGCGCGAGATCGACCTCGCCGTCTACGCGGACGCTCTCGCCGGCGAGTCAGCGGCGCTGTCGGCGCGGGCCGAGCGCATCCGCTCCAAGCTCCGCCAGGCCAAGATCGAGCGCCGCGCGCGCAACGACCTGCCGACCCGGACCGTTGACAGGCTGGAGTCGCTCGGGATCCTCTCTGCCGTCGACGAGCGGGCCGCGCACGGCGAGCTGCGCGAGCTGGAGGAGTCGCTGGCGGCCGTCGACGAGCTGCAGGCGTGGGTCGAAAGCGAGCTCGCAGCTAGCGCGGCGTGATCGCGATCATGAGCCCGCCGTCGTCGTCATATGCGGGGAAGAAGTCCGCGGTCACCGGCTTGCGCTGGCCGGCGCGCGTGCGCAGCTCCAGCTTCTCGCCCAGCCGCCGGACGCCCCACTCCAGGGCGAGCGCGGCCGGGTTCTTGCCGTCCTCGTAGCCGTTCAGCTCGAGGCTGTCCATGGCGACGCGCCCCATCAGGTCGTCCTCGTTGTAGCCGGTCAGCTCGAAGACACCGCGCCCCACCGCGAGCACGCGGCCCGCCTGGTCGCAGACGACGAATCCTGTCCCCGGCGCCGGGTAGTAGTCGTCGATCAGCTCGAACAGGAAGCCGAAGCCGCACCGGTGGCAGGCAACAGCCTGCCGGGTCAAGCCCTCCTGGCGGTCATGGTCGATCGACCGCTCCTTGCAGTTCGGACAGATGAAATAGGGCACTGATCGATGCTAGCCAGACGTTCTTGCGCGACGGCGCCGACCCCGCAGTGCGCGCGGGTCGAGCGTCCGCAGCGGCGGCAGCTTCGGACGGCCGAGCGGCGGGCCGCCGATCCAGCCGAGCCAGCGGAAGAAGAGCAGCTGGGCCGCAGTCGTCAGCAGGATCCAGCCCCAGCTCCACCAGTAGCCGAAGCCCCAGGCGAGCTCGGGGATGTGGCGGAAGTTCTGGCCATAGACCCCGACGATGAACGTCGGCACGAGGAGGAGCGACGCGATCACCGTCAGGCGCTTCACGACCTCGTTCTGGTCGTTCGCGACTTTGGCCTGATGGTAGTCGCGAGCGCCTGCGAGCAAATCACGCGAAAGGTCGAGCCCGTCCATCGCGCGCAGGAGCTTGTCGTAGGCATCGCTGAAGTCGATCTCGATGTCGCGGGGCAGCACCTCGGGCCCCTCGCCGACGTCGAGACGGCGATCGACGACTTGGCGGATCGCGTCCCGGGTCGGACCGACGGTCCTGCGGATGTGCAAGATGTCGTGACGGAGATCTGAGATTCGCGAGCTGACCTGGTCGGCCCTCCAGTGGTCGATGCCGTCCTCGAGCTCGTCGATCTCCTCGTTGATCGCGTCGACGAGATCGAGGAAGTCCTCGGCGATCAGGTCGACGAGCCGGTAGAGAATCACGCCTGCGCGTGACTCTCCCGCGGCCTCGAGAGAATCGCGGGCGGGCTTCGTGTCGAAGGGGTGCCCCTGGTCGGGAGTCTTCCGCACCGTCATAACCCGCTCGCGCGTCGCCACGACGTCGACCTCCTGGTAGAAGACGCGATCGTCTTCGCGGATGCAGACCGGGACGAGGAAGACCCCGAAGATGTAGTGGTCGTGGCCCTCGAGCCGGGGGCGAGGCTCGTCGTCATGGCGTGCGGGGCGCAGGAGCTGCTCTAGCGCTCGCGCGTGAATCTGCGGTGGCGTGGCCTTCCGAAGCTCGGCCTCATCCGGGTCGAGCAGGTCGATCCACTCGGCCATGCTCGACCCGTCTAGGCCCGCGGGGCGCTGAGAGCCGACTCGGGATGGCCCTCGCGTGCGGCGAGCCAGCGCTCGGCGTCGAGCGCCGCCATACAGCCCATCCCTGCCGCGGTCACGGCCTGGCGATACACGTGGTCGACGACGTCGCCGGCGGCGAAGACACCTTCGATGTTCGTCGCGGTCGAGCCCGGCTGATTGATGAGGTAGCCCTCGTCGTCATGGTCGAGGTGGTCGACGAAAAGCTTCGTGCTCGGGTCGTGCCCGATCGCCACAAAGAGCCCTTCCGCCGGAACAACGCTGACCTCGTCCGTCTCGACGTTACGAACCTGGACGCCAGTCAGCTTGCCCTCCTCGGCTCCGAGGGCCTCTTCGACCACGACCGGAGTGAGGAACTCGATCTTCTCGTTCGCGCGGGCGCGGTCGAACATGATCGGCGAGGCGCGGAACTCGCTGCGCCGGTGAAGCACCGTCACCTTCGAGGCGAACTTCGTCAGGAAGATCGCCTCCTCCATCGCGGAGTCGCCGCCGCCGACGACGACGACCTCCTTGTCACGGTAGAAGGCAGCGTCACAGACCGCGCAGTAGGTGACTCCGCGTCCGTGCAGCGCGCGCTCCGACTCGAGGCCCAACTGCCGCGCTGTGGCGCCGGTGGCCACGATCACGCTCTGCGCCCGGTACTCGTCGTCGCCGACCCAGACGCGAAACGGTTGCTCAGAAAAATCCACCCGCGTCACGTCGTCGGCGATGAACTCGGCGCCGAACCGTTCGGCCTGGCGCCGGAAGTCCGCCATCAACTGCGGGCCCATGATGCCCTCGGCAAAGCCGGGGTAGTTTTCGACGTCGCTCGTGATCATGAGCTGGCCGCCCCACTGGAAGCCCTCGATCACGAGTGGCTCCAGGTTCGCACGGGCGCTGTAGAGCGCAGCTGTGTAGCCGGCGGGACCACCGCCGACGATGATCAGCTCGCGAACTCGGTTGTCGTTCACATTTCCTCCAAATCGCTCGGGCCGATGCGGCCCTCACAGTATTCAACGGATCGGACTCCCTTTAAGTTCCCGCGCAAACGGGCAGAATGCGGCCCATGCGGCGGGGAAAAGTCCTCCTATTTGTAGTCATTGCAGCGCTCCTGGCGTTACAGGCAGCAGCCGCGTCGCAGACGAGCCGCGCCAGCTTTCTCGTTTCGCTGAGCGGCACGGTCACCAAGCAATGGACGTACACGGCGACCGCGCAGACGCCAGAGGGCTGCACGGTGAGGACCAGCGGAGCCGGCACCCGCAAGATCACATTCCGCAGCTCGGACAACTCGGTCGTGAGGACGAGCCGTAACGGTAAAAGCCTGGTCAGGTTCTCCGGCTACGTTCGCGCGCTCCGCGAGACGATCCAGCAGTCTGGCACCAAGACGACGAAGGCCACGACCGAGAAGAGCCCCTGCGACACCACGCCTCACAGGCTCGTCTGCAGGCTCATGACTCGCTCGCGGTCCAATCGCGCGCTCCAGCTCGTCAGCCGCCGCGCGCACCACGTCACCTTCAAGCCGGCCACGGGCCTCGTCCCCAGCGAGTTCTTCAACACGTGCCCCGGGGAGCCGACGGCGGTGCGCGGGATCGCGGGCGGTCTCGACCTCGCCGCCGCGAAGCTGAGTGAGGCCGACCTGTTCGAGCGCGCCGTCGGCGGCATGACCCTGCAGGGCAGCTCCGAGGTGACGACGCAGGCGCTGAACGGATCGGCGAAGGTGGTCCAGCGCGTCGAGTGGCGGCTGACGCTGAGGCGCCTCGGCTCCTAGCCTCCTGGCCACGCATAGAATCGCCGCTTTCCGGCAAGGGAGACGCGGTGGCAGCAACGGTCAGCTGGGACGGATTACGAGAGCTCGCGCGGTTTCGTGCCGAGAAGGGCTGCGCGATCAGCGTCTACGTCAACCTCGACCCGAGCGAGGCGCCGACCGCGGGCGACGCGGCGACGCGCATCAACTCTCTGCTGCACGAAGGGCACGAGCGGGCCGAGTCCGCGAGCGAGCTCAGCCATGACCAGCGCGAGGCTCTCCGTTCGGATCTGGCACGGCTGCGGGCGTTCTTCGAAAACGAGTTCGACCGCGAGGGCTCTCATGGCGTAGCGGTCTTCTCCGCCGGGCTCGACAACGCCTGGCGGACGTTGCCGCTCGCGGATCCCGTACCGGACAAGATCGCGGTCGCGCGCGAGTTCTATCTTGCCCCGCTCGTTTCGCTCGTTGGCCGCGGCGACGGTGCGCTCGTCGCCTTCGTCAGCCGCGAGCGCGGCGACGTGTACCAGCTTCGCGCAGGGCGCCTCGAGGAGCTCGCGCACCAGCTCGACGAGACGCCAGGCCGGCACGACCAGGGGGGTTGGTCCCAGGCTCGTTTCCAGCGGCACATCGAGAAGCTGGCGCTGGATCATTTCCGGAACGTCGGGGACCTGCTCGACCGCTATGTCCGCAGATTGCAGAGCGCGCGCATCGTCGTCGCGGCCGCCGAGGAGAACCGTGCCGACTTCGACGACGTCATCTCGCACGAGGTGCGCAACGCGATCGTCGGCTGGACGAACGCCGAGGCGCACGCGACGCCCGCGGAGCTACTCGAGGCGGCTCGGCCGATCCTCGAGGAGTGGCACGCGGAGCAGGAGCGCGAGGCGGCCGAGCGCTGGCGCGAGGAAGCTGGGCGCGGCGGGCGGGCAACGGCAGGCTGGGCGGACACGCTGGAGGCGGCCTCGGACGCGCGGGTCGAGCTGCTGCTGTTCGAGGACGGCGCCGACCGGCAGGCCTGGCAGTGCCCCCGCTGCGGCCGCGTCAGCGCCGAGGGCGGCCCCTGCCCGCTCGACGGCACGCAGATGGAGAAGCGCGACGACGGCCTCAACCTCGCGGTCCACCAGACGCTCGCGAACGGTGGCAGCGTGCTCGCGCTGCGGCATCACCAGGACCTCGAGCCCGTCGAGGGCATCGGCGCCCTGTTGCGCTACTAGTGGCGCGCAGCCGCCTCGAGTTGCTGGCCGAGAAGCACCTTCCTTCAGTCGCGACGTTGTTCGACGACGAGGGTGTCCTCCGCTACACGCGGGTACCCGACCCGGTGCCGCCGGGGTGGGAGCGCGAGTGGCTCGGGTTCTACGAGGAGGGCCGCCGTGAAGGTAAGCGGGAGGCCTTCGCCGTCGTCGACGGCGACGACGGTTCGTTTCTCGGGCTCGCGCTGGCGTTTGGCATCGACCGCGAGGGACGCCAGCTCGAGCTCGGTTACGTCGTCGCGCCGGAGGCGCGCGGCCGAGGCGTCGCCACGCAGGCGCTCGAGCTTCTGACGGAGTGGGCGTTCAACACGCTCGATGCGTTGCGGGTCGAGCTTTGGATCTCCGCGGGCAACGAAGCGTCGAAACGCGTCGCGGCGAACGTGCGGTACCGCTACGAAGGCACCCTGCGCTCGTACCACTTCAAGCAGGGAAGGCGCGACGACTTCGAGGTCTGGTCCCGGCTGGCTTCTGACTAAGCTTGAGGCCGATGGCCTCCCTCGCGCGCACGATCCTCGAAGAGCACCTCGAGCGCGGAGAGCTCGTCCCCGGACAGGAGATCGGGCTTCGCGTCGACCAGACGCTGGCCCAGGACGCCACGGGGACGATGGCGATGATGCAGTTCGAGCTCTTCGGCGAGGAGCGCGTG
>Ga0307310_10000310_pt1 | contig 15473 bp, 14 predicted proteins | sample ER_DNA_197_FD_194502 | JGI IMG/M metagenome (GOLD analysis project Ga0307310, IMG submission 194502) | Bulk soil microbial communities from the East River watershed near Crested Butte, Colorado, United States - ER_DNA_197 | ecosystem: Environmental > Terrestrial > Soil > Floodplain | place...
ACGAACCGATCTGCGGCTGACAGTAGGTGGCCCGCGGAATCATGACGTAGTCGATCGGCATAGTCTCCGCGCCGGCGATGGTCTCGGCGGCGACCACGCCCTGCGCCTCGGCGGTGTGCGCCAGCAGCAACTTGCCGGTGCAATCGCCGATCGCGTAGATGTGCGCCACGTTGGTGCGCATGTAGTCGTCGATCTCGATCGCGCCACGATCAGAAAGCTTGACCCCCGTCTTTTCCAGCCCGTAGCCCTCCGTACGCGGTGCAAATCCGATCGCCTGCATCACCTTGTCGGCTTCGAGAACCGTGCTGTCCCCACCCTTCGAGGGAGAGACGGTGACCTTCACCTTGTCGCCCGAGTCGTCGATCGACTCCACCTTGGTGCCGGCCAGCACCGTCACGCCAAGCTTCTTGTACGCCTTCGCCAGCTCTCTGGAGATCTCCGGTTCCTCTAAGGGCACGATGCGATCAAGGAACTCCACAAGAGTCACCTGGACGCCGTAGTTGGCCATCACGTACGCGAACTCCACACCGATCGCCCCCGCACCGGCGATGATGATCGATTCGGGGAGGTTGTCGGTCATGATCTGTTCTTCGTAGGTCACGACACGTTCACTCAGCGAAGTGCCCGGCAGCAAGCGCGTGGTCGCTCCGGAGGAGATGATCAGATTGTCGAAGGTGACGGTCTCGGTGCCGTTCGGCCCCTCGATGCTTATCGTGTGATCATCGGTGAACGTGCCCCAACCGTCGATCTCGGTGATCTTGTTCTTCTTCATCAAGAAGTGCACGCCCTTGGCCATTCGATCGGCCGCCGTACGGCTGCGCTTCCACGCCGCGCCGAAGTCGAATCTCACATCGCCACTGATCCCGAAGACATCAGCCTCGTGATTGAAGATGTGAGCGATCTCCGCATTGCGCAGCAGCGCCTTCGTCGGAATGCAGCCGACGTTGTTGCAGACACCACCCCAGTACTTGAGCTCGATGATGGCCGTTTTCAGGCCAAGCTGTGCCGCACGGATAGCGGCGACGTAGCCACCCGGTCCGGCGCCAAGGACAACGACCTCAAAGTGCGAACTCATGGGCCAACTTTAGGGTCCTCTCTTGGGGGTCGGCCAGGGGGCCTGCTATGGTCGTGGCCCGTCACCGAGCGAGTATCTCAGGTGGGCCAATCCATACAGTTGGCCATCAATTCGGTGAGTTGTCCACAAAGTATCTCATATATGAGTTACCGTGCCTTGGTGATCGACAATGACTGAAACCTACTTGGACCGGATCGGCGGCCTCATCCGTGACGCCCGCAAGCATCGTGGCCTGACCCAGACCCAGCTGGCGGACGTCCTCGGGACCAGTCAGAGTGCTGTGCATCGCATCGAAGCAGGCAACCAGAATCTCAGTCTGGAGATGGTGAGCCGCATAGCGGAGGCGCTCGACTCGCCACTGATCTCGGTGGGTGTCGGTGGACCCCAGCACCTGCGTGTCCAAGGCGGCGCCAAGCTCAACGGCACGATCGAGGTGCGATCGTCGAAGAACGCGGGAGTGGCGCTGCTGTGTGCGAGCTTGCTGAACCGCGGCCGTACGATCATTCGCGGCATTGCCAAGATCGAAGAGGTCAACCGGATCCTCGAGGTGTTGATCAGCATCGGGGTGCGAGCCAGCTGGTCGCTGGACGGTAATGATCTTGAGCTGGTACGGCCCGCGGAACTTTCGCTGGACGACATGGATCTCGAGGCGGCGCGGCGAACTCGATCGGTGATCATGTTCCTCGGTCCGCTACTGCACTCCTACAGCCACTTCAAGTTGCCGTACGCCGGAGGCTGTGATCTTGGGGCCCGCACCATCGAGCCGCATCTCCAGGTGCTCCGCCGCTTTGGCCTGGACGTAATCCCCACTGACGGCTTCTACCACTGCTCGGTGGACGAGTCCGTCGAACCGTCTCGGCCGATTACGCTGACCGAGCGCGGTGACACCGTTACCGAGAACGCCTTGCTTGCCGCCGCGCTGTCGCCCGGAGTGACGGTGCTGCGCAACGCGAGCCCGAACTACATGGTTCAAGATCTCTGCATCTTCCTCACCCATCTCGGCGTCGAGATCGATGGCATCGGCACCACAACGCTGCGCATCCATGGCGTGGAAAACATCAATACCGATGTGGAATTTGCCCCGTCGGAGGATCCCATCGAGGCGATGAGTCTGCTCACTGCCGCCATCGTCACGCAGTCCGAAATGACGATCAAGCGAGTGCCGATCGAGTTCCTCGAGATCGAGCTCGCGATCTTAGAAGAAATGGGACTGGACTACGACCTCACACCGGAGTATCTGGCCGTCAACGGACATGCTCGACTCGTGGATCTGACTGTCCGGCCGTCGCTACTGCGCTCACCGATCGACAAGATTCATCCGATGCCCTTCCCAGGGCTGAACATCGACAACCTGCCGTTCTTCGCCGTGATCGCGGCGACAGCGCAGGGTAAAACGATCATCCATGACTGGGTGTATGAGAACCGCGCGATCTATCTGACTGAGCTGAACCGGCTGGGTGCGCGCGTGCAGCTGCTGGATCCGCATCGCGTCATTGTGGAAGGACCCACCCGCTGGCGAGGTCAGCAGGTGGTCTGTCCGCCCGCGTTGCGGCCGGCGGTCTGCATCCTGCTCGGGATGCTCGCCGCCCGTGGCGAGTCCCAGCTGCGGGATGTCTATGTGATCAACCGCGGCTATGAGGATCTGGCTAACAGACTGAATGCCCTGGGCGCCAACATCGAGGTCTTCCGCGACTAACGGAGACGCAGCACCTCAAAGCTGTGGCTCGGCCGGATGAATTCGTCCTGGGCAGCGATCAGTGCCAATTCCGAGCGACCCAGCGCGTCCGTAGCGGCCAGCAGGCCGTAGCTGACTGCTGCCGTGTGCGCAAGGGCCTTTGGCAGATCTTGCAGCCGCAGCAGGGCCGCCAGGAACGTGGCGGCCGTGACATCTCCGCTGCCAGTGAACATACGCGCCAGCTGTGGTGTCGAGACCAACCATGCCCCCGCCCCGTCGACTGCGACCATCTCGATGGTGCCCGGCCGTGCATCCCTGCGGACCACACTGGTGATCAACACGACGTCGGGTCCAAGACCGCGGGCCGCATCCGCAGCGTCAAGCACGTCGTCCATCGTCGCTACCGGCAGGCCGGTCAAACAGGTCAGCTCGAACTGATTCGGCGTAATGATCTGCGCGGCAGGAACCACCTGCTCTCGCATGAACTCGGCAATTCCGGGCAGCACGTAGCCACCGACATCCGCATCACCTAGCACGGGGTCACAGCAATAGATGGCTGCAGGATTGCGGACCTTGACCAACGCCACGGCTTCCAAGATCATCGCGCCGATGTCCGCACCGCCCTGGTAGCCGGAAAGCACGGCATCCACCTGATCCAGCACGCCGCGCTCATCGATTCCTTGCAGCACATTGCGAAGATCCGCCGCGCCGAGCAGCGGGCCTCGCGAAGTTTCGTAGCCAGTGTGGTTGGAGAAGTGCACCGTGTTCACCGGCCAGACCTCCACACCCATCCGCATCAGCGGGAAGGTGACAGCGCTATTGCCGACATGCCCGTAGGCGACCGATGACTGAATCGACAAGATCGTCGTCACCCGAGTGATTGTCGCAGCGGTGGGGCAGATGCACCATTAGTTGGCGCCCGATTGACCCGGATCGCGCGCCGCAGTGCTGAGGAGGAGTGAGGAGACACGCCTGATCGTCTGGGAGCGACGACGAAGTAGGCGGCATCCCAGCGCGATCCGCGCTGAGCGAGCTTGTCGAGCGAAGCAATTAACATGGTGGCCATGTCACGCGGCGTCGAGGATGACGAATCCCCCGACGCTGAGGTACCAACCGCGACCCTGCAGCGTGGCAGCGAGGTCACGCACCGGCCCCACTCTGGACCGGATGGCGATCACCATGATCACCATCACCACATCCTCATCGAGCCCGAAGAGGACCGCTGGGGGTGGCGTCGCAAGATCAGGCAGAACAAACGCCAACTGGCCGTCTATCGCGTCGCGGTGGCCGTTCTCGGACTCCTCCTGATTGCTGTTGGTCTCGTCAGCGGCCCACTTCCAGGACCCGGCGGTATTCCCCTCGTCCTGCTCGGACTGGCGGTGTGGTCCAGTGAGTTCGAATGGGCCCACCAGCTGATGCTGTGGTTCAAAAAGCAACTGCACCGCTACGGCACCTGGTCGACGCCCAAGAAGGTGCTCTTCTGGGTCGTCTTCTTCGCCTGCTGCGGGCTCCTCGGATACTGCTACCTGCTCGCGTTGGGAATTCCCGGCTGGCTGCCCGGATCGGTCGATGTCGTGCTGCAACGCCTACCAGGTCTGTGATCGATTGCTCCGCTCGCACAGATCAGTAGCGGCACAATGAGCCCATGAGGGCCGCTGACTACGCGTTCTTCGACGTACCGTTTGCGGCTTACGCGCATCGTGGCGGTGCGACGTATCGGCCCAATCTGCATCGCGAGAACAGTCTGCACGCGTTCCAAGAGGCGGTCGCCCTCGGTTATCGGTACCTGGAGACCGACGTTCATGCCACCCGCGACGGAGTGTTGCTGGCGTTTCATGATGGCGTTCTCGATCGCGTAACCGACCGGACCGGCGCAATTGCCGACCTGAGCTACGCCCAGGTCTCCGAAGCCCGGATTCACGGAATAGACCCGATACCGCGACTGTCCGAGCTGCTCGTGAAGTTCCCCGACGCGCGGTTCAACATCGACGCTAAGTCGCAGGCGGCCGTGGCGCTCCTCGTCTCGACCATCGCAGAGTTCGACGCGTACGACAGGGTCTGCGTGAGCTCATTCGGAATTCGTCGCATCCACGAGCTGCGGCGCCGCCTCGGCTGGCGAGTCCCATCGGCGGCAAGTGCGTTGGGCATTGCCGCCAATCGGTTCCTGCCGTGGCTTGCGTGTGTGCTGAACAGCCCGGCGCCAGTGCTGCAGATGCCGATCTCCGTCCCGATGGCTGGCCGACGGCTCATTGTCTTGACACCGTCGTTGGTCGAGGCGGTTCATCGAGCTGGCAAGCGCGTACAGATCTGGACGGTCGATGACTCCGAATCCATGGAGAGACTCATCGATACCGGCGTGGACGGGATCTTCACAGACCGCATCGACACGTTGAAAGAGGTCCTCGTGAGGCGCGGTCTGTGGACTGAAGATGGATCGGGGAGCGATGACAGATAGCGACCGGGTGGAGGCTGCCGAACTCAGGCCTTCGCTCGCCGTCGGCGGCCGGCTCAAGCGCCGAATGGTGCTGGCGTGGGGTCTATGGGACTGGGGCTCCTCGGCGTACAGCGCCGTGATCACCTCATTCGTGTTCGGCCCGTACGTGGTGCGCGGGGTCGTCGGCGACGCCCAACCGGGCGGGCTCACTGCGAATACCTGGCTCGGCATCTCGACTGCAGCGGCTGGTTTTCTGGTCGCTGCCATCGCGCCTATCACGGGTCAACGCGCGGACGCCGGTGGACACCGTAAGCGCAACCTCGCGATCTGGAGCGGGCTGGTGATTGCGGTCATGCTGGCTATGTTCACCGTGAAGAACGATCCGAGCTACCTCTGGATCGCGTTGGTCCTGCTCGCAACCGGTGCCGTCTTCCAAGAGTTCGCCGTGGTCTCCTACAACGCGATGTTGCCGCAGGTTTCCACCCCCGAGACCATCGGCCGCGTGTCGGGATTTGGCTGGGCGATGGGCTACTTCGGCGGCATCTTCTTATTGCTGATCTGTTACGTCGGATTCATTGCGCCCGATGTCGGCTGGTTCGGCGTCACGTCGGCGGGCGGCCTCAACATTCGAGCGGTCGTGGTCTTCTCGGCCATCTGGTTCGCGGTTTTCGCAATTCCCGTGCTGATGGCAGTCCCGGAATCCCCGCCAGGTCCCAAGCGCCGACGGGTGGGCTTTTTCGCCTCGTATCGGCTACTCGTCAACGACATCAAGGCTCTTTTCAAACGCGACCGGAACTCGGTGCACTTCCTTATCGCATCAGCTCTTTATCGAGACGGCCTGGCAGCGATCTTCAGCTTTGGCGCGATTCTCGCGGTGAGCGTCTACGGACTAGCGCAGTCAACCGTGCTGATCTTCGGAATTGCCGCCAACCTCGTTGCCGCGCTGGGGGCCTTGGGCATGGGTGCCGTCGAGGACCGGATAGGCCCTAAGAAGGTGATCATGATCTCACTCGTCGGGCTGATCAGCACGTCGCTGATCCTGCTCTTTGCCCGCGGCACCACAGCGTTTTGGATATTCGGGCTGATCTTGACGCTTTGGGTGGGTCCCGCTCAATCCAGCTCTCGGGCGTTCATGGCACGCATCGCGCCGGTCGGGCGGGAAGGCGAAATGTTCGGACTTTACGCCACCACAGGTCGCGCCGCCTCATTCTTGGCGCCAGCACTTTTCGCCCTCTTCTCAGGTTTGTTCACCGACCGCGTCGGTATCGTGGGCATCGCTCTCGTGCTGCTGGCTGGCGCAATTGCGATGGCCGGCGTGAAGTCGCCACCAAGACGACAGGTCCAGATCTCCGAATAGAGCTATGTAGCCGGCCAGTAGGTATCGAAGTGCGGAACATATCGGCGTGGCCGCGAGTTGAACCAGTCGGGTTGGAAAAACGTCAGGCAACAGTAGACGGAGGTTGTGCTCATGGCTGATCGTTCATTGAAGGGCACTGGGCTCGGGGCCAAGAGCTTCGAGGACGAGGCCGGTGTGGAGTTCGCTGCTCGGCAAGAGGTTGGGTACGACTGCCCGCGCGAGCATCACTTCAGTTTGGTGTTCTCGGCCGAGGCCGAGATTCCTTCGGTGTGGGAGTGCCCGCGGTGCGGCGCAGAGTCGCTGCGCTCAGACGGTGAGCGCCCCGAGCTGAAGGAAGAGAAGCCGGTGCGTACCCATTGGGACATGCTTCGCGAGCGGCGCTCCATCGCTGAGCTGGAGGAACTCCTGGCAGAACGGCTGAACTTGCTGCGTTCGGGCGAATTGGGGTCCACCGCTTTCTCGAGAAGCACCAGACCGAAGAAAACGGCCTAAGGGCCAGCGCGACAACTGAATTCACGCTGCGAGCGTCGGCATGGCGCGAGCAGCTTCCCAAGAACACGGGTCGCCTTCTCGTCTGTGCTGCTGGTCCCCCGAACAGCGGCGCAGACTCGAGAAGGTGGCCCTCAAGCTATTAGTGCCGAGCACCGAAATCGTTTGACGTATGCGCCGGGACTTCGACTGCACGACACTAGGGTTCCTCGATTTCTCCGGCGATAACCACCGGGTCGTCTTGTTTGCGGCCATTAGCCGGGGGCTGCTCGACGCTCTCACCCTCGATGAGGTTCTCGGTGTCCAGTCGTGCCCGCATCACCGGAATACCGAGACGGTTGATTCGCCGCGCCACGAAGAAGGCGATGATCTTCCGGGCAACCGGCCGAGTCCAGCGCAGCAGGAACAAGAATCCGATTACGTCGGTGAGGAATCCCGGCAGCATCAGCAACACGCCGCCGACCAGGATCAAGGCCGCGTCGGCCAGCTCACCGGTCGGCACCTTGCCGTTGCTGAACGCATCATTGAGAGCTTTCCAGGCACGAGATCCCTCGTGACGCATCAGCAGGGCGCCGATGATCGCCTGCGCGATCAGGATCAGTATCGTCGGCAGCAGCCCCAGTTGCTGGCCGACCTTGATCAGCAGCCAGACCTCGAATATCGGTACGGCTACCAAGAGCACGATCAGGAGGAACAGCGGCCAACCATGGCGAAGCCTCATGAAGCCGCCACTCCTGTGTGAGGATCTTTCCGGTTCGTGGCGAGCGCGCGTAGCTGCTTGGCCCGGTGAGCTACCCCCCACAGTGTCGTGCGGACCAGCGCCTCGGCGACGATTCGCTGACTCATCTTCGAATCGCCGTACTCCCGCTCGATGAAGGTGATCGGCACTTCCACCACCCGGAATCCGGCCTTCAGCGCCCGCCAGGCGAGATCAACTTGAAAGCAGTAGCCGGCTGAGGCCACGTTGTCCAATCCGAGCCCGAGCAAGGTTTCGCGGCGAAAGGCGCGGTATCCGCCGGTCGCATCCCGCAGCGGGATACCGAGCGCGATCCTGGTCCACAGATTCCCGGCGCGCGACAAGACCTCGCGAGACTTCGGCCAGTTGACCACCTCGCCACCCTTGACCCAGCGCGATCCCAGAACGAGATCTGCATCGCCGAGCGCTGCGAGCAGCAGTGGCAATTGTTCGGGCTGGTGCGACCCGTCGGCGTCCATCTCGACCAGTACCCCATAGCCCGCATTCAGACCCCACTCGAAGCCTGCCAGGTACGCCGCACCGAGGCCCTCCTTACCAAGCCGGTGCATGACGTGAACGTGGTCATCGTTGCTGGCGATCTCGTCGGCCAGCTTGCCAGTGCCATCGGGTGAGTTGTCGTCAGCGATCAGGACGTGAGCGTCAGGAACCGCGTTACGGGTCCGGCTGAGGATGCGTGCGATGTTCTCCGACTCGTTGTAGGTCGGGATGATCACCAGGATCGGTCCTAGGGCGGACGCTGCTGGCTCTTCTTCCGTCTGAGGCTGGGCCGTGGGGGGCATCGGTTGGCTCAACAGGAATCTCTTTCTGTATTGATTGCTTCGCTCGCTGGCGCTCGTTCAGCGCGGCGCTTGCTGGGCGGGCTTGCCGGGTGGCGCCCACCAAGGCGGCGAGACAAGCCAGCACCGCCACCAATGCGAGCCCTCGTTCCAACCACGGGGCCAGGAGAATGGCCGGCGTGAGGGCGCTACGCAAAGGCATCTCGACTACCATGCTCTGCGCTGTGAACTCTTGGGTGCGAATCGCGACCCCGCCGTCTCGGGTGATGAAACCAGACACGCTGTTCGTGGTAGCCACGGCAATTTCCCGCCGACTCTCCATGGCGCGCGCCCGCGTGATCGCGAATTGCTGCTCGATCTGTCCAGTGCCACCGTACGTCGCGTTGTTACTTTGCACCATCATGACCTGGGCGCCACCGCGTAAGGCCCGGTAGATCGTCTGGTCATACGCCAGCTCGAAACAGATCACGTCGCCGACCTTGAGCGGCCGGCCGGATGCAGAGACGTCCAGAACGCCTGGGCGGGTTCCCGGCACCGACTGTGCTCCGACTTGCTGCAACAGCGGGATGAGCGGCAGCAGCTGGTCGCGGAAGGGAATCCATTCGCCGAATGGCACGAGATTCTGCTTCTCATATTGGGCCAGCACGCCACGATCGGGATCCCACCACAGTGCCGCGGTCTGGCGTTCGTCAGCACCTGGCCCCTGCATCACAGCGCCCACCAGAATCGGGCGGCCGGCGACCTCGGCAGCGGCTTGCACCGTCTGTCGGGTGAGCGGATCGAGAGTCGGGTCGATGTCGGTTGAGTTCTCTGGCCAGAGCAGGAAATCCGGCTCCGGCGGCTGGCCGAGCCGGACCTTGGTCATTAAGTCGATGGTCTCGGACAGATGGTTGTTGGTGACGGAACGGGCACGACCCATCGCCTCAATGCCACGCCCCGGGATGTTGCCTTGCACGATCCCGACACGGACGCTGCCGGCCGCAGTCGCGGCGGGCTCGACCTGGTAGAACCGCAACGCTGAACCAAGCAGCACCAGGACGATCACGCTTGCAACAGCTACTAGCACCCGGCCGTGTCGCCTTCGCCCGTCGGACGAGGGTTTCCGCAGCGCGAGGACGCCCCAGGCGATGAGTTGGCCGATCAGGGCAACGACGAACGAGACGCCGGCGACTCCGATGATCGGAAAGAAGCCGGCGAGCGGTGTGTCCACTGCGACGTAGGCGATCCGGGTCCAACCAAATCCTCCGAACGGCACCCGCGAGTACGCGTACTCGATGAGCACCCAACAGCAGGCCGTGGCAAGGGGCCACCAGCGCAGCCGCTCCACCCTGTTGACCATCAGCCCGAGCAGCCCGAAGAACAGTGACATGAAAACGATCAGCGCGGCGGCGACCCAGGTGCCGAGCACGTGCACCCAGCTGACGGCGACGGTCAGCATCGCCAGTCCGAACAGGTAGCCGAGACCCGCGGCGGGTAGCGGCCGCGTGCCCCGGATCGCCAACGTGAAGGCGGGAATACCGACGAACAGCAGCGGCCACAGACCATAGGGTTGCCAACTCAGTCCGATGGCGACACCGGCTAGCAGTACCGCCACGACGCGCAGCACGGACTGAGCCTACCTGTTAGATTGCTCCGCTCGCCTGCGCTCGCTCGCGGGCAGATCGGGCCTAACTAATGCCAAATGACTCTGATCGGTAGATGAGTTGGCCGGCCGAGATGGTCGCGACGCAGGTGGGCAGCTCGTCACCATCCAGCCGGGGCAATGGCGCTGGCCCGTCCAACTCGGTGTTGTCGATGTCCCAGATCGCCAAGCTGGCGAGTGCTCCCGCCCGAATTGTGCCGGCGTTGTCAGCGAACGCAGCCCAGTGAGCGCCTCTGGTTGCCGCGTCGAACGCGGAGCTGACACTCAGTCTTTCGCTCGGCTGCCAATGTCGTACTGCGCTGCGCACGGTGGCCCAGCCGGCGAGCGGTGTCACGGGCGCGTCTGTGCCGAAGGCCAGCCGTACGCCGGCCCGTTCCAGGCTGCGAAAGCGATTCATAGTCAGGGCGCGGCTCCGACCGAGACGTTGCTCATAGAGCTCCCCTGGCCTTCCCCACGCCGCATCGAAGGCAGGCTGCATGCTGGCGACAACGCCAAGCTCGGCCAAGGTTGCCATGCCCGCATCAGAGACCATCTCCAGATGTTCGAGGCGATGCCGCGCCGCGCGCATCGCTGGTACGCCGAGGACCGCGGCAGCTCGGCGCACCCCGGTGACGCAGGCCTCCACCGCGTCGTCCCCGATGCAGTGAAAGCCCGCCTGGAGTCCGGCCCGGGTGCAAGCGATCACGTGGTCAGCGATTTGCTGTTCGGACAGATACCGAGCACCAGAACTATCGGCATCGGCATAGGGCTCACCAAGCGAGGCGGTATGCGAGCCGATGGCGCCATCGACGCATAGATCGCCAGCGAGCCCCGCAACCTCGGCCTGGCGGGCCCATTCGATGGTCGGCTCGGTGGCCAGCTCGCCCCAATACGTCGTCACGCCGATGCCAATGTCTGACGCTACGTCGCGAACTCGGGTCAGGTCCTCGATCGGCCCGAGGTGGGGCCCGCCCAGTTCATGCACCACCGCGACACCCTGCGCCGCCGCCGTCCGCAATGCGATGCGCGCCGCAGACCGGCGTTCCTGATCGGTGAAGAGCCGGTCCAGGCTGCCGCGACACAGATGGTGAGCTTCGCGAGTCAGCAGCCCGTCCGAGCGGTAACCGACTGCCGTAGAGACAGCTGGCAGTTGATCAAGAAGGGTCGAGGAGACCACAGCGGAGTGAACATCGACCCGAGCCAAGTAGACCGCGACTCCAGCGGCTGCCCGGTCCAGCTCGGTGCGCGTTGGCGGCTGCGGCTCGGGCCAGGCTCTCTCGTCCCAGCCGTGGCCGACGATGACCTGCACCTGGGGATGGCGTCGGGCGTAGGCTGCAACCCGCTCAAGGGCATCGACTCGACTGGTTGCGTCTCCTAGTCCGAGGCCCGTCATGGCCTGCCCAGTCTGAATGAGATGCACATGGGCATCGACGAAAGCCGGAGTGACGAGCCGTCCTCGAAGATTGACTTCCTCGTGCCCGGGCGCTGCGTTTCGCGCGGCGTCGTCGCTGCCAACGAAGCTGATCGATGCGCCGTCGATCACGACGGCAGTTACCCCTGGATGCCCAGGGGCATACACGCGGCCCCCGACGAAGATCACGATGTGGTCCAGGAAGTGGAGTCTGACTAGATCTGCGGGCGGTCCTCGTAGGGAATGGAGAGAACCGTCGTGGTGTCTGTCGACACTTTAGCCGCGGATCGGATTCGGCCGAGAGTCGATTCCAGATGAGCCATGGTCGGAGCCTGAACCTTCAGCAGGTAGTTGGCCTCCCCCGCCACCGAGTAGCAAGAAATGATCTCTTCAATGTGCTGCAAACGGTCCGGCGCATCGTCTGCCTGGCTCGGATCAAAGGGCTTGATGGCCACGAAAGCCGTCACCATCAGACCCAGCTCCGCAGCATCGAGAACGGCGGTGTAGCCCTTGATCACGCCACGCTGCTCGAGGCGCCGAACCCGCTGCTGAGCAGCGGATGTGGACAGGCCGGTCTCCTTGCCGATGTCTGTATACGACATCCGGCCGTCGCGCGCCAGCAGCGAGAGAATCCGACGGTCGAGCTTCTCCATGAGGGCTATCGTGCCAGGATTCGGTTGTGCGATCCCGCAAAATTATGCTTTTGGACACCGCTTCGTTGTACTTTCGTGCATTTTTTGGCGTGCCCGATTCATTTCGTGGTCCGGACGGCACGCCGGTCAATGCGCTGCGTGGACTGCTTGACTTCATCAGCCGACTCCTCAATACCTATGAACCGTCCCATTTGGCATGTTGTTGGGACAACGACTGGCGACCCAGCTGGCGGGTGGAGTTGATCCCGTCCTACAAAGCTCATCGGGTCGCGAAATCCGGTGACACGGTGGTGGCCGAGATGGCGAGCTCGACGGGCACCACCCCTGAAGTAGCGCCAGAAGGGCTCGCCGTACAAGTCCCTTTGATCTTGGCGGTGCTGGATGCTCTGGGCATTGCCGTCGTCGGCAAGAACGGCTACGAAGCGGATGACGTCATCGGCACGCTGGCAAGCACGGCGCCGATGCCGGTTGACGTCGTCACCGGTGATCGTGATCTTTTCCAGCTAGTCGATGATGAGCGCCAGGTACGCGTGCTCTACATCGCGCGGGGCGTCGGCAAGCATGAGGTGGTTGATAACTCGTGGGTGCAGACGAAGTACGGCATACCGGCGAAGGCGTACGTGGATTACGCGACGATGCGGGGAGATGCCTCTGACGGTTTGCCGGGAATCTCGGGCATCGGCGACAAGACCGCAGCTTCGCTACTGAACTCGTATGGCGATCTTGAGGGAATTCTTGCCGCGGCCAGCGGGTCGAAGCCCAAGATCAGCAGCGCGGTGGCTGCAAAGCTCGGTGCGGCGATCGACTATCTCGCGGTCGCTCCGACGGTGGTCGCTGTCGTGCGCGATCTTGATCTTGGTGTGTCTTTCGATGATCTTCGCTGCCCCACCACACCGGCCAAACCGGAGCTGTTCGCCGAACTGACCGAGCTACTCGGGCTTGGCGGCAGCGCCGAGCGCATCCTGGCCAGCCTGGCCAATGACCCTTAAGACCCCGGTGGAGGGTCCGGCACAGCTGGGTGAGCTCACGGCACGGCCGTATCGACATGAGCTTGCCTCGGATGCCTCGCCTGTTGCGGTGCTTGCTCAACTTCCGGAAGATGATCACCCTGGTGCTCTGTGGGGTGACTGGTTCGGTGGCGGGATCGTGATCTTCAGGTGCCCGCTGCGTATCATCGAGCCGGCCCAGGCGTCGGACGGCTTCGCGTATCTGGATGAGCAGCCGAGGCGTTCTGAGGGCGAATCGGAATCTGGCCTGGTTGGTGGCGGGTGGCTGGCGTGCTTCGGGTATGACCCCAAGACCACGGCCATGGCTTTCTATGACTCTTTGCTGAGGTGGCAAGAAGACAGTGGCTGGCGCTTTGAGTCTTTGGGGATTGACGGGCGGGAGCACGCGAACGCGGCGGCGCTGGAGTACTGGACGGCAGCATTGAGCGCGGCGTCATTGCAGCCCACCGAGTCGGTACAGATCGGCACCTTCGGCGTCTCGATGGGTGCTGCAGACGCACAAGATCGCTACCTCGCTGCAGTAGAGAACGTGATCAGCCAGATCGATCACGGCCACTTCTATCAGCTGAACCTCTGTATCCGACTCCATGCTCCAGTGCGGAGCACTGCACCGGCTGTGTTCGCACAGCTCTGTGATCGCTTGCAACCCGCGTACGGTGGCCTGATCACTGGGCCAATGCATCGCGGTTCGTCGCGCATGATCACGAGTTTCAGCCCTGAGCTGTTCTTGCGGATTCGGGATCGCACGGTGCTGACAGCTCCGATCAAGGGCACTGCGCCGAGGGGGGTTGGTGACACCGGCCTCGCTGCGCTGCGTGCCTCTACGAAGGATGCTGCCGAGAACGTCATGATCGTCGATCTGATGCGCAACGACCTGTCGCGGGTTTGCGGTCCGGGCACTGTTGCGGTTCAGGATCTACTGACGATCCAGCCGCATCCGGGTGTCTGGCACTTGGTCTCCGCTGTCCGCGGTGAGCTCGAGGCGGAGACGACCGTGGCCGACGTCCTCGGAGCCGCATTTCCACCGGGCTCGGTGACAGGTGCGCCTAAGATCGCCGCTCAGCGCGGCATCGCTGATCTTGAGGACGAGCCGCGTGGCGCGTACACGGGCAGCATTGGCTTGGTCAGCCCGCTGGCTGGTGCGGATTTCAACGTGATCATCCGCAGCTTCGAACTGGCCGACGGCCGGCTCCAGCTTGGCGTCGGCGGTGGTATCACGGTCGATAGCGTCCCGATGCGGGAGTGGTACGAATGCTTGCACAAGGCGGCACCGCTGGTCGCTGCCGCCGGATCGACCTTTGATCATGAACTGCCTACCAAACCCGTGGCCGCGGACCCGACGCTGTTGGCCTCCGGAGTCTTCGAGTCGATCTTGGTCACGCGAGGCAAGATCATTCGTCTGGCTGCGCATCTCGCCCGCTTGGACAGATCGTGCCGCGAGTTGTACGGACACGGGATTTCAGATGATCTTGCTAGCGCGGCCTACGACTTCGTACAGCAGCACCACCCGAACCAGCCCCGACTCGCCCTCCGCATTCTCGCCCGGCCCACCGAAGGTGGGCTGGACGTCAAGCTGGACGCTCGCCCGCTCGGTCCCCGGCCGGTCAGCTCGACCCTGCGGTATCACTCGCGGCCAGATTGCTCGTGGCGACACAAGTGGATCGAGCGGTCGGCCCTGGACGCGGCAGAGACGGCGGTAAGTCCCGATCTGCCGTTCTTCACTTCGCGGGGGGACATTACCGAGACGAGTCGCGGCAACATCTTCATTCAAGATCAGCATGGATCGTGGTGCACGCCGCCGCTGGACGAGCACGTGCTACCCGGAATAACTCGCCGCGAGGTCATTGACCTGCTCGACGAGCAGCGGACGCCGGTGATGATCCGGCGCTGTACGCTGCAAGACCTTTCGCATGCGCGCGGCGCCTTCTGGACCAGCAGCCTTAGCGGTGCAGTTCCGATCATCTCCGTAGATGGCACCGCACTGCCGAATATTTCGGAGTTCACCAACGAACTCAATGGCTGGCTCGGCACCAGCTGATTAAGGCTCCTCATGCCGCTGCGGATATTCGGCGTCGGTCGCGCGGTTCCAACTGGCGTTGAGTGTTGATGCGTTGGATGCGGGCGTTGATGTGAGGTTGTTGATCTTGGTCGATCCACCGAGGTGGGATCCATTCGGGTAGCCCGTCGACGGTGATGCGGCAGGTCCAGCCTTTTTGTA
>Ga0307310_10000311_pt1 | contig 15472 bp, 13 predicted proteins | sample ER_DNA_197_FD_194502 | JGI IMG/M metagenome (GOLD analysis project Ga0307310, IMG submission 194502) | Bulk soil microbial communities from the East River watershed near Crested Butte, Colorado, United States - ER_DNA_197 | ecosystem: Environmental > Terrestrial > Soil > Floodplain | place...
GAGCGAATCGGCGGCCATCAGCAGGAAGAGCTGCGCGTCGTGGTAGGTCGCCTGCAGCTGCTCGACGCTGTCGACGGTATACGACGGACCGGGCCGCTCCATCTCGATCATCGTCAGCCCGAAGCGCGGCTCACCGGTGATCGCCAGCCGCGTCATCAGCAGCCGATCGGTGGCGCGCGTCAGGCGCTCCCGTGGCTTGTGCGGCGGCTGGGCTGCCGGCATGAAGAGGATCCGGTCGAGGTCGAGCGCATCGGCGACCAGGGTCGCCAGCCACAGGTGACCGACGTGCGGTGGGTCGAAGGTGCCCCCCAGGATCCCGATCCGGCCCGCGGCCGTCGTTTCGGAGGGCGCCGGCTGCTCCTGGATGGATGCCTGCATCCGCCGCGCCGTGCGTGGGGGACTGAGCAGCAGGGACCGGCTCATTCCTCGTCACCCCACTCGAGCTCGGATTGACCGATACGCACCATGGTCCCGCCCTCCGCACCCAGCCGACGCAGCTCGGCGTCGATGCCGAGCCGCTCGAGCAGTCGCTGGAAGCGGTCCCGTGACTCTTCGTTCGTGAAGTCGGTCCGATTGGCTGCGGTCTCGATCCGCCGGCCGCTGATCCGCAGGGCCTCGCCCTCGGGCGCCACCTGCCAGCCCTCGTCAAGCGGGTCGAAGCGGTGGACCAGCATCTCCTGCGGCTCGGGCTCCAGCGCGACCTGCTCGTCGGCCTCGTCGAGCGCGCGCCCCAGCTCGACGCGAAGGGTCTCGAGGCCGGTCCCATCGTGCGCCGAGACGCCGATCGGGTTGCCCCAGGCGCCGCCAATCCTGGCCCGCAGCTCCGGCCAGCGGGCCGCCACGTCGGGCAGGTCGAGCTTGGTCACGACCAGGCGCAGCGGGCGCTCCAGGAGCTTCGGATCGTGGAGGCGGAGCTCCTCGGCCACCGCCTGCCAGCTCTCTGCAGCGTGCTCATCGGCGCCGTCGACGACCCCGACCAGGACCCGCGTGCGGTCGACGTGGCGCAGGAACTCGTGACCGAGCCCGTGCCCCTCGTTGGCCCCCTCGATCAGCCCCGGCACGTCCGCGATGACGGCCGTGCGCTCCTCGTCGAGCTCGATCACGCCGAGATTCGGGCTGGTCGTCGTGAAGGGATAGCTCCCGATCCGTGGGGTGGCCGCCGTGAGCGCTGCGAGAAGGGTCGACTTGCCGGCGTTCGGCGGTCCGACGAGCCCGATCGCGGCGATCAGCTTCAGCTCCAGCTCGATCCACCGCTCCTGCCCCCGATCGCCCTTCTCGAAGTGGCGGGGAGCCTGGTGGGTGGCGCTCGCGAAGTGGGTGTTGCCGCGGCCGCCGCGGCCGCCGCGGGCGACGACCAGCTCCTGGCCGGGCTCGAGGAGCTCGCCGATCCATTCGCCGTCCTCGCTGCGCACGACGGTGCCCGGTGGGACCCCGAGGCGAATCTGCGGTGCGCTGCGTCCATGGGCTCGGCGACCGGCTCCCCTGCCACCGTGGGCTGCGCGGAAGTGCCGCTTGCGGCGAAACTCGATGAGGGTGGTCATGCCGGCTTCCGAGACGAGGACCACGTCGCCGCCCCTGCCGCCGTCGCCGCCGTCGGGTCCGCCGCGCGGCACATGCGCCTCGCGCCGAAAGGACGATGCCCCATCGCCCCCACTGCCGGCGGCCACGAGGATGCGCGCGCGGTCAGCAAACATGGGCTGGTCGAATGACGGGCAGGCGGCGTGGCGCCGACCGGAGGGTTACAGGTAGCGCAGCGGGTTGACCAGCACCCCGCCCACGATCACCTCGAAGTGCACGTGCGGTCCGGTGCAGATTCCCGTGCAGCCCACGACCGCGATCCCCTCGCCGCGGCCGACCGCCTGACCGGCGCCCACCCAGATCGAGCCCAGGTGGTTGTAGACGGTGGTGATCCCGTTGGGATGCGCGATCTCGACCACCAAGCCGCCGCCGTTGTTCCGCCAGCCGGCCGAGGTGACGACGCCGGCAGCGGCGGCAACGACGGTGTTGCCCGCCGGAGCGGCGATGTCGATGGCGAGGTGCCCCGCGGAGAAGTATTGGCTGATCGTGCCGCCGGCCACCGGCCACATGAGCGTGCCGCCGGAATCGGGGGGCGGGGGGCCGGCGGGTGCCGGAGGACCGACGACCGCCGGCTGCTGGACGTAGCCGATCTGGGGAGCCGGGGTCGGAGCCGGGAGCGGTGCTGCCTTCTTGAGCGGGACCGGCGTCGGCTTAGGCGTTGGGGCCAGCTGCGGCGCCGGCATGCGGAGCGGATCGGGATCCGGCTCGGCCCGCCCGACCTGCGGAGCGAACTCGTAGGCATAGGCGGTCAGCGGGGAGATCGAGTTGGCGGCGCCACGCACGGAGGAGACCAGGCTCAGGCCGAGATCCCCGGATGCGGTTGTCTGACCGTGCGCCGCCGCGATGCCGATCGCCGAGGTAAAGGCGACCAGGCCGATGACGGCGAGGTGGGCGATGGCTCGAGTTACGAGCCGGGCATCGGTCAGGCGGCCGTAAAGCCGTGGGCGCTCAGGCAATAGTCAGGGCTCCACAGGAGGCGAAGAGTTGGGTGCACGACCGCCGCCCGCGGGTCCGGTAGCAACAGCCCGGGCCGATGTCGCACCGTCGCACTCTACCAGCGCCCGACGGGAAGGGTCAACCAAATGCGGAAGCCGTTCGGCAGAGGGCGGCAGGACTATGGTGCTGCGCTGGCCAGCTGCAGGGGCGGCGAGCCGGCGTCCGCGAGGTTCGCCCCGTCGCCATCGCCGAGAGTGATCCAGGCCACCTGGCGGCCGCCCGGCGGGACGGTGAGCGGCAGGTCCATCTCGACCGATTCGCCCGGAGCCAACGACGGCACGGCTTTTACGGCGACCAGCGTCGTCGGGGCGGCGCGGAGATAGGGATCGCTCGACTGCCCCCACCCCACAAGGATTCGGAGGTTCTTGCCCCACGAGTCGTGCCCCGTATTCGTCAGGGTGACCGGCAGCGTGGTGCCTCCCTGCAACATCGGTGCCCAAAATGGCGGTCCCTCGCCGGGGAGCGCGGGCGGAGGTAAGGCCGCGCCGGTGAGGGCGGCCTGGATGCGCCCCGCCACGGCGCGCTGGGCGAAGTACGCCGAGAGGCCCGCGAAGAGGCCATCCGCGATGCGCGCCTGCCCGGCCGGCGAGGTGATCAGCTTGTCCTCCGCGGCGAGCGAGTCGGACGCCACCTCGCAGAGCACCGACGGCATGAGCGCGCCGCGGGTGGGCTGCGCCCAGCGATTCGGCCGCTCGCTCGTCTCTTTCAGCAGGGGCGGCGCGACCATGTAGAAGTTGTGCGCGTTGATGCCCCGGTCCTGGCGCTCGTAGCCCAGCCCGTCCATGGCCGTCACCACGCCACGCTGAATGGCCTCTGCCGCCTGGCGGGTGGCGGACGTGCCCCAGGGCGTTTCGTCGGTGTAGAACGTCTCGGTGCGAGCCACCGGGATCGGGTCGCCGTTCGCATCGGTGATCGCGTCCACGTGGATGCTGAGCAGGACGTCCGCGCGAGCGACGTTGGCGAGATCGATGCGCGCCTGCAGCTCGTCGCGCTCCAGGGTGTGCGGCGGGACCTCCGGACCAAAGCCCGCGATCCCGTCGCCGTTTACGTCGCGCAGGGGCGACCCGTCGCAGCCGAGCGGCGGATAGCGGTCGCCGGCGATCGCCGCATCGGTCGTGCGGATCATCACCACGCTGATCCCCGCCGCCTGGAGCCGATCGCGCAGGGCCAGCGCGATGCCCAGCGTGATCGCCTTCTCGGCCTTGCCCGGGACGTTGTCGAAGGGACTCGGCGAGCCCCAGTCAAGACAGCCGCCGTGTCCTGGATCGATGGCGACCACGATGGCACCCGGATTCGGGGCGTAGACCGGGCTCTGCGAGCCCGGAGCCGGGATCACCACACCGGCGGCCCCCGTCGGCAGGGGCGCGGGGGATGGGCTGGCTACCGACGGAAGCGACTGGGCCGACGGCTGCGGCGGATTGCCGCCGCACGCGCCGAGGACCAGCGCAAGCGAGAGCAGCGTCGCGAGGCGCGACATGAGAACGCGGGTGGATCCGCCTAGCGCTCGGAGGCCTCGACCGATTTGCTCAGCGAGACGAGGAACTCGGCGTTGTTCTTGGTCTTGCCAAGGCGCTGCATGAGCAGCTCGATCCCCTCGTTGGGGCCGAGCGCGGAGAGCATGCGACGCATCGTCCATGTCATGCGAAGCGTGTTCTCGTCGAGCAGCAGCTCCTCGCGGCGAGTGCCGGAGCGGAGGACGTCGATCGCCGGGAAGATCCGCTTCTCGGAAAGCTTGCGATCGAGCGCCAGCTCCATGTTGCCGGTTCCCTTGAACTCCTCGTAGATGACGTCATCCATGCGCGACCCGGTATCGACCAGGCAGGTTGCAATGATCGTCAGGCTGCCGCCATGCTCGATGTTGCGCGCGGCGCCAAAGAAGCGCTTCGGTGGATAGAGCGCGACCGGGTCGACGCCGCCCGACAGCGTCTTGCCCGATGCCGGCAGGGCCAGGTTGTAGGCGCGCGCCAGCCGCGTGATCGAGTCGAGCAGGATCACGACGTCACGTCCGGTCTCGACCTGGCGCTTGGCGATCTCGAGCGCCATCTCCGCGACCCGGGTGTGATTCTCGGTCGGCTCGTCGAAGGTCGACGAGAAGATCTCACCCTTCACGCTGCGCTGCATGTCGGTGACCTCTTCCGGCCGCTCGCCGATGAGCGCCACCATCAGGTAGGCCTCGGGGTGGTTGTCGGTGATGCCCGCCGCGATCTGCTTGAGGACGGTGGTCTTGCCCGCCTTGGCCGGGGAGAGGACCATCCCGCGCTGCCCCTTGCCCAGCGGGCTGATCAGGTTGATGAGGCGCTGGGTCAGGTTCTTCTGGTCGGTCTCGAGGTCGAACATCTCGTCGGGGAAGACCGGCACGAGGGTATCGAAGTTCGGGCGGCGCTTGGCGATCTCCGGGTCGACCCCGTTGACGGTGTCGACGCGCAGCAGGCCCCAGTACTTCTCCTGGTCCTTGGGAGGCCGGGTCTGCCCGGTGACGTGGTCGCCGGTCCGCAGGCCGAAGCGGCGCACCTGGCTGCTGCTGACGTAGATGTCGTCGTTCGACGGCATCACGCCGTGCGTGCGCAGGAAGGCGAATCCCTCGTCCACGATCTCGAGGATCCCCTCGGCGATCCCGGGCTGACCGTTGGTGACGTGCGGCTGGGTGGGCGCCAGCGGAACCACGTCGAGCAGCTTCAGGACCAGGTCCGAATGCTCCATCCCCTCCGCGCCCTCGATCTCGTGCTCGCTGGCGAGCTCGCGCAGCTCGTCGACCGACTTCGCCTGCAGCTCGGGCAGGTTGAGCGCCTGGCCCTCGTCCGCCTCGGTCGGGAACGGCCCGGTGAAGATCGAGGAGTACTGGCCGCCGGCGTAGTCGTTGCGTCGTCGCGGAGCGAAGCCGGTGCGCGCCGGCGGACGGCGCGGGCCGCCACCGCCTTCGGTGCGGCGGCGCGAGCGGCGGCGCTGCTGCTGCGGACGTGCTTCGTCGTTCATGGCCGGCTCAGCTGCCAGGAGAGCTTCGTCAAAGGAACTAACCTCGGTGATGTTGAGAGTGCCGCCCGAGCGCCGGTGCGAGGGGTCGGGACCGGGTTACGGGTATGCGGCGTTGGATCGATGAGCCCCTGAGGAGTCACGCCTCTGTGGTGATCTCTCGCGCGGGTGGGGGACGACGTGCGGCCAGGTCGTCAGACCTTGCGGGTCCCGGCACGGGTGGTGATGTTGGGCCCGCCATATCCGCTCATCTCGCCGATGAGCCGCGTCCGAATCTGACGCAGGACCGGTCGCCAGTCAAGACGATCATACCCGAGATGGGCAACCACGTCCTCTGCATTCCACTCCTGGCCGCGGCTCCACGCTCGCCGCAGCGTCTCGCCGGCGGCCGGATCCTGCCACCAGGCCTCTCCGTGACGCTTCCGCAGGGCGCTCGAAAGGCTCGCCTCGAAGAGCCAGCTGCGAAGGTACGCGGCAGCGTAGAGGTGATCGTCGAGATCGGCGACGTACTGTGACCCCGAATAGTTCACGCCGGTGATCAGGCTCAGCAGCCCGGCGTAGTACGCCTGGTTGAGCGTGCTCTCGCCGCCCGCGTGGAGGCGCAGCTCGTAGAGCAGCTTTGCGACGTAGCGGCGGAGCATGTAGAGGCGCCAGAACGCGGTGAAGTCGCCGAAGCCGAGGACCTGGTCCTCGTTCATCGAGGTGTGCCCCCGCAGCCACGCCGGCTCCAGGAAGAGGAACTCCAGCAGCGCGGCGTAGCCCTCGGTCACGCTGGGGTCGCCCACGCGCCGGTAGGCGGCGGCGAGGCCACGATCCACGTGCGCGTAATGCTCGAGGTGCCCGGCCTCGTGCAGGATCGCGCCGAAGTCGCTCCAGCCGCCGCGGGGCTGGATCGAGAGGCGGACGTCCCCCGGGACGCGGACGGTCGCGCAGAAGGCGCGCGGGCTCTTGTGCGGCCGCGCCTCGAGATCGAGCGTGACGTTCTTCTGCTTCTCGAGCTCGATCCCCAGGCCCGAGAGCGTGGCCGCCAGGACCGGCAGCATGCGCCGCGAGTCGAACCAGGCATCCCATGAAGAGCCGCGCAGCAGATGTCCCAGGTCGGCGTAGGAGGCATCTCCCTGCTCGATGTCGATCAGCGCCAGGTATCGCCGCAGGGCTGCGAAATACACCGTCTCGGATTCGGCCAGGAAGGCCTGCATCTCGATCGCGAGCTCCTGCGGGTCGAAGCCGCGAACCGCCCGCGCAAGCTCCAGGTAGCTTCCATAGCCCAGCTCACCGGCGAGCTGGTGCTGCCGCTCCAGGCGCTCCTCGCGCAATGGGTTGATCAGCTCAACCGCGTCGAGATAGGCGGCATTGAGCGCATTGCGCTCGGTGCGGTCGGCGATCTCGCCGACACGAATCGGGACGGCGCGATACGGCAGCCGCTCGCCGCGCCACACCACGATCGCCTGTGCCTCAGCCGTCTCGACCTGCTCGGTCAGCTCGACCGTCTCGCGGTCGAGATGCGACTGCAGGGCGAAGGCGTGGAGCAGACGTGCCTGGTGCGCCGCATCTCCCTCGCGCTCGGCCGCACGCCGGAGACCGTCGACCGCCTTGCGCGTGAAGAGGTCCGGGTGGCGGGCATAGATCGGCTCGAGGATCATCTCGTCGCGCTGTCCGGACCAGTTGAGGTAGTACATCTCCTCCAGGTCACCCAGGAAGAGGTCGAGCTCGGAGGAGTACGCCTCCAGGTCAAAGGCGACGCGCGTCCTGCTTGAGGTCCGGGTCGCCATGCGCGTCAGGCGACGCTCGCGTTGCCCGCCACCGTTGCCGGCCGCTTTGTCCTGCTGGGCCGCTCGACCGGGGCCGGCTCCTGCCCCGGCGCAATGCCGCGATGCGCGGCCGCGGCTCCCACGAAGTCGCGGAAGAGCGGGTGCGGGCGGTTGGGACGGCTCTTCAGCTCGGGGTGCGCCTGCGTCGCCACGAACCACGGATGATCGCGGAGCTCGACGTATTCCACCAGGCGCCCATCCGGCGAGACCCCGCTGAAGACCATCCCCGCCTCCGCGAGCGGCTCTCGATAGGCGTTGTTCACCTCGAACCGATGCCGATGGCGCTCGTAGGCGATCTCGTCGCCATAAGCCTCGCGCACCCGGGAGCCCTCAACCAGGCGGGCGGGATAGAGGCCCAGGCGCATCGTTCCGCCCTTGTCGGTGACATCGGTCTGGTCCGGCATCAGGTCGATCACCGGGTGCTCGGTGAACACGTTGAACTCGCTGCTGTTCGCATCCTCGGTGCCGAGCGCCTCGCGGGCGAGCTCGATCACGGCGCACTGCAGGCCAAGGCAGAGGCCGAGGTACGGGACCCGGTTCTGACGTGCCCAGCGGATGGCTCGCACCTTTCCCTCCACGCCGCGATAGCCGAACCCGCCCGGGACCAGGACGCCGTCCACTCCCGCCAGCTCTTCCGCGACCTGCTCCGGCTCGACGCGCTCCAGGTGCTCCGACCGGATCCAGCGCACCTTCGCCTCGACCCGGTGATGCAGCCCCGCGTGCTTGAGAGCTTCGGTCACGCTGATGTAGGCGTCCGGCAGCTCGGTGTACTTGCCGACGATCGCGATCTCGACCTCAGGCCGGCGGGTGCGGATGCGGTTCACCAGCTCCTGCCAATCGGCGAGATCGGGCTCGCTGGCGGGAATATCCAGCTCGCGAGTGATCAGCTTCCCGAGGCCCGCGCGCTCCAGCTGGATCGGCACCTCGTAGATGCTCTGGGCGGTGCGGAGCGGGATCACGGCGTGCACGTCAACGTCGGTGAAGAGGGCGACCTTGTCGAGGATCTCCTCCTCGATCGGCTCGTCACTGCGCAGGATGATCACGTCCGGCTGGATGCCGATGCCGCGCAACTCCTTGACGGAGTGCTGCGTCGGCTTCGTCTTGAGCTCGCCGGTGGCCCCGATCTGCGGCAGCAGGGTGACGTGCACGTAGAGGACGTTCTGGCGGCCCACGTCCTTGCGCATCTGACGGATCGCCTCGAGGAACGGAAGCGACTCGATGTCGCCCACCGTGCCACCGACCTCGACGATGACCACGCCGTGCTGCGCCAGGCCGCTGCCGGCGACGCTGCCGGTACCGTCGCGTGCGACGCGCTGGATCCGCTCCTTGATCTCGTTGGTGATGTGCGGAATGACCTGCACCGTGCCGCCGAGATAGTCGCCGCGACGCTCCTTGGCGATCACGCTCTGGTAGATCCGCCCGGTGGTGACATTCGAGGCCTGCGACAGGTTCTCGTCGATGAAGCGCTCGTAGTGCCCGAGGTCGAGATCGGTTTCGGCCCCGTCATCGGTCACGAAGACTTCGCCGTGCTGGTAGGGCGACATCGTGCCGGGATCGATGTTGATATAGGGGTCGAGCTTGAGGATGGAGACCGGGATTCCGCGGGCCTTGAGGATTCGCCCGATGGAGGCGGCGGTGATGCCTTTGCCGAGCGAGCTTGTGACGCCGCCCGTAACGAAGACATACTTCGGCATGGGTCTCGAATTCCTCCGGGGTTTTTCCGATTCTAGCATCGCCGAAGCGTCGGCTGGCATGGCGTCTGCCCGCACGGCGGGCATGGACTGGCGATTGATGAGGCTTGCCGCCGACTGGCGAGTGCGGCGAATCGTGCTCATTGTGGCGTGCCTCGTGCTCGCGGCCTGCAAGCAGGGCGGCGGAGGCTACTGAATCGGGGCGGCGCTGCGCCTCATTCATCCGGCGCCCGCCGCGGCCGTGGTGGCGCTGTCGGCTGCGCTGGCACTGATCCTGGTCCGACAGGCCGGCCAGGGGCTCGATTGGAGCGTCGCGCTGATCGTCCTGAGCGTTGCGGGATCGCAGGTCGCGACCGGCGCATTCAACGACTGGGCGGACCGCGAGCGTGACGCCGGGCTGCGCCTAGAGAAGCCGATCCCCGCCGGCCAGCTCAGGGCTGCCACGGCCCTGGCCATCGGGGCGGCTGGACTGGTGACGCAGCTGCTGGCCTCCGCGCTCCTTGGGCCGCTGCCGCTGCTGCTGGGGGCGCTCGCGGTCGGGTCTGCGCTGGTGTACGACCTCGCGCTCTCCCGCACGCCGCTCTCCGTCCTCCCCTACGTCCTGAGCTTCGGCGTGCTGCCCGCCTGGATCGCGAGCGGGATCGGCGTTCCGATCGAGCGCGTCGCAGGAGCGATGCTGCTAGTGGCGCCGTTCGCCGCGGCCGCCCACCTGGCGAATGCGCTGCGTGACTTTCCGCTCGACGCCGCGGCCGGGTCACGCAACCTCGCCCAGGTCCTGGGTCCCCGACTCAGCCGCGGGCTGGCGGTCGGCCTCGCCCTCTTCGTCGGCCTGGTCGTCGCGATCGCCTTTGCCGGCGGGGATCGGCCCTCGCCGGTCAGCGCGGTGCTCGGAGGTCTCGGCCTCGCTGCCGTTGCCTTCGGCTCGACTGGTGCGCGCCGGCTCTGGCCGGCGCTGCTCGTCGCGGCGGTCTGCTGGACGGTCGCCTGGGCGCTGGCGACCGGGAGGTAGACGAAGCGGGCGCCGGTTGTGACGCCCGCGAGGGTGTTGGCTCAGGAGCGACGCTCAGATCGTGTCGTCGAGCTCCAGGTCCTCGTCGTCGGTCTCCTCGGTCAGCTTGAGCCAGACGAACAGCCCGGCCAGGATGGTGAGCGGAATGACGATCAGGGCGGCGAGGAGCGCGCCGACACTGATCAGGACAACTTTCAACGCCTTCATTTCGGGCCTCCCCTACGACTCTTCGGCGGCCCGCGCCTTCGCCTCCGCGACGGGCGCCTGCGCCGGCGAGCCTGATTGCCGATGCTCTGGTGCTGACTCGATCATACCCATGATCTCGTCGCGCGTGAACTCTGCAAGCTGGTGGCCAGCGCCCCGCGTGCCCGCGCTGGCGAAGAGGCGCAGGACGTACGACCCGTCCTGCTCGAAGAGAAACACGTCGTGCGCCTTCTGGCTGTCGATGTAGGCGCCCACCACTCGCATCGAAAGCTCGTAGTAGTGCTCGATGTCGGGGTGCGGCTTGTCGTCGCTCGCGTCGCCGCGATGCTGCGCCGCCAGCTCCATCAGCTCGGCGATCTGCTCGTCGGTCAGCTCGTGGGTCCGCTTGGCGAGCGTCCCGAAGCCCTCGGCGGCGGCCCCCTGCGGCGGCAGGGCGAGACCCTGTAGCACGAAGCCGCCGTCCAGCTCGAGAAGGAGGAGCTCCTTGAGCTGCTCGCGATCGGCATATGCACCGATGCTGCGGAGCACCTCTTCCCAGTCCTGGCGCGGGCTCCCCTCGTAGATGCGCATGGCCACCCTCTTCCTGCCCGGGCAGAATACCCCAGCCGTCCAGCGGGCCGGACCGATGTCGTGGCTAGCGGTGCGCGAGCGCCACGGCGATGCGCGCCGCGGTCCTTGCGTTGTTGACGATGAGGCCGACGTTGGCCCGCAACGTCCGGCCCCCCGATGCCTCCGCCAGGTACGCGAGGACGTGCGGCGTGACTGCCCCGCCGCGGATCTGCCGCGCATCCGCGTCGCGGATCGCCGCATCGGTCCAGGCTTCGACCTCGTCCAACGGAATCGCCAGCTCGGCAGGCGGCGGCTGCAGGAAGAGGAGGCCGCCGGTGCCGCCGATCGAGCGATGGGCCACGAACAGGGCCGCTGCCTGGTCTGGGTCCTCGACCCGATGCGCGAGCCGCAGGCCCGATCCGGTGCTGAAGAAGGCGGGCAGCTCGTCGACGCGGTAGCCGACGAGCGGAACCCTCCGCGTCTCGAGCAGCTCGACCGTGGCGCCGACGTCGAGGATCGACTTCGGTCCGGAGCAGACCACCGCCACGGGCGTCCACGCCAGCTCGTCGATATCGGACGATACGTCGTGGCTGACCGCCGCGCCGCGGTGCACGCCGCCAATCCCACCGGTGGCGAGCACGGCGATGCCGGCCAGGTGCGCTGCGCGCATCGTCGCGCTCACCGTCGTCGACGCGAGACGCTGTCCGGCGACGAGCGGCCCGAGGTCCCGTGACGCCGCCTTGAGCGACTCGTTTGACGGATCCGCAAGGCGGTCGAGGACGTCGCCATCGGCCCCGACGATGACCCGGCCGCGGTCGATCGCGACGGTGGCCGGCGTCGCTCCCTCCTCGCGCACCACGGCCTCCGAGCGGCGGGCCGTCTCGAGGTTGTGCGGGGCAGGCAGGCCCTGGGCGATGAGGCTCGACTCGAGCGCGACCACCGGGCGGCCCTCCGCGATCGCCGCGGCAACCTCGTCGGAGAGCAGGAGCGTGCTGCTCATCGGCTCACGACCGGTGCGGACCCTGGCTGGTTTGCACCGGGTGGAGGCAACTGCAGAACATGGGGCCGATTCTCCGGCAGGTTTTGCATCTGGTGTCGAAAACAACCGAGGAGGGCGCCATTCTGCGCATTCCCCCGACCGTAGCCATCAACCGATGCAAAGACGGGGGCATCGGCCTCGCTAGTCCTCGCCTGCGACGCGGGCCTGGGCCCCGAGCGCGCCGGCGACGAGCCCGGCAAGCTGGCCCGCGGCGCGCATTGCTGCGCGGAGCTCATCCTCGCCCGGCGGCCACGGCCCCTGCGAAAGACTGCCGATGAGCGCCGCGGCGTAGGCGTCGCCGGCCCCGGTGGCATCCACGGCTGGGACCTGTGCCGCCTCGACGCGAAGCTGCAGCGCCCCGAGGCTCGCGTTCGATCCGTCGCGGTCGGTCACCACGGTGTCGAACCCCGGGCCCAGGGATGCCGCCTCGGCCCGGTTGAGGACCAGCAGGTTCGGTCGGGCAAGGGCCAGGAGCTCGCGGAATTGCGCCGCTGCCTCCGCCGGAACTGCGCATCCACCCACGCTGAGCAGCGCCTCGACCGGGCGCTGGGCGAGCGTCGCGGCGACCTCCGGGCCGCGGGGATCGAGGAGCGCATAGCCCGAGCAGTGGATCCAGCCGGCATCGGCGACGGCCGACGCCAGCTCACCGGCCACGGATCGCGCGAACGGGGCTCGATGGCTGAGCATCGTTCGCTCCCCATCGTCGATCAGCGCAACCACGGTGCCGCTCCGCTCTGCGGGGAGCTCGACCAGCTCGACCGCTTCGCGCCTGAGCGCCTCGCGCAGCAGCGTCCCCGCCGCATCGCTGGCGAAGGGCGCGACGAGGCGGACGGTCGCGCCGCGACGGGCCAACCGCACCGCCACGTTGGCGGCCTGGCCTCCCGGGCCGAGCTCGATCCACGCCGGGGTATCGGCGCCGGGAAGGACCGGCCCTCCCGGAACGACGCTGATGTCCAGGAGGCAATCGCCGACGACCGCGAAGCGCATCGGCTAGAGCGGCTTGCGGTTGGCGAATCCCTCGCGGGTGGTGTGCCAGAAGGCGAGCTCCGGGTCGGCGAGTCGCCAGCAGAACCATGCCGGCTGACCTTCCCGCTGCGTCGGAATGTCGACGAGGCCGTTCTCCAGGTCGCGCAGCTGGATGCCGAGGGATTCGAGATGCGAGATGAGGGCATCCATCCCTTCCTGGACCTCGGCTGAAAGCACTTCCTGGCGGCGCAGCTGCTCGCCGCCTTGGACCGGGTCGCCGTTGCCGCGCATCTGCTCGTGCATCGCGGCGTGGGCGACCTCGTAGCGGTGCCGCTCGGTGGCGAGCTGGAGCAGGACGGACCGGATGCGGGGGAGCAGCTCCCTCGCCTCCTCAAGCGTATAGCTGGGTCGGTCGGAGCTCATGGGCGCGCCGATGGTAGCATCGGGCGGCTCCGCAGCCAGGCCAGCTCCGCGCCGCGACGGCGCCTGCGACTGCACGGATGGAGGCCGTTGCTCCGTCATGGCCGAGGAGATTCGCCGCCACCGCGGCACGAACGACGAGCATCCGCCAATCGGCGCAGATCCCTATACCGAGTTCCACGAGTTCGATCTGCCCGCGTACGTTGGCATCCCGACCTTCCAGAAGCTCCCCCTGGTGACCGATGCCGCCGCGCTCCGCGAGCGAGCGCCCGACGTTGCCATCCTCGGGGCCCCGCTCGACGACGCGGTCAGCCACCGCCCCGGCGCCCGCTTCGGGCCGCGCGCCATCCGCCAGGCCTCGTACCACGCCGGCAACGTCAACTCGTTGCAGCTCGGCATCCAGCCGTTCAGCTGGCTCGACGTGGTGGACGCCGGCGATGCTCCCATCGTGCCGGCCAACCTGCCGCGCGCACACGAGGTGATCCGTCGCAAGGTGGCGGAGGTCGCGGAATCCGGCGCCCTGCCGATCGTGCTGGGCGGAGACCATTCGATCACCTTCCCGTCTGCCGCCGCGGTGGCCGCCGCGATCGCACCCCGGCGCCTTGGGATCGTGCATTTCGATGCGCATGCGGACACCGCGAACACGACCTGGGGCGTCCTCAGCTCGCATGGCACGCCCATGCGGCGCCTGCTCGAGTCAGGCGCGGTCGAGGGCCGCAACTTCGTCCAAGTTGGCCTGCGTGGGTATTGGCCACCGCCCGAGACGATCGAATGGATGCGCGAGCACGGGTTGCGCTGGCACCTCATGACCGAGATCGAGGAGCGCGGCGCAGAAGCCGTGGTGGGCGACGCGATCGCCGAGGCGCTCGATGGCCCGCAGGCGATCTACCTGTCGGTGGATATCGACGTCATCGACCCCGGGATGGCGCCCGGCACCGGGACCCCTGAGCCGGGAGGGATGCTGACCCGCGAGCTGCTGCGCGCCATTCGCCAGATCGTGACTGCCGTCGAGCTCGCCGGCATGGACGTGGTCGAGGTTGCTCCGGCGTACGACCTGTCGGACGTGACCGCCGCTGCAGCGCACCGCTGCGTGATGGAGGCGATCAGCGCCCTGGCTGCAAAGCGTCGCGCCGCCGGCGCGGCTCCCCGCGGATCAGCGGCCGGGCATCCCCAGGTTTCGGGCGGGGGCTGAGCCCCGGAAGGCTCAGCCCCCGCCGCGGTCAGCTGGTGGGCACCGCGATGAGCTGCGCCTCGCCGGCGCCCGCGGCATTGTCGATGCCGACGACCATCAGGCCCCTTGGCGGGGTCCTCGCGAACTCCGCCTTGTTGAGCGAGACGTCCACGTTCGCTGCCGAGCCGGGAGCGACCGCCACGAACTGCCCCTGGCTGATCGCCGGGGTGTACGCGTTGAAGGACGCCGAGCCGCTCACCGTGTCGGACTCGTTCTTCTCCACCGAGAAGGCCGTCGCGGTGTAGGTGAAGCTCGGGTTCGTCGCGCTCAGATCGGTCTGATCGGTCAGGAAGGGCAGCAGCACGGTCGCGCTGTCGGTGGGGGCCGAAGCGAGGAAGAAGACGCTCCCGTTGCCCGTCTTGAGATCGAACACGAAGCTTCCCAGCCGGCCGTCGAACGTGCCTGTCGTGAGCGCCCCGAAGTCGGCGCCCACGACCGCGTAGTCGTTGGTGCCGTCCTCGTTGGTGTCGAGGTAGACCTCGAAGTCGCCCACGGACGCATTCGACCATCGGTCATAGCCGTTGACCGCAAGCACTATCAGCTGGCTCCCGCCGCCGGCGTCGAACGACTGGGCCCCCACGGCCCGGATGTCGATCGGGCTGGTGAAGCTCTCGTCAGCATCGGAGAGCCCCCAGGCGTAGAAGTCGGCGGTGCCGGCGATGGCTCCGCCCGGGTTGGTTACCCGCGCGACCGCCTTGGTCTTGCTCGTGTCGAGCTTGCCAGTGAGGGCAGTCGCGATCGACGACAGGCTACGCGGGACGAGGTAGTACGGGACCCGCAGCTTGGGCCCGGCCGTGCCCTGGTCGAGAAGGACGTTGCCGGCGACCTGCCGGAACGCATCGGAGTTGCCGGCACTTGCGGCCGGGACGTTCAGCGTGACCGTCACCGAGGCGGACCCGCCTGCCGGGACCGTGACCGCGGTTGCGCTCAGCGCGACGCTGGCCGGGACCGACTCAGCGGCGGCCTCGGTGCTCAGCGTGAGGCTCACCGCCGACGCGCCGTGGTTGT
>Ga0307310_10000312_pt1 | contig 15471 bp, 20 predicted proteins | sample ER_DNA_197_FD_194502 | JGI IMG/M metagenome (GOLD analysis project Ga0307310, IMG submission 194502) | Bulk soil microbial communities from the East River watershed near Crested Butte, Colorado, United States - ER_DNA_197 | ecosystem: Environmental > Terrestrial > Soil > Floodplain | place...
CTCGTCAACGGGGCCAGCGGAAAGGGCACGTACGCCGTGCAGATCGCGGCGGCGCTCGGCGCCGAGGTCACCGGGGTGTGCAGCACGCAGAACATCGAGCTGGTGCGCTCGATCGGTGCCGCGCACGTCGTCGACTACACGACGGAGGACTTCGCCGACGGGCGGACGAAGTACGACGTGATCCTCGACAACGTGAGCAACCTCCCGCTCACTCGGCTGCGCGGGGCGCTCACCCCGAAGGGGACCCTCGTGCGCAACGGGGGCGGTTCGCCCGGCCATGTGTTCGGGCCGGTTGTCGGCATCCTGCGGGCGGTCGTCGCCAACGCGTTCGTCTCGCAGCGGCTCCGCCCGCTCCCGTCCCGTCAGAACCGGGAGGAGCTGCTCGCCGTGACCGAGTTCATCGAGACCGGGAAGCTCACGCCGGTCGTCGACCGGACGTACCCACTGGCCGACACGGCCGAGGGCCTGCGCCATGTGGAGCAGGGACACGCACGCGGCAAGGTCGTCATCACCGTGGCGTGAGGCCGGCGGGCGGGTGAGGCCACAGCTGCCCGGCCGCCTTCAAGCAAACGTCCTCACCCAGGAAGATGGGGATGCGCTCTCGGCACGTCCGGTAGATCAGCTGCTCTGAGCCACTTCACAGATGACCGCGATTGGCCTGGCCGCTGGGCACTTTCGATGGTGATGGAATCGCCCTGTCCCCGCGCCAGCGTCGATCCGCTGGTTCAGCCAAGCGGTGTCCTGATCAGTGTGTGTCAGCCGCCCACTGAGCGGTGCTCGCTCCGTGCGTTGGTCCCTCGCCAGGTGGGTCAGCAGGGTTCTAGGCTTGTCGCACGAGGTGGCAGAAATCCGTCGCACATCAAGCGTCGGAGCACAACCGGCACACGGCAACGGCACACGGCAACGGCAACCGGCACAGGCCGGTGTCTCAGTTGGGTGATGCGCGACGCGATCGGTTCGGCACACTGTTCCGACGTTCCGGGGACGTGTGAGCCGGGGAGGCGGGGATCGGCACAGGCTGTGGTCTCGAAGGTTGAGCAGCGCCTGGATGCAATACGAGCGCTGGCTGGGCCGAACTTGGTGGAGGGGTGGGAGGTCCACCGCTCGACGTTGCATCGCTGGTTTGGCTGCGCGCCGTCTGCTGACACGCAGCTGGCCGCGTCGTGGTTCATCGTTGACCCCAGCGTCGAGACTGGGCCGTACGCTCTTGAGGTGCTCCTTATTGCGCTGCTCGGACCTCTGGAGGTGCGACGCGACGGTGGGCTTGTGACGGTGCCGGGAGGCAAGACGTCGGAGCTGCTAGTGCGTCTTGCGCTTGAGCCGGGGGTGCTTGCATCTGCGAGCCGATCGGCTCATTGACGACTTGTGGGTCGGCGAGGCGCACAGCACTCAGCGCAACACCCTTCAATCGAAGGTGGCCCGGCAGCGCCGAGCGCTCGGGGAACCACCGCGGATCGTGTCTGGCGCTGGCGGCTATGCCCTTTCCGTAGGGCCCTGGGAGGTGGATGCGCTCGCCATCCCGGACCACGTCGTTACAGCTGCTCGCCTGTTCGCATCGGGCGACGACAGGGCTGCGGCTGCTGAGTGCGCGTCAGCTTTGGTGCTGTACCTCGGCGAGGTGCTTCCGGCTGCGGGTGATGGCGAGTGGGTCAGGCCCCACCGAGAAGGGCTCGAGGAGGCACGGATGAAGCTTCTCGAGCTCCAGTTCACGGCGCGCTCCCGCCTCGGCGAGGTCGGCGAGGCAATCGGTGAGCTGGAGGCAGCGGTGGCGGCTTACCCGTTCCAGGAGAGCTTGTGGGAGCTGCTCATCACTGGGTTGTACGGGGCTGGTCGCCAAGCCGATGCCTTGGCCGCGTACAACAGGGTCAAGGAGCGGTTGGCAGGCGAGCTCGGTCTTGACCCTGGACCTGAGCTGCAACGGCTCGAGCATCGGATCCTCAATCACGACATGTCGCTGAGTTCCCGTTTGCGCCGGGGGACTTCGTCGGGCGGAGATGCCTTGGCCGGAAACCTGCCTTCCTTGGCGGTCGACCTCGTAGGTCGCGTGGCGGACGTCGATGCGGTGTCTGATCTGCTTTCCCGCAAGCGACTGGTCGAGATCGTCGGGGCTGGCGGTATCGGGAAGACGGCAATCGCGATCGCCATCGCTCGACGCTTCGGAGTGGCAGGTGGTGCGGCTCCTGGCGGGGTTTGGTTGGCCAGGCTGGAGACTGCGGTGTCGGCGAACGATGTCACTGACACGGTGATCGCCGCGTTGGGCGTGTCTGGTGGCGAAGCTGCGCTTTTCGAGAGGTTCAAGGGCACGGCGGCGTTGTTGGTCCTCGACAACTGCGAGCACGTCACGACGCGGTGTCGAAACTGGCCGTAGGGCTCCTTGACGCCGCCCCGGGGCTCCGGATTCTGTGCACCAGTCAGGTTCCGCTTGACGTTGACGGTGAGGCAGTGTTCGAACTCGCGCCCTTGACCCTGCCTGACGCCGTCAAGTTGTTCACCGACCGAGCCTCCGCGCAGCGTCCGACTCTCAGTTCGAGGGTGGTCGACGACGCGGTGCTCGACCTGTGCCGCTCGCTGGACGGTCTGCCTCGGGCGATCGAACTCGCCGCCGCTCGAACCAAAGACGTTGTCAGTCGAGGAGATCACCAGACGCCCCCAGGCCGCTTTAGTGTGCTTAGCGACCAGCCAGCCGCCGACCGGAACGGCGAAGGTCACTGCGATCGACCATCCGGTGGAGCTATGAGTTGTTGTTCCCCGACGACCAGCGAGGACTGTGGGCTCTCGCCACCTTCGCTGGTGGTGCACCCTTTCCCGCTGTGGAGTTCGTCCTTGCAGCGCTGGATGTTCCGGTGGCGCCGGCGATGGATGTGGTTGGCCGGCTCGCGAGTCGTTCACTGGTGATCGTCGATGACGACGGTGAGTCGGCGAGCGTGACCGCCCGATCGGAGCGAGGTCTGCCACGGTCGGTCCGATACCGCCTCCTCGACAGCATCAGGGCCTTCGCGCTTGAAGCGATGACCGACGCCCAGTGGCACGACGGCGCCCGCGCCGCCCACGCTGCATTGTTCGCTGAGGCGGGCACAGTCTCCACTCAAGGCGTGCGCAGCGGCCGCCAGGCAGAGCACCTGTCCTTCGCTCGGGTTGAGCGCGCCAACATTGACGCCGCCTTGCCGTGCCTGGACAACGACCCGCTGCTCTCGCTTAGCTGGCGGACACAGCCGGTGCCAGCCCAGGCTATTGGGGCTCCGTCCCTCCAAGCTCCCGCTTCCGTAGCAGCTTGCTTATGTGTGGCTAACCGCTAGCGGCCGGATAAGTAACGAAAACGCGCTAACACGGGGACCGCGTATCGGGTCGTGCAGCGAAGCTCGGCGGCCAGTCGGCGTCTGCCGCGACGAGGTCGGACTCATCGAAGACGAGGAGTCGCAAGTGGCAGCGGCCGATCAGAGAAGGCTCCATGTCCCTTGCGCGCGCGCGACCGTGTTCCTAGGATCCGCTAGAGATCGCAGAGGAGGGCGGATGGCTGACGACCAGAGGACCGCGCGGATCTTCGGAGTGCTGTTCATCATCACGTTCCTCACCTCGATTCCTGCGGCGCTTCTGTACGGCCCCGTTCTCGACGATCCTGCTGGCTACATCGCGGGTGGCGGGAAGGACACCCAGATCTACTTTGCCGCCTTCCTGGAGTTCTTCTTGGTCATCTCGAACGTCGGAACAGGGGTGGTTCTCTACCCGGTCGCGAGACGACAGAACGAGACGCTCGCGATTGGCTACGTCGCCGCTCGAATCATCGAGAGCGTTTTCATTGCAACCGGGATTATGTTCGTGCTCGGGGTCGTCACCCTGCGCCACGACGCTCCGGACGCGGCTGGCGCCGCTGTCGCATTAGCGGGGCTGAAGGACTGGTCGTTCCTCTTTGGCCCAGGACTGGTCGTTCCTTTCGGGAACGGGCTGATACTCGGCTACCTGATGTACCGCTCTGGCCTCGTTCCGCGGCGCATGGCCTGGTTCGGTCTGATTGGAGGGCCACTGCTCTTGATTGGGAATCTTGGCGTGCTCTTCGACTTGTGGGACCAGTCCGGCGCGGCGCGCGTGCTTGTAGCTCCCGAGTTCATCTGGGAAGCATTCATCGGCATCTACTGCGCTTTCTGGGGGTTCAGGCGCGATAGCCCGATCCTTTCTCGTGAGCCATGACTCCGGAGCCCCAACCGGGTTCACGCAGAACCTCGGCCCGCTCGACCACGTTGTTCCAGCGGCTGCTCGCTCTGTCCGGGTTCGCGTTCGCGGTACTCCTGGTCCTCAGTTGGTTCTTGAGCGGTGGCGATGCGCCGGACTACACGGCGTCCGACGAGGACTGGACGACCTGGGCTGGGGGCAACCGGTATAGAAGCGGCATCGGTGCGTCCCTCATCCTTCTTGGAGGCGTTGCGTTCCTGCACTTTGCGGCGACCATTCGAAGCGCGCTCGAGAGTGCGGAGACGACGGTTCGCGGGTCCGGGACGCTGGGCCACGCGGCGTTCGGGGGGGCTCTCGTTGGCATCACCGGTATCGGAATCGCCCTCGTTACGGTCGCATCCGCGACCAGTGAGGGTGCCGACGCGGATCCGGGCGCCATTAGAGCGGTGGCAACCGCGTCCGCCGGCCCGTACTTGGTTGCCGCGATGGGCTTTGCCGCCTTCCTAGGTGCCGCTGGACTGTCGACACTGCGAAGCGGTTCCTTCCCGCGTTGGACCGGAGTGGTGGCACTAGTCGGGGCGGTTGCTTTCCTCATCACTTTCTTGACGCTCGTCGCAGGCGCGGGCGAAGACAGCGTCTTCGGGTACGGCTTTCTGCCTGGCATCCTGGCACTCGTAATCTGGTCGATGGCTACGAGTATTGCTGAGTACCGTGCAGTGGCGACCTCCGCCCGGGAGCCCGCCGCGCGAGAAGACGAGTAGACCCCGCGAGACTAGAGCGCGCGCCATGTCAGTGCCCGGCGTCGGAGAAGCCGTTCTGAACAAGGTGCTCCTCCACGACAGGAGGAAATCCGTATCGCACATACACTCGGGCTTCTTCGGGCGTCACCCAGGCAACGTCGGCGAGTTCATCTGTGTCAGCCACGTGGGCGTCTCCGGAGGTCTTCTGGCAAGCGACGTAAGCCATGCGCCGACCGGTGTTTTGGTGGATTCGTTCGTTCGCCAAGGGTTGCAGTCGCGGGCACGTGTGACGCAGCTCGTCCCGGCATGAGCGCGAAGGTGTGGGCCTCAATCCGGAGTTGCCCTAGTGACCGCATGTGGATCGATTAGCACGGCGTGACGGACACTGTCTCGCTGCCGAATCCGAAAGCTGACGGCGAAGTCCTTTCGACGCAGCCTGGAGGCAGGCTCACGCACCGATGTCAAAGGCGACCGAAACCCGTCAGGAGTCGACGTGCCCTTACAGCGTCTGGAAGTAGAAGCGGTAGGCGGAGCCGTCGTGCAGCATCGCGGATTTCCCGACGTCGCTGTTCGGCGGAAACCCGGCCAGTGTCAGTTCGGGGATGGAGTTGTAGCCGTACTCGTAGGCGCCGTCAGCGGGATTCCAGGATCCCTGCAGAAGTCGGTCGTTGAAGCCGTAGCGGAAGGAGTAGATCCGGTAGGCCGCGCCGTCGTGCAGCATCTCCCAGCGCGACCAGTCGGCGTCCGTCGGGAATCCTCTCACCGAAAGGGTTGGCAGGTAGGCGCCGTAACCCCACTGGTACGTGGTGGTTCCCGGTACCCAGATGAACTGGTACAGCGTGGTCGGGTCGCCCAGCCGTCGCAGGTAGGCGTGGTAGGCGCTGCCGCTGTGCAGCATCGACAGGCTGCTCGCGTCGACATCGGTTGGGACTCCTGTCAGCGTGAGCAGGGGGATCGAGTTGTACCCAAAGGCGTACGACGAGCCGTTCCAGGCGAACTGGTACAAGGTGTCAGCGGTGCTCCCACGGAAGAAGTACATCCGGTAAGCACCGCCGTCATGGAGCATGCCCCAGCGCGCAAAGTTCGTATCCGGCGGTGCTCCCGTGATCGCGATGTTAGGAATGGAGTTGTAGCCGAATTCATATCTTGTCGTTCCGGGCACCCACGCGCCCTGGTTAACCGATGCCACGCCGCTCGCCTCCGTTGACAATCCCACCTGAGGGCAGGACCAGCGGGACGGGCTTCTGATACGTCCCTGGTCCCTGCACCGAGGAGGAGTGCGCGCGGGCCCACCAGTGCAGGAATGATCCAAGGTCACTTCCGATGGCGACAGCCAACCATGTGCGGCAGCTCGACGACCCCCTGTGTTCACGCCCTCGCGGCGGAATGACACAGGTTTGACATGCTCGCGTCCCGGCTGGGTTGAGGGTGCGGCCGTGCCCTGACTGCGAGCCCATACAAAGCTCGAGTGCGTCATGGACCGTTGAGTTCGCAGGCGCCTGTCAGGCCGGTTCGTGTGTGACGGACGGGTGGACGAGGTAAATCTCATCCGCGACCAAGTGGCCCCCCACGTAGAGTCGCGGCTTCCCCGATTCAGCCCCGAGACTCAACTGGACTTGCAGACCTGCCTGGTCGAACGCCTTGTGAAGGGGCAGACCAAAGGCGATTGCGCTGTAGAGCTGGGCGGCGAACGTCTTTGCTGCCTCGTCACTGATGGGTTGGTCCATGCCGATTGCAGCATCGATGTGCTGAACCGCAGATGCAGCGTGGTCTGTTGATTCGCAAGAGTTGAATACTGCGAGACGGATCCGGCGGCTGCTGACGCGGACAAGGAGCGCCAACTCATCGGCGCTTAGGATCCGCGTTTATCCATCCGCGTCCTCCATGGCCAAACCAGCTTGTCCGCTGTGGCGGGAGAAGTGGACGATGTCTGGTTTCGCCTCGTTGAGCCGTGGTAGCAGGTCTGACGGCTGGGCGGCGACCCCAAAATCGAATTTGAGGGATTCTCGATGATCGGCCATCCGAACCCTCTGCTGGATTTCGCGCATCTCCCTGTCGATCCTGAGCGTGTCTTGGTCTTCAGGGCTAGACGCGACGAATAGCACCGTGATTGTCTCCGGTGTCCGGTCCCAAGGTGCAGCGGCCAGAAGTCGACCCTGTTGATCGATCTGCGTTCGGAGGGCAGTGGCCTCACGGCGGTGCTGCGCCTCGCGGCGCGCTTCTCCACGTTCACGCTCCGTAGCCAGCCTCTTTTCCGCAGCACGCTGCTTTTCCGCTGCCTTCTTAGCCTCAAGCGCCTCCGCCGACCGCAGCCGGCTCTCCGCGTCGTGGACTTTCTTTTGCGCCTTGGCGGCGTCGCCGGCGTATCCCGCCGCCCGACCTCGCGCCGCGGAGGCGTCTTCGCGCTTCTTAGCAGCCTGCTTAAAGTAGTTGCTTTGAGTCGCCGCGCTTGTCGTCGACCGGGCGCTACGTTCCTTTGCGTCCGCCTCCTTATCCAGGCCAGCAGCCTTCTTCTCCTCCGGCCTGCTTGGCCCGAGAGCGTTCAAGTTCCGTGCGGGCGCTGCGCAGCTGCTGCTGGGCGTAGGACACAGACATGCCGGTGACCGTACGTGCGATGACCGACAGTCCGCTGCGCTGTCACCTAAGTCAATTACCACTGGTGCGGATCGGCCGCCGTTGGCCCCTTGTCCAAGCACTCTGAGGGATGCTAGCGAGCGCGCTTAACGGAGCCTACTAGACGATTCCGGTAGGACCGTTGTCCGGCCAGACTCGGTCTAGGTCCTCGGCGGGTCGCTCTCTTTCGCGGCTGCCCACCGGGTGTGGGTGTGGCTCTCTTCCGGTTTGCGGTCCCGTCGAGCACCCTGCCGGTGTGTGGCTCACGAGGGGACTGCCCAGCTCGTAGTAGCAGTGCCGCCCGGCTTCATCACCAGGACGACGGGAAGGGCGTGACGGTTATGGCGAGGGTGTTCATCGGGGTCCATCCGCACAAGCTGTCGGCGACGATTGAGGTCGTCGACGAGAACGAGACGGTGCTGGCCACCGGCCGGTTCGGCACCGATAAGGCCGGGTACGCGGCGATGCGCAAACACGTGTCGGCGTGGAAGGAGCGGACCTGGGCCGTGGAGGGCAGCAACGGCGCCGGCCGGTCGCTGGCGCAGCGGCTGCTGGCCGACGATGAACACGTCGTTGATGTTCCCGCCAAGCTGAGCGCCCGGGCGCGGCTGTTTGACACCGGCCACAACCGCAAGACCGACGCCCACGACGCGCACGCTGTGGCCGTGGTCGCGGTCCGCACCCGGACGCTGCGGGTGCTGGCGTACGACGAGCAGCTGGAAGTGTTGCGGATGCTGGTGGACCGACGCGAGGAGCTGACCCGGCTGCGGATCCAGGTGGTCAACCGGCTGCAACGACTGCTGTCGGAGCTGACACCGGGGAAGGTGAAGAAGGACATCACTGCGTTGCAGGCCAAGGCAATCCTGGCCTCGGTACGTCCGCGAGACCTGGTCGGCAAGACCCGCAAGATGCTCGCGCTGGAGCAGTTGGCGGAGATGGTCGCCCTGGACACGAAGATTAAGGTCTCGACCAAGGAACTGAAGACCCTGGTCCTCCAGCGCGGCTCGAGCCTGATGGACCTGATCGGGGTCGGACCGGTGGTCGCCGCGCGGATCCTGGCCGATGTCGGTGACGTGGCCGGTTCGCGGACCGGAACCGGTTCGCCTCCTGGACCGGCACCGCCCCGAACGAGGCGTCCTCCGGTGAGCAGGTCCGGCACCGGCTATCTCGCGCCGGGAACCGCAAAGCCAACCACATGATCCACATCGCGGCCGCCTGTCAGATCCGCCTGGACACCGAAGGCCGGGCCTACTACCGGCGCAAGCTGGCCGTCGGCAAGACCCCGCTGGAGGCCATGCGCTGCCTCATTGGACGAGTATCGAGGGGCAGGCCGAGTGGCCTGTGCGTCGGGAACGGCGAGGGACGGCCTCGATGTCTCGCCACTGGATGGCCTGTTTGAGCTGGTCGCCCTTGTCGTTGCCGGGCGGCGTGATCGGCGCGAGAGAGCAGCCCTTTGAGGGCCGAACAATGAGGAACCGACGGTCGGCCGGTCCTGGCGGGGTACCGACCTGGAGGTCCGAAGATGTTCTGCGGATGGGATTGGGGCTCAACTGTTCACGGCGTGTGTCTCCTCGACGACGACGGCGTGACGATCAAGACCTGGATGGTCAAGCACACCGGCACGGAGCTCGCGGCTGTGTTTGCCGAGCTTGCTGAGCAGGGCGATCCGGGGTTGCTCCCGGTCGCGATCGAACGTGGTGAAGGGCTGGTCGTCGGACTGATTGCCCGGGCGGGCCATCCGGTCCTGATGGTCGAGCCGGCAGCCTTCAAGGCCTCGCGTCCGCGTTGGGGCGCCGCCGGCGCGAAGTCTGATGCCACGGATGCGTTCATGCTCGCGGATTACGCCCGCACCGATGGCCACCGGTTGCGCCGGGTGGAGCCCCTGGCGCAGGCCACGAGGGAGCTCGGCGCCTTGGTCCGGGCACGGACCTCCTTGGTCGAGGCACGCACCGCGGCGTCCAACCAGCTGTGGGCCATCCTCGCCGAAGACTGGCCAGGCGCTGCGCTGGTCTTTCACAAGCTGACATCACAGATCGCGTTGGCGTTCCTAGCCACTACCCCACGCCCCGGTCAGCGGCACGGCTTGGCGAGGGACGCCTGCACCAGTTCTGCCGCCGGCACCGTTATCGAGGCGGCAAGTCCCCTGCGGAGTTGGTCAGCCGGCTCCGAACAGCGCCCGCCAGCGCGGATCCGATCGCGGACACGGTGCTCGAGACGATCGTTCGCTCAAGCCTCGCCCAGATCCGCTTGCTGAACGCCGAGATCACCGGCATCGAACGCCAGTTGGCAGCCACTCTGGCCACGCATCCCAAAGCCGCGTTGCTCAGAACGCTGCCGCGCGTGGCCACCGTGAGTCTCGCCGCGCTGATCGCCGAGATAGGACCGCTGCTGGAGCGGTGCGAGAACCCCGAGCAGGTCGCCGCCATGTGCGGCGCCGCGCCGGTAACCAAGGCATCCGGCAAGTCCCGCAACGTCGGGTTCCGCTACACCGCGAACAAGCCCGCACGCGTCGCCATCACCAGCTTTGCCGACAACTCGCGACACTCCTCCGCATGGGCCGGCGACTCCTACCGCCGCGCGCGGGCGCGAGGCGCTCGACACCCACATGCCCTCCGAATCCTCGCCCGGGGCTGGGTGCGCGTGATCTGGGCATGCTGGACCACCGACACCCCTACGACCCGTCCCGACACCGCGGCGAACAGCGGCTTGACCAAGAGAGCTCAAACGCCGCATCTCCGACGCCATCTACCTCCCGGCTGGGGATGTGCCGTCCGTGGATCGTGGGTGGCCTGCTCGGTGGGACCCTTGGCGTCCTCGTCGTCGCCGTGGCGCCCACCATCTCGCTTGTCCGCGTGGGATGGTGCATGGCGCAGGTGGGGTTTAACGCACTCTTGGCCGCCATGGTCGCGGTGCTGCCCGATCAAGTGCCGGTCGAGCAGCGGGGGACGGTGGCGGGGGTCCTCGGCGTATGCCTGCCGGTGGCGTCGGTGGCGGGCACATTTCTGGTCAAGCTGTTCACCGGTGACACCCTGGCCATGTTCCTGGTCCCGTGCGCCGTCGCCGCGGCCTTCATCCTTTTCTTCGCCTGTACCATGCCCGACCGTCGTCTGGGCCGGGACGAGAAGCCGGCCTGGTCGAGGAGGAGTTGGCCGGCACGTTCTGGGTGAGTCCTCGCACGAGCCCGGACTTCGCGTGGGCGCTTGCCAGCCGTTTCCTGTTCGTCCTGGCGTACGCCTTCCTCGTCACATACCAGGCGTACTACCTGCTTGACACCTGGGCAGCGCCGAAGCCGATGTGCCGCAACAGGTCTTCCTCGGCACCCTGGTCCAGTCCGCCGTGCTGGTGGCGGCATCGCTGCTGGGCGGGCGGCTGTCGGACTGGACGGGCCGACGGAAGGTCTTCGTCGTGGCGGCCCGTCATCTACGGCGTGGCCCTGTTCTTGATCGCGGCGGCCACCAGCTTCAACGGGTTCCTGGTCGGGATGGCCTTTGGCGGCCTCGGGTTCGGGCTGTACATGGCTGTCGACCTCGCGCTCGTCGTCGACGTGCTTCCCGACCCCGGTAGCGCCGCGAAGGACCTCGGCGTACTGAACATCGCCGGCGCCCTAGCCAGCGCGATCGCGCCAGCGGTCGCACCCGCCATCCTCGCGGTAGGCGGGGGCAGCTACCGAGTGCTGTATACGGTCGCCGGTGTCTGTGCCCTAGCCGCCGCCGCGATCGCCCCGGTCAAACGCGCCGGTTGAGCGGCCGTCCGATGTTGTCCCCCCCGTTAGCGCCGGTGATGATCGAGTAACCGGGGTGGCCTTCCGCCTGCCCTCGGCGTTGGTTCATCAAGATGGGCAATTTGGGTGAGATGTGTTTCGCGAGGACCGCGAGCCCGCCGGGGATCATGGCGATGCCGGTGAGACGCACGTCTGGAATCGTTGACATTCGGACTGCCAAGGGCGATGGAGTCCAGTCCGACGTCACACGCTCTACGCTGCGGTCGGCGGCGAAGACGCCGCATGGATTGAGGAGGTGATCCTCCGAAACGAAAGTAGCCCACGTGTCTCGTTCGAGGCTTCCGGCCGTCTCCCATCGTCACCAGCGCGCCGGTGGCGTCACGGCGCGCTGATGGCGCCGGTGTTTCGGGGCATGAGGGGTGTGCACGCGGAGGGCAGTCGCCTGTTCGGGGACCCGCGGTTAGGCGAGGTCGGGTGCGTAATCGCGGGTGGCGTTGCGGACGTCGTCGGCGACGAGGGCGGCGTTGATAGCGATGGCCGCGGCGGATCCCTCGCCGGCGGCGGTGATGACCTGGGCGCGGGGGTTCCCGACGTTCCCGGCGACCCAGATTCCGGGCACGCTAGTGGCGCCGGTGGCGTCGTGGCCTGGCCACCCGTCGGCGTCGACGTCGCAGCCGAGGTCAGCGAGGAGGGTGCTGTTGGGGACGAACCTGGGTGGCAGGAACAGCACCTCGCGTGAGACAGCGCGCCCGTCGGTCATCTCGACACCGCGTAGTCGATCGTCCTCGACGACGACTCGGGCGATGTCGCCTTCGACGATGCCGATGGCGCGAGCAACCAGCTCGGACTGCTCAGTGTCGGCGGGTGTGTCCGTTGGGGTGAAGTAGACGATGTCGTGGCTCCACTGCCGCACGATCTGGGCGTATCGAACGGTCTCGCCTGTTCCACCAATCACGCCTATCGGCCGGTCGCGGACCTCCCAACCGTGGCAGTAGGGGCAGTGCAGCACGTCCCGGGCCCAGCGCTCGGCGAGGCCGTCGATCGCGGGGAGTTCGTCGCGCAGCCCGGTGGCCACCAAGACGCTGCGGGTGTGCAGCGTTGAGGCGTCCTCGAGGTGCACATCGAACCGGGCAGCTTGCGCCGTCGTCGCGGATGGCTCCACCTTGGTGACGGTTCCCCGGATGAGGTCTGCGCCGTAGCCGGCAACCTCGGCACGTCCGGCCGCCAGCAGCTCGGCGGGCGGCAGCCCGTCGGAGCCGAGGAAGCCGTGCATGTGGGTCGCGGGTGCATTGCGGGGCCGGTCGTTGTCGACCACGGCGACACTGCGCCTGGCACGCGACAGCACCAGGGCTGCGGACAATCCGGCGGCGCTTCCGCCGATAACGATGATGTCGTAGCGGTTCACACAGGAAGGGTCGCCGCTGGCCTCAATCCTGGCAATGAATAGTGCCATGGCGAGGGTCTCAGACCACGAGGGCGATGCCGCCGGCCACCAGCCACAACGACCAGGCGATGTAGGTGATCGGAGTCAGGGTGCCGGCAAGCTTCCAGCCGGCCTGCTCGGCTGGGCCAACGAACTCCAGGGAACAAAGGGCGAGGACCGCGCCGATGACGATGCCCGGGATCCCTAGCCAGCCGGGAGCAACACTGGTCTGGGTGAATGCGACGCCGAGCAGGATGGTCCATGCCCCGGTGAGCAGGTAGCCAAGGTGTTCGCCGACGGCGACGCCGAGGTAACGGTGAAAGCTCTGGAAGACAATGTCGACCGCTTCGCGTCGGGCTGGGCTGGTGTTTGGGTCGGCGTCAATACGGGCGAGGTAAGGCACGAGGAAGGGCCAGCGGACAAGGCCGAGGAGCTGAACGAGGGCAGCGAGCACCCCGACGGTCGCACCGACGATGAGCAACGTCTCGCTGGCGCCGTCCAGCGCCCGGGCAAGAAGCACTGCGACAGGGGCCAGCGCCGCCGCTGTCAATGCGAAGATCCACCACCACAACAGCAGCTTCATGCTGCCCTCGCGGAACCGGGCGAGGACCTCCTGAGTGGGGCGGCGCAGGATGTCCGGATACTCGAACGTCGCAGCCAGGATCGCGAAGGTGACATTGAGGCTCTTCGAACTTGAGCGGGCACGCCGGTCCTTCGTCGTGACGCGATTGGGCCCGTGACCTCGGTGATCATGGCTGTTGTCAAGGCAGTTCATGGTCACGAAGGTGAGGTCACGGGCTTGGTTCAGAGTACGCAACTTCAGCACGTTCACATCCCCGCGGAGGGTGGGGCGACGCTACTGCTGGGAATCGAAGGACTCGCGGTCGAGAGAATCACCCTCGGGCAGGACGGGGCCCGCGTCGCGCACCTGGTCACCGCGGACGAGGCCGCGGCGGCGTGCCCGGCCTGCGGGGTGGTCTCGACGTCGGTAAAGGGCAGCGCGGTCCACCCGCCCGCGGGACATTCCGTACGGCGAGACGCCGGTCGAGCTGGTGTGGTGGAAGCGGCGCTGGCGGTGCCGCGAGCAAGGCTGCCCACGCGGGTCGTTCACCGAGTCGCTGCCCGCGGTGCCGGCGCGGGCGAGAGTCACCACCCGGCTGCGGCGAGAGTGCGGCGCCGGCATCGCTGACCGGTTCACCTGCGTGCAGGCCGGCTCGCGGCACTACCGGGTCTCCTGGCCCGTCGCGCACCGCGCCTACGTCGAGCACGTCGAGCAGGCTCTCGCGGCGCCGCTGCCGCCGGTGTGCGTGCTGGGGATCGATGAGACCCGGCGAGGGAGGATCAAGTGGGTCCAGGACCGGGCCACCGGTCGGTGGCGGGTCGCCCACGACCGGTGGCATACCGCCATCGTGGACGCCGCCGGCACCGGTGGGCTGCTCGCGCACGTCGACGGGCGGACCGCCGCCAAGGTGAGCGAATGGCTGACGGCACAACCCGATCCGTGGCGGGCCGGCGTCACCCACGTGACCATCGACCTGTCCGCGTCTTACCTGCGGGCGGTCACTGACGCCCTCCCGGACGCGGTGGTGGTCGCCGACCGGTTCCACCTGGTCCGCCTCGCCAACGACATGCTCACCGAGGTCCGCCAGCGCGCCACCCGCGACGTCCGCGGCCGCCGCGGCCGCAAACGCGACCCGGAATGGGCCGGCCGGCGGCGGCTGCTGACCGCCCATGAACGGCTCACCCCCGCCGCGTTCGCCAGGCTGTGGAACTCCCTGATCGACGCCGGCGACCCGGGCATCGAGATCCTGCACGCGTGCACCGTCAAGGAGAACCTGCGGCAGCTGCTCGACCTCGCTGGCACCGACCCGGACCGCGAAGCCATCTCGCATCGGCTGTGGCGGTTCTACGACCAGGCCGCCGCATCGACCTCGCCGGAGGTACACCGTCTCGCCGCCACCATCGAGGCGTGGTGGCCAGCCGTCGAAGCAGCCCTCACCACCGGCTACTTCAACGCCCGCTCCGAGGGCTACAACCGGCTCGCCAAGCACCAAGGACGCAACGCCTTCGGCTTCCGCAACGTCGACAACCAGCGCCGACGCATACGCTGGGCCTGCACTCGTCAACACCGGCGAACTGAACCGCCCCGGCGTGTCCGGAGACTGGGAGCTTGGGAAGGTTGGAGTCATGCCGGGAGATGCGAGGCGGCGGGTACCCGCCTGAGCTGAAGGCTCGGGCGGTGCGGATGTATCAGGAGATTCGTCCTGACCAGGCGACGGACTGGGAGGCGATGGGGCGGGTGGCCGAGCTGCTGGGGGTGAGCACGGCGGAGACGGTCCGTAAGTGGGTCCGGCAGGGTCAGGTGGATGCGGGCACCCGGGCCGGGGTCAGCAGTGAGGAGGTTGCCGAGATCAAGCGGCTTCGGCGGGAGAACGCTGAGTTGCGGCGGGCGAATGCGATCCTGAAGGCGGGAGGCTGTCGCACGAATCGGCGGCGTGGCTGCGCTGGGTCTGAGATGGCGGGTTCGAGAATCGTTGTGTGCCATACAACTTCGTTTGCGGGGATCGCGATCAGCTGCTGCTGATGCCGCCGTCGGTGGCGGACTGGCTGCCGGAGGATCATCTGGCCTGGTTCGTCCTTGATGTGGTCGCCGAGTTGGACATGTCGGGCTTCCGCGCCCGGTACCGGCAGGACGGGCGGGGGGGCGGCCTACGACCCGCAGCTGCTGCTGGGGGTGTTGGTGTACGCCTACTGCATGGGTGAGCGGTCCAGCCGGAAGATCGAGAAACGGCTCATCGAGGATGTGG
>Ga0307310_10000313_pt1 | contig 15470 bp, 19 predicted proteins | sample ER_DNA_197_FD_194502 | JGI IMG/M metagenome (GOLD analysis project Ga0307310, IMG submission 194502) | Bulk soil microbial communities from the East River watershed near Crested Butte, Colorado, United States - ER_DNA_197 | ecosystem: Environmental > Terrestrial > Soil > Floodplain | place...
ACGACCGGGACCCGTTCCTGCCGCGCCTTCTCGACAAGGCTGCCGACGTTCGCGACGACCGAGTCGCGCTCGGGAGTTCCTTCGACGACGCCGTTCTGCACGTCGACGACGAGGAGTGCGGTGTTCGGCCGGTTCTCGAGTGTGGTCATGGTCTCCCCTTTCTCACGTCAGGTCTCCTCATACGGCTTGTAGCGGTTGTGAAGGAGGATCGCATTGCCGTCCGGGTCGCGAACCCCGGCTCCATGGCAGACGCCCGAGTCCCACATCTCATTGACCTGCGCGCCGGCCGCCTCCAGCTTCGCTTTCGCCTCGGCCACGTCGGGAACGCGCAAGGCAATCGTTCCGGGCGGCAACGGCGTGAACTCATAGTCGTGGGTGTGCGGCGTCATCACTGCAAGCGTCACGTTGCCGGTTTCGTACTCGACCCAGTCCTCGTCCGGCGAGTTCGGGTTCCTCTCGAGGCCGAGCACCTCTCCGTAGAAGTGGTTCGCCTTCTGCATGTCCGTCACCGGCACGCGGATGTAGTCGACTCGCTGCACATCAATCACGTGGCAGTACCTCCTGATTCAGAAACGATCTCCGCGCGCTCTAGATTAGTTCACAGCCTGGGCTTCCAGTTTGGCTCGTTCCGCGCGATAGTTGAGCCCACGATGGTCGACGCTCCGAGCGGCCCCGTCACTCTGCTCTTCACCGATATCGAGGGCTCGACGAAGCTGCTCCAGCGTGCAGGGGAGCTTTACGCAGAGTTGCTTGCGGACCATCGCAGCATGCTGCGCGCTGCGTTCGACTCGCATGACGGCTACGAGGTCGATACCGAAGGCGACGCATTCTTCGTCGTCTTTCGCTCTGCAGAGGATGCCGTCGCCGCAGCAGCAGAGGCACAAAGAGCACTTGCAGAACATTCGTGGCCCGACGGCAACGAAGTCCGGGTCCGCATGGGCCTGCACACCGGCGACCCACGGCTGGTCGATCGGGCATACGTCGGTCTCGATGTGCACCGAGCAGCGCGCGTCATGGGAGCGGGACATGGGGGACAAGTCGTGCTCTCGCAATCAACTAGGAACCAACTCGGCGCTGGCTCGCCTTTGCTCGATCTCGGCGAGCACCGCCTCAAGGACCTCCTCCAGCCCGAGCATCTCTTTCAGCTCGTGATCGAAGGACTTCCGTCCGAGTTTCCCGCGTTGAAGACGCTCGGGAATCGGCCGACGAACCTCCCAGCGCAGCCTAACCCGATGATCGGGCGCGACAAAGAGCTTGAGGAGATCCTGCAACTCCTCCGCAGTGACGACGTCCGGCTGCTGACGCTCACGGGCCCCGGCGGAACAGGGAAGACGCGCCTCGCGCTCCAGATCGGAGCTGAGTTGCTCGACGAGTTCCGAAGCGGTGTCTTCTTCGTCTCGCTTGCTCCGATCGCGGACGAAGACCTTCTCGTGCCCGCGATTGCGCAGGCACTCGCAATCCGGGCGATCTCCGGTGAGGACCTCGCCGCCACCCTGAGCGCGTACTTGAGCGACAAACAGATGCTGCTCGTGCTCGACAATTTCGAGCAAGTCGTTGGAGCGGCGCCGGCGATTTCAAAGCTTCTAGAGACCGCACCCGGGGTCCGCATCGTCGCTACAAGTCGTGAGCGTCTACGCCTGAGCGCCGAACACGTTTACGAGGTGCCACCGCTTCTCCTCCCGGACGCGACCCAGGAACACCTCGGCACGCTCCTGAGAACGGAGGCAATCGCGCTCTTCCTGGCACGCGCCGAAGCGGTGACGCCGAACTTCGTCTTGACGCAGGAGAACGCCGCAGCCGTGGTGGCGATTTGCAGGCGGCTCGAGGGCCTCCCACTTGCACTCGAACTCGCAGCGGCGCGCATCGCCGTCCTGTCTCCGGCGGCGCTGTTCAGCCGGTTGAGCGGGCGCCTCGCATTGGTCACAGGCGGCGCGCGGGATACAGACGAGCGCCACCAGACCCTGCGAAACACCGTCGAGTGGAGCTACGACCTGCTTGAAGCACCAGATCAGCTGCTGTTTCGCCGCCTGGCCATCTTTGTCGACGGCGGCCGCCTCGACGCGACCGAGGCCGTGTGCAACCTCGAACCCAGCGATGTCACGGCGTTCGACGGGCTCCAGTCACTCGTCGACAAGAGCCTCGTGCGGAACCGTCCAGACTCGGACGGAGAATCACGGTTCTGGATGCTGGAAACGATCAGGGAGTACGCAAGTGAACGATTGGCGAGGAGCGGCGAGGCAGAAACGATCGCACGGCGGCATGCAGAGCATTTCCTCGAGCTCGCAGGACAGGCAGAGCCTGACCTTTGGGCACAGCAAATCGACCGCTGGCTTCCGCGACTCGATCCCGAGGAGGCGAACTTCAGAGCCGCTCTAGGTTGGGCCATTGCGCAAGACGAAGCCGAGGTCGCTGTGCGCCTAGCGGGCTCCCTCTATCCATTCTGGGAAATCCGAGGACGCCAAGGCGAAGCGGCTACATGGCTCAGCCGGGCACTGGCTCTCGACGGTGCGGTCCCTCCAAGCTCTCGCGCGAAGGCACTGGTTGCAGCCGGTCGCGCTACGGCATGGCATGGCGACATGGGAGCTGCGATCACCCTCCTTGAAGAAGCCGCTGAGCTCGCGCAACAACTCGGCGATCTGGAAGGAGTTGGTCGTTGCCTCGGCTTTATCGGCCACGCACTTCTGTTCACAGGGAATACCGAGCGAGCAGCTGCCGTCCTCGCCGAGGCCGTCGACCTCGCGCGGAACACCGGAGATCCACACGGTGTTGCGAGGGCGATGTACAACTCCGCCTTTGTTGCGATCGAACGGGGCGATTTCGATCGTGCCTGTGAGCTCTTTGGGGAAGCCGCCCAGATTGGCCGATCCGCGGGCGCGAAACTTCAGGAGGCGCTGTGCCTCGCACACACCGGTTACACATGTGCTCTGGCAGGCGACTACGAGCGGGCAGCCGCCCTGCTCGATGAAGGAGTAGCTTTCTTCACCGAACTCGGGGAGACGACCTGGACGCAAGTGGCGTTTCGGTATCAGGGCCTCCTCGCTCTCCTTGAGGGGAGGATCGACGATGCCGAATCCCTGCTCCGAACGAGCTTGAGGGAAGGACGCGAACAAGCACCGCAGTGGGAGGTCGCGCACTGGATAGAAGAGCTTGCTGCGGTCGGTGCAGCGAGAGGCGAAGCCTTGCACGCCGCGAAGCTTTGGGGCGCGACTGATGCTCTGTTCGAAAAGCTCGGGCTGGCGCCCCTCGAAGAGAACCGCCAGGTGCGTGAACGATTCAGAGACGACCTACAGGAATCACCAGACGGCGACTCGCGGGCGGAAGCTTGGGCGCAAGGGCACGCCATGACGCTGGACCAGGCAGTCGCTTATGCGCTCACCGGTGAAACGGTGGGTGTCGCGCCCGGGGTCGACGCAATCCGGAAGCCGCCCTAACGTCCTGAGAGTGGATTCCATCCGCGAAGAGAAGCTGCTCTGAACGGCGAGCCCCGACCACGTCGGCCGCTGCAGACGCGCGGGCGTGCAAGCGCGGTCGCGCTGGCCGGCTGGCTCCGCCGCCGCCACATCGAGCCGAACCAGATCTCGGTCGCGAGCATCGTTTTCGCAGCAGCGGGCGCCGCGTGCTTCGCTGCCCTCCCCCATGTCGGCGACGCGGCGCAACTCGGTCTACTCGCCGCCGCTGCGGCACTGATCCAACTCCGCCTGCTGGCGAACCTCATGGACGGCATGCTGGCCATCGAGGGAGGGAGACAATCGAAAACCGGACCACTCTTCAACGAGATCCCGGACCGGATTGCCGACGTCCTCTTCCTCGCTGCAGCCGGGTACGCCGTCACGTGGTTCTCATGGGCCGAGTCGTTGGGATGGGCAGCGGCGGTGGCCGCCGTCCTCACTGCCTACGTTCGAGTTCTAGGCGGCTCCCTCGGCCTCGAGGAGCACTTCTCCGGACCCATGGCGAAGCCGCATCGGATGGCTGTCCTCACGACAGCGTGCTTGCTTTCGATGATCGAGGTCGCCTATGGCTACGAGGGTCGGGTGCTGGCTATCGCCCTCGCGGTGATCGCGGCCGGCTCGATCGTGACCTTCGCACGGCGAACGCAGCTGCTTGCCCGGGAATTGACGGGGCAATGATCGCCGCCCTGCTCGCGGCATTCGCACGAGCCGTCGCTGGAGGAACGGTGCGCTGGGCAGCCGCCCCGAGCGAGGACCGACAGCGAGTCTTCTTCGCGAACCACACGAGTCATCTCGACTTCATTCTCATCTGGGCGTCGCTTCCGACCCGCATCCGCAAACGCGCGCGTCCGGTTGCGGCGCGCGACTACTGGGAGTCCGGGCCGATCCGGCGCTACCTGGCCCGCAAGGTGTTCAGGGCAGTATTGATCGACCGGGGCGCGCCGGGAGACAGCGCCGAACGTGATCCTCGGGAGCGCGGGCAGGAAGCAATCGCGCGGATGGTCGAGGGCCTCGGCCGGCAAGACTCGCTGATCGTTTTCCCGGAGGGAACACGCGGCTCGGGGGATGAGGTCGGCGAGTTCAAGAGCGGGCTCTACTACCTCTGGCGCGAACGTCCGAATCTCGAGCTCGTGCCGGTTCACCTCGCGAATCTCAACCGCGTGCTTCCGAAAGGGGAATTCATTCCGGTGCCGATGATCAGTCGGGTCACATTCGGTCAGCCGTTGGATCGGGCCGAGGGCGAAACGAAGGAGGCATTTCTCGAGCGGGCGCGTCAGGCGGTGCAGCGGCTGGAGGAGTCGTGAGCACCTTCGACGATCGCGAGCTGCTGTGGCTGCTCGCAGGAGTGGCTGCGCTTCTCCTGACAGCGACTGCCGTCGGCCAGGTGCTCGAACGGGTCGTTGCGACGCCTTCAGGGCGCGCGACGGTCGACAACATCAACGCCCGCGTGCGCGCATGGTGGGTCATGAGCATTGCGTTCGCGATCGCCGTGGCCAGCGGCGGCATCGGTTCGGTCGTCTTGTTCGCACTGATCTCGTTCCTGGCTCTACGCGAATTCGTCACGCTCAGCCCAACCGGGCGGTTCGATCACGCTGCGCTCGTCTGGAGCTTCTTCCTCGTCACGCCGCTCCAGTACGTCCTGGTCGGTCTCCAGTGGTACGGCTTCTTCAGCATCATGATCCCCGTCTATGCGTTCTTGTTCGTGACGGCCCGGCTCGTGCTCGCGGGAGAGACGGAACGCTTCCTCGAACGCGCCGCGACGATCCAGTGGGGGTTGATGATCTGTGTGTACTGCATCAGCTACGCACCGGCGCTGCTGCTCCTCGACGTCAAGGGCTACGAAGGCGAGAACGCCAAGCTGTTGTTCTTTCTGGTGGTCGTGGTGCAACTCAGCGACGTCTTTCAGTACGTCTGGGGCAAGCTCGTCGGCCGGCATCCGATCGCGCCGACGGTCAGCCCGAACAAGACCTGGGAAGGGTTTCTCGGCGGGATCGTTTGCGCGGTGCTCCTGGGCACGTCGCTGTGGTGGATCACGCCGTTCAATCCTTGGCAGGCGGCGTTGATGGCGCTCGCGATCGCGGTGATGGGGTTCGTCGGTGGCCTCGTTATGTCCGCGGTCAAGCGAGATCGCGGCGTCAAGGACTACGGCTCGTTGATCGAGGGCCACGGCGGCGTCCTCGACCGCGTCGACTCACTCCTGTTCGCCGCGCCGCTCTTCTTCCACCTAACACGGTTCTTCTTCTGATCCCTCACACGCCGATGCGAACGACGTAGACGACGTAAACCGCGAGCCACAGCGCGCCGTATAAGCCAAGGACTGTCCGCGGCCAAGCGGCAATCCGTCCGCGGGCGAAGAGGCCCACGAGCGCCGCGAGCAGAGTGACCGGAAGCATGCGCTCGAGCCTGCCGGGGATCGACCAGAGAATGAATGAGCTGAGCGGCTCGTCCTCAACGGCTGCGGCCCGGGCGTACAACTTGTATGGGGTGCCCATGCGCAGCGGCCCGTAGACAATGCTTCGCGCTCCGTCGTCACGCATCTCGCGCTCGACTCGGCGGATGGCGGTGTCGTTCACGGTCGGGACGCCATCGAGCAGAGCATTGCTCCGTGACGGCTGCAACTCGCTAGCGACTCCATAGGTGAGAGCGCCGCCCGCGAGCGCGCCGGCGAGCGTGTACGCGAGCACGCGCGGGGCCGCGCGAGGGGCGAAGAGAGCGACGGCCCCGAGCAGGACATCCGGAACGATGAAGAAAAGCGTCGCCTCGGCGAAACCCCACAGAAAGCCGATCCGGGCCACCCACAGCGAGGCGGAGCGGTCGTGGAGAGCCTCGTAGTCGAACGTCGTTTCGCCGGCTCCCATCGCTGCGCTCTTATAGCCCGAATCCTGCATCCGGATCGACTGGCTAAGACGTACCTAAGACTTATTGCGAGCGACGACGCGCCAGCTCGCGACGCCCGGCGTCGGTCAGGCGCCAGTACGAGGCTGCCTTCGCGGTCTGCCTCTGCAGGTCTCCGACCCGGAGGACATCGACAAACCCGCCGTCTCGCAGGTCGGCCAACGCAGAGCGCACATCATCGGGCAGCTCGCCGAGCTGAGCAGCGATCTGCTCGTAGCCAAGCGACTCATGGCCGGCGAGCAGCTCGAGGATCGACCCCTCCATCGCGGCCAACATAGCCTCGGCCTGTTAACAGAGCGTGATGACTGATTGACCGTCCGCAAGCCTTCGGCGCAGCTCAATGGCGTAGGCAGCTCACCCGAATCGGGGACGCGGGCGACTACCGGGCGGTAACAGACAGGAGGGCCCGGTGACACGACGATGAGACCATGATGCGGAAAGTCTTCGTCTCGGTTCTCGCCATTGTTGCGACACTCGTGCTCGTGCCATCGGTGCTGGCTGCGCTCAGCAGCCCGAGCGCCTTCGGCGCATCGTTCAAGCACGGGAACGTCGTCACACGTGGCTGGGCATCGCCGCAGGCGATCGACGTCAAGCGACTGCGAATCGGCGCTCCGGTCACAGAGTCACTCACGATCGCGAATCAAGGCTCTCTCCCGGCCACGTACCGGCTGAAAGCGCAGGTCGCCGGCGACCTCCGCCTCGCGGGCCGGCTCTCCGTCGTCGCCACGCGCCGGTCTGACGGAGCAACGATTTTCAGCGGGCCGATCACGCGCCTGGGGCGATTCGACCTGGGCCGGTTCGAAGCTGGACAGCAAGAAACGCTTCGACTCCGCGTGATGTTGACTTCCACAGGCACCGACAAGGGCGCCAACGTCTTGCAGGGACGCAGCGCCTCAGTGGCGTTCACCTGGACCGCCACTCAGGCCTGAACAAACAGACGTCGCGGCCTGGGCCGCCTGCGCACCTAGCATGCAAGCAGTGGAGAGCATCGTGTGCCCCGTTTGCGGATTCATCGCCGAGACGACGGATGCGTCCCGCCTCCGCACTGTGTGGGCCGACCACCTGCTCGGTGGCTGCGGGGACGACGTCACAGCCATCACCTCAGCGATGGAGTCCTGCATCGAGCAGCGACAGGAGCTCTGGCGCTCGGGCACGACGGACGAGGTTCCCGGCTTGACGGTGACCATCGATCTGCTCTGGGAAGCGCTTCGCTATGCGCGCTTGGCCGAACCCCCAGTGGCCACGGCCTAGCCCGCCGTCGCTATGCGACGAGCGTGCCGCAGCGGGGGCAGCGCAGATCTCGATCCGTCTCGACCTCTGAGCTCGGCAGCGGGTCCGGGTCCGGTGGAAGGACGTCGCCGATCGCGAGCGGCGTCTCCCGAGAGGCCCTCACTTCTTCCGCAACCGCCCTCACTTCACGTCGCGAGTTACGCGCTGCCGAGCGGAGCACTTCGAAGGCGTCCGGGATCGGGAGGTCGAACCGCTCAGCCAGGATGCCGATCGCCTGCTCGATGATCACGCGGGAGTCGAGCGCAGCCTGAAGCTCGCTGACCTTTCGCTCCTGTGCGTCCGCATAGACGACCAACCGCTCCATCTCCATGGCGATCTGTGCGGGCAACGCACGAGCGTCGACTCCGTCGAACTGGTTCGCCACGGCACTCCTTCGCGCCGTTGCGACAAATGCGCTTGGGGCAAAGCCCCGTACTCGAGGGGGAACGGCATCCGAGACGAGCGCGCCTTTGCCCACCATAGCCTCTCTCTGGAGACTTTGTGCGACACGCAACGAGTTCTGGTAGGTTCCCGGACGCGCCTTGACCTCGCGCCTGGGCCCGCTCCTGATCCTCGAGCCGACCCTCTCACCGGGAATAGACGCAGACAGACGGCACGAGGCTGCCGGTCGCGGTGTTTGCAGTCGCTCCCGACCGGCGGTCTCTTTACGCCGACGTGCGGCTAGCTGACGTTGTTATGCACGATCGCGTAGTGGCCGTTCTGTTTGACCAGCGTCTCGATCTCGGGGATGTGGTGGCCGGGAAGGACGGCGAAGTAGCCCTCGATCGAGTGCAGGAGACGAAGGTCTTCGGCGCGGAGCGCGAGCTTCTCCGTGCAGGCGATATTGCCGCACTCGCAAAGAAACTTGCCGTCGCCGTCGCCGAGCTCGTTCCTCATCGTGTCGTTCACGCGCTTGAAGAACTCCTCCGTTCGAATCACGCGCTCGTCGCGAGAGGACACATGGAAGAACTCCGGGTTGCGCGCGAGGAAGCTGATGATCATCTGTGGTGTGTCCTTGTTCTTCACGACGGTGCGTGCGAGATCCTGAACTTTCATGCGCTCTGACCGCGCTGCGCCGCGCAGCACGCTGAAAGCTCCCGCGATGTCCAGGCCGAGTCGTTCGGCCAAGACACCCTTGGCCTGTTCGACGACCACCCGCGAATTGAGTGCGTGCTGCAACTCCTCGGCGCGCCCCCGCCAGAAACTCTCGTCGAGCTGCGTTGCGTTCATATCCGGCCTCTCGTCATTCGTCCGCAGTAATGCGGAACGGCGAGAGATGGACGGAAGCAGGCCCGGGTCTAGGAAACCTGGCCGGGCAAGACTCGACGCCTCGAAGGAGCCAAGGTAGCAGCAAAGCCGATCGACCCAGCTAGACCGGCTTTCTCGCGATGAAAACAACGAAATCGGTATCCGCGCTCGGTTCTTCGTCCGTGTAGTCCGCGCGCAGCGTCACGTCGGTGAATCCGGCGAGCTCGAGCAGCGAGATCAGCTCCTGCGTGAAGTAGATCGACATTCTCAAGACGTGCTCTTCCCCTGCCACGTGCTCTCCGTCACGCCACATGTCAGCCCGCATCTCGAGCGTCACGCACTGGCTAACGGGATCGAGCTCGACGACGCGACTGCGCAGCTCGTATTCCGTTCCGTCGGAGCCTTGCCGCCGATCGCCGGACCCGAGCTCGATCCATGGCTTGGGCAACACCCGCCGTTCATCCTTCTCCCAAAGAGGCCAGATGCCGGAGACGGCATATGGAACCTCGTTGTCGAGCAGCAGAAGGCCACCGGGCTCGAGGTGCTCGTAGATACGCCGCAGGCTTTCGAAACTCTGCTCGCGACTCCCGCCCAACCCGAAACCACCGCAGACCACAATCGTCCTGTAGGTACGCGGTAGTTGGAGGTCGTGCATGGCCTGCGCATACAGGTTCGGCGACAGGCCCTCGGCTTCCGCGCGTTCGCGACAAAGCGCCAGCATGTCCGCCGAGAGATCACAACCGTCGACGTCCAGGCCCGCTCGGAGGTAAGGGACGAGGAGCCGTCCGGTCCCGCACGCGACGTCGAGAGCAGGCTGACCGTCGTCCTCGATGAACTTCTGGAAGTACGAGATCTCGGGGCCATCCACGTTGAACTCGGCCCACCATCTCGCCACGATTCCGTGGTGCCAGGTCTGCGGCTCCTGTTCCCGGCCGGCCATCTCCCACGAGCGTATTGGACGCGCGCACAGACTCCTAGCAAGTTCTTCCGCCAACACGGGTCTGACTGAACGGAGCCCTGCGCGCTTCGACTGTGGTCGTCGGCGCAAAGCCGGCTGGAGCCGCGCCGGGCTCCGAGCTCAGCCGGAGAAGCGGCCGATGAAGATCGTGACCTGTGAGCCCGCTGGGATGTTCGAGGTCGCGCGCGGCTGTTGCTCGACCACGAGGCCGTCCTTGGATTGATCCGCAGTCGGGCGGTTCAGCACCGCGACCTTGAAGCCCGCGTCGCGCAGCGTCTGGGCGGCTGTTGCCTGATCCTGGCCGACGACATTCGGCACGGCCGCGTTGGGCTGAGGGTTCGGCCCGGTCGACACGTTGACCCGCACGCGTGCGCCGGGCCGTAGCGACGTGCCGGACTTCGGCGATTGCGAGACCACCCTGTTCGCCGGCTGGCTCGAGCGCACATAGACGACGGTCGGACGAAGGCCGAGCACGTTGAGTCGCCGCAGCGCCGGCGTCTGCGCGAGCCCGACGACACGCGGCACACGCACTGGTGCTGCCGTGGTCGTGGTCCCGGTTGTCGTCGCGGTGGTCGTCGTCGCCGTTGTAGTTGTGGTTGTCGTGGGCGGGCCGGTCCCGGTCGAGACGTTCACCGTCACCTCGGCGCCCTTGTCGACCTCCTTCCCCGCGGGAGGCTTCTGGCCGACGACGGTCCCAGCAGGTTGATCTGACGGGACGTTCTGCAGCACCGGCTTCAGACCCAGCGCCGTCAATGCCTGCACTGCTGCGCCCTGCGTCTGACCGACGACCCGAGGAACGACGACCGGCTTGGCGCCGCTCGACACGGACAGCGTCACCGTTGTGCCACGGACGGCGGTCACACCAGCGGCGGGATCCTGCTCGAGAACGACTCCCTTCGGCTTGCTCGAGGCCACTCGTTTGACCTCGGCCTTGAAACCGCCCGCCTGCAATTTCTGCTCGGCGTCAGCGAGCGGTAAAGCTGTGACGTCGGGTACGGCTAGCCTGCCGCTCGAGACGAAGATCGTCACCGTCTGACCCTTGCCGAGCTGCGTCCCGGCCCCTGGCTTCTCCGCGAAGACGAAACCCGTCGGGCGGTCGCTCTGGGCGGAACGCGAAAGGGCCTCGAGGCCGCGATCCTGGATGCGGATTTGCGCCTGCTGCTCGCGCAGCCCGATCACGTTGGGAACGACGGCCTTGTCGTCATCTCGGCTGAGGAAGTACCAGGCGAGCAACCCTCCGGCCACGAGTAGCAGCAGCAGGAGCAGCCAGAGCCACCAGTAGCGCTCCGGCGGCGGACCGACAGGCTCTGCGACTTCTTCTTCCGCAACGGCTGCCGACGGCAGCAGCCGGCGGACCATCTCGTCGATTCGGCCGGCGCGAGCGCGACGTCCGCGTGCTCGGTCGATCCAGTCGATCCAGGCCGTCTGTCTGTCAGCCGGCAGCGCGGCGAAACGGGAGCCTGCCTCGGGAACGCGATCGAGCGCGGCGGCTACGTCAGCTGGAAGCTCTCGGCGGGTGGCCATCGCGTCTTGTTGCCCCGGGCAGCAATTTTGAATCCGCGCGCAACCGGCAGACTCCAGGAGTGCTCGCCGTCACGCCGCCCCCGCTGATCTGCCTCGACCCGGGTCATGGAACTCTTCCCGCCGTCGGCCGGCAGACGGAGCCGATCGGTCCGGGCTCCTCGCAGCTCAAGATCAAGGACGCCGGTGGCACTGCGGGCGAGGCGCCCGTCGCGCTGGCGATCGCCCTCCGAACTCGTGCGCTGCTCCGGCGAGACGGCTACCGCGTTGCGATGACGCGAACCGGTCGGACTTACGCAGGAGGAAACATCGAGCGCGCACGGTTCTGCAACTCACGCCACGCGGCGCTGATGATCAGAATTCATGCAGACGGTGCGACGGACGCGTCACTCAACGGCGTCAAGACACTCGTGCCTGCGCTGCACCGGGGATGGACGGATGACATCTACGCCTCCAGCGTGCGCGCGGCCCGCAAGGTGCAGGCGGCGATCGTCCGTCAGACCGGCGCGCGCAACCTCGGTCTCGTGCCGCGCTCCGATCTCACAGGGTTCAACTGGGCCAACGTCCCGGCGATCCTGGTCGAGGCCGGATTCATGACGAATCCCAACGAACGGCGACTTCTCCAGTCAGCGCCGTACCAGCTGAAGATCGCCCGAGGTCTCGTTGCAGGTGCGGCCGCCTTCGCGCCGATTAGTTAGGCAGCGCAGTCGGCGCAGGCGCCAGTGAGTACGACTTCGTGCTCCTCGACCGAATAGCCGAGGCCGCCGGCGACCCTGTCGATCGCGCGCTCGAGCCGTGCGTCACTGAACGCTTCGACCTTGCCGCAGTCCCGGCAGACGAGATGGTGGTGATGGTCGCCGTCGGGGCGCGCCGGCTCGAACCGCGCGATCCCGTCTCCGGCATCGACGCGCTTGACGAGGCGTAGTTCGACGAGAGCGTCAAGAGCGCGATAGACCGATGCGATCCCGACCGGCCGTCGCGCCTTGCGCAGATGTTCATGGATCTCCTGCGCGCCCAGGCAGCAGTTCTGGCGCCCGAGCAGCTCTACGACCGCCCTGCGTGCGCCGCCACGGCGGTAGCCGGCCAGGGCGAGCGCGTTCAAGGCGTCTCTCGTCCAGGCGGTCTGCGTCGGGGCCACGACCGTAGTGTATCGTCCGGCGTGTGATTGTGAGAATCGTTCTCGTTTTCTCGATGGCCACGATCCTGACGGCATGCGGTGGCGGCAACAGCGGGAAGCGCACGATCGTCGCAGCCTTCTACCCCCTCGCCTACGCCGCCGAGAAAATTGGCGGGCCAAGCTTCGCCGTTGACAACCTGACTCCACCCGGCGCAGAGCCGCACGACCTGGAGCTGACACCTCGCGAGGTCGCGGAGATCGAGAAGGCGGACGTGGTGCTGTACCTGAGCCACGGGTTTCAGCCGGCGGTGAGCAGGGCCGTCGAGCAGGCACGTGGAACTCGCGTCGATGTCCTCGCCGGGCTCCCGCTCCACGACAGCGATCCGCATGTGTGGCTCGATCCGGTCCTCTTCGCACGCATCGGGAGAAGGATCGGCACAGCACTGCGTCGCCCTCCGGGAGGATTCGTCGTCGATCTGCAACAGCTCGACCGCGATTACCGCGATGGCTTACGCGACTGCAAGCGTCACGAGATCGTGACGAGCCATGAGGCATTCGGGTATCTCGCCGCGCGCTATGGCTTGAAGCAAGTAGCAATCACCGGTGTCACGCCCGAATCCGAGCCGTCGCCCCGACAGCTGGCGCAGGTGATCCAGGTCGTCCGCCGTACTCATGCGACCACGGTGTTCTTCGAGACGCTCGTCTCGCCCAGGCTGGCGCAGACGGTCGCGCGTGAAGTCGGTGCACGCACCGCGGTGCTCGATCCGATCGAGGGCCTGACGCCGGACGAGCAGGCGCGCGGCGAGAATTACGTCATGGTGATGCGTCGGAACCTCGCGGCGCTGCGAAAGGCACTCGGATGTCGATAGCGCTACGGCTCGAGAAGGTCACGTTCGCATACGGCCACTCGCCGCCGGTCCTCCGCGATGTCGATCTCGAGGTGGAGCGTGGCGAGTTCGTCGCGATTGCGGGACCAAACGGCGGCGGCAAGACGACGCTCGTCCGGCTTGTGGTCGGACTGGAACAACCGACATCAGGTCGCGTCGAGCTGATCGTGCGAAAGGTCGGCTACCTCCCGCAGCGGACGCAGGCGGGGATCGACGCTCCCGTCACGGTCCGCGAGCTCGTCACGACCGGCCGCGCGTCGCGCGCGCGCCTGATCGGGCCGTTGAGCGCCGCCGATCGCATGTCCGTCCAGGAGGCGATCGACCGGGTCGGCCTGAGCCCGAGCGCTGACCGGCGCCTGACGACGCTCTCCGGCGGGCAACAGCAGCGCGCGTTCATCGCGAAGGCGCTGGCCGCGGATCCGGAGCTGCTCGTGCTGGACGAGCCCACGACCGGTGTCGACGTCGAGGCACAGGATGCGATCGCAGCGTTGCTGCAACGGCTGCGCAGCGAGCTGGAGATGACGATCCTCTACGTCTCCCACGAATTCGGCGCGGTCGAGCGCTTCGTCGAACGGATCGTGCTCGTCCGCGGCGGCATCGTCTTCGACGGGCCTCCTTCGGCCCTGCCCGGTGTCTGGCACGACCCATCGCACGCCCATGCTTGACCTCGAGTTCATGCGGCTCGCGTTCGGCGCGGGAATCGTGGTCGGCCTGCTCGCGCCGGCGGTCGGCTTCTTCCTCGTGCAGCGGCGACTCAGCCTCGTCGGCGACGGCATCGGCCATGTGGCCTTCGCCGGTGTCGCGCTCGGCTATCTCCTCGACCTGCCGCTCGTCCTCACCGCGCTGGTGGTCTCGGTCGCCGGCGGCCTCTCGATCGAATGGATCCGTGCCCGCCGGCGAACTGCGGGCGACCAGGCTCTCGCCCTGATCTTCTACACAGGGATCGCGGGCGGCGTCGTGCTCGTGTCCGCGGCGGGCGCGTTGAACGTGAACCTCTTCCAGTTCCTGTTCGGCTCGATCTTGACGGTGACGCGAGGCGACCTCGCCGTGATCGCCGCGCTTGGAGCCTGCGCACTGGCGGTGATCGCGCTGCTCTACAGGCCTCTCGTCGCTGTCGTGGTCGACGAGGAAGGGGCACGCGTCGCCGGGCTCCCCGTTTCCGCGCTGAACTCGCTCACGGTCGCGCTCGCCGCCGTGACGATCGCGCTGTCGATGCGCATCGTCGGGATCCTGTTGATCGCGGCGCTCATGGTGCTGCCGGTGATCGCAGCGTCGCGAATCGCCTGGAGCATGCGCTCGACGATCCTGCTCGGCATGGCGATCGGGCTTGGCTCGGTGCTGGCCGGGATCACGATCGCCTACTACGCCGACCTCCCGCCCGGGGGGACGACCGTCCTCGTCGCCGCAGCGAGCGTGCTCGCGGCGGAGTGCTGGTCGGTGCTGCGCGGCTAAGGGTCGGCGCGCATACGCTCGGCCGCCGCGCGGCCCGCATCGTGCACGGCGCGGCGCCTCGACGCGGGATCCTCGGCCGCCGGCTCGGCGCGATCGACGGTCACCTCTGCCGCCTCGAACTCGTCGCGTTCCTCGACAATCGACCGCGATTCGGCGAGCTTGCGGCGCAACTCGTCCGCACGCGGGTCGGGCCCGGAAGGGACTTCGCGGCGGCGGCGCAGGAAGCCGAACACCGCGAACCCGCCGAGCATCCACGCGAGCGGGCGCTTCATCGCGGCGATGCTACACTGGCCGCCTTCCTGCCTTGCCATCGCGCCTTCTTTCCCGAGTGGCGCCAGCCGGTGAGGCCGATTCAGACCAAAGGAAGGGAGGTCTCGGGAACTAGTGGTTGCGTACGAAATTTTGCTCATGCTCGATCCGGATCTGCCCGAAGGGCGGCAGGAGGAGATCATCAAACGCGCGCGTGAGCTCGTTGAAAAGGCGAATGGGAAGTGGGTGCGGCACGACGTCTGGGGACGCCGCCGGCTCGCCTACGAGATCGCCCACAAGGGCGAGGGCTCGTACCACCTCCTGAACTTCGACGCCGACGCGGAGACGCTCGCAGAGCTGTCGCGCATTCTCCGCATCACCGACGGCGTCATGCGTCACCTCGCGGTGCGGCGGGTCGAAGGCAG
>Ga0307310_10000315_pt1 | contig 15460 bp, 9 predicted proteins | sample ER_DNA_197_FD_194502 | JGI IMG/M metagenome (GOLD analysis project Ga0307310, IMG submission 194502) | Bulk soil microbial communities from the East River watershed near Crested Butte, Colorado, United States - ER_DNA_197 | ecosystem: Environmental > Terrestrial > Soil > Floodplain | place: USA...
ACCGTCACCGTCTGCGTGCTGGCCGGCGACAGCGTCACCGTGAACGTTGCCGTCGTGGTCCCGCTGTTACCTTCCGTCACGGTCGCGTTATTGATGCCGAGCGCCGATAGCGTGGCATCGTCGTTGACGATAGTGCTCACGCCCTGCGCGTCGCTGATGGTGGCGTTCGTCGGGCCGCTCAGGTTGACCGTGAACGTCTGGTCCGGTTCCACCGACGTATCGCCATTCACCGTCACCGCGATCGTCTGCGTCGTCACACCAGCGGTAAACGTGAGCGTCCCGTTCTTCGCGACGTAGTCGCTGTCCGCTGTCGTGGCCGTTCCGTCGGCCGTCGCATACGCGACCGTCACCGTCTGCGTACTGGCCGGCGACAGCGTCACCGTGAACGTCGCCGTCGTGGTCCCGCTGTTGCCTTCCGTCACACTCACGTTATTGACGCTCAGTGCCGGCAGCGGGACGTCGTCATTGGTGATGGTGGCCACACCCTGCGCGTCGCCGATGGTCGCGTTCGCCGGGCTGCTCAAGTTCATGACGAACGTCTCGTCCGGCTCGACCGTCGTATCGCCGTTCACTGTCACGGCGATCGCTTGCGTGGTGACGCCCGCGGCAAACGTCAACGTTCCGGTCGCGATCGCGTAGTCGCTCGGTGCCCCTGCCGTCCCGGCGGCGGTCGCATAGGCCACCGTCACCGTCTGCGTGCTGGCCGGCGACAGCGTCACCGTGAACGTTGCGGTCGTCGTGCCGCTGTTGCCCTCCGTCACGCTCGTGTCGTTGATCGTCAGGATCGGTGCCGTCTGCACGGTCACCGTGCTGCTCGTCGCCAGCCTGGTATACGTGCCATTGACAAACCACCGGACGTGATACGTGCCCGGCGCCGCCGGGGCCGTAAACTGCAGCGTCGCGCTCGTCAGCCCCGTCGCCGGCGGCGTCGCTAGCCCGTTGAGATATTTCCACGCGACGTACCCGGGATCCGGGGCGCTCACCAGGCCGAACGTGACCCAGTCCAACACGTTGCCCGGGCCATTGGTCACCGTCGCCGTGATCACGTCGCCGGGGTTCACCGTCGTTGCCGACAGGGTCACCGTGGGCGTCGGCGCAGCGTCATCGTTCACGATCGTGCCGGTGCCCTGCGCGGCGCCGATGATCGCGTTGGTCGCGCCGCTCAAATTGACGACGAATGTCTCGTCGGGCTCGAGCGTCGTGTCCCCGTTCACCGTCACGGTGATCGGCTGCGTGCTCACGCCCGGCGCAAATGTCAGCGTCCCGCTCTTGGCGACGTAATCGCTGCCGGCGGTCGCTGTTCCGTTGGCCGTCGCGTATGCCACGGTCACCGTCTGCGTGCTCGTCGGCGTCAGCGTCACGGTCCACGTCGCCGTCGTCGTCCCGCTATTGCCTTCCGTCACGCTCGCGTTGTTGATCGTCAGGGTCGGCGCCGCCTGCACCGTCACCGTGCCGCTGGTTGCGAGCCTCGTCCATCCGCCGCCGGCAAGGAACCGGACGTGATAGGCGCCCGGCGCCGTCGGGGCCGTAAACTGCAGCGTCGCGCTCGTCAGCCCCGTCGCAGGCGGTGTCGCTGACCCGTTGAGGAATTTCCAGGCGACGTAGCCGGGATCGGGCGCGGTCACGAGGCCGAACGTGACCCAGTCCATCGGATTGCCGGGCCCATTCGCCACCGTTGCGGTGATGACGTCGCCGGGGTTCACCGTCGTTGCCGACAGGGACACCGACGGAGTCGGCGGGACGTCGTCATTCACGATCGTGCCGTTACCCTGCGCAGTGCCGAGAATCGCGTTCGCCGCGCCATTCAAGTTGACGACGAACGTCTCGTCCGTCTCGAGCGTTGTGTCCCCGTTCACCGTCACGGTGATCGGCTGCGTGCTCACGCCCGGCGCAAATGTCAGCGTTCCGCTCTTGGCGACGTAATCGCTGCCGGCCGTCGCCGTTCCGTTGGCCGTCGCATACGCCACCGTCACCGTCTGCGTGCTGGTCGGCGCCAGCGTCACCGTCCATGTCGCCGTCGTCGTCCCGCTGTTGCCCTCGGTCACGCTCGCGTTGTTAATCGTCAAGGTGGGCAGCGCCTGCACCGTCACCGTGCCGCTGGTTGCGAGCCTCGTCCAACCGCCGCTGGCAAGGAACCGGACGTGATAGGTGCCCGGCGCCGTGGGGGCCGTAAACTGCAGCGTCGCGCTCGTCAGCCCCGTCGCCGGCGGCGTGCTCAACCCGTTGAGGAATTTCCACGCGACATAGCCGGGATCGGGCGCAGTCACCAGGCCGAACGTGGCCCAGTCCTGCACATTGCCCGGCCCATTGGCCACCGTCGCCGTGATGACGTCGCCGGGGTTCACCGTTGTCGCCGACAGGGTCACCGACGGACCCGGCGCGGCGTCGTCGTTCACGATCGTCCCGGCGCCCTGCGCGTCACTGATGGTCGCGTTCGTCGGGCTGTTCAGGTTCACGACAAACGTCTCGTCCGCTTCAGCCGTCGTGTCCCCATTCACCGTCACGGTGATCGGCTGCGTGCTCACGCCCGGCGCAAATGTCAATGTTCCGGTCTTCGCCACGTAGTCGCTGCCCGCCGTCGCCGTTCCGTTGGCTGTCGCGTATGCCACGGTTACGGTCTGCGTGCTGGTCGGCGCCAGCGTCACCGTCCACGTCGCCGTCGTCGTGCCGCTGTTGCCCTCCGTCACGCTCGCGTCGTTGATCGTCAGCGCGGGCGACGTCTGCACGGTCAACGTGCCGCTGGTTGCGAGCCTCGTCCATCCGCCGTTGGCAAGGAACCGGACGTGATAGACGCCCGGCGCCGTCGGGGCCGTGAACTGCAGCGTCGCGCTCGTCAGCCCCGTCGCCGGCGGTGTCGCCAACCCGTTGAGGAAGTTCCAGGCGACGTAACCGGGATCGGGCGCGGTCACGAGGCCAAACGTGACCCAGTCCGTCGGATTGCCGGGCCCATTCGCCACCGTTGCGGTGATGACGTCGCCGGGGTTCGCCGTCGTTGCCGACAGAGTCACCGACGGAGTCGGCGCGGCGTCGTCGTTCACGATCGTGCCCGTGCCCTGCGCTGCGCCGAGGGCCGCGTTGGTCGCGCTGCTCAAGTTGACGACGAACGTCTCGTCCGCTTCAGGCGTCGTGTCCCCGTTCACCGTCACGGTGATCGGCTGCGTGATCACGCCCGGGGCAAATGTCAATGTTCCGGTCTTCGCCACGTAGTCGCTGCCCGCCGTCGCCGTTCCGTTGGCCGTCGCATATGCCACGGTCACCGTCTGCGCGCTGGTCGGCGCCAGCGTCACCGTCCACGTCGCCGTCGTCGTCCCGCTGTTGCCCTCGGTCACGCTCGCGTTGTTAATCGTCAAGGTGGGAAGCGTCTGAACGGTGATGGTGCTGCTCGTCGCGAGTCTCGTCCACCCGCCGTTGGCGAACCAACGGATCTGATACGCCCCCGGCGCCATGGGGGCCGTAAACTGCAGTGTCGCGCTGGTGAGTCCCGTGGTCGGTGGCGTGCTGGATCCGTTGAGATATTTCCACTCGACGTGACCGGTATCGGGCGCGGTCACCAGACCGAGCGTCGCCCAGTCCGCCGGATTCCCCGGCCCGTTGGCCAGCGTCACCGTGATCAAGTCTCCGGGATTTGCCGTCGCCGGCGACACCGTTACAGACGGCGGCGCGACGTCGTCGTTCACGATCGTGCCCACGCCCTGTGCGTCGCTGATCGTCGCGTTCGTCGCGCTGCTCAGGTTGACCACGAAGGTCTCGTTCGCTTCCACCGTCGTCTCGCCATTCACCGTCACGACAATCGTCTGTGTGGTGACACTCGGGGCAAACGTCAGCGTTCCGCTCTTGGCCACGTAGTCGCTGCCCACCGTCGCCGTTCCGTCCGCGGTCGCATATGCCACCGTCACCGTCTGCGAGAGGGCCGGTGTGAGCGTTACGGTGAACGTCGCCGTCGCCGAGCCGCTATCGCCCTCCGTCACGCTGACGTTGTTGATGCTCAGCGCCGCGTCGTCGTTGACGATGGTGCCGACACCCTGCGCATCGCCGATCGTCGCATTCGTCGGGCTGGACAAGTTGACGACGAACGTCTCGTTCGGCTCGACCGTCGTATCGCCGTTCACCGTCACCGCGATCGTCTGCGTGGTGACGCCCGCGGCAAAGGTCAGCGTCCCGGTCGCGATCGCGTAGTCGCTGGGCGCTCCTGCCGTTCCAGCGGCCGTCGCATACGCGACTGTCGCCGTCTGCGTGCTGGCCGGCGTCAGCGTCACCGTGAACGTCGCCGTTGTGGTCCCGCTGTTGCCTTCCGTGACGCTGACGTCGTTGATGCTCAGCACCGGCGCGGCGTCGTTGTTCGCGATCGTCCCGACGCCCTGCGCATCGCTGATGGTCGCGTTCGTCGGGCTGGTCAAATTCACGACGAATGTTTCGTCAGGCTCGAACGTCGTGTCGCCGTTGATCGTGACTGCAATGGTCTGCGTAATCACGCCCGGGGCGAACGTCAGCGTCCCGCTCTTCGCCACGTAGTCGGTGCCCGCCGTGGTGGCCGTCCCGTCCGCGGTCGCATAGGCTACGGTCACAGACTGCGTACTGACCGGAGTCAGCGTCACCGTGAAGGTCGCCGTCGTCGTGCCACTGTTGGCTTCGGTCACGCCGACGTTATTGATGCCGAGCGCCGACAGGACGAAGTCGTCGTTGACGATGGTGCCCACGCCCTGCGCATCGCTGATCGTCGCGTTCGTCGGGGTGGTCAGGTTGACCGCGAATGTCTCATCCGCCTCGATGGTCGTATCGCCATTCGTCGTGACGACGATTGTCTGAGTCGTCGCGCCCGCCGCGAACGTGAGCGTCCCGGTCTTCGCCACGTAGTCGAGGCCCGCAGTGGTCGCCGTCGCATCCGCTGTGGCATACGCCACCGTCACGGTCTGCGTGCTGGCCGGCGTCAGCGTCACCGTGAAGGTCGCCGTCGTCGTGCCGCCGTTGCCTTCCGTTACGCTGACGTTATTGATGCTCAACGCCGACTGCACGGCGTCGTCGTTGACGATGGTCGCCGTGCCCTGCGCATCGCTGATGGTTGCGTTCGTCGGGCTGGTCAAGTTCATGACGAACGTTTCGGTCGGCTCGACGGTCGTGTCGCCGTTCACCGTCACGCCGATCGTTCGCGTGCTCGCGCCCGGGGCAAATGTCAGCGTGCCGGTCGCGATCAGATAGTCGCTCGGAGCACCTGCCGTCCCGGCCGCCGTCGAATACGCAACCGTCACCGTCTGCGTGCTGGTCGGCGTCAGCGTCACCGTGAACGTCGCCGTCGTCGTGCCGCTATCGCCCTCTGTCACGCTCGTGTTATTGATCGCGAGGCTTGGCAGCGCCACTGTCGACGCCGTGTACGTGTAGTCCCTGAAAAACCACGTGGTGCCAACGAGCGACCAGAGACGCACATACACCGGGCTTCCATTCGTCGGCAACCCGGTCACTGTCGCGCTCAGGCCCGGCAGAACCTGATCGAACAGCTCACCGCCTCCTGGTGTCGTCCCCACGGTCAGTTGGTAGCTGGGCACGCCGATACCGGCTGCCCATTGAAAGGTGACTGTCGAACCGGTCAGCGTCGATCCCGGCGCCGGCGTGGTCAGTTGGCCGGAGTTTGGCGAAGCCGAGCTTACTTCGCTCGAGAATGCGCTTTCGACTCCGCTCGTGCTGATCGCCTTCAGGGCAAAGTAGTACGGCTGTCCAGGGGCCAGGCCGATAACGGTATAGGTGGTCACGTTGCCGACGGAAATATTGTTCGAGTACGCACCGGATGAGGTGCCGTAGTAAACGACGTAACCGGCAAGATCGGATTCCGTGTTGGCGTTCCACGCGAGGGTGACGCTCTGGGCCTCTGACGCGCCGCTGAACAACAGCAGCAACGCGAGCGCGCCAAGCGCTCGAGCCACCAACTTGCCACGACCGCTCGTGATTGGACTCACTCAACACACTCCACTTGGACAAAGCCGACCTGACCGGGCGAGCTTGGTGATTTGCCGCCGGTGATGTTCCCGTCGTAAAAAAAGGGAAAGTCCCGCTGAGGTGAAAGGCAATCTCCGTTCCCGTTGAGCTCACCGCAGAGGTCACTTCTCGCAAGTCCCTGTCACCAAAGCGGAAACGGTCAGCGGAACACCGACAGAAAATCGGGCGATTACGTAAGTGGCGAAAAGAACAGTTACGCTTTAGGGAAGCCGGGCTGTAACACTTACACTTCGGGCCTTTGGAATTTTTGGATTGTGAGAGCCAGTGGAACAAATTGACGTCGTGATCATCGGGGCCGGCGTGACCGGCCTCTCCTGCGCGCGCGCCATTTCGCAGCGCGGCCACTCCGTGTGCGTGCTCGAACGGCATCCGCGTCCCGGCACTGAAACCAGCACGCACAACAGCGGTGTCATCCACGCCGGGCTGTACTACCCTCCCGACTCGCTCAAAACACGGCTATGCGTGGAAGGGCGCGCGCTGCTCTATGAGTTCTGCCGCGATCAGGGGATCGCTCACAACAGGTGCGGAAAGCTGGTCGTCGCGGCCAGCGAATCGGAAACGGCGCAGCTCGAGCTACTTCGAGCACGAGGCGTGGAGAACGGTGTAGAAGGACTCGAGATCGTCGACCGCACCTTCATCGCGCGGCGCGAGCCGGCGATCAAAGCGATCGCCGCGCTTTTTTCACCGGCAACCGGCATCATCGAAGCCGAAGGATTGGTGCGGGCGCTCCTGCAAACCGCTCGCGCGACAGGCGCCATATTCCTGCCCGGCACTCCCCTGGTCGGAAGTGAGCGGACTTCCGGCGGCCATATCGTGCGGACCGGACAAGAAACGATCGCCGCGCGGCAGATCGTGAACGCCGCGGGGCTCTATGCGGATGACGTCTCGCGCCTGGTCGGAGGCGAGACCTTCACGATCTATCCCTGTCGCGGAGAGTATGCCGAGCTGGCGGCCTCGAAGCGATCGCTGATCAGCGGCCTCGTTTATCCGCTGCCTCACACGGGAGGGCATGGGCTGGGCGTGCATTTGGCGCCGTCCATCGCGGGCAACGTGTGGATCGGGCCCACGGTGCGATTCCAAAGCAGGAAGGACGACTACGAAAGCGATCGGCTGCCGCTCGAGGAATTCGTCGAGCCCACTCGACACCTGCTCCCGGGCATCACGCTGACCGATCTTCGTTTGTCAGGCAGCGGCATCCGCCCCAAGCTCCATCCGCCGGAGGCATCGTTCGCGGATTTCATGATCCGTCGCGATCGAGAGAATCCGCGCCTGATTCAGGCCGCCGGCATCGAGTCCCCCGGCTTGACCTCCTGTCTCGCCGTCGGACGGCTGGTTGCCGATCTCGTGGACGAATTCGACAGTTAAGTTCGGGAATTACGATTCAGGGCCTCGTTGTTTCATGTTCGTGCATCGCCAGTATGGTTGCGCCGGCGACAATGCTCAATCTGACGGGTTTGCGCAGGGTTTCGAGATGGCACGGACACTGCTCCTGGTAACAAGATGGCCAGTCGCCCCCGCGTCATCATCGCGTTACCCGAACTCCTTGAATGCGAAGCCGTCGCTGACTGGCTCAGCGCGGAAGGCTTCGAAGCTGTCCGGCGACCAAATGTCAAAGCCGCGACGAACGAACTCCAGACCCGTCCTTTCGACCTTCTGATCGCCGACGCGTCACTTGCTCTGCCGCATGGACTTCATGTCGCGAGCCGAACGCGCCGGCCGCAGACGCCGACGGTGATCATTGGCGAGGCGGGCGTCCTAAGTGAATCGATGAGCCGGCAGATGATCTGTCTCGCGCGGCCTGTCGAGCGAACGCTGCTCGTATGCACTGTTTCGCTGGTGATCGCGGATGGCCGGCCGGTCCGCTGCTCGGAACGAAAGCCGGTCCACCGATTCGAAGCGCTGGTCAACGGCCTGCCTTCGTACATCATCGACGTCAGCAACGAGGGTCTCCGGTTGGAGGTCCCTCCCGGCCTGCGGTCGGTGCCGCCGCCCTACTTCAACGTCCGCGTGCCGATGGTCGGAATCGCCGTGACCGTGCAGCGCATGTGGGCGCGAAAGTTGAGCGAGGGAGCGGCGGTGACCTGGTGCGGCGGCGCCCTGGCGCAGAATCACATGAAGGCCGCTCGCGCCTGGCTGGCCTTCGTCGACAACCTCCCCAAAGCCGGCGCGCCAACCGTCGATTCCGTCCAGATTCAGTAGTGTCCGGCTTTCGCCGGACCTGTCGGCGGTCCGCCTGAAGGCGGACACGACATCTACACAAGAGGACCAACAGTCAGCGACCGGCGCAACGCGTCGCGCCAGTGCGGCAGCGTCACGCCGAAGCCGGCGAGCGTCTCGTTCGACAACGCGCAGTACTTCGGGCGCGGCGCGAGCAGGGATGCGTTGTCGAGCGTGATCGGCGTCAATCGTGCGGGTTTGCCAATCACGCGGGCGGCTTCCTCCGCGAATTCCCACCACGTGCAGTGGCCGGAGTTCACGCAGTGGTACACGCCTGAAGGCAATTTGCGCTCGATGATTGCCGCGGTGGCGGCCGCGGCATCCACGACGTAGGTCGGCGTGACGGTTCGATCCACAAACACAGGGACCTCCTCGCCTGCTCTCAGTCGCGCGACGATGGTGGCGGCGCTGCCGGTGGCCGGACCGTCCCCGGTCTGGCTGAAGAGGCTCTCGACACGCAACACGTAGTGACGCGGCGCATCGGCCGCAAACCATTCGCCCAGGAGCTTCGACATCGCGTATACGCTCTGAGGATTGGGTCGATCGGATTCGACGTAAGGACGATTGGCCCGGCCGTCGAACACGAAGTCGCTTCCGTAGTGGACGAGCGTCGCATCGACGGCCGCCGCGGCCCGTGCAAGCGCTCGCACGCCGAAGGCGTTGACGTGCAGCGCCGAGAGCGGATCATTCTGGGCGGCGTCGACGGCGGTGTATGCGGCGCAGTTGATGATGAGGTCCGGCGATTCGGCAGTGATTCGCTTCAGCACGCGTGCGTCATCCGTGATGTCGAGATCGGCGCGGCCGAGCGCGACCACATTGCCGCGCGACCTGAATTCGCGGGCCATTCCCGAACCGAGTCTGCCGCGGGCGCCTGCGACGAGGACCTTCATGGACCGGCCTCTGCGGGAGTTGCCCGAAGCCAGCCCTTCGACCAGTAGTAGAGGATGCCCGCGTAATCGTAGAACGCGTTGTCGGAGATCTGCAGCGAGTCCTCGTTCGGCAGGAAAAATGGCGGCCTGGAGGAGCGTTCCGGAATCAGTGCGCTGATCGATGGTATGACGTCGGCGTGCTGGGCACGGAACACCGCGGCCGCGCGCGCCATGTGCGTCGGCGACGTGACCAGAACGAACCGGTTGATGCCGCGCGATTTGAGCAGCCGTGTCACGATAATCGCCTGCTCGTGTGTCGTGAGCGACTGGTCCTCGACAACGATTCGACTCGGTGGCACGTTGAGCTTCTCCAGCCCCTCCGCGATCACCGCGCCTTCCGACGCTGCTCCGATACTCGTATGGCCGCCGGAGGCGATCACGAGCGGGCGCCCGTCGAGGAGCCGGAATACGCGCGCCGCCTCGAGCGTCCGCAGACTCGAGGAGTCAGACGGATCGAAAAGCGCGTCGGATCGGGTCTTGATCGCACGAATTCCCCCGCCCAGCACCACGACGGCGCCGGCCGATGCCGCCTCCCGCGGATCGTCGATCGAATGGAACCGGTGCACGAGGGGGGCGATGAGCAACGCGCTCCCGAACGGTGCGCTCGCGATCCAGTAGACCATCGCCACCGCCACGATCCATCGCCGTCCCCAGCGGGGGCGCAGATACAGCAACACCGCGCCTATCGTCAGCAGAACGAGGGTCACCGCGATGTTGCCGAGCGCAACGTTCGCTTTCCCCCAGGTGATGACGTCGATCACGCGAGCACGGATCCGCGCGGGCTTTCAGTCGCGTGGAGGAATCGAGCGACGGCGCCGGCGACCACCTGCTGCTGCGCGGGCGCGAGCTCGCCGTAGATCGGAAGCGCGAGGCTTTCGGCGGCGGCCGCCTCGGCTACCGGAAAGTCTCCGCGCCGGTGGCCCAGGTAGCCAAAGCAAGGCTGAAGATGAAGGGGCACCGGATAGTAGACCTCCGTGCCGATGCCGTGCTCGGTCAGGTGGGCCCTGAGGTCGTCGCGCCGTGCCGTCCGGATGACGAACTGATTGAAGATGTGGCGGCGCGCTGGCGGTTCGACCGGGAGTGCGACGAGATCGGTCACGCCCGCCTCCCGGAACAGGGTGCCGTAGCGCGTCGCATTCTCACGGCGCGCGTTGGTCCAGGCTGCAAGATGCGGCGCCTTGACGCGCAAGATCGCCGCCTGAAGCGCGTCCATCCGGAAGTTGCCGCCGATGACCGCATGGTGATATTTCGGCCCCATCCCGTGCTCGCGCATGCTTCGCAGACGGCTTGCGAATTCGCGATCGTTGGTGGTGACGAGCCCGGCATCGCCGAATGCACCGAGATTCTTGCTGGGGTAAAACGAAAAACCGCCGCACGTCCCGATGCCGCCCGCCGGCCGCCCCTTGTACGTGGCGCCGATCGCCTGCGCCGCATCCTCGACGATGGCAATCCCCGCCCGCGATGCCGCGTCGACGATCGGATCCATGTCGGCCGTGAGGCCGAACAGGTGGACCGGCAGAATCGCTTTCGTCCGCGGTGTGATGGCGGCGCCGAGGTGAACGGGGTCGAGGTTATAGGTCTCGCGGTCGATATCGACGAACACAGGGGTGGCCCCGAGTCGCGCGATCGCGCCGGCGCTGGCAAAAAACGAGTACGTCGACGTGATCACTTCGTCGCCGCGCGAGATACCGAGCGCCATGAGCGCCAGGAGCAGCGCATCGGTTCCCGACGAAACAGCGACCGCGTGCTGCACCCCGAGGATCGCGGACAGCTCCTGCTCGAGCGCCTCGACCTCCGGCCCCAGGATGAACCGCTGGCTGTCGCAGACCCTCGTGATGGCCGCGAGAATCTCGCCGCGCAACGGCGCATTCTGCGCGTTCAAATCGAGCAGCGGTACCCGCACCTGCTGCGATTTATCAACCGGCATGGCTGAACTGTACCATGAGCGTTCGGCGCCAGACGGCAACCAGGCGCACGATTATCGCCGCTCCTTGATCGCCGCGCGCGTCTCCCGATCGGTCTCGCGCCGCTTGATCGTTTCGCGCTTGTCGTATTCCTTCTTGCCCTTGGCAAGGCTGACCGCGACCTTTACCCGGCCATTCTTGAAATACATCCTGACCGGCACGAGCGTCATGCCCTTCTCGATGGTCTGGCCGATGAGCTTGAGGATTTCGTGGCGGTGCAGCAGCAGCTTGCGGCGGCGCAGCGGCTCGTGATCGGCGTAGCCGCGATGGCTGTATGGGCTGATGTTGACGTTATACAGATACACTTCGCCGTCTTCGACGCGCGCGAAGCTGTCTCGCAGGTTCACCCGCCCTTCGCGAATCGCCTTGACCTCGGTTCCGAGCAGGACCATCCCCGCTTCGAAGGTTTCGAGCAGGTGATAGTCGTGGAACGCCTTGCGGTTTTCCGCGATGTTGGACTGTGCCTTCTCGCGTTCGGTCTTTTCAGGCATTTGTGATGGACGCCGCGCCGGGTCCAAAAGGACCCGGCCTACTTCCCGCCGTACGTAGTGTCCGGCTTTAGCCGGACCTTCTCAGCCGGACCGTGCCAGCCGCGCAGCCAGAAGTACCGCCGCGATCATACTCTCCGGGTTCGCCACGCCCTTCCCCGCGATGTCGAACGCCGTCCCGTGATCGACCGACGTCCGGACAATCGGGAGTCCCAGCGTCACGTTGACGGCCTCGCCGAAGGCGAGGAGCTTCACCGGGATCAACCCCTGGTCGTGATAGCAGGCGACGACCACATCGAATTCGCCGCGGTGCGCCCGGAGAAACACCGTATCGCCAGAGAACGGCCCCGTCACGTTGATGCCACGCGCGCGGCAGGCCGCGATCGCCGGCGCGATGGCGGATTCCTCCTCATGCCCGAAGAGACCGTGCTCCCCGGCGTGCGGATTGAGACCGGCCACGGCGATGCGCGGATGCGCCACCCCGTACCGGGGCAGCTCGCGCGCCGTGAGATCGATCGTCGCTTCGAGCATCGGTTGCGTTAGTGCGCGTGGCACGTCGGCAAGCGGGATGTGAACCGTCGCCAGCACCACGCGGATCGCAGCCGAATCAAACATCATCGCCACATGCGGTGCGCCTGTGAGATGCGCAAGCAAATCCGTATGACCGCGCCAGGGCAGGCCGGCCAGGTGGAACGCTTCCTTGTTCACCGGCGCGGTCGCTATTCCCCCGACACGCTGCTGCCGTGCGTCCTCCACGGCCCGCACGATCGTGTCGTACGCGGCACGCCCTGCCTCGCCGCTCAGTACTCCCGGGGGGAATCGTCGAGGATCCGGAGGGGCATAGACGACCGGCTCGCATACGGCGATCACCCGAGGATCGGCCGCCGCGGCCGTGGCGATCTCCGGACCGATGCCGGCGGGATCGCCCGCCGTGATGGCGATACGTGGTTTAGGAGTGCCCGCAGCTGCCACAACCACCGCTGCCACAACCACCGCTGCCGCAGCCGCCGGTGCCACAGCCGCTCGGATTGTCGCAGCCGCCCTCGCTGCCGCAGCCGCCGTGCACGACACCCTTGGCGTTGGGCAGCTCGTAGCGGAGGCAGCACTTGAGGCGCCCGCACAGGCCGGACAGCTTGGACGGGTTGAGACTCAAATCCTGCTGCTTGGCCATCTTGATCGAGACCGGCTCGAACGAAGTGAGGAACGTCGTGCAGCACAGAGGCCGGCCGCACGTTCCGTATCCCCCGATCATCTTGGCCTCGTCGCGCACGCCGATCTGCCGCATCTCGATCCGGGTCTTGAATTCGGTGGCCAGTTCCTTGACGAGCTCGCGAAAATCGACGCGGCCGTCGGCCGTGAAATAGAACACGAGCTTCGACCCGTCGAACGCCTGTTCGACGCGGGTCAGCTTCATGCCGAGCCCGCGCTCGTTCACCTTGAGCATGGCGATGCGCTGCGCTTCCCGTTCGCGATGCTGCTGTTTCAGGCGCGCGACGACATCGTCATGCGTGGCCATGCGGACGACGCGTTGCGGCGAATCGGCGGCGGGCTGGCGCCGGCCGGTGACTTGCGATGCTCCGTGCACGACTGTGCCGACGGCCGGACCGCTCTCGCAATGCACGACGATAGAATCGCCGGCGCGGGGCGTGACGCCGGACGGGAGATCGTCGGCGACGAAGGTCTGAGCCCGGCCCACGGGATTGAATTTCACCGAGACGATGCGGCCGGGAATTGCCGTGTTCGGCACTGTCATAGCTCCAGCACCAGCCAGTCCGCCACGGTTTTCACGCCGGCATTGCGCTCGAGCGCGACGAGCGCGCGGTCCACTGCGGCAAACGCGCGGATGCCGCGATCGCCCCGATACGTCCTGGTCAACCCGTCGAGAGCGGGCCGCATGTCGGGATTCGCAAGCCGGCCGGCGTCGGCGCGCGTGGCCAGCAACTCGATGTCCCGCAGCAGAGAAGCCATCGCGCGAAGATGGACCGTCAGCTGGGCGCGGTCGGACGCGCCGGACGCGCCGCCGCCGCCGGTGTTGGCCAACAGGTCCTTCGCCCCGTCAATTCGTCGCCGAGGATCGGTCGTCGCCGCCGCATGTTCCAGCGCCTGCCGGGCGATGTCGCGCGCCTCCACGAAATCGTCGGCGCTCGCTTCGAGCGCGCGGCCGAGGCTGCCGTCCGCCGACGCGGCGACCGCGCGCGCCGCCGTCTCGGTCTGGCCTCGCGCGACGAGCGCAGGGGCGATCTCGTTCGGCGAAAGCGGACGGAAGTTCAGCCGCGGGCAGCGCGAGCTGACGGTCGGCAGCAGCATGTCCGGCCGGGCGGTCACGAGGACGAACACCGACATCGACGGCGGTTCTTCGAGGGTCTTCAGCAGGGCGTTCTGCGCCGCGGGCATAAGCGCGTCGGCCTCGTCGATGACGACGACGCGGCGTTTCCCCTCGAAGGGGCGATACGTGGCGCGGTCGACGGCCTCGCGCACCTGTTCGATTTTGATCGAACCGGTGTCACCAGGCTCGAGAACGAGAACGTCGGGGTGGACACCGCGGGCGATGCGGGTGCAGGCGGCGCAGACACCGCACGCATCGACTTCGGGTGCCGGGTGCCTGGTGTCCGGTGCCTGGTGCTCGGTGCCGGGTGCCTGGTCTCTGGTGCGGGGAGTCAGACAGTTGAGCGCCTGCGCTAGGGCCGTCGCTGCCAGGCGCTTGCCGACACCCGCCGGCCCGGCAAAGATCAAGCTGGGTGGAAGCGAGTCGCGCGCCACCGATCGCGCCAGCAGCGCGACGATTCGGCGATGACCGATGACGTCTCGAAATGGCATGGTGCGGGGACAAATCTCCGTTCCATCGACCGGAGGTACATCCCCGCGCATCGTATCACGCTAGTTCTTCTTGCCGTCCCTGTCGCGCCCGAAGATTCGGCCCCAGAACCCGCCCTTCCGCTCGCGATCGGGCGGGGGCGGGGCAATCTGATCGCTCGGGGCATTCGCGCCGCCCGCGTTCGGCGTGCCGATCGCGGGTCTCGCGCCGGTCGTTGCAGCGATGCCACCGGTACTGACTGGCGTCAAAGCCGGGGGGTTGGAGCGATCGCCGTGGTCGACGCCGCGCGGTGCGGGTTCCTGGACGACACCGGCGACCGTCCCGAAGGCGCCGTTCGCCGAGTGCATATCGCAATACTCGGTCGGCTCGGTGCCGCGCGAGAAGTACTCGGTGTAGACCATCGAGCGCGTTTCGAGCTGACCATCCTTGCCGACAACCTCGACGTGATCGCACCCCTCGGACGCGAGCTTGCCTGTAATGCGGCAAACGGTGGCCGTCGTCACGCCATAGGGCGGCGTGAACCATTCAGGCTTATCGTCCGCCGTGGCCACCTTCATGAACGCAGTCCAGAATGGAACCGCCAGGTCCGCCGCGAATCCGTTGGGAAGAATCGTGTGCGGCTGATCGAAGCCGACCCAAACACCTGTAACCAGTTTCGGCGTGAAGCCGATGAACCAGGCGTCGTTGAAATCGTTCGTCGTCCCGGTCTTGCCGGCCGCCGGCAGCTTGAAACCAAGCCGCCTCACGCCGGTGGCGGTGCCGGCGTTGACGACGTCGGCCAGCATGTTCGACATCAGGAACGCGGTGGTCTCGCTGATCGCGCGGGAGGACGCCTTCTCCGACTGGTACAAGATGTTGCCCTCTCGATCCTCGACGCGTCGAATCAGAACCGGGGTCGGCACCTTCCCCTGATTGGCGAACGCCGCGTACCCAGCGGTCATCGATTGCAGCGTCACCTCACCAGAGCCCAGCGCCAGCGACGGCACGCTCGGCACATCGCCGACGCCCATGGCCTTCGCGTACTGCACTGCGCTCGGAATCCCGATCTCCTGCAGCAGG
>Ga0307310_10000316_pt1 | contig 15414 bp, 16 predicted proteins | sample ER_DNA_197_FD_194502 | JGI IMG/M metagenome (GOLD analysis project Ga0307310, IMG submission 194502) | Bulk soil microbial communities from the East River watershed near Crested Butte, Colorado, United States - ER_DNA_197 | ecosystem: Environmental > Terrestrial > Soil > Floodplain | place...
CAGGCGCTCGACGATCGACTCGGCGGTGGCGAGCGAGACGCCGGCCCCCTGATACGTCTTCGGCTTGCTCGTCAGGGGGCCAAGTCTAGAGCCGCGACCGGCGTCAGCCTCCGATGTCGACGTGCTGACTCGCAGTGGCGGATCCCACTGTGAGGTCCCCGCCCTCCACGTTGTCGAGCACGAAGGAGTTGTTCTCGACGGTCGCCCGCCGGCCGTTTGCTTCTGCGTAGGTATGACCGTCGCCGAGGAGTCCCACCACCAGCCGTGACCCGTCCTCCTGCTGGTCGGCCATGTAGATGCTGCCCGTGCGGAGGATCCCGCGGTCCGCGCAGGCCCCGCCCGCCGTGTCGGCCACCGTATCCACCTCGACGAGGCAGAGCATCCCTCCCTTGCCGGGCACGGCATAGAGCTTCAGTGAGCCTTGCTCCTGGAGCAACCGCGAGCCGGCACCGTCCGGAGACGCGAAGTTACGTCCGCCGAACGGATAGTCGAGCACGCTCTGAGGCAGCGTGTCCGCGGCGCGCGCCGCTCGGGCAAGCGCCGACACCGAACCGTTTCCGATCTGCACCCTGTCGCTCCCGCCCAGCCCGAGCTGCGTGAGCAACCCGGCGACTGCCGCTGCCGCCAGCACGACAACTCCGAATTGAATGTGTCGCTTCCTCACGGCTACCACTGGTCCTTGCAGTCGTAGACGAAGTGCGTGCCGCCGTCGCGGTTCGAACAGAACGCGTACGTGTAGTAGTAGCCCGGATGCGCGTTGAAGCAGTTGCCGACGCACCACTTGTCGAAGTGGCGGTAACCGGCCGGGGTCACTTCCCACACTTCGCTCCGCCAGCCTGCGTTCGGCCCGAAGACGAGCTCGTTGTAGATGTGGTTGTGAGCCGTCTGCCGGTCGTAGCCCACACCGTTCGGAGGCATGTTTTGCTGCCACCAGTAGATGTAGTACTGGGCGCCCGCAGTTGCTGCGAAGGTCAGCGCTAGCAACACGACCGCCGCCGCCGTGGCCGCCCACCGTCTTTTGAATCTCAGCCGCACTTGCACCGTCCTTGTCGAAGTTTCCAAGCTCGCGCAAGCATCGGGCGAGCGGAGCGTCACGTCAATTCGCTCTTTTGGACGGTGTTCAGTGCAGCGACGGCTTAGACGAACAGCTCTGCGTGGAGCTGTGGACGGCCCTGCGGACCGTCGGGGAGGAAGCGCACGAGCGTGTCACCGATGCTAACCGTGTCCTTGGTGTATGGCGCCTCGAGCAGCTCACCCAGCGCCGCGGCCTTCAACTCGGGATCGTCCGCGCGCAATTGCAGCTCTGCGAGCTTGAGGTCCGAGCCGGCGGCGAGGAAATCGTCGAGCCACTCACGTGGCGGATGCAGCTCGAGGCGGTAGCCCGCTCGGGTCGTGACGAAGGTTCGCCTGCCGCCGTGTTCTTGCACGCGCAGCTCACGCAGCTCGGCACGCGCGAGCGTCGCGACGAAATCCTCTTCGTCGAGCGCGAAGCCGAGGTGATCGATTCTCGGCAGCTCCCACTGGCCCGGTTGCACGACGACGTTCACCGCGCCGCGCTCCAGCTCGGACAGGCGGAGCTTGAAGCCCAGGCCGTCGAGCTCGTCCCAGCCGTGGCCTGCCTCGAAAGAGGTCGCGTCTTCCTCGATCCGGCCGTGCCTGGCCACCAGGTCGAAGCCGAGCTTGCCGACGTAGCGCGCCTCGACCTCCCGCACCTTGCTCGTCACCAGGTGGTAATGGAAGAGCTGCACGAAGGCAGACTAGAGCCGTGCTGGCCCATCTGCCCGTCGACACCAGCTGGACCTTCGATCCGCTCCAGGTCGTGCCGAGCGTCCTCCTCGCCGTCCTGTACGCGCGCCGGGTGCGGACGCTACGCGCCCGCGGGACGGCGGTGCCGGGTTGGCGGGTCGCGCTCTTTGCAACCGGGATCGCGATTCTCCTGGTCGCGCTCGTGAGCCCGGTGCATGCGCTCGGCGAGCAGCTCTTCAGCTTCCACATGCTCCAGCACGTCATGCTCGGAGATCTCGCGCCGCTCGCGCTCCTCGCCGGCCTGACCGGGCCGATCCTGCGGCCGGCGCTTGCCGTCCTCCACCGCCTGCGTTTCCTCGCCAATCCTCTGATCGCCCTGCCGCTGTGGGCGGTGAACCTCTACGCCTGGCATCTCCCGTACCTCTACGACGCAGCGGTACGTCACGACTCTGTCCACGCGCTCGAGCACCTCTGCTTCTTCACGGCCGGCGCGATCATGTGGCTGCCCGTCCTGGAGACGCTGCCGGCGCCGGAGTGGTTCGGCACGGGCGCGAAGATCGGCTACATCGCAGTCGTCCGCGTCGTCGAAACGGTCCTCGGGAACATCTTCTTCTGGGCAGGGGCGCCGTTCTACGCGGTGTACGAGCACCGCCAGCGCCTCTGGGGACTTTCACCCCTTAGGGATCAGGGGTATGCCGGCGCTGTGATGATGATCGAAGGTTCGATCGTCACCCTCGTCGCGCTCGCCTGGCTCTTCTTGCGGATGGCGGGAGAGGGCGAGCTCAGGCAGAGGCTGCTGGAGCGGGGCCTCGACCCGAGGACGGTTCGTCGCGCGGTGCGGTATGGGCGCGCCAAGGAACTAGGCCCGCCGCGCTGAAACGAGAAAGCGCCGCTCGTGCGCTCCACCGGCGTTCATCATCTCGACCTCGTCGTTTCGGCGATCGGGCGTAGCCTGCCCTTCTACACGGAGCTGCTCGGCCCGCTCGGCTACCACAGTGTCAGCGAGGTCGAGGGCGAGCACGGCGAGACGATCTGGTATTTGTCCGGCCCCGGCACGTCGATCGGCCTGCGGGAAGCGACGACAGAAACCGACGGCCCTTACGATCGCTATCGAATCGGGCTGCACCATCTCGCGTTCGAAGCGGCATCGCGGGCGCAAGTCGACGACCGGGCAGCCTGGGTGCGGACCCAGGACGTCGAAATGGAGAGCGGGCCGCAGGAGTACACGTACCAGCCCGGGTACTACGCGACGTTCTTCTACGATCCTGACGGTCTGAAGCTCGAGATCGCCCACGTTCCAGGTCTCTTTGCGGCCTGAGAGAAGGAGAGCCAGATGTCGACCACTCCTCCAGAGCAGCCCACGACTCCACAGCAGCCGGGAGGCGGCTATGGGAGCTCGGGTCCCAACGTCAACCTCAATCTGTCCGCGCTCATGCCGACGCCGGGAAATGCAGAGCTCGTCGTGTACATCCTCGCGACCATCGTCGTCGGAATCATCACGCTCGCCAACGACAGCGTCGATGCGCCGGGGTTCGTGACGGCGTTCACGTTCATCACCGTCGCCTACGTGCTGTCGCGCGGCATCGCGAAGGCGAGCCGCGTGCTCGAGCGCTAATTAGACGGGCTCGAACTGCAGCTTCGCCGCTTCGCGCGGGATTGCCGTCGGGTAGTCCCGCGTGAGGCAGGCGCGGCAGAACTCCGACTCCGGGCGCCGCGTCGATGCCTGCAACCCTTCGAGCGAGATGTAGGCGAGCGAAGTTGCGCCGATGTGCTCGCGAACCTCCTCGACCGTCTTGTTCGCAGCGATCAGCTCCTCGGGGTCCGCGAAATCGATCCCGTAGTAGCACTGTGAGATCACCGGCGGGGATGAGATCCGGACGTGCACCTCCGCCGCTCCGGCGTCGAAGAGCATCTGGACGATCTGACGGGTCGTGTTGCCGCGGACGATCGAGTCGTCCACTGCGACGACGCGCTTGCCCGCAACTTCCGCGAGCGGATTGAACTTCAGCCTGATCCCCTGCTCGCGCAGGCCCTGATCCGGCTGGATGAACGTCCGACCGACGTAACGGTTCTTGATCAGGCCCTCGCTGAACGGAATGTTCATCGCGCGGGAGAACCCGATCGCCGCGGGCGTGCCGGAGTCCGGGATCGGCATGACCAGATCCGCCTCCACGGGTGACTCCTCGGCGAGCCGCTCACCCATGCGCACGCGAGCAGCGTGAACCTCGACCCCCAGGAGCCGCGAGTCGGGCCGCGCGAGGTAGAAGAACTCGAAGATGCAGAGAGCGCCGCCTTTGTCCTGCGGTACCACCTGATGCGCCTCGACCCGCTCGTCGATGACCATCAGCTCGCCCGGGCGCACCTCACGCTCGAACTCGGCGCCCACGAGGTCGAGCGCGCAGGTCTCGGAGGCGATCACCCAGTCGCGATCGAGCCGCCCCAGGCAGAGCGGCCGCATCCCGCGCGGGTCGCGGAAGGCGATCAGCTTTCCTTCGGAGAGCGCCACGACCGAGAACGCGCCGTCAAGCTTGCGCATCACGTTCGCAACGGCGTCGGCGAGAGGAGCGGGGTCGTTGGCGATCAAAGCAGCGATCACCTCCGTGTCGGCCGTCGTCGCAGGACGGTGTCCCAGTTCGCTGAGCTCTTCACGGAGCTCGGCAGCGTTCGTGAGATTGCCGTTGTGACCGAGAGCGATGGTGCGCGCGCTGCCGTGTTGGACGAGCGGCTGCGCATTCCACCACTGCGACGAGCCCGTGGTCGAGTAACGGGTGTGGCCGATCGCGAGATCACCGTGTAGCCCTCGCAGCTTCTGCTCGTCGAAGACCTGCGTCACGAGCCCCATGTCGCGCAGGGCTGTGAGCCGACCCTCGTCGGAGACCGCAATCCCGGCCGACTCCTGGCCGCGATGCTGGAGTGCGAACAGGCCGAAGTAGGTCAGACGTGCGACGTCGCGCTCAGGCGACCGGACTCCGAAGAGGCCGCACATCAGCGCACGACGCCGATGCGCTGCAGGCCCTTGCTTCCGAGCCGCTCTACGTCGTCCGGTGCGCAGGCCAGCACGATCTGGCCGCCGCCTGCCGGTTCGGGCAGTTCAACGTCGGCGCCGAGCCCTGAATACTCCTCGGCTTCGCGCAGCGCCCCCGCAAGGCCGCCGTCGGACACGTCGTGCGCGAGCGTCAGCACAGGGGCAGCCTTCCAGACGAAGCGGACGAGTGCCGCCTCCGCTGCCAGGTCGAGCTCGCCCGGCGCGGTCGCGAGGAGGACGATGTCGCCGCTTCGCCAGGCCCCGGGAAGGAAGCGGACGTCCGGAACGAGCCCGACGCAGCCCACCACCGGCGTCGGTGGGATCGACCGCCCGTCGGTGTCGTTGTAGAGCGAGACGTTGCCCGAGACGACGGGAACGCCGAGGGCGTCGGCCGTCTGGGCGATTCCTTCGATCGCCTGCTCGAGCTCCCAGCCGATCGCCGGCTTCTCCGGATTGCCGAAGTTGAGGCAATCCGTGAGTGCCAGGGGCTCGCCTCCGGCGCAAGCGACATTGCGGGCAGCGCCCAGCACCGCCAGCACGCCGGCCCGGAACGGGTCGCGTTCGCCCGGCGGCGGTCCCTGGAGGGAAACCGCGAGCCCGCGCAGCGACGGGCGCAGCCGCAGCACCGCGGCGTCGAGCCCGGGACGCCGAACGGTGCGCGAGCCGACAAGCTGGTCGTACTGTTCGTAGACCCATGCCTTCGGCGAGCTGTTGTGCTCCGAAGGATCGACCGACTCCCGCGAGGCTGGCTCCGTCTCCACCTCGTAGCGTGGGCATTCATCGGTGAGGAGCGTCGCCGGGATCGAGCCCACCACCTCGCCGTCGAAGAACGCTCGCAGCTCTCCCGTGTCGCTGACGTCTCCGATCGGCGTGCAGGCGAGCTCCCACGTCGCGCACACCCGTTGGACGGCTTGGAGCATCTGAGGACGCACGACCGCCACCATGCGCTCTTGCGACTCGGAGATCATGATCTCCCAGGGCTCCATCCCGGTCTCCCTCAGGGGGACGCGGTCGAGATGGATGTCGATGCCGGCGCCGTCCCGGGCCATCTCGGCGAGCGACGACGCGAGCCCAGCGGCACCGCAGTCCTGCAGCGACTCGACGAGGCCGCCTTCGACGAGCTCGAGCGACGCTTCGATCAGCTTCTTGCCCGTGAACGGATCGCCCATCTGCACGGTCGGGCGCTTGTCCGGATCGTCCTCGCCCAACTCTGCGCTCGCGAGCACGGACGCGCCGCCGATGCCGTCGCGGCCGGTCGTGGCACCGTAGAGCACGACGTGCGCGCCGATCGCGGTCGCGCGTGCGCGTGTAACCCGGTCCGACGGCAGCAAGCCGACGCACATCGCGTTGACGAGGCAGTTCCCACGGTACGCCTCGTCGAAGACCGCCTCGCCGCCGACCGTCGCCACGCCGACAGAGTTCCCGTAGTGCCCGATTCCGGCGACCGCACGATTGAAGTGGTGGTCGGGCTCGGCAAAGCGCAGCCCGTCGAGGAGCGCGACCGGCCGCGCGCCCATCGCCACGATGTCTCGGAGAATCCCGCCGACGCCGGTCGCGGCTCCCTGGAACGGCTCGACCGCAGAGGGATGGTTGTGCGACTCGACCTTGAATGCGACGGCCTCGCCCTCGCCGAGGTCGATCACACCCGCGTTCTCGCCGGGACCCTGCAAAACGCGTTCTCCCTCGGAAGGAAGCCGCTTCAAGAGGAGGGCGGAGTGCTTGTAGCCGCAGTGCTCCGACCAGAGCAGCGAGAAGACGGCGAGCTCGAAGTCGTTCGGGTCGCGGCCGAGCAGCTCGCGGATGCGGTCGAGCTCCTCGTCGGTCAACCCCAGCGCACGGTGGAGCGGCTGTTCCGGCGCGACCTGCGTCAAGAGCAGGAGTCTACCCGGGGCAGAAGACGGGTCCCGGCTACGTTTTCGTCCGTGGTGGTCTCGGTCAGGAGGGCGCGTCCGGACGATCTCGAGTTCCTCGTCGAGCTCGTGAATCACCAGGACGTGCAGCCCTTTCTCGGTGGGCGGGCGGCTCGCGACCACGATGCGATCGCGGCCGAGATCGAACGATCTCAGGGAGATCCCACGTCGTACGGCCGGTTCGTGATCGAGGTGGACGGCGCTCGTGCGGGCGTGATGGGGTTCGAGGTCGAGAACCGACGTTCGCGGATCGTTCACCTCGAGCGCCTGGCAGTCCATCCGGACTACCGTGGGCAACGCGTGTCGGACGAAGCGGCGCGCTTGTTGCAGCGCCATCTCATTCGGGATCTCGGCTATCACCGTCTCGAGCTCGAGATCTACGGGTTCAACGAGCGGGCCCAGCGGCACGCCGAACGCGTCGGCTTTCTGCGCGAGGGTGTGCGGCGACAGGCCTACTGGCGTCACGGCGCCTGGGCCGACGGCGCGCTGTTCGCGCTCGTGCGAGATGATCTCGAAGTGCCCGCCGCCGTCGGACTCCTGCACGACTACGTAATGGTGCACAACGAGTGCGTTCGCACCGGCGATTGGCAGCCGCTCGGCGAATGGTTCACCGAGGACGCGCAGCTTGCATTCGAGGGCGTTCCGGTCGGGCCGTTCGACGGCCGGGAGGCGATCGCAGCCGCCTATGAGGCTCAGCCGCCGGATGACGAGGTCGTGATCTTCGGAACGGAGGAGAGTGGCGACGAGGTCGTCGCGCGGTACGGCTGGCTGCGCGAGCCGAGCAAGCACGCGGGACGGATGCTCGTGACGCCGCGTGGCGGGAAGATCGCGAAGCTGACCGTTACCTTCGATTCTCCTTGAGCCGTCGCGGCGCGCTGCTGTTCGCAGCGATGTGCATCATCTGGGGGATCCCGTACCTGATGATCCGCGTGGCGGTGCGGGAGCTCGCGCCCGTCACGATGGTGTTCCTGAGGACGGGAATCGCTGCGGCGCTGCTCGTGCCGTTGGCCGCGCGACGTGGGGAGCTCCGGCCTCTGATCGCCGGCTGGCAGCCGCTGCTCGCCTACACGGCGATCGAGGTCGCGCTGCCCTGGTACCTGCTCGGCCATGCGGAGACGAAGCTGACGAGCTCGCTGACGGGGCTCCTGATCGCAGCAGTGCCGCTGATTGTGGCGCTGATCGTGACGCTCAGCGGGGAGCGCACGCAGCTTGGCAGGCGCCGTTGGCTCGGCCTCCTCATTGGCATCGTCGGCGTCGGCGCGATCGTCGGTCTCAACATCGGGAACATCGACTTGCTCGCGCTCGGCGAGCTCGCGGTGGTGGCCGTCTGCTATGCCATCGGCCCGATTATCCTCGCGCGGCGGATGGGCGGCCTTCCCGCTCTAGGGATCGTCGCCGCGTCGCTGGCGCTCTCCGCGATTCTCTATGCACCGCTCGCGGCAGCCAACTGGCCTTCCAAGTTCCCTTCCGCCCATGTGGTCGAGTCGGTCCTGGGCCTCGCTGTCGTCTGCTCGGCCGCAGCATTCCTGATCTTCTTCGCGCTGATCAGGGAGGTGGGTCCGGCGCGTGCGATGGTAATGACGTACGTGAATCCGGCGGTTGCGGCGGTGCTCGGTGTGTCACTTCTGAATGAGCCTCTGACCGTCGGCATGGTGATCGGGTTCGCGCTCGTGCTCGCCGGTTCCGTCCTGGCAACGGGGGGCACTCCCGAGGCCGTCGCGGAGCCGTAGCTTAGGATCATGGCCGTGGCCGAATACCTCCACACCATCGCGCCTCAAGGAGCAGGGCATCGAGCCCGAACGCGAGCCGTATCACGTTCGCGAGGGTGGCTCGCGGCTCTGTTTCGTCCGCGATCCGGATAGCAAGGTCGCAACGTTGAACTGATCCTTCCCGCGCGACGCTGGAGGTTACACGCCATGGCCCGCCCGCATGGGCGTGGGCCTCTTCCCGTCGCGCCGGATCCGCGCGATAGTGACGGGCATGACTGGCCAGCCGACGGGCACCGTCACCATGCTGTTCAGCGATGTCGAGGGCTCGACGCGCGCTCTGCGGCAGCTCGGCCCGGAACGATACGCGGAAGCTTTGGACTTGCACCGCCGTCTGCTGCGCGACGCGTTCGAACAGCACGGCGGTTATGAAGTCGACTGCGAGGGCGACGCTTTCTTCGTCGCGTTTCCGCGCGCAGAAAGTGCCGTTGCTGCTGCCGTTGATGCTCAGCAGCGGCTCGTCGATGCGGACTGGCCGAACGGGCAGGAGTTGAGAGTCCGAATGGGGATCCATACCGGAGAGCCGCTCGCTGCGCCGCCGAAATACGTCGGCTTGGATGTGCACCAAGCGGCGCGGATCATGGCCGCCGGCCACGGGGGGCAAGTCCTGCTCTCCCGGACGACCCACGACCTTGTGGGCGCGGCTTTCGCGGTTAGGGAGCTGGGCGAGCACCGGTTGAAGGATCTCTCCGCGCCGAAGCGGCTCTATCAATTGCTTGTCGAGGGCCTGCCATCTGAGTTTCCGGCCTTGAGGACCCTGGGGAATCGGCCGACGAACCTTCCGGTTCAGCCGACCCCGCTGATCGGACGCCGGCGTGAACTGGCCGAGTTGACCGCACTCTTGCGCACAGGGGCGGTTCGGCTCGTAACGCTCACGGGCCCGGGTGGCACCGGCAAGACCAGGCTTGCGCTTCAGACCGCCGCCAATCTCGTTGACGAGTTCGAAGACGGGGTCTTCTTCGTGGAGCTTGCAGCAATCACGGCGGCCGAATTAGTGCCGACGACAGTGGCGCAGACGCTCGGGTTGTGGGAGATACCCGGCGAGCAGCTCGAAGCGACCCTGCAGGGATATCTGGCTGAAAAGCAAGTGTTACTCGTGCTGGATAATTTCGAGCATCTATTGACCGCAGCTCCGATGGTTCGCGAACTTCTCGGTTCCGCGTCCCGTTTGCGGGTGCTCGCGACCAGCAGAGCCTCGTTGCACGTTTCGGGCGAGCACGACTACTCGGTGCCGCCATTGGCACTCGGTGCGATGGAGGGCGCTACAGACGAATCGCCTGCGAGCGAGGCAGTGAGTCTATTTTACGAACGCGCTCGCGCGGTCAGACGGGATTTTCGGCTCACCGTGGAGAACAGGTTCGTGGTTGCCGAGATCTGTGCGCGACTCGATGGGCTTCCGCTGGCGATCGAGCTTGCGGCGGCTCGCGTGAAGGTGATCCCGCCGGAGGCGCTGCTGCCGCGCCTCCAACAGCGGCTGCAGATCCTCACAGGCGGATCCCGCGACCTGGATAAACGACAGCAAACCTTGCGCAGTACGCTCGACTGGAGTTACGACCTGCTGGAGGGTGCAGACAGGAGACTCTTCGCGCAACTCGCGGTGTTCGCTGGCGGCAGGACGATGGACGCCGTCGAGGCGATCTGTGGATCAGAGGGAGAGCTCGATCTCTTCGAATGCATTACGTCTTTGGTCGACAAGAGCCTGCTCCAACAGCAACTCGATGGGCCGGGACCACGGTTCGTGATGCTCGAGACCATCCACGAGTATGCGCGCGAGCGTCTTGACGCGAGTGGAGAGACCGCTGAGCTCCGCCGCCGGCACGCCGACTATTTCGCCCTGGTTGCGAACAAAGCCGCGGAACAGTTGCGGGGGCCCGACCAGCAAGCGTGGATCGACCGGCTCGCTGCCGAGCAAGACAATCTCCGCGCCGCACTTACGTACCTCATCGAGGAGGGTGAATTTACGGCTGCGCAGGGCACCGCGGTTGCGCTCGCACGGTTTTGGGAGACGCGCGGGCAGTTTCAGGAAGCGCGTGAGTGGTTTACCGCGGTGCTCGGCGACACGGACGCGGCGAGCTCGAGGAGTCGCGGGCAAGCATTGTTTTGGGCCGGTCGGCTTGCGCTGTTCTCCGGTGCATGGGAACGGGCAGCCACGCTCCTTCGTAGCGCTACGGAGGTCGCGAGCGAGGTTGGCGACACGGTCACGCTGGCGCTGGCGTTGGGGAAGGAAGCGTGGGTTTGCGTCGAGACCGGGCGCGGAGCAGAAGGACTCGAGCAAGCTGGGCAGGCGGTCGCCCTCGCCCGTAAGATCGGTGACGCCTGGACAATTGCGGAAACCCTGAACGACGCCGGCGCGAGCTGCGACCGAACTGATCCCGAGCGTGGACTGGAGTTGATGGAAGAAAGTCTCGCGGTGCGGCGGGCTCTCGGCGATCACGTCAACATCGCCGACTCCCTGAATAATGTCGGCTACGTACAGACGTGCCTTGGCGCGTACGACCTGGCTGAGGGAGCCCTCGAGGAGGCCCTCGAGATTGCGCGGCAGGTCGGTGACCTCCGGCACCTTGCGCTCATCATCGGGAATCTCGGGAACCTGAGTCTTTTTCGAGACAACCGCGAAGTCGCCAAGAGTCGATATCACGAGAACCTTCGAATCAGTCGGCGAATCGGCGATAAGCGCACGTCACTCGAAGCCCTGCGCGGGTTGGCTGCGATTGCCGGGACCGAAGGTGAAATCGAAACCGCGGCCGCCCTTGCGGGCACGGTTGATGCTCTCCACGTGTCATTCGGCGGGACACCCTCGCGTTTGGAGGTCATGATCGACGACCGCTTCATTGCGCCCCTCCGTCGGACGGTGGGTGACGGAGCGTGGAGTCGCCTCTCCTCGCCTGTCGCCGGGGTCACCCTGGAGCAAACCATTGCCTGGGCTCTCGGAGAACAGTCAAGTCCAGGCACTCGGTCTTAACGATGAGGGGGTGCCGCCCGCTGATCGGGCTGACGCAAGAGGGCCTTATTGGAGCTGACGCGTGCGACCCGCTCGACGGTCAACCAGGTCTTGAGGAGAAAGAAACATCGGTGCACGATCGAGCCTCTACGCGGTGAAACGCGCGTGCACGACCTCGACGCACAACCGCGCCCATTGGTGCGGACGTCGGCGTCGCGACGGTTCCCTGAGTCGGCCGGTCGACGCCATGATTTCGTGCGACCGGAGGGACCCCGCGCATCACGCCTAGGATGTCGCCATGACGCGCTATCTGCACACCATGTATCGCATCACGAATCCGGAGAAGAGCCGGTCCTTCTACCAGGCGCTGGGACTGGAGTTTCGCCGCGATTTGCCGATCGTCCGCGACGGCGAGCTCGAGGCGACGAACTACTTCTTCGGCGTCCCCGGCCAGGACGAGGAGCTCGAGCTCACTTTCAATCACGACGGGCGCACGTACGAGATGGGCACCGCCTACGGGCACATCGCGTTAGCCGTCGATGACCTCGACGAGACGCTCGCGCGCCTAAACCAACAAGGAATCGAGCCCGAGCGCGAGCCTTACCGCGTGCGGGAGGGTGGATCGCGCCTGACGTTCGTCCGAGATCCGGACGGCTACCGAATCGAGTTGATCGACCGCAGCGGGACGTAGCTGTATGACCGTCGACTGGGATTGGTCGAGAGTCGTCTTCGACCACGTGAAGATCGGGGTTCGCGACGCCGAGGCCAGCAAGAGGTTCTATCGCACCGTCCTCGCCACGCTCGACATCCCACCGCTCTGGGAAGGCGAGCACGGCGGCCAGTACGCCAATCTCGTCGTCAGTTCGAAGGCGAAGCCCGGCGGGCCGATCCACGTCGCGTTCGTCGCCAGATCACGTGCCGAGGTCGACGCTTTCCACCGCGCCGGGGTGGAAGTCGGCTACGCCGACAACGGCGCGCCGGGTGTGCGCGAGCAGTACAGCTCAGAGGGGGCAGGCCTCTACTACGCGGCGTTCCTCCTCGATCCCGACGGCAACAACGTCGAAGCCGTCGTGCGCGAATTCTGACGCGGCTCGTCACACTTCCGACACAGATGCGTGGCACACACGTGACGGATTGACGGTTACATTGCCTTCATGGCGACAGCGGCAACGAAACGCAAGAAGACGACGGCCACGCCGTGGGGCCCGGCGCGCATCGTCGAGCAGTTGACGCTCCCACAGCGTGTCGGCGAGAAGCGGTTCGCATCCGTGGTTCAGCTTCTCGAGACTGACAAACGCGAGCGGTACGTGCGCTTCGCGTACACGACCGGTGGCGTGGCGCGACGCGGACCCGTCACCCTGCGGCTGCGCGACCTCGAGCGATTGCGCGCAGCGCTCGCGGAGCACCCGCAGCTCGCCGAGGCATTCGGCTATGGGGTCGCCTAGACGACGGCGAGATAACGGTCGCGCGCGGCCTCGACGAACGACGAGAGGATCAGGGCCCCGTCCGCGGAGCCGAGCAGCGGATCGATCGCGTGCTCCGGATGCGGCATCAGGCCCATGACGTTCCCGCGTTCGTTGACGACCCCCGCAACGTCATCTCGAGAACCGTTGACCGGCTCTGCGTAGCGAAGCACGATCTGGCGATTCGTCTCGAGCTCGTCGTAGAGGGCATCATCGGCGAACCAGCAGCCTTCGCCGTGCTTGACGGGGATGGTGAGGCGGTCCCCCTCGGCACAGCGTGAGGTAAACGGCGTGTCCGCACGCTCGACGACCAGCGGAACGTCGCGGCACACGAACGAGAGCGACGCGTTGCGGCGGAGGACGCCGGGCAGGAGGCCGGCCTCGCACAGGATCTGGAACCCGTTGCAGATTCCGAGCACGAGCCCTCCTTCGGCGGCAAAAGCGGCGACCGCCTCCATGGCGGGCGCGAACCGGGCGATCGCGCCGCAGCGCAGGTAGTCCCCGTAAGAGAACCCGCCCGGAAGCAGAACGGCGTCGAGGTGCGGCAACTCGGTCTCGGTGTGCCAGACGAACAGGGCCTCCGCGTCGAGCGCGGACAGCGCCCAGAGTGCGTCGCGGTCGTCGCAGGCTCCCGGGAAGCGCAACACGCCGATACGCGGCTGTGGGCTAGTCACCCGGCCTCTCGGCGAGCTCGATCTCGTAGCTCTCGATCAGAGGGTTCGCGAGCAGCTGTTCGCACATCCGCTCGACTTCGGCACGGGCCCCCGCCGCGTCGTTCGACTTGACTTCGAGATCGACGACCCGGCCGACACGAGCCTCGCCGACCGCGAAGCCGAGCTGGCGCAACGAGGACTCGACCGCCTGTCCTTGCGGATCGAGGATGCCGTTCTTCGGCCGAACGAGGACCGTTGCCTTCATCGAAGCACCACCTCCGGGTCCGCCAGGTAATCGTCGAAGCTGATGCCCGTCAGCCGTTCGAACGCCTCCACGTAGCGAGCGCGCGTACCCGTGACGACGCCATCGGGAAGCTCCGGGCCGGGTGGCGTCTTGTCCCACCCGAGCGTCTCGCAGTAATCACGGACGAACTGTTTGTCGAAGGACGGCTGGGAGCCGCCGGGTGCGTATTCGTCGGCCGGCCAGAAGCGCGACGAGTCGGGCGTCAGAGCCTCGTCGCCGAGGACGAGCTGCCCCTCCTCGCCCAGGCCGAACTCGAACTTCGTGTCGGCGATCAGGATTCCGCGTTGACGCGCATGCTCCGCCGCGTGTCGGTAGAGGGCGATCGAGACCCGCTCAACCTCAGCGAGCCTGTCGGCTCCGACCAGCTCGGCGGCCTGCTCGAGATCGATGTTCTCGTCGTGGCCGGTCGTGGCCTTCGTCGCCGGCGTGAAGATCGGTTCAGGTAGCTCCGCGGACTCGGTGAGCCCCGCGGGCAGCGCGTGACCGCAAACCGCGCCGGTTGCCGTGTAGTCCTTCCAGCCGGATCCCGCCAGGTAGCCGCGCACGACGCACTCGATCGGGAGCATCTCGAGCCGCCGGCACTCGGTGGAGCGTCCGTCCGAGCGGAGAGCCAGCAGATGGTTCTGGCAGATCTCTCCAGTACGGGCGAACCAGAAGCCGGCCAAACCCGTGAGGACGCGACCCTTGTCGGGGATGTCGGTCGGCAGCACGACGTCGAATGTCGAGATGCGGTCACTGGCGACGAGGAGCAACCGCTCCTCGTCGAGGGCGTAGAGCTCGCGAACCTTCCCGCTGCCCACGTGGAGTGCGGTCTCAGGCATGAACTGGTACCTCCTTCTGGGCGAGGGCGTGCAGACGGTCGAAGACAGTGTCAACGTGGCGGACCGTTGCCTCGAGGTCGAAGACGGCCTCGAGATCCACCCGGCCGGCGATCTCGGGATCGCCTCGGACGAGCTCCGCGAAATCCGTCTCCTCTTCCCAGGCGCGCATCGCATGGCGCTGAACGAGACGGTAGGCGTCGTCGCGCGCGAGCCCCGCGTCCACGAGTGCCAGTAGCAACCGGTGGCTGAAGACGAGCCCGTGGCTCGACTCGAGGTTCCGCAGCATCCGCTCGGGATAGACGACGAGGCCTTCGACGATCCAGGCGAAGCGGTCGAGCATGTAGTCGAGCGCGAGGAACGAGTCGGGAACAACGATGCGCTCGGCAGAGGACTGCGAGATGTCGCGCTCGTGCCAGAGCGGGACGTTCTCGAGACCCACGAGTGCGTTGCCGCGTAGGACGCGCGCCAGCCCGCAGATCCGTTCGGCCACCTTCGGGTTCCGCTTGTGCGGCATCGCCGAGGAGCCCTTCATTCCCTTGCCAAACGGCTCTTCGACCTCGCGAACCTCGGTGCGGGCGAGGTGGCGGATTTCGGTGGCGAAGCGGTCGAGCGACGTAGCGGCGAGCGCGAGCGCCGAGAGTAGTTCGGCATGTCGATCCCGGGCGATCACCTGTGTCGAGACCGGGTCTGGCTCCAGTCCCAATCGCTCGCAGGCGATACGTTCGACCTCGGGATCGACCTGGGCATACGTGCCGACCGTTCCGGACAGCTGCCCGACACGATTC
>Ga0307310_10000317_pt1 | contig 15392 bp, 18 predicted proteins | sample ER_DNA_197_FD_194502 | JGI IMG/M metagenome (GOLD analysis project Ga0307310, IMG submission 194502) | Bulk soil microbial communities from the East River watershed near Crested Butte, Colorado, United States - ER_DNA_197 | ecosystem: Environmental > Terrestrial > Soil > Floodplain | place...
ACACTCCGGCCGAGCCCGCCGGCCGTCGTCAGGTCGACGGTCCGAACCTGACGTTCGGCTTCTGCGCGGACGCCGACCTCAGCGACCACGACCCTGCGCGAACTCCACGACCCCGCCGCCGCGGACGGCGTGCGGCAGGTCCTCGATCCCGTCCGGCGGCGCGGTTAGTGCGATTGAGTGGTGATCAATTACTTCGGAGACCAGAAGGTCGACGAGGGCTGGCTGATCTGCTCGCCGACCTCGCGGGCCTGACGATCTTGCTCGTCGATGGCGCGGTGAGCTGAGTCCTCGATCTTGCTCGCTGCGGCATTGAAGCGGTCCTCCTCGGAGCCGACGATCGTCTCGAGCGCGGCGGCGACCTGCTGCTGCCTCTGCTGCGCGATCATGTAGTCCAGGTGGGCGTGGCGCCTGGGTGGCGGCGTGCCTGGCCTCGGCCTCGGCCGACTGGCGGATCTGGTCTTCGGTCAGCGGCGGGTTTTTGCTCACGGTTACGCCACCTCCCCGCTCCCCAGGCGTCCGTACTGGAACTTGGCGCGCAGCTGCTCTTCGATCAGCTGGTCTCGTTTGGCGTAAAGCGCGTCGCGGGCCTCCTCGGCCTTCATCGCGGCGACGAGTTGGTCCTCCGCCGCGCGGATGGCGGCCTCCGCGGCGTCGGCGCCGCGCTGAAGCGGCTCGAAGCTGATCACCTTCGGCGATCGCGCGGTGGACGGCGTGTAGAGCGGATGCGTCATGTGATCTTGTCTCGCCTTCTTTGGGAGACAGCCTGGCGATCTGGTCTGGCCTGGCGAGCCCTTGGAGAACCGCCAGGCTGTCCTCGTTCCCTAAGGTGAAAGGGGCAGCCCCTCGGGTACCAAGATCGAGACTAGTTCAACACTTTCACTTGGCGGTGATTTTTTGAATTGGAGCACTCTTTCCATGATCATCAGCAGCACAAGATGATCAACGGGCACTCAAAGATCGACGAGGGCTTCGCGCGCGCGTGCGCGTAAGGAGGTCGTCCGCGGGCCTGATGGGCGGGTCGTACCGGAAACCAGCATGCCTCACGGCTACGGTTGAGCCGCCGGTGACAGCAGGGCAATCCTGCTCAGCGCTCGAGGAAGGACTGCTCGTGTCAGATCCGATCAAGGTAGCGGTTCTCGGATTCTGGCACGTGCATGCAGCCGAATACGCCGGGCTGGTCCGCCAGCATCCAGAAACCGAGCTTGTCGCCGCTTGGGACGACGATCCTGCTCGCGGTCGAGCCTCAGCAGACGCCATCGGGACGCCTTTCATTGACGACCTCGACGAGCTGCTCGCCGGCGACATCGACGCGGTCACCGTCACGACCGCCACCAGCGCCCATCACGCGATCATGCTTCGCGCCGCGGAAGCCGGAAAGCACATCTTCACCGAGAAGCTCCTGGCACCGACCGTTGCAGAGGCCGAGGAGATCATTGACGCCGCCGACAAGGCCGGTATCGCAGTGATGGTGTCGTTGCCGTGGCTTTATCACGGATACACCCGGGCGATCCAGGACAAGCTCAACGAGGAGCAGCTTGGCGAGCTGACCTATTGCCGGATCCGGCTATCGCATGATGGCGCCATCGCGGGCTGGCTGCCGGAACGCTTCTATGACCCCGAAGCCGCCATCGGTGGGGCACTCAGCGATCTCGGATGCCACCCGGTATACCTCACGCAGCTGTTCCTCGGCGCCGTCCCAGCCACAGTGAGCGCCACGTACGCCTCGCTGACCCAGCGTCCGGTCGAGGACCAGGCCGTCGTCACGCTCGGATACCCGGGCGGCGCGATCGGTGTCATCGAGACCGGGTTCTTGAGTCGCGACCCGTTCACCATCGAGATGCACGGCACAGCGGCCAGCCTCGCGTACGAAAGCACGGGAGGCGCGCTCCGGCTGCGTGACGCAGGTTCAGACACCTGGCAGTCGCTCGCGGTGCCTCCGGACGATCCTGACGCCGTGAGCCAGTGGGTGGCACACATCCGCGACGGCACGCGAGCCGAGGACAATCTGACTCGGGCGGTCGAGCTTACGAGACTGGTCGTTGCGGCCAACACCGCAGCAGCCACTGGCAGCACCATGAGCTATCGGATCAGTGCCGTATGAGCACGATCAAAGTTGGCGCGGTCGGTGGAGGCGGCATCCTGGGAGCTCATATCCGCGGTTACCGCGCCTACGCCGACATGATCGAAGTGACAGCGGTTGCTGATGTGGTGGCCGAGACCGCCCAGAGACGCTCGACCGAACTCGGTGCCGCGGCGTACACAGACTTTCGGCAGATGATCAGCGAGGCTGACCTCGACGCCGTCGACATCTGCCTGCCGCACCACCTGCACGCTGCGGCCATCGTGGCCGCCGCTGAAGCAGGCAAGCACATTCTGTGTGAAAAGCCGCTCTGCCTCACTGTGGAGCAGGCCGCAGAGGTGCAACGGGCGGTGAGCGCCGCGGGTGTGACCTTGATGTGTGCCCACAATCAGCTCTATCTGCCCGCGGTGGCCAAATCCAAGCAGCTGCTGGATGAGGGTGTTCTCGGCAAGGTCTACGAGGTTCACACCACCGACTGCTTCTACAACGACTTCGACCCGCAGAACATGGGCTGGCGCGCAAACACTGCCACTAGCGGTGGCGGCGAGCTGATCGACAGCGGTTACCACCCGACGTACGTGATGCTGCACTTTGCGGGAGCCTCACCGGTCGAGGTAACGGCCCTGCTGTCTCAGCACCGGCTGAGTTTCATGGAGGGCGAGGACTCGGCTCAGGTTCTGGTCCGCTTCGACAATGGTGTGCTCGGCCACCTCGTCACGAGCTGGGCGTACGACGCGCCGCCGGGCACCGAGAGGTTCTCGGTCGTCGGGGAACGCGGCTCGCTGCGCAGCGATGGAAGTTCGCTGACAGTAACGCTGCGCGGATTGGGCAGCCAGACCTACGACTTCGAGGACGTCGACACTTACGCCTTTGAAATCGGCCGCTTCGCCGATTGCTTGCGTTCTGGCACGCGTCCGCTGCACACCGAGAAGGAGGGCATCGACGTGCTCTGCCTCATCCTGGCGGCGTACGAGGGTGCCAGCAACCGAACGATCGCACCCGTGTTCCGGGTGCTCTGAACAGGCAGGATGCTATGCGACCGACACGAGCCGAGCGGACGACTGTATCGACTCTCCGAGACTTTGAGCGATTGCCATGCGGAGCGATTCGACAGCGTGGTCCTCAGCCGCGTTGCTGGTCCAGCTGACATAGCCATCCGGCCGCACCAGAACTGCAGCAGCACCGGCCAGCCCGTACCGCTCCGTCAACTTCCCGGTCGGATCGGACAACTCAGACCCGATGGCCAGCATCTGTAGGGGGATACTAGCCGGAAGCCGGGACGCCGCGGTGCGCCAAGCCCCGCTAGCTGGACCGGTCAACAGCGTCAGGGTGCTGTCGAAAAGATCGATCGTCGATAACCGCTGCCCCCGCGCGGTCACGCTTTCGCGCGGTCACCTCCTTACGCGTACGCGCGCGCGACCGGATGATTGCTCGGCCAGTGATTGCTCCGTGCAGTGGGCTGCCCTCAGACGGTCCAAGGCAGATTTGGGCGCTCGGCTAGTGGAGCATCCTTTTAAGACGTCGTCTGGGGCGTCTTTGCTGGCTGTGTGCTCGTCACCTCGGGCTGGCGCAGGTACGAGGCGAGCGCCCAGATGATGAGGACGTCAATGCCGATGACCATGAGCGCCCACCAGGGCGAGTACGGCAGCCAGGTGAAGTTGATGATCGCCGATATCACCGCGATGACTATGCCGGCCATGCGAGCCCAGGTCTGACCTCTCAGCAGGGCGATGCCGATTGCCAGCAACCCCAGGCCGACCAGCAGGTGAATCCAGCCCCAGAGCGTGAGGTCAAAGGCATAGATGTACTCCGGGAGGACCACGAGGTACTTGTCGTTCACAATGGCCGCGAGAGCCTCTAGGGCCTGAAAAGCCCCGCCGATGATCATGAGCACGCCGGCGAAGACGGCGGTGCCATGAGCCAAGGGACTGACAGGCTGGGTGTCTGCCATTGGTGTATTGCCTCCAATTCTGGTTAGTCTGACTCGACTACAAATGGTGAATGGTTACGCGCAGACTAGCGAGAAAATTGCGCTGTCAAAGCTGTTAGGAGGACGTGTCCTCGCTCCGCTGCGCGCCGCGCTGTCCTTCTCGCCGTCTCCTCCTTCTCGCGCCCCCGGTGCCCAGAATTTTCTTGACCTGGTCAGCAACACCAATGCGCACGCAGCGCGTAGGCGCACGCGCACGCACGAGGGTCATGATCCTCTGGCCTATCTTCGGCGGACCGCGCGCACGGGCTACTGCTGAATGACTGATTCGGCTGGCTGAGTGGTCGTGATCGGGTCAGCGTGACGATGCACGATCTTCCACTCACCCTCTTCACGTCGGAAGATTGTGGTCGCCCGCAACGAAACTGGCGTCATCTCTTCCGCACCGCCGAACTTTGCCCGGGTCCACTCAAGCTCGAGGTTGTAGCCGAGATCCCCTGTCGAGTACTCAGAAATGCTTTCGTATCGGAGAGGCTCGCCCTCTCGGGCCGTCGACGCTGCCTGTTCCAAATGCTCCTCGACCTGGCCCCAGCCCCGCACCGGCGGACCGAGGGGGTTGGCGAGTGTAACGTCGTCGCCCCGCGACCACAGCCTCTTCTGAGGTTCGCTAACGAAAATGATCAAGGCCCGGCTGCGGTTCCAGCAATCGGGCCATGACTAGGTGTTTCGTTGTAGCGGGGACAGGATTTGAACCTGTGACCTCTGGGTTATGAGGCTGGTCCCACACCGCGCAAAGCGAGTCGGGGCATGCAGAGTCGGCTCTCGCTGCGTTATTGACCGATGCCGGGTCCGAAGCTATGCCTATATCGGCTTTGAAGGCGACAGCAGTGTGGTCGGTCGGCTTCTCACGCTGGCCGCGAGCCTGGCCGAGCCGTGAGCGGTCCCACTATCTCTGATCGATAGCCCGTTGGCGTAGCGCCAGCTCAGTGATCCAGCCGAGCTGCTGCACGTCTCCGGCCAACGCCGGAATCGTCGACGGTGTGATAAGCATCGGTGGACAGACCCAAATGGTGTCAGACACTTGCCGTCGGAATCACCCATTTACCCAATCGATGTTGAGTCATCTGACCGCCAGGCAGGACCCGCGTCCTTAGGGACATGTGACGGGAATGAGCCGTCCGGCCGGCGGTCCTATCCACAGGTCGTCGCGCATGGCGCCCGATCGGTGCTCCGTTTGGCTTAATGAGGACATCCGCATTCGGAGTGGGAGCGGTCCCCGATCCGGTTCACCGGTAACTGGTCCGACCAGCCCGAGATGTGCGCCGATCTTGTGGGCAACGCAGACCGCACACGGACCGGAGGCAAGCCGGTGGTGGCACCGAGGAAGGAATAGCAATCATGGCTGTCGCTGAGAGCAGGCCGGCGGTGCCGGCCGTGCTTTATGACGTGGACGAGGCGGCGGAGGCGCTGCGGCTGAGTCGGTCCGTCCTCTATGAGCTGATTCGCTCGGGTCGGCTACGGACTGTGAAGCAGGGCCGCCGGAGGTTGGTACCGGTGTCGGCGTTGGCCGAGTACGTCGACTCGCTGGGTCGTCGGACGTGACTCGTCGTGCCCGCGGGGACGGCGGGCTGCATTGGGATGAGCATCGGCAGCGGTGGATCGCGACGACCACGATTGGCTACGACGGGCGAGGCAAGAGGGTTGTGCGAAAGGCCTCAGGTCGAACGAGGACTGAGGCGAAGAACAAGTTGCGGGACCTCCTGCGCGATCAAGCGGATGGCCTGACCGCGGGAGTCACCGGATATACGGTGCGGCATGCAGTCGAGGACTGGCTGGCGCATGGGCTGGGTCGGCAGTCGGCGGCGACAGTCACGAAGTATCGCCACCTGTGTGCCAAGCATGTGCTGCCGGCGCTCGGGGCATGGAAGCTACGGGACCTGTCTGCGGCGGAGGTCGATCAGTGGCTTGCCGAACTGTCACTGTCCCACAGCACCCGAACGGTGCAGGAGATCCGGGCCTGTCTCAACCGGTCGGTGAAACGGGCCATGGCGCGAGACAAGGTGAAGCGGAACGTGGTCGAGCTAACCGAGGTGCCCACCGGGCAGGCGGGGCGTCGGTCGAAGTCTCTCAGCGCGGAGCAGGCCGACGACGTGCTGACCAAGACCACGCTCGATCGGCTGCACTCCTACATCGTGGTCTCGCTGCTCACCGGCGCGCGGACCGAGGAGCTGCGGGCTCTGGGCTGGGAGCATGTCCACCTCGACCCGGACTCCGGACCGCCGTACCTGGAAGTGTGGCGATCGGTGCGAGCTCACGGCGATACCAAGACCCGAAAGTCGCGCCGCACCCTGGCCTTAGCCAGTCTCTGTGTCGACGCGCTTCGAGTCCAGCGAGTGCAGCAGGCGAAGGACCAGCTGGCCGGGGGGAGCGGTGGACCGAGACCGGGCTCGTGTTCACCACCCGGCTCGGCACTGGCATGAACGCCGCCAACGTCCGCCGTGACCTTCGCCGCGCCCTGGCCCTGGTGCCCGGGCTCGATCCGGCCGACTGGACCCCGCGTGAGTTACGGCACTCCTTCGTTTCGCTGCTCTCCGATGCCGGCGTGCCCCTCGGGGACATCGCGCAGCTCGTCGGCCACAGCGGCACCACCGTCACCGAACTGGTCTACCGGCATCAGATCCGGCCCGTCATCCAGACCGGCGCAACGGTCATGGATCGGCTCTTCGGACACGGCGGCTCAGGTGCGTAGTCACTCAGTTGGTCACTCACCGGGCCGCTGCGGGTGGTTTGGCAGACCGGAACCAGTCTCTGACTTGGTGGGCGATACTGGGTTCGAACCAGTGACCTCTTCGGTGTGAACGAAGCGCGCTACCACTGCGCCAATCGCCCGTCGAGCGACGCCCACCATATCTCACCCACCATCGTTCAACGTGGCAAGCCGATCGGCATTCTTCGCAGAGCTTGCTTGTAAGCCAGTCGAGCCTCCGCCTCTACAGGTCTAGGCTTACCCGGGGTCGGATGCCCCCGGCAATCAGCGCACAGGAAGGAATCGATTGTGTCCACGATGTCCATCACGATCGCAGCAGGCGGCGTTAGCCAGCAGCGAGTGACGGACACGACTACTACCGGACTCGATCTCTTTGGCGACGACCCGACGATTGTGGCCGTGCGGGTGAACGGCGAGCTGCGCGACCTCAATCGCACCCTGCCGGAGGATGCCATGGTCGAGCCGGTCAAGATCAATAGCCCGCAAGGGCTGGACATCTTGCGGCATTCCACTGCGCATGTTGCTGCTCAGGCCGTCCAGTCGCTGCACCAGAAAGCCAAGCTCGGCATTGGACCGCCGATCAAGGACGGCTTTTACTACGACTTCGATGTGGCCGACCCGTTCACCCCCGATGATCTTCGCGAGATCGAAAGGGGAATGACCAAGATCGTCAAGGAGCGGCAGCGCTTCCAGCGGCGCCCGGTCACTGACGAGGAGGCCCGCGCGGAGCTGGCCGGCGAACCCTACAAGTTGGAGTTGATCGCAGATAAGTCCTCCGCCGCCGCCGACGCGGAGGCGAGCGCGGAAGTTGGGGCTGGTGAGCTGACGATCTATGACAACGTGCGGCGTGATGGCTCGATTGCCTGGAAGGATCTGTGCCGCGGTCCGCACGTGCCGCACACCGGATACATTCCGGCCTTCGCGCTGACGCGGAATTCGGCAGCGTACTGGCGCGGCGATCAGAACAACAACCAACTACAGCGGCTTTACGGCACGGCCTGGCCGAGCAGGGACGAGCTCAAGGCGTACGAGACCCGGCTTGCAGAAGCCGCGAAGCGCGACCATCGCAAACTGGGTGCCGAGCTCGACCTGTACTCCTTCCCGGACGAGATCGGCTCCGGTCTGGCGGTCTTCCACCCCAAGGGCGGGCTACTGCGCAAGATCATGGAGGACTACTCCCGGCAGCGTCACATCGAGGCCGGCTATGAGTTCGTGAACACTCCGCATATCAGCAAAGCGGAGCTGTTCAAGATCTCGGGCCATCTGGGCTTTTACAGCGACCTGATGTATCCACCGATGCACGTCGACGAAGAGCGGCATGCCGATGGCAGTCTGAAGCGTCAGGGCCAGGACTACTACCTGAAGCCGATGAACTGCCCGATGCATTGTCTGATCTTCCGGTCCAGGGGGCGGTCGTATCGCGAGCTGCCGCTGCGCCTGTTCGAGTTCGGCAGCGTCTACCGCTATGAACTGTCGGGCGTCGTGCACGGCCTGACCCGTGTCAGAGGCATGACGCAGGACGACGCTCACATCTACTGCACCGTTGATCAAATGCAAGACGAGTTGATCTCCCTGCTGCAGTTCGTGCTCGATCTGCTTACCGACTACGGGCTGACCGACTTCTACTTGGAGCTGTCGACTCGAGACCCGGAGAAATCCATTGGCTCCGACGAGGACTGGGAGCGTGCCACCGACGCATTGCGCAACGCTGCGGCGGCATCAGGTCTCGATCTTGTCTTGGATCCGGGTGGCGCCGCCTTCTACGCGCCGAAGATCTCGGTTCAGGCCCGCGACGCCATCGGCCGGAGTTGGCAGATGTCGACCATTCAGGTCGATCTGATGTTGCCGGACCGGTTCGACCTGGAGATCACTGCCCCAGACGGCAGTCGGCAGCGGCCGGTGATGATCCACCGGGCTTTATTCGGCTCGGTCGAGCGGTTCATCGGTGTGCTGGTCGAGCACTACGCCGGAGCATTTCCACCCTGGCTGGCGCCGGTGCAGGTGATCGGCATCCCGGTGGCGGCGGAGCACAACGCCTACCTGCTGAACGTTGCAGACCGGTTACGGGCGGCGGGGGTGCGGGTCGAGGTCGACACCTCAGACGACCGGATGCAGAAGAAAATCCGCAATGCCGAACGAGCCAAGGTGCCATACATCTTGATCGCCGGCGGGGAGGACGCTGCTACTAACGCCGTCTCGTTCCGCTACCGCGACCGCCGGCAGAAGAATGGCGTGCCCATTGATGCGGCCATCGACGAGATCACCGGCGACATCGCGGCGCGCCGTCAGGTCTGAGAGGTGAGCAGTGGAGTGACTGAGGATTCGGCTGCTCATCCCGGCACTCCCGACGGATTTGAACGGCTGTGGACTCCGCACCGGATGGTCTACATCCAGGGTGAGAACAAACCGGCCACCACTGAACAACAAGAGTGTCCATTCTGTGCCGTGCAGTCTCGCGAAGATCGGGAAGGACTGATTGTTCACCGCAGCGACTTGGCGTATGCGGTGCTCAACCTCTATCCCTATTCACCCGGCCACCTGCTGATCTGCCCGTACCGCCATGTCGCGGACCTCACCGAACTGGACCGGGACGAGCTGCTCGCGCTCGGCGTATTGACTCAGGACGCCATGCGCGTGCTACGGGCCGCGAGCTCCCCACACGGCTTCAATCTCGGAATCAACCAGGGCGCAGTCGCAGGGGCCGGAATCGCCGCCCACCTGCACCAGCACGTCGTCCCGCGCTGGGCGGGCGACGCGAACTTCCTTCCCGTTGTTGGGCAAACCAAAGCACTGCCACAGCTACTGGATCAAACGTGGGAGATCGTACGCAACAGCTGGGACTCCTACGCCGCCTCGGGCCACAGCTGATGCTGGAGCATTGCTGATGCTGGAGCGTTTTCGGGGCTTGTCCGCCGGCCTGCTGGGACCGATAGCACGGCTGTTGATCAAGCTAGGAGTTTCACCCGACGTCGTCACGATCATCGGCACTCTCGGGGTCGTACTCGCCGCACTGATCTGCTTTCCTCAAGGCTGGCTCTGGCAGGGCGTCTTGATCGTGACCCTGTTTGTGATCTCGGACATGATCGACGGCCTGATGGCCAACATCACCGGCAAGGCGAGCAACTGGGGTGCCTTCCTGGATTCGACCTCTGACCGGCTCGGTGACGCTGCCGTCTTCGGAGGCATCCTGCTCTATTTCGTGTATCGGCAGGACTCCACCCTTTGGGCGGGCATCGCTCTCGCCGGACTGGTATTCGGCCAATGGACCTCCTATGTCAAGGCTCGCGCTGAGAGTCTCGGATTCGTGTGCAAGGGCGGTCTGGCGGCGCGGGCCGACCGGTTGGTGATCATCCTTGCCGGCGCATTGTTGGCCGGTCTGGGAGTCCCGTATGTGCTCAACATCGCGGTGGCGGCTTTGGCCGTGACGAGCATGATCACGGTGCTGCAGCGGATCGCTCAGGTCCGTAGGCAAGCCAAGGCCGCAGATGCGCGTTCGGCCTGAGGCAGTCACACGCTTGCCGCAGGCCCGGCGGCGTGAGCTGCTGCGCAACACGCTGGTGCGTGGTATTTATCGCTTTGGATGGCGGGTGGCCGCTCGACTTCCCACCCGCCTAGTCGCAGTGATCATCTCGGTCGTCAGCTGGGTAGCCTGGCAGCGTAGTGACACTCATATCCGTAACCTGCGTCGCAACTTGACATATGCGACCGGTTCACCGGTCAACGACGACTTGCTACGAGCTGCCATCAAGTCCTATTTCCGTAGCTTCTATGAGGTCTTGGCTCTGCCAGCCTGGTCTGCGACCGAGATCCGGCGCCGTATCTCCGTCGTCAATGAGCACGTCCTACGCGACGCGTACGCGGGTTCGGGTGCTGTCGTCGCCGTGCCACACAGCGGGAATTGGGATCTGGCCGGCGCCTGGGCCTGCGTCACTGGAATGCCGGTGACGACAGTGGTCGAGCAACTGCCGCCCGACGAGTTCGCAGCCTTCCTCGCCTTTCGGGAACGCCTTGGTATGCAGGTGCTCTCCCATCGCGATCCCGAGGTTCTTACAACACTGATGGGCGCGATCCGCCGCCGGCGAGTGGTTTGCCTAGTGGCGGATCGAGACCTTGCTGGGACCGGCGTCCCAGTGTCCTGGCGAGGGCAGCCCATCACCATGCCGGCTGGCCCGGCTCTCGTCGCTCGGCGTACCGGTGCGGCTTTGCTACCCGCGGTTTGCCAGTTCACCCACGACGGTATGGCGATCATCATCGGCAATCCCATCCAGCCACGGCCGGGCCGAGATGGCCTGATTGCCATGATGCAACAGGTTGCTGACTTCTTTGCCGACACGATCGCCAAACACCCGCAAGACTGGCACATGATGCAGCCTTTCTTCTTCGATCAGCAGACCTCGGGTGAGGAGGCTCGGTGACAGCTCCGCGCACCTCCCTGCGCGTCGGAATGGTGTGCCCGTACTCCTTCGACGTGCCAGGGGGCGTACAAAATCATGTTCTTGGGCTCGCGCGCTACCTGCGCCAGGCCGGGCATCGGCCCTATGTGCTGGCCCCCGGTGAGCTCGGAGCTGCAACCGAAGGACTCGACGTCGAGGAGTTTGTCAGTGTTGGCACTGCGATGCCCGTCCGCTACAACGGGTCTGTGGCCCGAGTGAACTTCGGACCGCTCAGTGCTGCACGGGTAGGTCGCTGGCTCCGCAAGGGCAGATTCGACGTGCTGCATATTCACGAACCCATTACGCCGAGCATTTCCTTACTCGCCCTCTGGGCAGCCGAACAACCAGTAGTGGCTACGTTTCACGCCGCCACTCCACGATCGCGGTCTATGCAGTTGGCCGGTGGAGTGCTGCGCGGAGCGATTGAGAAGATCGACGCGGGCATCGCGGTATCTGAATCAGCACGCAATGTCGTCGTGCAGCATCTGGGTCGAGACGCGGTCGTCATTCCCAATGGCATTGAGTTCGACGACTTCGCCCGCTGGCGCCCTTCGACAGGTCAAGAGCAGCTAGCTGGTTCGCCGCGATCTTCGGATCATCCCAAACTGATCTTCCTAGGTCGGCTGGATGAGCCGCGCAAGGGCCTCGACGTGCTACTGGCGGCCGTTCCGCTGATCATGAAGACTCGACCCGATCTTGAGGTAATCGTTGCTGGACAGGGAAACCGCCCGCTTCCGGAGTGGTGCTGCAGCCTTGGCATGATCAATCCCGAAGCCAAGATCGCGCTGCTGAATTCCGCCGACGTCTTCGTGGCCCCACACCTCGCGCGAGAAAGCTTCGGCATTGTGCTCCTCGAGGCCATGGCAAGCGGCGTTCCGATCGTAGCCTCGGAGCTTCCGTCGTTTCTCGACGTGCTCGGTTCACCACGAGACGAGGGCCGACTCGGTGAGGTCTTTGCCGCTGGCGATCCTGATGCGCTGGCTGCTTCGGTGCTACGCGTACTTGACCGGCCCAACCCCGTGCGCACTCTGCGAGCTCGAGAAGCCGCCCGGCGCTACGACTGGTCGGCCGTTGGCGCAACGGTGGTTGCGGTCTACCGAGCAGCGCTTTCTGCAGCGCCTGCTCCATGGGCTGAAATGAGCATCGGGTGATGAGCCTAGAGATCCTGGACTTGGTGATCATCGTTGCGTTGATCATCGGATGGCGCATTACGTGGCTGGCAACTCGAGTGGACCGAGCGAACGTCCGCGCGGAGCGCACCTGGGCCGCCCTGGACGCAGCCCTGGTGCGACGCGCCCAGCGAGCTCTTGAGCTTGTTTTGATAACCGGCATTGACCCGGCTACGGCTTTGCTGGTCTCCGGCGCGGCGAATGCCGCTCTGGAGCCAAATCTGTCCCGTCACTATCGTGAACACGCTGAGAGCTACCTGAGCCATGTCCTCGATGCCGTCGGTTCGATGCTCCCTGGCAGCTCGAGCAGGCTTGAGGCCGAATGCGCCCGAGCCAGCATCTGTCGCCGTTTGCACAATGATGCGGTGGCCACCGCCCTGTCGCTACGACGCAGACGCACCGTAAGAATCCTGAAGTTGGCGGGGCGGGCGATAGAACCACGTCCCTTCGAAATGGCAGATGGTGACATGTGCACTCTTACGGCTGGCCCGCCAGATTCGCCTCCGTCGTCGCTCCCGTACGTGCGTCCAATCGTCTCCGCCGCCGAGCCGCGAGCTCCGGCAATCGGCGAAACTGGCCAACCGGCATAGTGCGAGCGGTCGAGAACTAGGCTGGCCGTGTGACAGGTAGCGAGCGGCCGACCTCGGTCACCGGCGTACCGCAGAATGCTGCAGCAGAATCGATGGCCGCCTCCGGCGGAGGGTCGATGGCCGCCTCCGGTGGAGGGTCGATGGCCGCCTCCGGTGGAGGGTCGATGGCCGCCTCCGGAGTAGCGCCGATCGCCGCTACTCCAGAGTCGGTGGCATCGGCAGTGATTTCCGCACGCCCTCCGCTGTATGACACGGACCGTGTGTGGACCTTGCCGAATGTGCTGAGCTTCCTGCGGCTGGCGGGCGCTCCGCTCGTGCTGTGGCTCATCATCGGCCCGCAGGCGGATGGACTGGCCGTACTCGTGCTCGCACTTGGCGGCTTCACCGATTGGCTGGACGGCTACCTCGCGCGGGCGTGGCATCAGACCTCTCGAATAGGCCAGATGCTGGACCCGATCGCGGATCGCCTCTACATCCTTGCGGTCTTGTTAGGGCTCGCGCTGCGAGGGATCATTCCGTGGTGGCTGGTGGCGATCGTCGTAGGTCGAGATGCGGTGATCGCATGTCTGGTGCCAATCCTGAAGACAAGGGGCTTCTCGTCGCTGCCGGTGCACTTCCTCGGCAAGGCCGCCACGTTCAGCCTGCTGTACGCCTTCCCACTGGTGTTGCTCGGCTACGGTGAGCAGGGCTGGCTGCAGCTCGCCTGGGTGTTGGGATGGGCGTTCGCGATCTGGGGCACAGCCTTGTACTGGTATGCAGGAGGCCTCTATATTGCCCAGACTGTCCAGCTTGTCCGCACCATGCCGCCCCTCGACCGCCACAACAGTCGCGGCGTAACCGGCTAGCGGCCGGGGAGCGTCTTCTTCAACCGGATGACGACTACATCCGCGCGGCGTCGAGCACAGCGTCGCAGCCAAGCTCCCGGCGCGTCCGCACCAGCGCCGATGCCCCCGACAGGTCGAGCCCAGACCGGTCGAGCCCAGACCGGTCACGCGCCGGACGCCAGCATGGATCTGCTCAATCAGATCATCCGGCAGCCTATGGATCCCGACTACGCGTTCGCGGCGGTAGGAAACGAGTCCCCGCAAGGACGTTGGAAGCTTGGCGTATTGGCGATGATCATCGGCGCGCTCTTCGCGGTGGCGGCACTTCAGACCACCCGCGCCGCGCCTGCATTGCAGTCCGAGCGTTCTGAACTGATTAGTCGCGTCCAGACCGCCGAACGCGAGCAGGATGAGCTACGCGGCAGAGTCACGTCCCTGACGGAGGACATCGCAACGCTGCGCACCGCGGCGCTGGGGGACGACGATGCGGCACGGCTCGTGGAAGCCCAGATCAGCACGCTCGATCCAGTCGTCGGCAATACCGCGGTAACTGGTCCCGGAGTACTGATCGTCGTGGACGACTCACCGTCGGCAGCAGCTGATGCTCGCGATCGGGTGCTCGACATCGACCTCCAGGTGCTGGCCAACGGCCTCTGGGAGGGCGGCGCGGAGGCAATTTCGATCAATGGGCATCGGCTCTCAAATCTGACGGCCATCCGCAGCGCCGGTGATGCCATCACGGTCGACTACCGATCCTTGACCCGGCCGTATCGGGTGGAAGCGATCGGAGATGTGCGTACGCTGCAGGCTCGTTTTGTTGAGTCTTCGGCGGGCGCGTGGTGGAATGACCTGGCCCAGAACCGGCGAATGAGATACGAGATCAGTGACGTGAAGCAACTCGATCTGGCAGCCGATCCTGGCATTGTGCTCCGTCATGCGGGGAGGGCGGCCTCATGATCCCGCTTGTTGGTTTGCTCGCCGGGATCGTCATCGGCATTGTCCTGGAGCCCTCGATTCCCCAGGTTCTTCAGCCATATCTCCCTATCGCGATTGTGGCCGCAATGGACGCACTGTTCGGAGCTTTCCGGGCTTACCTGGAAGGCACGTTCACCGACCGGATCTTCGTCGTGTCGTTCATCTCCAACGTCTTGATCGCGGCGGCGATCGTTTACGTGGGCGACCAGATCGGCGTGGGCTCGCAACTGGCAACTGGTGTCGTTGTTGTCCTCGGCATTCGTATCTTTACCAATGCCGCTGCGATTAGGCGAGCGCTGTTCCATGCCTGATCAGCAGTCCGGCGACCGTCAGGCGCCGGCGCAAGAACCGGCGCTCCGGCACCGCCGGCATCGCACCCGGCCGCACAATGCCGTGTCTCGACGGACCAGCTCGCTTCGACGCAGCCAGCGACGGCTGGCTGGCGAGGAACAATCCGCCGTCTCCAGGCCTGTCGCTTCCCCGGCCGACGAGGCAGCGGCACCTCCGCCGCCGACGAACGCGGGCCAGAACGCTCCCGAAGCTGCCCGCAGCACGCGTGCCCGGCTGCGTGCCTCACTGCTGCATCCCGGACGCGGCCAGATTCTGGCGGCCTTGATCTTGTTTCTC
>Ga0307310_10000319_pt1 | contig 15347 bp, 20 predicted proteins | sample ER_DNA_197_FD_194502 | JGI IMG/M metagenome (GOLD analysis project Ga0307310, IMG submission 194502) | Bulk soil microbial communities from the East River watershed near Crested Butte, Colorado, United States - ER_DNA_197 | ecosystem: Environmental > Terrestrial > Soil > Floodplain | place...
TGGAGCAGAAGGCAAAGCTCGCCCGCAAGCACCAGACGCAGATCAACGTCAAGGAGATCAAGCTCAGGCCGAAGATCGGGGTTCACGACTACAACACGAAGAAAGGCCACGTCGAGCGTTTTTTGAACCAGCGCGCCAAGGTGAAGGTGACGATCATGTTCAGAGGTCGCGAGACCACCCATCCCGAGCGCGGGCGCGATCTGCTGATGCGGCTTGCGGAGGACGTCCAGGAGATCGGGATGGTGGAATCGCAGCCGCTGCTCGACGGCAGGAACATGACGATGGTGCTGGCCCCGACAAAGAACGCAGGAGTCAAGAGAGACAGAGATGCCGAAAACGAAAACATCGAGCAGCGCGAAGAAGCGGTTTAAGGTCACCGGCGGCGGCAAGCTGCTGCGCCGCCAGGGGATGAAGAGCCACAACCTGACGAAGAAGACCTCGAAACGGAAGCGGCGCTTCAGCAAAGACCAGCCGGTGGCGGAAGCCAATGTCAGCGCGCTGAAGCAGATGCTCGGCAAACGGGCGAGGCGTTCTTAGATGCCGCGCGTCAAGCGTTCCGTCGCCTCCCGCAAGAAGCGGCGCAAGGTTCTCGAGCAAGCCAAGGGGTACTGGGGGCTCAAGAAGTCCTCGTACCGCTATGCGAAGGAGCAAGTCGACCACTCGCTCACCTACGCGTACCGCGACCGCAAGAACAAGAAGCGGACGTTTCGCCGGCTCTGGATCATGCGCATCAATGCGGCCGCCAGAGCTAATGGGCTCTCGTACACCCAGTTCGTCGCAGGCCTGAAGGCGGCAGAGATCGAGCTCGACCGCAAGGTGCTCGCGGATCTCGCCGTCAGCGATCCGCAGGCCTTCGGCGCGATCGCCGAAAAGGCCAAGTCGGCGCTGGGCTCCAAAGCAGCCTGATCACCTCTCGCGAGAACGAGAAGCTCAAGCTCGTCCGGAAGCTGCACGACCGGAGCTGGCGCGACAAGCTCGGCCTCTTCGTCGCGGAGGGTGAAGATCTCGTTGATGCGGCCCTCGAGGCGGGAATCGAGCCGGTCGAGGTGCTCGTCGCGGGAGAGAACGTGGAGCCTGCCCTCCTGGCCGAGGTGTCCGCGCTCGGCCATCCGCCCCGCGTGCTCGGCGTCTTCCGGAGCGACGAACTACCGCGCGCGCCCGTGCCGGAGATCGGTCTCGCGCTCTGGCACGTCGGCGATCCGGGCAATGTCGGGACGCTCGTCCGTTCTGCCGCTGCACTCGGCCCTGCGTTCGTCGCTCTGTCGGAAGGTTGTGCCGACGCAACGGGCCCGAAGGCGTTGCGCGCGTCGATGGGTGCGCTCTTCCGCGTGCCGCTGCTCGACTTCGACGACGCGCCCGGCCGCCGGATCGCGCTCGTTGCGCATGGAGGCGTGCGGACGGAGGAGCTCGAACTTTCCGGCCCGACGACGTTCGTGCTGGGAGCCGAACGCGAAGGGCTTCCCGAGAGCGTGCTCGCAGCGTGCGAGGAGCGCGCGACGATCCCGCTCGCGCCCGGCTCCGAATCCTTGAACGTCGCGACTGCCGGCGCGATCGCGCTCTACGAGCTCAGTCGGCGCGGCGGGTGACCCATACCGTGTCCTCGCGCCCGTTGTAGGGCGTCCGGTCGAACCAGCCGTAGCACGCCTCGATCTCGAAGCCCGCTCGCTGGAGGAGGCCGCGCCACTCGTCCGGCGAGAGCCAGGCGAGGGCCATCGTCGTTTCCCGCTCGTCCCCGCGCACCGTGAGCGTGAGCGTTCGCGCCGACTCGTCCCACACCGCGTGCTCGAAGATCCCCGGCTCGCGCTCGAGCCACCTGCCCTGCGTCTGGGCGATGTCGTCGGCGTCGGGAGTGAAGACGTCGAACACGAAGCGACCGCCGGGTAGGAGCAGGTCGTACGCGGCGCCGAGGACGCCCAGCCGGTCTTCGTCGGTGTGCATGTGCAGCAACGAGCGGAACGGACAGATCACGAGTGGGACGCGCTCGGTGACCGGCGGCTCGCGCAGATCGCCCACGCGCAGGTCGAGCGTGACGCCTGCAAGCGCCGCTCGCCGCGCGCACACCTCGAGCATCGCGCGCGACGAGTCGACTCCGATCACGTGGATCCCGTCGGCGCCGAGCGGCACTGCGATCCGCCCAGTGCCCACTCCGAGCTCGACCACCGGGCCGCCCGAGCGGCGTGCCTCCTCGAGGTAGAAGGCGACGTCCTCGACGACGCTGGCGCTCCAGGGGTCGTACAGCTCAGCTATCGCGTCATAACTGCTCAAAGGCTAGATTCGCCCTGTGGACTGGGAGGAGTACGCGAGCAATGCTCTGAAGAGTTTTGCGGAAGCGACCACGGCCGGAGAGCTGGCCGAGGCCCACACCGCCTGGCTGGGCCGCAAGAGCGACCTCAAAGTGGGCCTGCGGAATGTCCGCGACCGTGAGACCGGCATGGCCCTGAACTCCGTGCGTGAGCGCCTCGAGGGAGCGTTCGCAACCCGCGAGGCCGAGCTCGAACGGGGCGCGCTGGCCCAGCTCGACCAGCAGCTCGACGTCACCCTCCCCGGCACGCCGCTGCAGCGGGGACGCCTGCATCCCCTGACGCAGATCCGGCGCGAGGTCGAGGACATCTTCCTCGGGCTCGGGTACGAGATCGTCGACAGCCGCGAGGTAGAGACGGTCTGGCACAACTTCGATGCGCTCAACCAGCCGCTCACGCACCCCTCGCGCTCCCATCGCGACACGTTCTACCTCGACGACGACACGCTGCTGCGCACACACACGTCCACCGGGCAGATCCGCGTCATGGAAGAACGGGAGCCACCGATTTACATCGCGACGCTCGGTCGGGTCTACCGTCGGGACACGCCGAGCCCACGTTCCACGCCGAACTTCCACCAGGTCGAGGCGCTGGTGGTCGATCGCAACATCGGCCTCGCGGATCTGAAGGGGACGCTTCTGCACTTCTTCCACGCGATGTTCGGCGACGACCGCGACGTCCGCATGCGAACAGGCTTCTTCCCGTTCACCGAGCCGTCGGTGGAGTTCGACGTCACCTGCTTTCTATGCGGGGGAGAAGGCTGCGTCTTCTGCAAGTACACGGGCTGGTTCGAGATGGGAGGCGCAGGCGTCGTCGACCCGGCGGTGTTCGAGAACGTCGGCATCGACCCCGACGAGTGGACCGGGTTCGCCTGGGGACTCGGGCTCGACCGCATCGCGGCTCAGCGCCACGGCATCCCCGACATCCGGATGTTCTGGGAGAACGATCTGCGCGTCCTGAGGCAGTTTTAGTAATGAAGGTGCCACTCAGCTGGCTGAAGGAGTACGTCCCGATCGACCGTCCTGTCGACGAGATCGTCCAGCGCCTTGTGATCTCCTCCTGCGAGGTCGAGGGCATCGAGCATGTCGGCGTCGCCGACGTCGACGGCAACCTCGGGCTCTTCCGCGTCGGCCGTGTGCTCGAAGCCGTGAAGCACCCAAACGCGGACCGCCTGCAGCTCTGCCAGGTCGACATCGGGGAAAGCGACTCGCGCCAGATTGTCTGCGGCGCGTGGAACTTCGGCGCCGGCGCCACGGTCGGCGTCGCGTTGCCCGGCGCAGTTCTGCCGAACGGGCTGCAGCTCGACCGGCGGAAGGTCCGCGGTGAGGTCAGCGATGGGATGATCCTGGCCGAGGACGAGGTCGCGCTCGGAACGGACCACACGGGAATCATGGTCCTGGAGAACGGCCTCGAGCCCGGCACGCCGCTCGCCGATGTGCTTCCTCTGACGGAGACCGTGCTCGACCTCGGGCCGGAGCACAACCGTCCTGACCTGCTCGCTGTCTACGGCATCGCGCGCGAGGTCGCAGCGCTCTTCGACCTCGAGCTCGCAGCGCCGCCCGGAACGGATTCGCTGCCTGACGCGAACGAGACGCTCGACATCACGGTCGAGGACTTCGAGGCATGCCCGCGTTACATCGGCCGCTTGTTCCGAAATGCGACGATCGACTCGTCGCCGGTGTGGCTCAAGGCACGGCTGACTGCGGCGGGAATGCGTCCCATCTCGAACGTGGTCGACATCACGAACTACGTCATGCTTGCTCTCGGCAACCCGCTGCACGCATTCGATTACACGAAGCTTGTGGGCGGCAGGATCGTCGTGAGACGCGCCAAGCCTGGAGAGAAGCTCCGCACGCTCGACGGCGTCGAACGCGAGCTCGATCCGCACGACCTGATGATCGCCGACGGTGAGCGCTCGGTCGCGCTCGCGGGGATCATGGGCGGCGAGGAGACCGAGATCGGCGCGGACACCACGGAGATCTTGCTCGAGGCCGCGAACTTCGAGCCCTACACGATCTTCCGCACTTCGGAGCGTTTGCGACTCCGCACCGAGGGCTCGAGCCGCTGGGAGAAGGGCGTCGACCCGTATCTCGCCGAGCAAGCGGCGAAGCTCGCGACACAGCTCCTCCTCGAGCATGCGGGAGCGAACTGGGCCGGTCACGCCGACGTCCACGCGGGGCTGCCCGAGCGACCGGTGGTGCGCTTCCGCCCGGAGCGAACCGACGCCGTGGTCGGCATCGAGACGCCTCCCGACGTGCAGCACGCGATCTTGCGACGGCTGGAGTTCGGTGTCGACGGCGAGAACGTGTCGGTTCCCACCTGGCGCGCCCGCGACGTCACTCGCGAGATCGACGTCGTCGAAGAGGTCGCGCGCTTCCGACTCGCGGACGTGCCGGCCCGCCTGCCGACGCGTCAGGCGATGTTTGGCCGGCTGTCCAAGCACCAGCGGATCCGGCGGCGGATCGAGGACGTCCTCGTCGGGTTCGGGTATTCGGAGGCATACACGTGGAGCCTTCTGCCGGAGGACGCGCCGACGGGGGCTGTTCGACTGCAGGAGCCGCTCTCGAGCGAGCAGGCCGTTCTCCGGACGTCGCTCGTCGAAGGCCTGCTCGCGTCGGCACGGCGCAACGTCGACGCCGGCAACGACGACATCGCGCTCTTCGAGCAGGCACACGTGTACCTCCCGACCGGCGAACAGCTGCCCGAAGAACGCTGGTGCGTTGGGGGGATAGCGCAGGGCGGGTTCGCCTTCGCCAAGGGCACGGCCGAAGGCCTCTATGCCGCCCTTGGCATCGAGCCAAACTTCAGTCCGGCCGATGACCTGCCCGCGGCCGGCCGCGGTGCTCGCACCGACGAAGGCTGGGTCGCCTCGGTGCGGGAGCCCGAGCTGTCGGGGGAGTGGGGCGCGTTCGAGCTCGACGTGGATGCACTTGTTGACCGGGTCCCCGACCTGATCGTGTACGAGGACGTCATCACGTATCCGCCGGTTCGTCAGGATCTCGCCTTCGTGGTTCCGGACGACGTGACCGCGGGACAGCTGGTCGCCTCGGCTCACGAGGCTGCCGGGCCCGAGCTCCGCGAGATGCGTGCCTTCGACGTCTATCGCGGTGGCCAGGTGGAGCAGGGAAAGAAGTCGCTCGCATTCTCGGTCACGTTCCAGTCACCCGAGCGGACACTCACCGACGAGGACGCCGCCGAGCTCCGAGACCGCATCGTTTCGGCGCTGGAACAGGCGTTCGGCGCCCAGCTGCGCGCGTAGTTCCAGGGAAATCATTCTTGTAACCCGTATCCATATGGGTTGATAACTCGTTCCTCCGGACGTAACCCCTCTAACAATGTTGTTCGAAAACGAGGAGAGAACGAGATGACCAAGCGTATTGCGAGCCTGACGAGCATGATTCTGCTCGCCCTGGGCATCGCCGCGTTCACGGGCTCGGCTCTCGCGGGCAACGGCAACGGGAACGGCAAGGGCAGCGCCAAGGCCGACACCCAAACCGCTTCCGCGAATGAGCCCGCTTCCCAGGCCGCGGCCGGGAACTCGGCGAATGCACCGGGGCAGCTCAAGCAGGACTCCGTTTCGACGGAGGCCTCTGGCGGCGGCAGCGCCGACCAGAATGCCGGCGCCGAGGCGGGTGCCAAGCCCACGAGCGCTACGGCAAAGGGCAACAAGCCCACGTCGTGCACGACCGGTGGTGGCACCGGCTCGAGCGCAACCTGCACCTCGAGCAGCTCCACGGCCGCAACCGCTCAGACGGCTGCCAAGCCGGACGCGTCGAAGCGCTACGGCAACAGCCAGACCGCGGCGCAGATCGCGAACTCGCGAGGCGCGCCTGCCGGCACCGAGGTCCACGGCCCCGGCAACAGCCAGCCGCACAAGGTTCTCGATTGCAAGAGGAACCACTTTGTCGACGTCCATGCCGTGAAGAGCTACTCGACGACCTCCTGCACGCAGGGCGGGACGACGGGTGGTACGACCGGCACCACGACCGTCGGGGCGAGCGTCTCTGGCGGCACGAACGGCACGTCCGTCACGGGCACGTCGTCGTCCAATGCGGGCACGACCGCGCACGGCAACTCGCCGGCGGCGGGCGGCGTCCTCGGTTCGACGGCTTCAGGCGGCAACGGGATGCCTGCAGGCGGCGTCCTCGGCGCGATCGCGTCGGTCGGTTCGGGCGTGCTGCCCTTCACGGGCTTCCCGCTCTGGATCGTCGTTCTTGCCGGGGCGGTGCTGGTCGTCTTCGGCCTGGCTCTCCGTCGCGCCGGCGGCGCAACCGTCTAGGCGCAGTCCCACCGGCTCAACGCGAAAGGGCGGCCTCGAGGCCGCCCTTTCTGCTTTGCAAATGAGTGGACAAGTCGCCTTTCGTTCCTAAGGTGTGATCGGGGAGAGGAACCAATATATGAGGGGGAATAATGAAACTGCGGCTTATGGGCACTCTCGTGCTCGTTCTTGCCATCGCTGCCTTGGGGTCCGCTTCGGCGTACGCCGGTAACGGGCAGGGCAACGGCAACGGGAAGGACGACTCTGCGGCGGCTCCGGCGAGCGCCGCTAGTGCACAGGATCACGGCAACTCGGCGAATGCCCAGGGGCAGCTGAAGAAGGAGGAGGCTGCGGCACCGACGGCTTCGGCCGCCGCCCAGGTCGACCCGAGCGCGGCTCAGCCGGGCGTGAAGCCATCGAACGAGACGGCACACGACACGCACGCGGCAGCCTCTTCCGAGGAAACCAAGCAGTACGGCAACGGCAAGACCGCAGGGCAGATCGCGGTGCAGAACGGTGCTGCGCCGAGCACGATCCTCCACGGACCGGGCAACAGCCAGCCTCACAAGGCCGCGCCTTGCTCGGGAGGTCACGAAGTGGACGTGCATGCTCTCAAGGGAAAGCGGCGAACGGCCTGCGGTACGCAGCCTCCGTCACCGCCGCACTCGACTCCGGACCCCAGCAAGGTCGGCGATCCGGCGCACGACCCGAATACCGCCGGCACCACGCTTGCCTCATCGGTGAGCTCGCCGTCGGTTCCGAATACATCCGTAAGCGCCAAACCGGCTGTGAGCACGAAGCACGTGGCGGTCCAGTCGGCAAACGGCGTGCTCAGCGCGACGGGGGCGATCGGCGGCGGAACGTTGCCCTTCACCGGGTTCCCGCTCTGGGTTGTCGCGTTGACGGCGATCGCGTTGATCGCGCTCGGCCTGATGTTGAGGCGAAGGAGCGCGACTCCCTCGCTGTAAATCCAAAAGGCGCGCGGCGTCGTAGAGTCCGGGCATGGCCACACGAATCCTGCTCACGGCTCTGCTCGCCGCGCTCTTTCTTCCTTCCGCCTTTGCCCGGGCCGACAACCCGAGGCTCGTGGCGACAGTCGGCAGGAATGATTCCTTCGCCATTTCACTGAGCGATGCGTCCGGAAGCCCGGTCACGCACCTCGATCCCGGTACATATGACGTCGAGGTCCACGACCTGTCGGAGATGCACGACTTCCGACTCCACGGCCCGGGCGTGCAACAGGCGACGGCCGTCGGCAACGTGGAAAACGTCGTCTGGACGGTCACGTTCACGGACGGCAAGTACGTCTTCGACTGCGCCGCTCATCCGAGCACGATGAACGGCTGGTTCACAGTTGGCGAGGTCGCCCCGACCAAAATCGCAGCCGCGGTCGGGCCTAAGCGCAGCATCTCACTGAAGCCGAAGATCGCCGAAGTCGGACCCGCGACAATCACTGTGAACGACCGGAGCCGCGCCGACAACTTCCACCTCACGGGACCCGGCGTGAACAAGAAGACCGGTGTTGCCTTCCGCGGGCGTGTGATCTGGAACGTGACGCTACTGCCGGGGACCTACTCGTATCGCTCGGACAAGCACAAGAAGCTGCGCGGCTCGCTCATCGTCACGCTCCCCGCCTAGCGAGCTTCACAAGCCCGGCCCGCTCGCCTCCCGCCGCGCGGACGTCGGCCTGCCGGTCGAGCTCCGCGTTCAACTCCGCGCCGAAGAGAAGCGCGAATGCCGAGTAGTTGAGCCACAGCAACAGGATGACGCCGCTCGCGATCGTCCCGTACGTCTTTGTGTAGTTCCCTGCGAAGGTGACGTAGAGCGCGAAGAGGCCCGACAGAAGCAGCCAGAGCAGGCCGCCGACGAGAGAGCCGGGCGTGATCCACTTCCAGCTTCGCTGCTCCTTGTTCGGCCCGAGGTAGTACACCAGCCCGAAGAACAGGAGGATCGCGCAAAACGCGACCGGCCAGCGCGCGATCCCCCAGACCCAGTCGAACGCCCCGCCGACCCCTGCCTTCTTCGAGATCGCATCGCCGAGCGCCCCGCCCACAACGATGAGGAGGAAGACGCCGGCGGTCGTGATCCCGCTCGAGACGACGAGTAGGATCGCGATTAAGCGGACCTTCCAGAACGGGCGCGTCTCTTGTCGTTCATAGGCCCGGTTCACCGCCTTGATCACCGAGGTCATCGCGCCGCTCGCGGCCCAGACCGCGCCGAAGAAACCGATGATGAATGCCGCCGCCGATGTCCCTCCCTGGGAGTCCTGCTGCAGGCTGGTGATGAACTTGATCACGCCATTTGGCGCGATCGGGTCGAGCAGCTGCTTGACGTCGTCGAAGAGGTTAAAGAGCCCGAGCGCCCCGACGAGAAAGGCGACCGCAGGAAAGAAAGCCAGCAGCGAGCTGTAGGCGATCTGCTGGGCGAGGCCCATGCAGTCGTCCTGCATGAACTCGCCGAAGCTCCGCTTGAAAGCGGCCAGCCAGTCAGCCAGGCTCAGCTGCTCGGGCGAGCTCGGCGCTTGGCCCTCGGTCGCTTCTCGATCAGTCGCGGTCGACAATGCGGAAGCGGCCGAGCCTTGCTTTCGTCTCGCCCTCCCGCCCGCGCCGGAAGATCAGTCGTGCGGTCGCGCCGACCCCTCCCGCCAGCAGGAAGCCCACACCGAGCGCGCCGACCGCCACTACGGGGAGATTGGAGCGCAGCTTGGCGCCGATGTTCGTCGCCTCGCCGATCTCTTCCCGAAGCGTGTCCGCCGCACCTGCAAGGTGTTCACGCTCTGACTCGATGTCGCGGCGGACCTGCTCGACTGAGCGGCTGTTGCTACCGGCCATCGCTCTTCAACGCCTCGGTCGTCAGCTTGGCCTCGCGGATCGCCTGCTCCGGGACCGGGGGCGAGCCCTGTTTGATCTTCAGCATTCCCAGCACGCCCAGCACGACTGCGAACACGAGGACGATCGCCGTCGTGATCAGCAAGGCGAGCCACGTGGACACGGCAGTTGCGAGCGCCGCCGCGATCGTTGCGAACGCGAAGCCGATGACGAAGAGGAGCATGATCGCGGCTGCGATGGCGAGCGCGATCCCCAGCCCGAGCGCGACGACCTTGCGCTTGACCTCCATCGCAGCGAGCTCGAGCTCCAACCGCACGATCGAGCTCGCGCGCTCTGCGACCTCTTTGACTGCGGCGCCCAGACCGTGAGCCTGGCGGCCGTCAGTCCCTTGGGTGTGCATGGCCCCTCCAGTCGATCCACTTCGCCAGAAGGATTCCGACCGCGAGCGCGGCTCCGACCACAACCCAGGGGTTCGGTCCGCCGCCTGCGTCCTTCTTCGCTTTCGGTCGCGCGCCGAGCTGTGGGCTCGATGGCGCAACCGTGCCTTGCCCGGGTTTCAGGTTCATCGGCGCCTCGCCCTTGGCGCGCGCTTTGATGAGGCTCGGCTTCATCTTGCGAATGAGGTCGGCATCCTCCGCGAGTGGCTGGGCTAGCTTCGCCTTCAAGCCGCCTTCGCCCGCCAACTGGTTAGCGAGCTGCTGGAGCTTTCTCGCTGCGCGCTCGACTTTTTGATCGGCTGTCATTTCTTGGTGGGCGGTTCCTCGCCCGTGAGCGTACGCCAGATCCGGGAGGCTGTGCGTCGCGAGACAATCGTCGCCAGTGCGGCAAGGGCGCCGTAAAGCGCCGACCAGAGGAGCTTCCGAAGCATGACGTCAAGTTGTACCAAGCCCTGGCCCCACCAAACCTGCATACGTATGCTGGCCTTATGCAGCTGGGTAAGGCCGAGCGACAGCGCCTGATTGAGAGCCTCGTCTCACGAAAGCGAATCGGCACCCAATTCGAGCTGCTTGACGCGCTCGCCGACGCCGGCTGTGTCGTCACGCAGGCGACGGTCTCCCGCGACATTCGCCAGCTGGGTCTCGAAAAGACGCATGACCCCTTCGGCCGGCCTCGGTACGTGCTGGCAAACGTTGCGCGCCGGGCGGATCCCACCGAGGTCCTCAACTCGATACTCGGTCAGTTCGGCCGCAAGGTGACGCCGGCAGGGAACGTCGTCGTTCTACAGTCCGAGCTCGGCTCCGCGCCCGCGATCGCACGCGCGCTCGACCAGCTCGAGCATGAACGGATCGTCGGCACGCTCGCCGGGGACGACACGGTTCTCGTCGTTGCACCCTCGGAGCGCGATGCGAAGACGCTCGCGCGGGAGCTCGGCGGAGTCTTGGCCTAACGACCGAGAGTGCGCCGCACGGCGTGCGCTACGCGCGTCAGGAAATTCAACCGTTCCGGGTGGGAGTGCGTCGGCGCCTCGACCGCAGACTCCGCCCGTCGCACCGCGCCGGCCTGCTCCGGAAGGATCTCCGCGCTCGTCGCCGGCTCCTCGAATTCGCCGAGGTGCTCGACCTGATCCTTGGTGAGCTTCAGATGGACGCGTCCTTCCGTGATCGTTCCCACTTGCTCTGAAGGGAGGTAGCGAGGCTTGCCGAGGAGACTCATCGAGATGGAGAGGCCGTTGAAGATGTCGTCGCTCGAGTCGCCGGCCACCTCGTCGACCGAGCCAACCTCCTGGCCCTGCGAGTCGACGACCTTCCAGCCGGGCTCGATCATCAGCCAGGAGACGGGATCGCCGTTCGTCATACCGTGCGGCCCCCGAGTAGCCAGACGGGACCTTGCGTGGCCTCGGGATTCGTATCCGACAGCACGTAGAGGATCTCGACCTCGCCGGTGATCCCTTCCTCGTCGCAGCGCTCGAAGCAGCGCGCCGCCATTCCCGGAGACACGCCGTAGCCGAAATGCTGGGCGCTGCGGAAGCGTAGGGCTGCAGGTCCGCCGTAGCGCGCGGGATTGATGGGAGCAAGCAGCAGCGCCCCGCGCTCGAGGTAATCGGTGGAGTCGAGTCGCACCTGCGCGTAGATGTCGCTCCAATCCGGCGGGACCGCGGCGAGGCGCAGCTCCCATTGGGCGCGCAGCGTCTGCCTCGTCGACAGCTCCTCTGGAGGAGCCTTCTGGATGGACTGCAGCTCCAGCGTTCCCGCGATGCCCTCGTCATCAAGGCGCTTCAGCAGGCGGCGGAGCGCCTCGGGGGCGATGCCCGGCCCGCGGCGGTCGACTGCGAGGCGGATCACCTTGCCGCGTCGTCCGGGGTTCGCCGGCGCGAGTAGCGCAGCGGCCCGCACGGCACGCGACTCGTCTTCCATCGTGAGCCGAAAGCGCAGCTCGGCCCATTCATCCACCAGGCCACGCTCGAGCTCGCTGAGCTGTTCGACTAGTCGCAAGAGCCTGAGCATAAACTGAGACTCATGGCGAAGGTGGAGCAGAAAGGAACCCTCTCGAAGTCTGATTTGCGCGAGTTCTTCCGCGAGATGCTGCTGATCCGGCGATTCGAGGAGAAGGTCGAGGAACGTTTCAGGGCCGGGGAGCTCCCCGGTTTCCTCCACGTGGCCATCGGCCAGGAGGCTGTCGCGGTCGGCGTCTGCCGCGCCCTGGAAGAGAGCGACATCATCGCGTCGACACACCGCGCCCACGGACACACGCTCGCAAAGGGGACGACGCCGAACGAGCTGATGGCGGAGCTGTACGGGAAGCTCGAGGGTTGTTCGCACGGCTACGGCGGCTCCATGCACCTGTACGACATCGAGCGCGGCAACATGGGCGCCAATGCAGTCGTCGGGGGCGGCCTGCCGGCGATCACCGGCGCGGCGCTCGCGTTCAAGCTGCGTGCCGAGCCGCGCGTCGCGGTCGCTTTCTTCGGCGACGGCGCCACGAACATCGGCACCTTCCACGAGTCGCTCAACATGGCCCAGCTTTGGAAGGTCCCCGCCGTCTTCGTCTGCGAGAACAACCACTGGGCCGAGTCGACCCCGGCCTGGCAGCACATGCCGATCGAGGATGTGTCCCAGCGCGCGGTCGCCTTCGGAATGAAGGCGGTCAAGGTCGACGGTCAGGACGTCGAGGCGGTCTACAAGGCGACGCGCCGCGCGCTCGAGCACGCCCGCAGCGGCAAGGGCCCGGTCTTCCTCGCGGTGAACACGTACCGCCTCGTGGGGCATTACATCGGCGATCCGCAGGTCTACCGCTCGAAGGAAGAGCTGGAGGAGACGCGCAAGACACAGGATCCGATCGAGCACCTGCGCACGAAGCTGGAGCTCTCGGGCGACGACGTCGAGGAGATCGATCGCGAGGTACAGGAGATAGTGGACGCCTCGGTCGAGTTCGCGAAGAACGGCACCGACCCGAAGCCCGAAGACGCTCTGAAGAACGTCTATGCCTGAGCTGAGTTACCGCGAAGCCGTTCGCGATGCACTATCGCGCGCCATGCGCGACGACGAGGACGTCTTCATCATGGGCGAGGACATCGCCGAGATGGGCGGCTCGATGGGAGTCACGCAGGGGCTGGTGGACGAGTTCGGTCCCGAGCGGGTCCGCAACACGCCGATCTCCGAGATGGCGCTTGCGGGTGCTGCGATCGGCGCGGCGATGCAGGGCATGCGCCCGGTGGCGGAGATCATGTACGAGGACTTCCTCACGCTCGCGACCGAGCAGATCGTCAACCAGGCCGCGAAGCACCGCTACATGTCCGGTGGGCAGCTGAAGGTGCCGGTGACGTTTCGCACACAGGGCGGCGCAGGCTGGTCGCCGGGCGCGCAGCATGCGCAGCAGCTCGAGTCGTGGTTCGTGCACATTCCCGGGCTCAAGGTCGTTTTCCCGTCGACGCCCACGGACGTGCGCGGGCTCCTCTGGTCGTCCATCTACGACGACAATCCCGTCGTCTTCTTCGAGCACCGGACGCTGTACGGGATCAAGGAGGACGTTCCCGACGAGCTCGAGCCGATCCCAATCGGCCAGGCACGAACGCATCGCCAGGGTGAGGACGTGACCGTGATCGCAACCGGACGGCTCGTGCACGAGGCGCTCGCGGCGGCCGACGAGGCCGAGAAAGAGGGCGTCTCGGTCGAGGTCGTCGACCCGCGGACACTGCTACCGCTCGACGAAGACGCATTGATCTCGTCCGTCAAGAAGACGAACCGCTGCGTTGTCGCGCACGAGGCGGTTGTCCGCGGTGGTTTCGGCGCAGAGGTTGCCGCCGTGATCCAGTACGGCGCGTTCGACTGGCTCGATGCGCCGATCGAGCGCGTCGGCGCGAAGTTCACGCCGCTGCCGTTCGCGCCGGTGATGGAGGAGTTCGTCGTCCCGCACGCGAGCGACGTGCTCGAAGCGATTCGCCGAACAGTGGGGCGCAACGATGGCAACTGAGGTCAAGCTTCCCCGCCTTGGCCAGGGCATGGAGTCCGGCACGATCGTGAAGTGGCTGAAGTCCGAAGGCGACAAGGTCGAGAAGGGGGAGGCGCTCTACGAGCTGGACACCGACAAGGTGACGCAGGAGGTGGAGGCGGAGGCGTCCGGTGTCCTCCTCAAGATCGCCATCTCCTCCGGTGAGGTCGAGGTCGGCAAGACGATCGCGGTGATCGGCGAGCAGGGCGAGGAGGTCGACGCCGAGCCGGAGGAGCCCGCCGGAAACGGTTCGGCGGCACGTGAAGTGGCCGACGATGCCCAGGAGGAAGGCTCTCCTGCGCCGGCGCGTGAACAAGATCGGGAGCGGGGACGACGTGCCTCTGCCGGCGACATGGGCGAGCAGGTGAGCGAGGTCAGGCAGCCCTCCGCCGACAACGGCGGGCGCATCAAGGCCTCGCCGCTCGCGCGGCGGATCGCACGCGAGCGCGGAATCGATCTCGGCGCAGTCGCCGGAACCGGTCCCGACGGCCGCGTCGTCGCCGAGGACGTCGAGCGCACAGCAGCGTCGGGGGCTCCCACGCCCGCGACAAGCGCGGGGGTTGGCGCGTCGGCCCTTCCGCTCGAAGGTGTCGAGGTGCAGCAGTTCTCGTCGATGCGCAAGACGATCGCGCGTCGCCTGACCGAGGCCTGGCAGGCCCCGGTCTTTCAGCTCAGCGTCACCGTGGACATGGGTCGCGCGCTCGAGCTGCGGAAGCGTCTCGTGGAGCTGCAAGGCGACGGCGCCGTCAAGCCGACGATCTCTGATCTGCTGACCAAGGTTTCCGCCGCCGCGCTGATGCGTCACCGCGCAGTGAACGCCCTCTACAAAGGTGACGCTGTCGAGCTGTACCCGACCGCGAACATCGGCATCGCGGTCGCGGTCCCGAACGGGCTCGTCGTTCCGGTTATTCAAGGATGCGAGCGGAAGTCGATCGCCGAGATCGCCGCCGCACGCGCGCTGATCGTCGAGCGTGCCCGCGGGGGGAAGCTGCAGCAGTCGGATCTCGACGGTGGCACCTTCACGATCTCGAATCTCGGCATGTACGGGATCGAGCGGTTCATCGCGGTCCTCAACCCGCCGCAGGCCGCGATCCTCGCCGTCGGCTCCACCGAAGACCGGGTCGTCGCCGTGGACGGGCAGCCGGCAGTGCGTCCGCGCATGGAGATCACGCTGACGTGTGACCACCGCGCGGTCGACGGGGCCACAGGTGCAGAGTTCTTGCGCGACCTGAAGGCATTCCTGGAAGAGCCGGGGCTCGCGCTCTAGTGACGCCGGTCTGGTACCAGGTCCGCGATCTCGAGGCCGGCCGTGCGTTCTATACGGGCAAGCTGGGTTTTACAGAGACCTACGTCGACTCGGACGGCAGCTGGGTGAAGCTCGAGCGCGATGGAATGGAGATCGGGCTGGCGGAGGGAGAGCCGCAGGAAGACTCGGGTGTCGCCCACGTCGACGTGCAGGACGTGAAGGCCGTGGCCGAGGAGTTGCGCAACGACGGAGTGGAGGTCGGCGTCGTCTTCGAGCTGCACGGCGAG
>Ga0307310_10000321_pt1 | contig 15249 bp, 9 predicted proteins | sample ER_DNA_197_FD_194502 | JGI IMG/M metagenome (GOLD analysis project Ga0307310, IMG submission 194502) | Bulk soil microbial communities from the East River watershed near Crested Butte, Colorado, United States - ER_DNA_197 | ecosystem: Environmental > Terrestrial > Soil > Floodplain | place: USA...
GATTCCGTTTGGTCACGGCTGGCACGGCGTGGAGAGCGCAGCGCGGCACTACTTCGCCAAGAGCGCCTCCAAGCTGTCGCTCGCTGAAGCAGCGGCGCTGGCGGCAATGCCGAAAGGTCCCGCGCTGTACGATCCGCTCAAGTACGTGGACCGCGTGGTCCGCCGTCGCAACGTCGTGCTGTCGCTGATGACGGATCAGGGATACATCACGCCCGACCAGGCGGCGAGGGCCAAGGCGTCGCCCCTCGTGACTACGCCAAACGGCGGCTACTCGGCGTATTCACCGTGGTTCGTGGATGTCGTCCGGGTGCAGGCATCGCGCGCGGGGATTCCAGTGATGCGAGGTGGCTACCGGATCTACACGAGCCTGGATCCGGTCCTTCAGAATGCGGCGACAAGCGCGCTGCTCGAGGGAACGGCCTCGGTGGAAGCCGAGCCGGGTTACGCGCATCCCAAGTACGTGCCCGGCGCGAAATCACAGTCCGGGCGCGCGACGACGGACTACCTGCAGGGAATGGTGGTTGCGCTCGATCCGACTTCGGGGGATGTCAGGGCCATGGTGGGCGGGCGCGACTATAGCGATTCGCAATTCAACCGGGCGGTGGACGGCAATCGGCAACCCGGATCCTCCTTCAAGCCGATCGTCTACGCGGCGGCGATCGCCGACAGTATTCGTCCCAACGCGATGTTTGCGGACACAGCGCTGGCCATCAATCTTCCGAACAAGACAATCTACAGACCGGAAAACTCTGACAGTCAGTTTCTCGGGACGATCAGCCTTCGCGATGCGCTTGCGATGTCACGGAATGTTGTGGCGGTTCAGGTGGCGATGATTCTCGGGATGGATTCGATCATCAATCTCGCGCATCGAATGGGCCTCAACTCGGTAATAGCTCCGTACCTGTCGAGCGCTATCGGCGCATCGGCGGTACAGCCGCTCGACCTTGTGGCGGCCTACACGACCTTCGCGAACCTCGGTACGCCGATGGAGCCGCGGTTCATTTATCGGATAGAGGACAAGAACCGCAAAGTCGTTCTCGCGCGCGAGGTGCGCGCGCTGGCTCCGGCGCTCGACCCGCGCGTGACCTACGTGGTCCGTGACATGATGCGCGACGTGGTAGAGCGGGGCACAGCGGCGAGCATCCGCCGCTACCTGCCTGCATCGATCCCTGTCGCAGGAAAAACGGGAACGACGAACGACAACTCCGACGTCTGGTTCATCGGACTCACACCGGACCTGGTCGCCGGGGTCTGGCTCGGATTTGACAAGCCGGTGTCGATCGCGAGCGGCGCGGGTGGTGGCTCTCTCGCCGCGCCGGTGTGGGGGAAGATGGTCGCGCGCTACTACGCTTCCAAGCCGGAGATCCTCACATCGCGCGCTCCTGAGCAATGGGTTCCGCCCGTCGGAGTAATCATGGGTGAGGTCGATCGCGCGACCGGAGAGTTGGCGACACCTGACACTCCGGCGGAGCGCCGTTACACGGAGTATTTCGTGGAGGGGACGGAGCCGCCCTCACTGAGGGCGGATCCGTGGAAAGTCTTCGGCTGGGGGCCGATCATTTTCTAACAAGAACGGGAGGCAATTGCCTCCCATTCTCGTTTCGCGCGACACTACAAGCTAGGCGACTTCCTTCATCTCCAGCGGGGGCGCCTTCTCACCCGGCGCCGCCGGCACGAGCGCGATCTTCAGCACTTCGTTGAGCGTCTCCACCGGATAGAACTGAAGCGTCTTGCGCACTTCCTCGGGCACGTCCTCGATGTCCGCCTCATTCCCCTTCGGAATGATGATGGTCTTGATGCCGGCCCGGTGCGCGCCCAGCACCTTTTCCTTGAGCCCACCGATCGGCAGCACCCGGCCACGAAGGGTTATCTCGCCCGTCATCGCCACATCCTGCTTCACTGGTCGATCAGCCATCTCCGAAACCAGCGCCGTCGCGATGGCGATGCCGGCCGACGGGCCATCCTTTGGAATGGCGCCAGCTGGCACGTGGATGTGCGCCTCGATCGCGCCGAGCCTGTCGCGCGGGATTCCGAGCTTAGCGGCATTGTTCGTCGCGTAAGTAAAGGCCGCGCGCGCGGACTCCTTCATGACGTCGCCGAGTTGACCGGTAAGGATCAGTGACACGGCACCGCCCGGACCAACCGGCGCGGAACCATCTCCATCGCGATTGCCGTAGTACCGCCTTATGGACGCCTCCACGAACATGATGTCGCCGCCCATCGGGGTGTAGAACATTCCTGTGGCGATTCCCACCTCGCTTTCCTGGAGCGCATGCTCCGGATGAACGCGCGGCCTGCCAAGCAGCTCCCGCACCGTTTCGGCGTCAACCGAGTGCTGGACTTCCTCACTCGACGCGATTTTCCGCGCGAGCTTGCGTGCCACCGCGCCGATCTGGCGCTCAAGCTGGCGCACTCCACTCTCGCGAGTGTAGTTCGACACGATCGACATGATCGCGTCTTCGGAGAACGTGATCTGCTTGTCGCTCAGTCCCGATTCCTCGAGCTGGCGCGGCAGCAGATACTTCTTCGCGATCTCGGCCTTTTCCTTTTCGGTATAGCCGGCGAAGTCCACGACTTCCATGCGGTCGAGCAACGGACCCGGAATATTCTGCACGAAGTTGCCGGTCGCGATGAACAGCACTTCGCTCAGGTCGAACGGGATGCCGAGGTAGTGGTCGGTGAAGGTGTCGTTCTGCGCCGGATCCAGAACCTCGAGCAGCGCGCTCGATGGATCGCCCTGGAACGATGTTCCGAGCTTATCCACCTCGTCGAGCAGGAAGACCGGATTTTTTGTCCCAGCCTGCTTGAGTCCCTGTATGATTCGTCCGGGCATCGCGCCCACATAGGTGCGGCGGTGGCCCCGGATGTCGGCCTCGTCCCTCGCGCCGCCCAGTGCGACGCGGACGTACTCGCGTCCCAGAGATCTGGCGATCGATTTGGCGATGGAAGTCTTGCCAACGCCAGGCGGCCCGATGAAGAGAAGGATTGGCCCCTTCGCCATCGCGCGCGATTTCGCTTCCGTCTTGTCGGTGATCAGCCGATCCGCTTTTTCCCCAATCGATAGCGACGGGGTCGCGTCGTCCTTGTCGGTATGCAGACGTGCTGCCGGCACCTCGCCGGTCTTCTCAACTTCCTCAGCGAGCTGGCTCGCACGCAGTTGTCTCACCGCCAGAAACTCCAGAACACGATCCTTCACGTCCTTGAGCCCGTAGTGATCTTCCTCGAGCACGACTTCCGCGTGCTTCAGCTCGAGCTGGTCGTCTGATCGCTTGTTCCACGGCAGCTCCGCTATCCACTCCAGATAAGTGCGGATGACTTGCGCTTCCATTGACTCGCGGCCGGCCCTCTCGAGACGCCCGAGCTCGCGCTCCACTTCGGCCCGCGCTTCCTTCGGCAGCTCCAGCTTCGCGAGCTTGTCGCGCAGCTCGGTGATCTCCTTGCTGGAATCGTCGTCGCCGAGCTCCTTCTGAATTGCCTTGAGCTGCTCGCGCAGATACATCTCGCGCTGCCGCTCGCCCAGCTCCTCCTGAACTTGTGACTTGATGTCCTCCTGCGCTTCGAGCAACCCGACCTGGCGCTGCACGTGAACGAGGATGCGGCGAAGCCGTTCCTCTACGCTCAAAGTCTCGAGAAGTCCCTGCTTTTCCGGTACGGGAAGCTCGATGTAGCCGGCAACCAGATCAGCAAAACGGCCCGGTTCGGTGACGGAATCGAGAACCTGGTGAACGACTTCCTCGGGAAGTCCTCTGCGCTCGCCGAGCTCAGCGGCCCGTTCGCGTGTTTCCTTCTGCAGAGCCGAGAATGCAGCATCGTTTTCCAACTGAGGAGTCATCTCCTCCGCCGGAACGATTACCGCGCTGAGAAAGCCGTCGGTCGTTGAATACTGGAGAGCCGTCGCGCGCTGCTCGCCTTGGAGCAGCAGCTGAACGCCACCCAGACCACGCTGGATCTGCCCGATGCGCGCGATCACGCCCATCGAATAGAGGATGTCGGCGGTCGGCTCCTCGGTATTGTCGCGCTGCGCCACCGCGAAAACGAGCCGGTCGCCCTTGAGCGCCGATTCAATGGCGCGGAGAGTTGAAGGCCTTCCAGCCGCAATCGGCTGGGTGAGGCCAGGGAATATCACCGTCCCCCGCAAAGGGAGGACAGGAAGTGTTTGACGATTTGCCATTGTCATTCCTAAGACATGATTCTTATTTAGATACTACTCGACAGACCTCCCATACTGCATCTTTTGCTCTCGTGGATTTACGCCAGCACGGCACGAATCGCAACACTGGACCTGCTGAATTGACGCGGCCAAATGCCAATTAATCCGACCGACGAGCTCGGCACACATGTGGCTCAGGTGCTCTCTGCAAACTATGAGCTAGAGACCGAAGTCGGCCGTGGAGGCATGGGCATCGTGTATTGTGCGCGCGACCGCCGCCTCAAGCGCGAGATCGCGATTAAGGTGCTGCCCCCGGAACTGAGCTTTCGGGCAGACATTCGGCAGCGATTCCTGCGCGAAGCGGAGACCGCCGCGCAGCTAAGCCACCCGAATATCGTCCCGATCTACACCGTCGAAGAGCGCGACAATCTCGTCTACTTCGTCATGGCGTACATCAAGGGAGACAACCTCGGACAGCGGCTCCAGCAGCATGGACCGATACCGCCGGTCGAAGTGCGCCGCATTCTCCGAGAGGTTGCTGACGCCCTCGCTTACGCGCACCACCGAAACGTGATCCACCGCGACATCAAGCCCGACAACATCATCATCGACGAGGAAACCGGGCGCGCGATGGTGACGGATTTCGGTATTGCGCGCGCTCTCACCGACAGCGGTGACTCGCGTCTCACTGCCACCGGGATGGCTATCGGGACGCCGGCGTACATGTCGCCCGAGCAATCGGCCGGCGACCACGCCATCGATGGTCGGAGCGACCTCTACTCTCTCGGCGTCGTCGGCTACCAGATGCTCTGCGGCCAGCCGCCGTTCGTCGCCAACAATACGCCGTCGATGCTCGTCAAGCACCTGTCGGAGAAGCCGATTCCGGTCGACGAACGCTGGCCCGATTTGCCCCAGGATCTCGCGCGGGCGGTGATGATCTGTCTGGAGAAAGATCCAAACGACCGGTTTCCCAGCGCAGCGGCGTTCGCGGCGGCGCTGGACGGCGGGTCTATGCCGACTCTGGCGACCCGGGCTTCGACAGCACCGGCGATTCCTCCGCGGTCACGACGCGAAATTCGCGAAGTCACGCCGCCTCCTGTCCGCGACCGCTACACGCCCGCGACCCAGACGCCGTATACGCCATCGTCGCCGTCGCCTGAAGAGTTAAGCAAGTGGAATGCGCCGATGGTCGTCGCCTTTCGTCGCAAGCTGGCGCCCTACCTCGCAGTGAACGCGATCCTCGTCCCGATCTCGCTCTTCTCGAATCATGACTTCCTGGCGCTGACTGTAATCTGGACCGTCGCCCTGGCGTTCAAGTACTCGAAGCTGTGGGCGGCGGGCTACGACTGGCGCGATGTGTTCCGCCAGCCCCGCGATCGCCTGATCTTCGACGTCGCCGCCGAGACCATCGACGACGCTCGCGCGCTGTTCGACGATAAGAAGCGCGCCGAGGTTCGGGCTCGCGCCCGCGCGCGGGGGCAGGGAATGTTCTCGCCGATGTCACCGCTGCCCTCAATGCAGCCGTTTCAGCCGTATCCGAGGGTGGGCGGGCCGACGACTAGCCTCAGCCCGATTCCCTCCGGCGCTCCGGGTCCATTTGCCGATTCCCGCTACGGCTCGGCGATCCGCGAGGCGGAATCCGACCATCGGGAGATCCATCGCCAGCTTCTTAATATGCCGCCCGACGAGCGACTACAGGTTCCCGAGCTCGCGACCTCGGCCGACGCCGTCTTCCGGAAAGTGCAGCAGCTCGCGCTCTCCCTCTCCGACATGGACCGCAGCACTGGACGAGACTCGCCTGACGTCGTGGAAAAGGAAATCACCGCGCTCGAATTGCAGGCCAATCCACTCGACTACAATGCCAGCGAGGGACGGGTGCGCCGGCTCGCCTTTTTGCGCCGTGAGCGACGCGCGCTAGCCGACGTCGCTCGCAAGAGGGAAGCGGCCCAGGAAAAACTGGACAACTGCCGTCAACTTCTGCGGTCGATGCGGCTGGAGCTGGTGCGCTTCCGCACGGGTGGACTCAATGCCCAGCCGACGGGCCTCACGATGGTCACCCAACAGGCGCAAAGTGTGGTCAAAGAGATGGGCTACCTCTCCGACGCCAACGCCGAGCTGAACGCGCTCTGAAACAAACCGGAACGATCGCGTTCTTGTTGGGTTCGCTCGCCTGTCAGCGCATGGGCGACGCGTCAGTACAGCCTGAGCTCGCAGGGAAGACGTCGCCAGCCAGTCCCACCGCGTCTTCGACAACGCCCGGCAGCGAATCGACCGTGCCGCGCGCAGTCGCTCGCGTCCCGGCTCCAGATACTCTTCGTGGCCTCTACGTAAATCGGTGGGCCGCGCTCGGACGAAAGCTCAACGATCTCATCGGCGTGGCGAAGCGCACGGAGGTCAATGCGCTGGTCATTGACGTAAAGGACGACCGGGGATTCGTGCTTTATCGTTCGGGCGTTGCCCTCGCCCGCGAAATCGGAGCCGACACCGCCGACGGCCACTGGATGTCGCGCGCGAAGCTGCGGGCGGTGCTCGACACGATGGTCGCGCACAACATCTATCCGATCGCACGCATCGTCGTTGCCAAGGATCCGCTGCTGGCGCAGAAAAAACTCGATCTGGCAATCAAGCGGAAATCGGATCTAAAGCCGTGGCTGGACAAGAACGGGAACCCCTGGCTCGATCCCCACCAGCCCGCCGTGTGGCAGTACGCCGCCGACCTGGCGCGCGAGGCGTACGAGATGGGTTTCAGCGAAGTCCAGTTCGATTACGTGCGCTTTCCGGACGAGAAGCGCCTCATTGGCGAGACCGTCTATCCCCTCGCCAACGGCCGCACACGCGCGCAGGTCATCCGCGACCAGCTCGGCTTCGTTCGCAAGGCACTGAAGCCGCACGCGATGCGCGTTACCGCCGACGTGTTCGGATTGACGGCGACCGACACCACCGACATGGGAATCGGCCAGCGGTGGGAAATGTTCGTCGACCAGGTGGACGTGGTGCTGCCGATGATCTACCCGTCGCACTTCGCGCGCGGCACCTACAAGCTTCGCCATCCCAACGCCCATCCATACGAGACCATCGATCACGCGCTGAAGGACGTGATTGCGCGCAGCGATTCTGTCCCCAACGCAGCCATCATCATCCCCTGGTACCAGGACTTCACGCTCGGCGCCCCGCGCTACACCGCGGCGCAGATTCGAGCCCAGAAGAAAGCCGGATACGACAACGGGTTCCAAAGCTGGATACTCTGGAACCCGAAGAGCAACTACACGCTGGCGGCTCTGGAGCCGCACTCGTAGGGAGCTTAGCTGCTGCTTTTCTTGCGAGCTTCCGCCCGATCTCTCATCGCTTTGAGATTGACGTCGAAGACTTTCTGCTGATCCGCGGTTAGTATCGCGCGAATCTCGCCGGCCTGCTTCTCCTGCAGATCCATCATCTTGGCGCGGGTCGCCTCGTCCGGCGCGCCGCCTGTCGCCTGAACAGACTTGCGTAGCTCCATCTGCTGCGGCACGTACCTCTCGCGGATCGTCTTGATCTGCGCCTTCTGCGCGTCCGTCAAGGTGATATCCTTGAGGAGCATCCCGCCCATTCCGCCGCCACGGCGCATCTCGCCCTGGCCCTGTTGACCCTGCTCGGGTTGTCCCTGTGCTGCGGCAACCGAGGTCATGCCAGCGCAAAGGGCAATAGCCAGCGTGGCGATGCGAATAACCTTCATCCTGCTCTCCTGGAGATTATGTATGGACGCCCCCTTGGCGTCCGGATGTTATACGCCATAGATCCCGAAAAGGTTGAGGGACTGAACTGCATCTCTGGCCCCTGACATCCTGTTCAGTTGCAGTTGCTCTAACTCTTTTCCTTCCAATGACTTACGGCGCTACCACTAGCGCCCGTCTGAAAACGTGCTATTCTTCCCCGCGCTGCCGGTGCCCCATGAGCACCGGCTTCCAGGGTTGGCTTCCTTCGCGCGACGAGCGCCGCTAGTGACTGCACCAAGTACCGCCCCCGAATTAGCCCCAATTATCCCAACGCCGGCCCCGGAGCCGCTCTCCTTTCCTCTGAGCTGGCTGCTGGAGCACGCCTCCGCCCCTATCAAGTATCGGGCGATGACCGAAGTCGCCCGCATGAGCGAAGTCCCCCCGAGCGAGATCGACTGGCTGCCATACTCCCACCGACCGGCGATCAAGCTCGCGGTGACCCAGACCCGAGACGGGATGTGGAATCATTCGATCCTGACCGTTCCGGGCAGGCATAGCTCAGACTTCACCCACGTCGGGACGGTGGCAGCCGTCCGCCGGCTCGCCGAATACGGTTGGAACTCCGAGTCGCCACCGCTCATTCTGGCGCGGCGACTCCTCTTCAGACTCCTCGCCGAAGACAACGATCCGGCCTACACCTTCGAGCTCGGCACCAAGACGAAGGATGACGACCTTGTCCGTCGCACCCGCGGGCTCTTCCGCGAAGCAGCAGCCGCGACGCTGGCGCAGTGCGGCTACGAGAATGATCCGAGACTTCGGGGCGCCGCTCGCCGTATCCTCGAGAGAGTTGTCACCTATCTGACATCCCCCCTCGGAGAGAAACCCTGGATGCGGGTAGGCAATACTCACGTGCTCGCGGCGGAATCGGCACCGCCTTCGATCTACACGCTGACGATGCTCGCCTACATGCCGATTTTCCGTCACGAGCATTTCACTGAAGTCGAGCGCATCTACGACTGGATCACGCAGCCGCTTCCACGTCAGGAGGTGTTGCAGTTGTTTGGCAAGAAGATGGTCCCGCAACCGCACCTCATCATGGGCGACGTGCTTCCGCACCGAAATGCGGTCGAAGCCGATGTTCCGTTCGCGCTGATGTGGCTGGAGACGATGGCGCGGCTCAACTTCCTGCGGCGCAACGACGGCTGGATGAAGCTGTACGATCGATTTGTCGATGATCGCGATCGCACCGGCGTATGGCACCCGCATAAGGGGTTGGAACGGCCGGTGACGACGCATCCGTGGGCGTGGTCCGCGTTTCCCCTCGACGATGGTCCGGGCCAGGAATCCAAATGGGCCGATGTCACGTTCCGCATCGGGTTGATCGGAAAACTTCTCGGCCGAGAAATCGAGTTGATCTGATCTGATGATCAGATCCCGTCGCCGCGGGCGGTTGAGCCCCGGTGAAATTTTTCCCGCAGCCGACTCCGCCTACCGCGTGTCGTATCCGCGGCTCCGTTCCGGAATAAAAGTACGCGTCGTGGAGAGGGGCGATCCCGCCGCGCCTCCGGTGCTGTTCGTTCCAGGTTGGGGCTGCTCTGTTTATGTCTATCGTCGAAATCTTCCGGCGGTCGCAGATGCCGGGTTCCGCGCGATAGCGGTCGATATCAAAGGTCACGGCCTCTCGTTCAAGCCGCTTGGGAAAGGGGAGTACTCACTCGAATCGCTGGTCAGCCACATCGAAGAGATCCTCGACGCTCTGGATCTCGACAAGCCCGCGCTCGTCGGACATTCGATGGGCGCGACGCTGCTCTACCATTTCGCTTCCAGGCATCCTGAGCGCGCACGCTCCCTGGCCCTGTTGTCGCCGGTTGGACTGAGTGGTGTGCCGCTGATGTGGCTGTACAGATCGCTCACTCCGTCGTTTCTCAAGCCGCTCATTCGGTGGGTGAGGCCGCGCACGCTGGTGAAAGTTGCGCTGAGGCGCGTATATGGTCGCCGCGCCGGCTTCACAGAAGACGATGTGGATCAGTATTGGGCGCCTACACAGTTTCCTGAAACCTCGCTGGCGTTGAGAGAGCTGCTCCACTCATACGAGTGGAGCGCGGCACAAACGAGAGAGCTCCCGATTGTTCGCCTGCCGGCGATCGGAATGTGGGGCAGCCGCGATCACTTGATCCCCGCCGATGGGCTGGATCTTTTCAAGCGTCTTGTCCCTGGAATCACGCTGTACGAGATCGAGGGGGCGGGGCACATCATCCCCGAAGAAACGCCACACGAAGTCAATGAGGCGGTCATTGACCTTCTGCAAAGAAAGAAGGGCAACTGAACAAGCGAGGAGCTGAGAGCAGTACGGCAAATAGCGGGTGGCCCCGCTACGTCGGGACGTTACTTGTTACGGTCGGGCGACAATCAACTGCCTGTGTCGGACGCCACCGGTGGCGTCCCGACGTTTGCAGCCCTCAGCGCGCAGTTGCAACGCTGTCTGCTCTCCACTTGTTCAGTTGTCGTTGCAGTTATGGGCCTAGGTATATTTCGAATAAATGATCGAAGAGAGCATCAACCCGGGCGTCTCGTTCGCGGAGCTCGCCCTCGCCCCCGAAGTGCTGCACGCCGTACTCGATGCCGGGTACACCCATCCAACGCCCATCCAACAGCAGGCAATTCCTCTGGCGCTGGAGGGCCGGGATCTCATTGGTCTCGCCCAGACCGGCACTGGAAAGACGGCCGGGTTCACGCTCCCGATCGTTCACAATCTGATCAGCGCACCAATCACCGACGACAAGGGCGCGCCCGTCCACCGCGTTCGCGTTCTGATTTTGACGCCGACCCGCGAGCTCGCCGCTCAGGTCGAAGAGAGCTTCCGCAAATACGGCAAGTACACCACGCTGCGCGTCGTCCCGATTTTTGGCGGAGTCGGCATTGAGCCCCAATCCAAAGCGCTTCGTGGCGGGGTCGACGTCGTCGTCGCTACTCCCGGCCGGCTGCTCGATCACATGGAGCGGCAGAACGTCGCCTTCGACGATCTCGAGGTTCTGGTGCTCGACGAAGCCGATCGAATGCTCGACATGGGTTTCGCCCCGCAGCTCAATCGCATTGTCGCCGAGATCCCGCCCTACCGTCAGACGCTTCTCTTCAGTGCCACCATGCCGCCGGAAGTCGAAGCCCTCGCGCGAACGTATCTGCGCAAGCCGGTGGTGGTGCAAATCGGACGTCGGTCCGAAGCGGTTAGCACCGTTACGCACGCCGTCTACCCCGTTCCGCGAGAGCGTAAGACCATGCTATTGGTCGAGCTGCTCAAGGAAGCAAACATGGATTCGGTGCTGATCTTCACGCGCACCAAGCATGGCGCTGATCGGGTTGTCCGCCACCTCGAGGATGCGGGAATCGCGGCGACTGCCATGCACGCCGATAAATCACAGGGCGAGCGCACGCGCGCGCTTGAGGATTTCAAGTCAGGGAAGATCCGCGTGCTCGTGGCCACCGACATTGCGCAGCGTGGGCTGGACGTTTCAGGCATCAGCCACGTCATCAACTATGATGTGCCTCAGCAGCCGGAAGATTACGTGCACCGCATCGGGCGCACAGGCCGCGCGGCGGAGACAGGTGATGCCTACACCTTCATGTCTCCGGACGAGATCGCAATGGTGCGGACCATCGAGCGCCTGATCGGTCAGCAAATTCCGCGGATTTCAGTGCCCGGCTACGATTTCGGCACCACTGCCGCCGTCGCGGCGACGAATGGCGAGGCCGAGCCGGCGGCCACCCTCGCGGTCAGTGCCTCACCCGACCCAGCCGGGACACAAAAACGGTATCGACGGACGCGTTCCGTCGCACGACGACGCTGAGATTGGCCGCTCCGTATCCCATTCCCGTCGCCGAGTAGGACATTCGCACCCGGTTCGCCGAAATTCGAACGTCGTGGGCGGTACCAATGTCCCGCCGTCGAACGATGTCGCCCCCGACGCTCACTCTCATGGACTGCGCAGCTGTGTCGATGTCCACCGTCGCCTGCGCTGCGCGCGCGATCGCTATGTGGCGCGCCGCGCTGAACAGTGATTCAATCTCGACTCCCGCGCTACGCACCCTGACGCTGTCGAGCACTCTCCCCGCCCAGGGGATGGCAATGGCCGAGAGTATGCTCAGGATGCAGAACGTGACGGTGATCTCGATAATGGTGAAGGCGCGTCGCACTATCCTTTCGCCGGGTTGGCTGGTTAAATAGCATATGATCGACCCGCGCTATGCCGCCGTCCCGAATCAGCCGGATGTAATCATCCCGTTGCAAAGCAGAATGAAAGGTCTCCTCCTTCCGGGCGCCGTCGCTTGCGCGGTTGCTCTCGCATGTGCCCCGGCCAGCACTCCCCGAATCCCCGCGTCGGAGATTCCGCGGCCGATTCCACCGCTGGTTCTGCCGCCATTCGAGATGGACACGGGCCTCACAGCCGACCGCATTCCCCCGTTCCAGGAAATGCCTCTCATCGAGTGGGGGCCAGCGCCAGCCGGAGTAGCGCATCCGGAGAGAGCCAGAACGTACGACCTCCAGCATCAGGCTACTACAGTTCGATTCGACTGGCCTCGTCAGGCGGTGGTGGGAACGACGACGCTGGATATTGCCGGCATGCCCGGAGCAGCTCCGCTTTCCGCGATCTCGATCGACGCGAGCGACATGACATTCCAGCGCGTCGCAACCGGCACTACGGAGCTGAAGTACGATTACAATGGTCGCGTGCTCACGGTGCGTCTGGAGAATCCATTGGGCGCCGATGAGAAGACGTCGATCACGATCGATTACGACGGCGCGAACCGTACGAAGGGCGCGTATTTCAGGCCCGCCAGGCACATCGTCTGGACCCAGGGTGAGGCCGAAGAAAACCATTTCTGGGTTCCGACGTACGACTTCCCCAACGACAAGACGACTTGGGAGTTCTACATCTGGACGGCGAAAGGGGAGCGCGCTCTCTCGAATGGGCGCCTGGCCGGATCTCGCACTGTACGCGACAGCATCGAGTGGCACTGGGTTCTCGACAAGCCGGCATCTACCTATTTGATGACGACGGTCGTCGGCAATTACACCGTGATTCAGGACAAGCCGTGGCGCAAAGTGCCGATCGGATACTGGACTTATCCCGATTCGACCCAGGCGGCGCGGCGCGGCTTTGCCAGAACGCCGCAGGCGGTCGACGTATTCTCGCGCAAGACCGGCGTGCCATATCCGTGGGCCAAGTACGACCAGATCGTAATACCCGAATTCCAGTACGGCGGGATGGAGAATGTCACCGCGACATCGCAGAACGACGCTCAGATACTCCACCCCGCCTGGTCGGAGCCGCAGGCCAACTCCGCAGGACTGATGGCTCACGAGCTCGCGCACCAGTGGTATGGAGATTTGCTCACCACTCGACGCTGGCCTGACGCCTGGCTCAACGAAGGCTTCGCGACGTTCATGGAGCAGATTTTCCGGGAAGAAGACAAGGGAATCGACGAGGGAGCCTTCGACAGGCTCGGCGCGCAGGAGCAGACAATTGCCGCAGACCGGCGCGCTCGGCGGCCGATCGTGTACGACAAATGGGAGAACGATGCGATCGAGCTCTTCCTGACGGGACACATCTACTCGAAGGGAGCGACCGTACTTCAGATGCTCCGCCACCAGCTCGGCGACGCTCTGTTCTGGAAGGCGATGAACCGTTACACCACGACGAATGCCTACGCCAACGTAGTCACCGACGACTTGCGCAAGGCCTTCGAAGAGACGACCGGCAAAGACTACAAGCTGTTCTTCGATCAGTGGGTGTACGGCGCCGGTTTCCCGGTGTTCCAGGTTTCATCATCGTATGATCGCGCCGCCGGGCGGGTCGTCGTCAGCGCCAGGGAAGTGCAACCGCGCGACCAGCTCACCGGCTTCTTCGACGTGGAAGCGGACGTCGAAGTGCGCACCGACAGCGGCGTTGTCCGCTTCGTGGTGCCGGTGCGGAACGGGACGGGCGAGGCCGGCGCGAACGTCAAGGCTGCGCCGCGCTCCGTCCGCTGGGACAAGGGCAACTGGATCCTCGACATCACGGATTTCCCGCGCTCGACAGCGATGATGCGATACCAGCTCGTCAACGACAACGACGTGCTGGGCAGGATCGAAGCAGTCGATGCTCTGGCGCAGCGACCTGCCGATCAGCTGGCGCTGGACGGGCTCGTCCGCGCCACGCGCAATGACCGGTTCTGGGGTGTGCGCGCACGCGCGGTGGAAGCCATTGGCGCCTGGGGTAGCGAGGCGAACCGCGCGAGCATAGGACCGATGCAGAATGTGAGATACGCGCTCATTGTCGCCACTCGCGATCCGGACGCTCGGGTGCGCCAGCAAGCGGCTACAATGCTGGGCGGGCTGGCGGTGAGTGGAAACGCGTCGCTCGAGGTGATCATTCGCCTTCGCGAATTGGCGCGCTCCGATCCGTCGCTGTTCGTTCGTGGCGCGGCACTCGCGTCGGACATCCGTCTCGAAAAGGACGCCGCACTTCCCCTCGCCAAGCAACTGATGACGGAGGAGGTTTGGGGTAACGTCATTCGAACGCCGGCACTGGCAGTGCTCAGGACTCTCGATTCTCCGGAGGCGCGTCAGCTGGTGCAGCAATACGCGCCCGAGGGACAATAGAACGACCCAAAAAACACGAGATCAATGACGATCACTATCGAATATTGCATTGTTTGAAACTACGGGCCGCGAGCCGCCGGTCTGGCGGCTGAGATCAGCCAGCGTTATCCCGGGGCGGAAGTGAAAATGATTCCCTCCAAACGCGGGCGGTTCGAGGTTGTCCGCGATGGACAACCGATCTACGAGAAGTCAAAAACCGGACGTCATGCCAAGCCGGGTGAAGTCCTGTCACTACTGGAAAACAATTCCTGAAACCATGAGAATCGCGTTATCCACCGGAGGTGGTGACGCGCCAGGGCTCAACGCGGTGATTCGCGCCGCGGTGCTCTCGGCCGTCAACCGCGGCTGGGAGGTGCTCGGCGTAAAGAAAGGTTACGCGGGCTTGCTCGGTGAAGAGGAAGTCATTCCGATGACCGCGGCGACCGTGCGTGGAATCGCGCACCTCGGCGGTACGATTCTCCGAACCACCAATCGGGGAAATCCGTTCAGTTACCCGGTATATCTGCCCGACGGAAGCTGCGTGGAGAAGGACCGCTCCGAGGAACTCATTCAGAACGCGCGCAAGCTGGGCATCGACGCGCTGATCTCGATCGGCGGCGATGGATCTATGAGTATCGCCCACCAGCTATGCGAGCGCGGAATGAAGATCGTCTGCGTTCCCAAAACCATCGACAATGACGTAAGCGGCACGATTACCACCTTCGGCTTCGACACCGCCGTGAACACCGCGCTCGAAGCGATCGACAAGCTGCACACGACGGCGGAGA
>Ga0307310_10000323_pt1 | contig 15170 bp, 14 predicted proteins | sample ER_DNA_197_FD_194502 | JGI IMG/M metagenome (GOLD analysis project Ga0307310, IMG submission 194502) | Bulk soil microbial communities from the East River watershed near Crested Butte, Colorado, United States - ER_DNA_197 | ecosystem: Environmental > Terrestrial > Soil > Floodplain | place...
CTGGCGCCAGGTTCATCGGCGACGGGCGGCGACTTCAGGCGTTAGACCAGTCGGTCGTCAGGTTCGGGTCGTGATGACAATTGCTCCACCCGAATTGCCCGTGCCGAACCTGAACGTTGCCTCCGACGCGGATAGAAAGCGGATCTCGAGGATTGGCGTTGCCTGAATCAGTGACAGCGTCTCGATACCCCCGAACCGCGTGCCGTCGAGGTAGACCGCGATCTGGGCCTGATTCTCGAAGTTGATACTCGACGGCCCCCGCTGCTTGGCCAGCATCCGCGGCTGCAGCCGCTGGATCGCTTCGAGCGCGTTGGTCGCACCGACGCGCGCGATGTCATCCGCCAGGATGACGTTGCGGGTGCCGAGCTTGGCGGGTTGCGCGCCTGGCGACGAGCAGGCGCCGATGATGGCGCAGGCTACAGCGAGCAAACTCATTGCACGGTGATGCATCGCTCCTCCTGACACGGACAAGGGCGAAAATAGGATCGGCTCGCGGCCTGCGCCAGCCGGAACGTTGGCAATCCCGACGTGAATGGAAAGCGGGCGATGAGAGGTTCTCATCGCCCGCTTTCCATGCACGTTAGGTGCAGCTCGAGCTCGATCAGTCTACGGTGCCGCGTCCCCTGTAACCCTTCATGACGATCCGATCGTAGCCGTTCGCCGGATCGAGTCCCATGTCGAGCGCGGCGTCAACGGCCGCCGGTCCTCTGTTGTAGACGAGGAGCGCGATCTTCAGGTTGCCCTTGTACTCGCGGATCAACGTACGCAGGTATCGGAACCCGACACGCAGGTTCGTCTCGCGATCGTAGAGGCTCTCGCGCGCCGGGCCATTCATGAAGAACCGGGCGGTGGCAGGCATGAGCTGCGTCAGGCCGACCGCACCAACCGGACTCGTTGCACGCTCGTTGAACTCACTCTCGAGCTTGACGAGGCGGAAGCCGAGGTCCGGCTCGATGCCTTCTTGCATGGCGATGTCGTAGATCGAGCCGGCCAGGTCGGCCGACACGTGATACTTCGCCGAATAGCCAATCACCTTGTTTGCGCGATCGAGCTGATTTCGGGCCAGTTCCAGCTCGCCCTTGGCCTCCCCGAGCTCGTCTCGGAGCCGCCTCGACTCCGATGTCAGGCCGAAGGAAAATGAGTCCTCCGCCCGAGCCTCTCCGACGGCGTTTCGGCTGCCGGCGATGAGTGGTACCGCTACGATGAAGCCGAGTGCGATGAGCGCATTCTTCACGCGCCGGCGCTTGCGTGCTACATCGCCGCGATGCGAGTACCTGTCTCGGATTGGTTTCATAACATGTTGGCAATGAGAGACTTACAACCCACTTACCAGAGCGGGCCCAGTTGCGCACCGCTATCCAAGGCAACGCCTATGCCACTATTAGCCTTTCTTGAAATGGCCGGACCTACCGCCAAGTTTCTCGACCAGTGTAATGTCAGACACAACGAGGGTCCTATCTACCCCTTTTGCCATGTCGAACACCGTGATTAGAGTCACACATACGGCAGAGATCGCTTCCATTTCTACCCCCGTGCGCCCGAATGTTCGCGCGACCGCCTCCACTCGCAGCCCGGGAAGGGCCGGATCGATCTCGATCGAGATCTGTACGTCGGTCAGCGCTACAGGGTGACACAGCGGGATCAGCTCTGAAGTCTTTTTCGCCGCCATCACGCCAGCAACGCGAGCGACCGCCAGCACGTCGCCCTTGTTGAGGGAGTTGGTCCGGATGGCTTCGAGCGTTTGGGGCTGCATCCGGATCGTGCCTGTCGCTCGCGCCATGCGTTCCGTCTCGGCTTTCGCCGAAACGTCCACCATCCGCGCCTGCCCGTGTTCGCCCAGGTGGGTGAGGTCGCGTTTCGTCATCTGTCCCTCTCCAAATCCGCGAAGAGACGAGCGCTCACGAGATTGGGGCTCACGTTGCCGGCCGCGTGCTCCATGGCACGATGCACGGCGTCGACACCTCGCGCCGCCGCCATCGCAGCGCGCGGGTCGCCACCCTCTGCGCTCACGCGCGCGCGCGCATGGAGAAGCGAGGCGAGCGCCTCGAGGGTGTCGGCGAAGCGGCCGCGAGACCTCGTCGCGCCCTGCACAAAGGCGGTCCTTAGCGAAGCCGCTCGATCCCCTGATTCGGCGACGGCGAGAAACCGCTTCGCCTGCTCACGCGCCTGAGCCCTATCCGCTCCGCTCAGCAGCGCGCCAGGCGCGCCTTCGGCGAGCTCAATGCGCTCGACGTCACCCTTCGGGATTGGCTCCTTGGCAAGCGCGTCGCGTACCTGCGGATCGGCGAGAAAGGAGCGCATGTCGTGCTCGGCCAGACGAGCCATCCGCAGAGAGACGACACGCGAGCGGATGGTCGGCAGCAGCCCACCGGGTTCGCTCGACGTGAGAATCAGCGTGGTGTCGGCCGGCGGTTCCTCGAGGAGTTTGAGAAACGCGTTGGCAGCCATGTCCGCACCCTCCTGCGGGACCATCCGCTCCGCGTCGCCCACGACGAATACCTTGCGACGGCCCAGCGCTGGCGAGATGCCAGCCCGGTGGACGATCGAGCGGACGCTGGAGACGTAGATGCCTTCACTGCCTGACGGCCGCGCGTAGAGGCCGTGGGCCGCCAGGCGCTCGCCGATCCCCTCGGCGTTGTCGCTCCGCACATCCTCCAGCGACGGATCGCTGTCCTTCAGGCGCGGACGGGGGAAGATCCAGTGCAGATCCGGGTGCGCAAGCTCGTTCGCATACCGACACCCTTGGCAGCGCCCGCACGGTGGCGCATCGCCCTCACACAGCAGCGCTCGAGCGACCCAGAGCGCCAAACGCTGCTTGCCGATGCCCGCCGGCCCGTGGAGCAGGAGGCTTGAGGGCAGCCGGCCCGCGCGAGAGGCCTCGAGGAGCCGTTCTCGCAGCGCCTGATGGCCGAAAAGAGGAACGATTGGCACGCCGGAATATGCACCACGTGCCGCGGTCAGCGCTAAGGCTTCGCTGGCGGATCGGGTACGGTGCCAATGCGAAAGAGCGGCGCCGCCGCGCTGATCTGCTCGTGCGTTCCGAGGAGGAGCGCGAGGTCGTCCGGTTCCATCCGTATGTCAGGGCCCGGATTGAACACCATCTCGCCGTCAGCACGATGGATGGCCAGAACCGACGCCCCGCTGCGTTCGCGAATTCGCGACTCCTCGAGCGTCTGGCCGGCAACGGGACTCGCGCCATCGACGCGATAGACCTCGAACGAGAGTCCGCTCAGAAAGCGCTGCAGACCGAGCGCCGGTCCGTGTGCCGCGGAGATGGTGCGGAACATTTCGTATCCACTCCGGCGAATCTCCCGGATCTGGCGCTCGATCTCGTCGCGCGGCACCAGATAGCGGTGCAGGACCCGTGAAAAGATCTCGATCGAGGTCTCGAACTCCTCGGGTATGACCTCGTTCGTGCCGAGCGCGAAGAGCGGCTCCATCTCGTGCACGTAACGGCTGCGAACCACCAGATGGACCTGGCCATTGAGGCGCCGTGCGATAGCGACCGTCGCGCGGGTGCCAGCGGCGTCAGAGATCGCCACGACGACAACGCGAGCCTCACGAATTCCCGCGTGCTCGAGGATCTCGGTGCGCGTCGCGTCACCATAGATGATCGGGCGCCCACGCTTCCGTTCCGAGCGAACGACCTGCGGGTTGAGCTCGACCACGATGAAAGGAATGCCAACGCGGCCGAGTACGCGGGCCAGGTTGCGACCGTTCACACCGTAACCGACGATGATCACGTGATCCTTGAGCGGCTCACCTTCGCGCAGCGAGAGCGGCGCTGCGTGACCAGCGGCGAACCGGGTCGGTGTGATGCCCTCGAGTCGCGCGGCAAGACGCGGTCCGAGCGCAAGAAGCACCGGGACGAGCGTGATGCTGCCGACCGCGACGGCGAGAAAGAGTTGGTAGTGCTGGCGGTCGAGAAGCCCGGAGCTCGCCCCCACCTTGCTGAGCACGAAGGAGAACTCGCCGATCTGCGCGAGGGCGAGACCAACGAGTACAGCGATGCGAAGGGATTGCCCGAGCGCCAGCGCAACGCCGGTCGTGATCACTGACTTGATCACCAGCACCACGACAATCGCCCCGACGACGAGCCACGGGCTCGCGGCCACCGTGCGCACGTCGAAGAGCATTCCGATCGAAACGAAGAAGAGCGAGTTGAATACCTCGCGCAGCGGTAGAATCTCGCCGAGGGCCTGATGGCTGTACTCGGACTCGGAGATGAGAAGGCCGGCGATGAACGCGCCGAGTGCCAGCGACAACCCTGCGCGTGCAGACGCCCAGGCCGTTCCGAGGCAGAGGAGAATGATGGCGAGCAGAAAGACGTCGCGGCGCCGCGTTCCGACGACGTAATGCAGCAGGCGCGGCACGATCCAGCGCGCGGCGACCACCGCGCCACCGACGAACAGAAGCGCCTTGGCGATCACCCATAGGGCGCCCACCATCCCCGTGCCTTCGCCGGTGAGAAACGGCGTGAGGAGCACCATTGGCACGACGCAGAGATCCTGGAAGATGAGAATTCCGAGCGTCGCCTGGCCGTGCGGACTGTCGATTTCGCCGCGATCGGCGAGAAGGCGCAGTACGATCGCTGTACTGCTCAGGGCGACGAGCATGCCGAAGAAGAGCGCCACCGGGGCTGTCTCGCCGAGCAGGCGCGCCAGCAGATAGGTCACGGCGATGGTGAGCGCAACCTGCAGTCCGCCGCCGATGAGCAGAAAATTCCGAAGGCGCGCCAACTGCTCGAGGGAGAACTCGATGCCGACGGTGAAGAGGAGCAACACGACTCCGATCTCCGCCATCGATTCGACTTGCTCGGGCTCGGTGATCAGCCCAAAGCCGTATGGTCCGCAGAGTACGCCGGTGATGAGAAAGCCGACGATCGGTGGAACCTTGGCGCGATGAAAGAGGAGCACCACCGCGACGCCGAGTCCGAACAGCGTGAGCAGGTCCTGCAGGAAGCCGGGCTCATTCATGATTGCGGATCGGCACAATTCCTGACGAAGAGAGGCATCGTCCGCGCGATCGCGCGTGGAGGAACCTCGGAGGAGACGATGGAACAGGGACTGAATGGCAAGAAGGTAGCGATTCTCGCCACCGACGGCGTGGAGCAAGTCGAATTGCTGGAGCCGCAGAAGGCGTTGCTCGCTGCCGGCGCGAAGGTGGATGTCATTTCGTTGAAGGCCGGCACGATTCAGGGGATGAACCATGACGACAAGGGCGTGCAGATCCCCGTCGACAAGTTGCTCGCCGACGTCAGTCCGGCCGACTATGACGCGCTGGTGCTGCCCGGCGGAGTGGCGAACCCGGATCGGCTGCGTATGGAGCGCCGCGCGGTGAACTTCGTGCGCGACTTCTTCGAACGTGACAAGCCCGTGGCGGCGATCTGCCATGCGCCGTGGCTGCTCGTGGAGGCTGACGTGCTCGAGGGCCGGACGATCACGAGCTTCCCGAGCCTGAAGACGGACATCGAGAATGCGGGCGGGACGTGGGTGGACAAGGCAGTGCAGACTGACCAGAAGCTGATCACGAGCCGGAAGCCGGAAGACCTGCCGCAGTTTTGCGCGAAGATCGTGCGGGAATTCGCGAGCGAGATCTCGGAGCGCCAGGTGGACGAGGTCGGGGAGCAGAGCTTCCCGGCGAGCGATCCACCCCCAGGTCCGATCGCCGCGGGCAGCGCCTGAAGCTCCGTCTGGCCGACGACCTATGACACATGCGGTATTTGATGTAACCGAAGGCGATCGGACAGTGAGGATTGGCCGGGTGCGACTCCGCCGAAATCACTCATCGACAACCGATCGCCTTCGGTTATATCGATTGCCGTCGTGTAATTGCACGCCGATTGCCGTCGTGTAGTTGCACGCCGATTGCCGTCGTGTAGCAGCACGCCGGGATTTACGACCTGCAACTTTGTGACGCAAAGTACTTGACAGAAGGCGGCCCGAGGCGTAGATAGTGTTCCATGCAAGTGCCACGTCCCATCTCACCGCAACCGGAATCGCCAGGACTCGCCGAACGGGCGGAGGACAATCTCCGCTTCATTCGCGAGACGATGGAGCGTGCCGGATCGTTCACCGCCGTATCGGGGTGGGGCCAGGTCGCGATCGGCCTCACGGCCCTCCTCGCGGCGTGGGTCTCCTCGCGTGCCGCCACGGCTGATCGCTGGCTGGCCGTCTGGCTGGGCGAGGCCGCAGTCGCGGTGGCAATCTCGATGGCGACGACGACCTGGAAAGTGCGCGACGCCCGCGTCCCGATGGTGTCGGGCCCGGCGCGGAAATTCGCTCTCAGCTTCGTGCCGGCGATGGTCGTCGGCGCGCTGCTCACCGTCGTCTTCGTCGCGCGTGGCGAGTACGCGCTGCTCCCGGCCATGTGGATGCTGCTCTACGGTGCCGCGGTGGTGAGCGCGGGCACGTTCAGCGTGCGAATCGTGCCGGTGATGGGCGCCTGCTTCATGGCTTGCGGCGCGATTGCGGTGACGCTGCCGTCGGTACCGCGTGACGCACTAATGGCGCTCTCGTTCGGCGTGCTGCACGTGGCGTTCGGCATCCTGATCGCGAGGAGGCACGGTGGCTAAGCCTTCGCCGGCACCGGGGCAGGGAGGCAGGCGCGCGCGGGGCGATCGGCTACCGCTGCGCGAGCTGAAAGGGCGCGCCGAGGCCTCCAGCGTGCCCGATCTGGACAAGCTCATTCACGAGCGTGTACGCCTGGCGATCGTCAGCGCCCTCGCGGCGACGGATTCCCTGGGCTTCAACGAGCTGAAGAAGCTGACCGGCACGACCGACGGCAATCTGAGCGTGCATGCCCGCAAGCTCGAAGACGCGGGCTACCTGTTGTGCGCGAAGCGTTTCGAGGGTCGCGTGCCAAAGACGGAGTTCAGCCTAACGGCAGCCGGCCGGCGGGCGCTCGAGCGCTACATCGACCATATGGAGGCGCTCATTCGCGCCGTCCGCGACCGCTGAGTTTTTTTACCCATTTACTTTATGAAACAAAGTACTCTCCAGAAAATCGAGCCAGCGCACGCTCCACCCGACACGTCCCTGCATGTCGGCATCGTGATGGACGGGAACGGCCGCTGGGCCACCGCGCACGGCATGCCGCGCCGACGCGGACACGAGGCCGGCGCGCGAACCGTTTCGCGCATCGTCGAGGCGGCCGTGGCGCGCGGAATCGGCACGCTGACGCTCTACGCCTTCTCCGCCGACAACTGGAAGCGGCCGGCGCGCGAAGTCGGCGCCTTGCTGGCGCTCTTCCGGCGATACCTCGACGGCGAGCGCGATCGCTGCCTCGCGCAGGGCATCCGGCTGTCGATCCTCGGCCGCCGCGACCGTCTGCCGCCATCACTGGCCGCGGCGATCGAGCGAGTGGAACGAGCGACCAGGGCCGGCACCACGATGCATCTCCGGATCGCGATCGACTATTCCGGGCGTGAGGCCATCCTCGACGCGGCGGCCCGCGCGGCCGGGCGGCGCCTAACGCGAGCCGGGTTCGCGGCGCTGCTCGGCGACGTGCAGCACGGTGGGCCGGCGCGCGACGTCGATCTGCTGATCCGCACCGGCGGCGAACGCCGCCTGAGCGACTTTCTGCTCTGGGAATGCGCCTACGCCGAACTGTGGTTCACACCACGGGCGTGGCCGGACTTCACCGCCGACGATCTGGCCGCCGCGATCGATGAATTCGCCGGCCGCGAACGTCGGTTCGGCGGTCTCGTCGCCGTGCCGGCTGTCGCTGGCTAAGCTGCGCTCGCTCCGTCCTCACCCGATCCCCCCACTCTGACCGAGAGGCACGATGGAAAGCACGAGCAGCGAAGCAACCGACGGACCTGAAGGAGCGTCGACGCACCTGCGAGAGCAGTGGACATCGCCGAGTGGCGTCATCGATCCTGCCGATCCGCGCCGCCGGCGGCGCATCGCCAGTGCGGTTGCACTCGAGGCCGTGCTGCTCGGACTGGCTGGCGACGGACTGCTCAGGACGGACGCATTGGGAATCAACTTCTTCCTCTGGAACTGCTGCGCGGTCGTGGCGTTCGTCGTGCTCGGGCGGTTGCGCGGCGAGGGGGAGCGGCGGTGGCAATGGGCGTTGACCGTACCCGTACTCTTTTTTGCCAGCGCGTTCGCGTGGCGAGATGCGGGTCCAATGCTCGGTCTCAACATGCTTGCGCTGCTGACGGCGTACGGCCTTCTCGCGATGGTATTCCTCGGCCACCCGCGCGACATTCGCTCGGCGACCGTACTCGAGTACATCGAGGGGGCGTTCGGCATCGGCCTCTCCGGTGCTGTCGGCGCGATCCCGTTAGTCGTCACGGATGGGGCGTTGCGGGAGCAGGGCGAGCGCACCCGCCGCCGTGGCATCATGGCGCTCCTCCGTGGGCTGATCATCGCGCTGCCGATTCTGCTCGTCTTTGGTTCGCTTCTCTCGTCCGCCGACGCGCGCTTCGGCCGGATGATGAGCGCACTCGTGGACATCGACACCAAAGAGGCGGTCGGACATCTGCTGTTCGCCGGCTTCATGGCCTGGGTCACCGCGGGCTATCTCCGCGGCGCGCTGGTCGCCAATCGCCCACTCGGGATCGCGCCGAATTCCGACAATCAATGGCGACCGTCGCTCGGCATCGTCGAGCTGGGCGTGCCGTTGGCGCTCCTGAATGTGCTGTTCGCGATCTTCGTCGCGATGCAACTGCCCTATCTCTTTGGAGGCGTAGCCCATCTCCACCGCGTCGCGGGCCTGACGATGGCAGAATATGCCCGGCGGGGGTTCTTCGAGCTGTTGGCGGTTGCGGGACTTCTGCTGCCACTGCTGCTCACTGGGAGTGCACTGGTCAAACGCACGGTGCCCCGCCACGAGCCGACGTTCCGCTGGCTGGCGACGACGACGCTCGGGCTGCTCGCGCTGATGATGATGTCCGCACTCCAGCGGATGAGTCTCTACACTCAGTCGTTCGGCCTCACGGAAGACCGCATCTACGCAACGGCGGGGATGCTCTGGTTGGCCGTGGTGTTCACCCTGTTCGCCATCACGGTACTGCGCGGGCGAAACGCGGGCTTCGCCTTCGGAGCGGTCGTCGCCGGCTGGCTCACGATCGCAACTCTCGACGTCGCCAATCCGCACGCGATGATCGTGCGCACGAACGTAGAACGCGCCACGAGTGGCGCAGCCTTCGACGCGGCGTACGTGAGCAAGCTCAGTGCGGATGCCGTGCCCGAGCTGGTCGACGCTCTTGGTCGCGTCACTCCTGAGACGAGGTGCGTCATCGCGAAGCGTCTTCAGGAAGTCGTGAAGGACCGCGCGAAAGGCCTGCCCGAGGACTGGCGGTGGTGGAACGCGTCGCGAAGCCGGGCATTTCTCGCGGCGTATCATGCGCGCGGCGAGGCGGATCACGACGACTGCCCAAAGTAAACAGGTGCTTGTGAGGGGGGGCGGGCGACCGCATCTTTGCGGCACCCGACCCCCATGGCCACCTCCCCCTCGCGTCTCCCGCCCGCCCCGCTCGTCGGCCGTAGCGAAGAGCTGACGGAGCTTGCGGCCGCACTCCAGAGTGCGGCCGCTGGGCGTGGCCGAACCATCTTCCTCGTCGGGGAGGGCGGTGTCGGAAAAACCCGACTGGCGACGGCGGTCGCGGAGCATGCGACCAAGATGGGATTCGCGGTGGCCCACGGGCGCGCCTATCCGGTGGAGACGGGTGTGCCATACGCGCTGTTCGCCGATGCGCTGCTTCCCACGCTGCGCGCTCTCGACCCATCGACGCTGACGACACTGACTCGCGGCGGGAGCGCGGAGCTCACGCACCTCTTTCCGGCGCTCGCGACGTCGAGCGGGACTCGCACGCCTGACGCCGCCCGCGGAGACCCGGCGGAATTCAAGTCGCGACTGCTCTGGAACTTCGCGCAGTTTCTCGCGCGCTACTCCGCGCGCAAGCCGTTGCTCGTCGTTCTCGAGAATCTGCAGTGGGCCGACGCGTCGTCGCTCGAGCTCCTCCACTTCGTCGCGCGACAGGCGGCGAACGAGAAGTTGACGCTGCTCTGCACGTACAACGAGACCGAGCGCGACCAGAGTGCTATTCTCGCCGCTACCGAACGCTCACTGCTCGCGCTGCAGGCCGCCACGGTCACGCGTCTCCGTCCACTGAGTGAAGACGAGACGAACGAGCTTCTTCAGCGCACCTTCAATACCGGTGCGGCCACGACGAGCGACTTCGGTCGGCGGCTGCATTCGTGGACGCGAGGAAATCCGTTCTTCATCGAGGAGACGCTGAAGGCGTTCGTGGCCGAAGGCGCGCTCCACGAGCAACACGGGCGTTGGGTGGGATGGGAGCTCGAGCATTTCGCGCTTCCGAACTCGATTCGCGACGCGCTCGTCGGCCGATTTGCCCGCCTGAACATTCCGGCGCGCGGCGTCGCGGAGATGGCGGCGGTGCTCGGCACGCGGGCGTCGCTCGAGGCGCTCGAGCAAGTAGCGGGCATGGATCGCGAGCTGTTGCTCGGGGCGCTTTCCGAGCTGCGTGCGGAACGCGTACTCGCCGAAAGCACGGATGGCGAAGCAGTCGTTTACGACTTCACGCATCCGCTGCTTCAGGACGTGCTCTATGGGGAGCTGGGCATCGCGCGCGCGCGCGTGTTGCACGAGCGAGTCGCCGAGGCCCTCGAGCGCCACTACGGAGACGGGGCCGACGCGCACGCCGACGAGCTCGCGCTGCATTTCGCGCGCGCTGCGTCGCCAAGGCTCGCGTCGCGTGCGGTGAAGTATCTCGCCACGGCGGGTCGTCACGCGCTCGAGAAGCACGCCAATCGCGAGGCGGCGAACTATCTCGGCGCCGCCCTCGAGCATGCTCGCCGGTCGCCCGCACTGCTCAACGATGCCGCGCGCGAGGCGCTGACGGAGGATCTCGCGCGCGCACGACAGCGTCTCGGTGAATATGAGAGCGCCGTCGGACTCTGGACGCAGCTCAGGGACGACGCCGAGCGCACCGGTCGCGGGGGTCGCGTCGCGGCGATCGAGCGCAGGTTGGGACTCGCCGCCTACTGGAGCGGCAACTTTCCCGAAGCGCTGGCCCACTTCGATGCGGGGCTCGTGTCCGCCCGCGCGGCTGGAGAGGCGGAGGTGGGAGCGCGGATCGCGCTCGCGAAGGGCGTCTGTCTCGTCGAGGTGGGTCGGCGCGACGAAGCCGAGGTGGAAGTGCGAGGTGCGCTCGAAGCGGCGGAAAAGATCGGCTCGCCCGCGCTGCTCGCCCGCGTCCACCGGGCGCTCCTGCTTCTCTACGCATGGACCGGCCCAGCCGACCTCGCGCGCGAGCACGGCACACTGGCGATCGGGCTGGCGCGCGAGAGTGGCAACCGTGCGCTGGAGGCGACCGTGCACTGGACGCTCGCCATGCTCGGCGGCCTAACGGGCAACTCGGACGAAGTCGCGCGGCACCTCGGGGAGGCGATCCGTCTGGCCGACGAGCTCCGCTCGCCGCTGCTGAGGGTCTGGGCCGCCGAGATCGAGATCGAGTACGCAGCGGCCACGGGCGACTGGGACGCGGCGATTGCCATCTCCGAGCGGACCATAACGCTCGCCCGCGCGCTCGGGCAGCGTGCGCTGCTGCCGCGCGTGCTGGTCTGGAGCGCACTGGTCTACTTTGGCCGCGGCGAGATCGAGCGCGGGAAGGCGCTCGTCGACGAAGCGGACACGCTCGCCGGCGGCACGCACGGCGGGCGGCGACCGGCGGATCTGCACACGCGTGTTCCGGTCCTCGTTGGCCGCGCCGCGTACGCGCTGGCCACACGCGACTTCAAGGAGGCGATTCACATCGGCGAGTCGGCGCTGGCAATCGTCGACCGGACGGGATACGTGGTGTGGGCGATCCACCGCCTGCTACCGCTCGTCGCCGAGGCCTCACTGTGGGCGAACGCATTGCATCGTGCCGAGCGGCTCGGCGAGCGGCTGCGCATCGAGTCGACACGGCTCGGCCACAAGCTCGGCATGGCGTGGGCGGACGCGTGCGACGCACTGGTGAAGCTGCTCCAGGGCGACGCCGCCGGGGCGGTCACCCTGCTCCGTGACGCCGCGGAGCGGCTCGAGGCAATCCCCTTCGTGCCCGACGCGGCGCGGCTGCGTCGCCAGCTCGCCCGTGCGCTCACCGAGACCGACGATCGCGAGGGTGCGGCGCGCGAGCTACGCCGCGCGCACGATGTGTTCGCGCGCCTTGGCGCACAACCCGAGCTCGACGCGACGCGCGAGCAGCTCCGCGCACTCGGCGCTCGTCCTCCGGCGCGCGTCTCGCTGCGCGGGGCAGAGGGGCTGACCGGTCGCGAGCTCGAGATCGTGCGACTCGTGGCGTCGCGAAAGTCGAACAAGGAGATCGGAACGGCGCTTGGAATCTCGCCACGCACGGTGAGCACCCATCTCTCGAACATCTTCGAGAAGATGAGCGTGACGTCGCGAGCGGAATTGGCCGACGTCGCGCGGCAGCATCTGATCGCGACGGCTTAATGCCACCTGGTTCTGTACCATCCCTCTCGCCGGTCGTGCTCGAGGGTCGATGGGTGCGGCTCGAGCCGCTCACTCTGGGGCACGTGCCCGAGCTCGCGCGCGTCGCCTTTGACGAGGATGTCTGGAAGTGGACAGTCGAGCAGGTCCGCACCGAGGCAGACCTCGAGGCCTACATACAGCGCGCGCTCGACCAGCAGAATGGGGGCACCGCGCTGCCGTTCGCGACGGTCGAGCGATCGAGCGGGCGCGCGATCGGAAGCACGCGCTTCGCGCAATTCGAGCGGGAGCACGCGCGAGTCGAAATCGGCTGGACGTGGATCGGCCGCGAGTGGCAGCGTACAGCCGTCAACACGGAAGCCAAGCTGCTGATGCTCACCCACGCATTCGATGCGCTCGGCATGCGGCGAGTCGAGCTGAAGACCGACGTGCTGAACGAGCGTTCACGGCGCGCCATCGCGCGGCTCGGCGCGGTGGAGGAGGGCGTATTCAGGCAGCACGTAATCACGAACAGTGGCCGCGTGCGCGACACCGTGTACTACAGCATCCTGTCGCGCGAATGGCCGGTGGTGCGCGCCGGCCTTGAGACGAAGCTCGCGGCCGGCGCCAGCCGCTGACCGGCATCAGCCAGCATCAGCGTTCAAGCACGGCACAGGCGATGCGCGCCCCCGATCCGCCAGCCGGGTCGGTCTGATAGTCGTCGGCCAGGGCATGGATCACGATCGCTGCCCCGTCGCCGTCGAAGAGGGTGCCCGCGCCCGCGCCGAGCCTAACGTTCGGGGCGATGAGCTCGACGCGCAGCGCCCCGCTCTGCGGCACGTGGATGTTCGGCAGATCCCCACCATGCGGACCGTTGGGGTTGCGCAGACCGTGCATCTTCATGGCCGGATTGAAGTGTCCTCCCGCTGAGGCGAAGTCCGTTCCGGTGCACTGGCCAATCGCGTGGAAATGGATGCCGTGCGTCCCGGCCGGAAGGCCGGAGAGATCCGCGGACAGGAGCACGCCGGCGGCGGTCTGAGTGAGCGTCACTCCGCCGACTTCGCGGCCGTCGGCCATTCGCAGCGTGCCGTGGGCAATGGTGACGGGCATGTCGAGCATCGAGGGCGCCTGCGTGCCGTGGCACGCGGCGACCGCCAGCGTGGGTACGACGAGGAAAACGAGGCGGCGCATGTCACTCCTCCGGAGAACGTTCGACAGCGGTTGATTCGCGGCCGACCTCACGGCCAGCCGCCAGCTTCCCACATCGGCACGCCTCGCGCCAGCGCGAGCACATTGCGGCCCGCAACCGCCCGCGCGACGGCTTCACGCGGGTTGGAGCCGGTGGCGCTGACGTGTCCCATCTTGCGACCCGCGCGCGCAAGCCGCTTGCCATACAGGTGAAGCCGGGCGCCGGACGCGCGCAAGGTCTGGTCGAAGGGCGGCACGCCATCGGCGGGCCACAGTTCGCCGAGCAGGTTCGCGATCGCCGCCGGCCGTAGACACGACGGGTCGCCGAGGGGAAGATCGCAGATCGCCCGAACCGCCTGCTCGAACTGACTGGTCGCGCACCCTTCGACGCTCTCGTGATAGCTGTTGTGCGGGCGCGGCGCGAGCTCGTTAACGAGCACCGATCCGTCACGCGCGAGAAACATCTCCACGCAGAGCAGGCCCTCGATTTCGAGCGTTTCGGCGATCGCAGCGGCCAGATCCCGCGCGCGGCGGGCCACCCCGACGTCTTCGATACCGGGAATGACCGACCAGGCCAGGATGCCGCCGACGTGGTGGTTCGCCGCCGGGTCGTAGGCGATCAGGGCGCCCGACGGCGACCGGGCAACGAGCACCGACAGCTCCACAGCGATGTCGACAGCCTGCTCGACCACCGACGGGACGCGGCCTAACGTTGCCCACCCGGCGGCGATAGCGGCCGGTGTGTCGGTTCTGACCTGTCCACGCCCGTCGTAACCGCCGCTGGTCGTCTTCACGTAGCAGGGCCCACTGAGCGAGGCCATCGCGATCATGCAGTCGTCAGCCGAGACGAGCGTGCGGTGCGGCGTCACTGGAAAGCCGTTCGCCTCGAGCCACTGCTTCTGCCGGGCGCGATCCTGCACGATGTGGAGAACCGTGGCAGCGGGCCTAACCGGCGCGAACTCGACCGCGCGACGCATCCCTTCGGCGGAGATCGTCTCGATCTCTGGCATCAGCACCGCGCAGCCGCGCGCGAGGTCGACCACGGCGTCGGCGTCATCGAAGGGCGCGCAGATGGCGCGCGACGCCGCGGCGCGGGCCGGCGCGCTCTCGTCGGGGTCGAGGACATGCACGTCGTAACCCATCGAACGGGCCGCGAACGCCGTCATGCGACCGAGCTGGCCGCCGCCGAGGAAGCCTAACGTCGCGCCGGGAAGAATCGGCGCCACTTAGGGAAGCTTCTGGGACAGGACTTCGTCGCTGCGCCGCGCGCGCCACGCCCGCAGGCGATTGCGCAGCGCGGGATCGTCGTTGGCGACGATCGCGGCCGCGAGGAGCGCGGCGTTGGCGGCACCTGGCTTCCCGATGGCGAGTGTACCGACAGGAATCCCCTTCGGCATCTGCACGATCGAGAGCAGGGAATCGACACCCTGAAGTGCCGTCGCGGGCACGGGAACCCCGAGCACAGGAACGAGTGTCTTCGCCGCGATCATGCCCGGCAGATGCGCTGCGCCACCCGCCGCGGCGATGATGACCCGCAG
>Ga0307310_10000325_pt1 | contig 15152 bp, 14 predicted proteins | sample ER_DNA_197_FD_194502 | JGI IMG/M metagenome (GOLD analysis project Ga0307310, IMG submission 194502) | Bulk soil microbial communities from the East River watershed near Crested Butte, Colorado, United States - ER_DNA_197 | ecosystem: Environmental > Terrestrial > Soil > Floodplain | place...
CTCGGCCGTCGCCCGGGCTGCGTGTCCGATCCTCGCGCGCAACTCCGCGTCGCCCGCAAGCGCGGCGATTTGTGTCGACAAATCGCCCGCGTCGCCCGGCGCATGAACGAGGGCGTCGACGCCGGGAGTGACGATCTCCGCCGCGCCGCCGGCATTGCTGACGACGACCGCACGGCCGCACGCCATCGCCTCGGCGATGACGAGCCCGAACGGCTCGGGTGCCGTGCTCGCGTGCACGACCACGTGCAGCGCGCGGAAGGTGGCTTCAGGCGTATGAACGAATCCGGTGAATCCGACGCGATCGGCAATTCCCAGCGAACGTGCGAGCTGACGGAGCTCGTCGAGCGAATACTGGCTGCCCTCCGTCTGATACATCGCGTCGCCGACGATGTACGCGCGTACGGGAAGGTGCCGCGGCAGTCGCGCGATGGCTTCGAGAAATGTCGCGTGCCCCTTCCAGCGCGCCAGCGTCGCCACCAGGCCGACACGAACCGTATTGGCTGGCGCCTGGGACAACCCCGACATCGCGTCGAGATTTGCGCGAACGCCGGCGATGGAAAAGCGACCGAGGTCCACGCCGTTCCGGATCGTGACCACACGAGTCCGGTTAGCCAGGGCATGTGTCGCGTCGGCGGCGACGCTTGCCGAATTGGCGACGACCGTCGCCCCATGGTGCAAGCGGAGCAGCCTCGTCGTCATCGGGCGGGTGCCCAGGTAATCGTGAAGATGCCAGACGAGACCGGGCCGCCGGCTCGAACCGATTTCCCAGGCTGCCAGCACGTGCATCTTGAGTCCGTTGGTGTGAACAATCGCTGGATCGAACGCGTTGATCGCGCGGCCGAGGGCGGCGCGGTACCGCACGGCGCCCACGGCGGCGAGCACAGTCTGCGCGGCGAAACGGAGAATGCCCCCCGCGGTCCCCGACCGTGTCGCGCCATGTTCGCCGAGGCGCGCGATCGCGGGAGGAAAAGGCAGCACTTCAGCGGTCACTCCAAGCGATCGGACGAGGCCGATGAGCGGCCCGTCGGACGCGGCAAGCAGGTGCAACGGCCATGACGGTTCGGCAAGTCGAAGGCTCGCAAGGATATCGACGAGGCTCGATTCCGCCCCGCCTGGCTGGCCGGTTGGGTTGAGGAACATGACGCGCATGGGAGCGCAAGGAGTGGCCTAAAGACTGAAGCCCGGAGCCTGAAACCTAGAAGAACCGCCCGCTGATCATGAGCGTATCGCCCGGCTGGAGTTTGTCTTCCAGGTCAACGCCCACTTCTGTGAGCTTGCCGTTGACGAGCCGGCTGATCTTGAGCCGCCGATCCGATCCGCGATCGTTCAAGCCACCCGCCAGCGCAATCGCCTGCTGAACGCTGATGCCCGGGTCGAGGACGAATGTACCGGGGTTGCGGACCATGCCCGTGATGTAGAAGTGCTGCGCCGACGGCACGTTGATGATGTCGCCGTCCTGGAGCACGACGTCCTGGCCGGCTTTGCCGAGTTCCAGGTCTTTGCGATTGACGGTGATTCGCGCCCCTTCGCTGTCGGTGCCCGGCTTCCCGCTGTCGGTCTCCGGCCGAAGCGGATGGACCACGATGACTTCGTTGCTGGCGCTCGCGGTCGGGGAACCTGCCAGCGCGAGGGCCTCGAGCAGAGTCATCCTGGTGCCGGTCATCGTGATCTTGCCGGGCGCGCGCACTTCGCCGATCACGTACACGAACTGGCTCTTGTACTGATTGATCTCGACCCGGACCTGCGGGTTCTTGATGTAGCCGGCCGACAGCATGGTCGTGATCCGCCGCTGCAGCTCGGACAGCGTCGTGCCTGCCGCCTGCACGCGCCCGATGAGCGGGAACGAGAGCGAGCCGTCGGCGTCAACGCGGTACATCGTCGACAGATCGGGCTCGTCGAACACCGTAATCTTCACCTCGTCGTTCAGCCCGATCTTGTAGATGTTCGGGTTGACCGCCGTCGGCGAAGGCGTCTGTCCGGACACATCCTGCTGCGTCGGGATGACAAACTCCGGCACGTACGGCGTGACCGGCGCAGGCTGCGTTTTCGGCGCAGGCGCCTGGGACGTCTTGGCTGCCTGCGCACGGAGCGGCTGAGGCGCCGCCGCCAGAGCGAGCAGAAAAAAGATTGTCACGTTCTTCTCCATCTTATGCCAACGCTACTCGGATATCCGGGTGACTGGGATGCCGAGCTGGCGCGCCTTTCTGTAAAGGTTAGGACGTTGGATGCCAAGCGTGCGGGCGGCATCGGCCATCCGCCATGCGTGATGCTGCAGGACCGCGGAAATGTAATCGCGCTCGAAGCGCAGACGGGCCTCGCGCAGATTGCCGGTCGGCACGAATCGCGCGGGTGCCCGCTGAAGCTGCAGCGCGGGCAGCACGTGCTCCACCTGGATGTCGCGATCGCCCGGATCGCCGGCAACTCGTGTGATGGCCGCCTGAAGCTCGCCGAGATTACCTGGCCAGGTTACTGCGACGATGAGCGCCAGCGCCGCCTGCGTGAACGCACGAGGCTTCAGCCCCCGATTCGACAGTGTTTCCTCGAGCACGCGCGCGGCGATCACCGCCACGTCTTCCTGCCGATCTCTGAGCGGCGGCAGATCGATTCGCACTGCGGCCAGTCGGCGGAACAGATCCGATCGCAGCCGGTGGGCGTGGACATCGGCGTCGACCGCGGGCGACGCGCTGGCGATGAATCGAACGTCGGTGGCAACAGGCTCGCCGTCGATGAGCACTTCGCCATCGCGCGCGATGCGTGCGAGACGTGCCTGAATCGCCGCGGGCAGCTCAGTGACGTCGTGGAGGAACAGCGTGCCGCCACGCGCCTCGGTGAGTCGGCTGTCGCGCGCGATCGGCTCGAGGTCGGTCGACGCGGCCGGGGATCGTGGAGAACTGGGAGACCGGGGAGCGATTGTTCCGAACAGCAGCTGCGCGACACGGGGGGCGTCCCCGCCATCGCATTCGACGACGATGAACGGCGCCGTCGCTCGCCGGCTGCGTTCGTGCAGCTCGCGGGCAACTGAATCGACGTCCGCGCCGCGCTCGGCCGTGAGGAGCACTCCGACGTCCAGCGAGGCGGCCCGCCGGACCAGCTCGTGCACGCGCGTAATCGCCGGCGAATGGCCGGCGAGTTCCAGGGCTTCTGCGGGCCTCCCGAAGCGGGCGGTCCTGGCGCCAGGCATCATCAGTGTGTCTGCCATAAGTTTCTTGGGTGGAAAGAGGTTGAGAGAGCTCCGCCCCGTCGGTTACACGAAACCGTGGAGGCCAGGCGGGACCGTCCGTCAATATTGAATGACATTGAATGACTTATTATGACTTAATAAGCCATCAGTGTCTATGCTGATACTTCGTCAGGTGAAGTGAGATACACGACAGGCGCCGCGATTTGCCCGTCGCGTTAGCCCGCTTTTTCACACAACCTGCTTGTTACCAGTAAGTTATGGCTTTGGCCGCGCCCGCGTCCCTACCAATATTTATCGGCCTCGCGGAGTTGTATCGATATGGATCGGGCGGGTGTATCGCGGCGGAAACTGAACGGGCGGGCTGCTCTGCGGAAGGGTTATGGAGCCGGCCGCGGCGGTGGTCCTGGCGGCGCTGGCACGTTTCGGTACTGAGGTTCGAGCAGGCTGTTCACCAGGAAGGCCACGCCGACAATGACAAGAAACCCGCCCACGCCAATGCCGGCGCGGAGTGAACCGCCGGCAACTGAAATCAGGAACATCAATCCCAGGCCGATGCTCGAAATCATGATGCCCGCGCGCCTCATCGCCCTCCGCGGACCAACACTAGGACGGTCGTGCAAGACCATCGCGCGGTCAAATCCCGCCGGATCGACCTCGGGTGGCGGCACGAGCCCCTTCTCGATCATGGCAATGCGTTCGCGAATCCTCGCCTCGCGAAGCCTCGTATTCGAAATAATGCCCGCAATCGCGACGCTAATCCCGCCGATGATCGCGACGATGGGAATGAAGATAACGAGATTTCCGGGCTCCATCGGTCCTCCAGACGTGCTTGCTGAATTGATTAGACCGGATCGGCGGCGGATTTGTTTCAGCCCCGGAAACAATTTGATGGTCCACATGGTCTAATCTCCGTACCGAATGGACGCTGCCCACGAGCGCGCGCTCGTCGAGCGTTGCCGGCAGGACGATGAGGGAGCCTTTCAGGAGCTGGTTGACGGGTACAAGAACCAGGTGTTCGCCATGATCGCCCGCACGGTACAGGATCGCTCCCGTGTCGAAGATCTTGCGCAAGACGTTTTCCTGCGCGTTCATCGGGGGCTTCCCTACTTCCGTGGAGAGGCGCGCCTCTCCACCTGGATCTTCCGCATCGTCGCCAACGTCTGCACGCAGGCGCGTACGAGACGACCCGCTCCGATTTCGCTCGATGACGAACGATCCGCCCCCATCACGCCGTCGGGCGCGGATCCGCAATTCGCCGACATCGAACTCCGGGATCGGCTGGAGAAGGCGATCGCGAGGCTGCCGGATCAGCAGCGACTGTTGATCGCGGCGCATTACCTTCAAGGCGTGCAGTACGAGGATCTGGCGGACGGATTGGGACTTCCACTCGGCACGGTAAAGACGCACTTGTACCGCGCCAAGCGCCAGCTTCGGCGGCTGCTCGAGACGGAGCTGAAATGAGCGCGGGGTTCAAGGTTGAAGCGTGAACCTTATGTTTTGTGACGAAGTTCTCGAGGCGCTCGAGCCGATTGCCGCCGGCGATCTGATGCCCGACGCGCGGACCGCAGCGCACCTGGCCTCGTGCGCCGACTGCCGCGCGGCACTCGATCGCGCGCGCGAGATCGAAAGGATGCTGCAGGTGCGCACGGCGCCGGCGCCGCCGGCGCAGTTCACGTCCCGCACGCTCGCGCGGATCCGCCGGGACCGCTGGCGGAGCGATCAGGTCCTCGATGCCGGTTTCAATATCGCCGTGGCCAGCCTTGTCTTCGCGGCGATCGCGGGCGTGTGGCTGGTCATGAACCGGAGCGGCATCGTGACATTCAGCAATGACGCCGTCGCCCTGATCGAAATGTTCATCGGGACGTTCGTGGCCCGCGTCGCTCCGGAGCTGCCGCTCTACGCCGCCGCGATGGCTCTTCTCGCGGCGACCGTCGGCGTCTGGTGGTGGGCGGAACGGGACGTCACGAATTGGTGAGTTGGCGAATTGGTGATTTGGTGATTTGCTAACGCGATGGAGAGCTCGCGCGCTCACCAAGTCACCAACTCACGAAATCGCCGATTTGGGGGGCCTCTGCTGAAATGGGCGGGCGGCAAGCGGCAGCTCCTGCCCCGCCTCCGCCGATTCTACCCGCCGGCCTTCAACCGCTACATCGAGCCGTTCTGCGGGAGCGGCGCCGTGTTTTTCGATCTGCACGCCGCGAGCCGGCTGCGCGGCCATGATGTGGTGCTCATCGACTCGAACGCGGATCTCATCGGGTGCTACGAGATGGTGCGCGACGCCTGCGACGGCGTGGCGTGCGCGCTCGAACGGCTCGCCGCGGCGCACGCGGCCGATGGACGCGCGCACTACTACGCCGTTCGCGACGCGCGCTTCAACCCGCTGCGCAACGAACGCCGTCAGGCGAGCGGCCGCATCGCGTACACGCCGGAGCTGGCCGCCATGTTCATCTACCTCAATCGGACGGGGTTCAACGGCCTCTTCCGCCTGAACGCAAGCGGCGGCTTCAACGTGCCTGCCGGACGCTACACGCGGCCGGCCATCGTCAATCGCGAGAAGCTCGTTCGGGTGGCCGCTGCGCTGTCGACTCCCGGCGTGCGGTTGGTGTTCGGATCGTTCGAATCGGCACGGGACATCGCGGAGGCGGGAGATTTTCTCTATGTCGATCCGCCCTACGCGCCCCTCAGCCGGACCGCAAACTTCACGTCGTACACGGCGTCAGGTTTCAGCGGCGAGGATCAGGCGTGCCTGCAGCGGTTGGTCATCGACGTCGCCCGGCGCGGATGCCACGTGCTGGTCAGCAACTCGACCGCGCCTGAAATCGCCGCGCTCTACGAAGACAACCACGAGGCGCGCGCCGCCGGCCTACGGACCTTCCGCGTGCCGGCACTGCGCGCGATCAACAGCAATGCGGCGCGGCGCGGTGCGATCGACGAGTATCTGATTACAAACGTCCCGGCAGCCGTGGGTCGCCCGGCAGTATGAAAAGCCTGCGTCGCTTGCTGCTCTGGCACCTCGGCCGGATCGCCATTACTCCGTGGGCCGGCCCGGGTGAGACGGCGTGCCTCGTCGAGTACGCCCGCAACAAACGGAGGATCGCAGAGATCGGCGTCTGGGAAGGGGGGACCACGAAAATACTGCGGCAGGTGATGGCACAGGACGGCGTCCTCTTTGCGATCGATCCTTTCCCGCGCGGACGCATCGGTCTTAGCTACCAGCGTCCCATCGCGCGAGGCGAGGTCCGCCGCATTCCCAATGGGACAGTGGTCTGGCTTCGCGCCACCGGCACCGAGGCGGCGAGCGATCCTCGGGTCGCCGTCGCTCCATTCGATTTCATCTTCGTCGATGGCGATCACACGTTCGACGGCCTGCAGGCTGACTGGGAGGCGTGGGCGCCTCACGCGTCGGACATCATCGCCTTTCACGACGTCATCGGTGACCCTGATCAGGGCAGCGTCCGGTTCGCGCAAGAGCGCATTTTCACCGACAGCCGCTTCGCGCTGCTGAAAACGGTGGGATGTCTGGCGGTGTTGAAGCGCCGGTGAGAACCTGGAACCTTACTCGTTCCGCTCGACCCGCTCAGCCCGTCGAGCAATGACGTCGACGACGGCACCGCGTCCGGCGATCGCTTCGATGCGCGCGAGTCTCGCGGAGGCGCTCTCGAGGAGCGCACGTGAGACCGCACGCCACGGATGCCTGGCAGTCGATTGAGCGGCCGGCGGCGCCGGGCGTGGCTGTTCGCGATCGTCGATCGTGTCCTTCCACGGCAGACGTCCGGTCAGCGCGCGGGTGGCGAGGTTGTAGATGCTCCGAGACACCGTCCCGGGACCGTGCCACGGATCCCACGTCGTGGCTGTGAGGATGGAGAACCCGGAGCGCTCGAGAAACGATCCCAGCGTCTCGGGCGTGTAGAAGTACACATGCTGCGGAAACACGAACCCGGCCCATGTCTGGCCCGTCAGTTGCCGCGTGAGCGATGCGCCGTTCGGCACCTGCAAATGGAGCAGCCCGCCCGGTTCGACGAGTTCGCGGACGCGCCGCACCCACGCCGCCGGGTGATAGACATGCTCGAGCACGTGATACGCGCCGACGACCGGGAAGGGACGCGGCGGGGCCACGCCGGCCAGATCTCCGGTGAAGACCGATATGTGATGTCTGCGATCAACGAGCGCCGCCGCCTCGGCGCTGAATTCCTGGCCGTAGACCTCCCAGCCATGACGGCGCAGCACGGCGAGGAAGTTTCCGTCGCCGCAGCCGAGTTCGAGAATTCTCCGCTCCCGTCGCGCGAGGCACGACTCCAGTCGCGCACGCCGATGGGAAAAGGTCGGATTCCGGAACTGCTGCTCGAGCTCCGCGGATGCCGGATCCGTCGTGGGATAGTACCCGCCACCATAGAGCAAATCGAGCCTGTGCTCGGCGACACGATCGTAGAGACGATGCACCGCACACTGGCGACATGCCACATACCGCCGTCCGCAGATCGTCCCGACCAGGCTCCATTCCCGCGATCCGCAGACGCCACACTCCGCGGCCTCTTCCCACAGAGGGGACGAGGGAGCGGTGTGACCATCAATCACTGCGGGGCGTTTCAGACACCAGCGAGCCAGACGAGCTGACAGCAGAGGGGGCAGGCATAGACCATACGCAGATCGCCGACGAACGAAACGAACCCGCCTGCGCCACGATTCGCGCACGACGGGCAAATCGCCGCAGCGGCGGCGTCGATGGTCGCCACGCGCAGGAGGTGCCCGGTGGTCGGGCAGGGAATCGCGACGGGGCTGGCCTCGTGGCGCGAGACGCGAGGTTCCCCATCCTCGCCGGTGTGACGCCGGAAAAGACCGTTGAAAAGATCGGTGTGTGCAGCCATTCTGGCGGCGGATAGTAGCATAGGAGACGTGTTATTCTGAGTTTGATTTTGTGCGAAAGTGGCGGAACTGGCAGACGCGCCGGACTTAGGATCCGGTGGTTAACAGCCATGAGGGTTCGACTCCCTCCTTTCGCATTCAGGGCATGGGTGAGTTGGCGACTTGGTGAATTGGCGATTTACCTTTCGACGAGCCATTCACCAAAACACCAATTCGCCAATTCGCCAACTTCAAGATGAAAACCGAATTCGTCGACGTCAACGAAACGCGCAAAAACGTGCGCGTCGAAATTCCGAGCGACGTGGTGGACGCCGAAATCGAGCGCGTGGCCCGCGGGTACTCGCGCACGGCGAAAGTGCCGGGTTTCCGACCCGGCAAGACGCCGCCCCGCGTCATCAAGCAGCGCTTCAAGGATCAGATCCTCAACGAGGTCGCCCAGGATCTGATTCCGCGCGCCGTCGGGGACGTGCTGCGCGAGCGCGGCGTCGAGCCGGTCGACACGCCGGATGTCCGCGACGTGACGATTGAGGCGGGCCAGCCGCTGACCTTCACCGCCTCGTTCGACACAGTGCCCGCATTCGAGCCGGGCGATTACTCGACGATCTCGCTGCGGCGGCCGTCGAGCCGCGTCGAAGACGAGGCCGTCAACGAGGCGCTCGAGCGGCTGCGCCAGCGCGCGGCCCGCTTCGAGCCGGTCGAGGGCCGCGGCCTCGAACACGGTGATTCCGCGCTCGTCGACCTGGAACGTCGCGAACCGGACGGCAAGGCGGACACTCATCGAGGTGTCAGCGTGGAGCTGGGCTCGCCGGCCAACCCGCCGGGATTCGACCAGGAGCTCGCGGGACTGGAATCCGGGGCGAACAAGACATTCACGATCCACTTCCCCGCCGACTACCCGGCCGCCGAGCTCGCCGGCAGCGATATGACGTACACGGTGACGGTGCACGGCATCAAGAAGAAGGTCCTCCCGGCGCTCGACGACGAGTTCGCGAAGGATCTCGGCGAGTTCGACAGCCTCGACGCGCTGCGCGTGCGCGTGCGCGAGGATCTCGAGCACGAAGCGCGGCACGGCGCCGAGCGCGAGATGCGCGCCGGGCTCATGAAGCAGCTCGCCGCGCGCGTGCCGTTCGAGGCGCCGGCCTCGCTCGTCGACCGCGAGATCGACCGCCGTATCGAGGACTTCGCGCGGCGGTTGATGGAACAGCAGGTCGATCCGCGCGAGGCGGGCATCGACTGGAACGCGTTCCGCGAAAGCCAGCGCGACGCGGCACGCGAAGCGGTCGGCGGCGCCCTCGCGCTCGACGAAGTGGCGCGGCGCGAGGGCCTCGAGGTGACCGAGGAAGAAGTCGAGCGCGAGGTGGCCCGCTACGGCGAGCGGACGGGGCGGACGCCGGCGGCCGTGCGGGCGCGGCTCGAAAAAGAGGGCGGAATGCCGCGCATCCACTCGGGTTTGCGCCGTGAGAAGGCGATTGACTTCCTCATGGCGCGTGCTACTATTTCTGGAGAGCCGTAGGACTTCCTGCTTTCGACTTCCCCAACAATATGAGTAATCAGTTTTCTGGAGACCCGGGGGGCAATGCCGCGCGCATGCAGCTGGTGCCGATGGTCGTCGAGCAGACCAATCGTGGCGAGCGCGCCTACGACATCTTCTCGCGCCTCCTCAAAGACAGCATCATCTTCATCGGCACCCCCATCGACGACGGGGTCGCGAACCTGACGATCGCGCAGATGCTGTTTCTCGAAGCCGAGGATCCCGATAAGGACATCCTGCTCTATATCAACAGCCCCGGGGGGTCGATTACGGCTGGGATGGCCATCTACGACACGATGCAGTTCATCAAGCCCGACGTGCAGACCTATTGCATCGGGCAGGCGGCGTCGATGGCCGCGGTGTTGCTTGCGGCAGGGGCGAAGGGCAAGCGGTTTTCGCTGCCAAATTCACGGATTGTCATACATCAGCCGCTAATGTCTGGCCTGGCGGGCCAAGCGACCGATATTGATATTGCAGCCCGGGAAATCCTGCGAATGCGGGAGCGCATCAACGAGATTTTAGTCAACCACACAGGGCAGTCCGTCAAGCGTATCCAGGACGACACAGAGCGCGACTACATCATGTCTGCAGACCAGGGCAAGGAATACGGTATTATTGACGATGTCATCCGGAAACGGGCGTGAGATCAGGAGATCGGGCTCCCGCCTCCGCGCCTGGGGCGCTACGGCGGGCCTCGCCGTGGCTCGCCGAGGGGTTTCTGGCGAGCGCAGGCGGGGAGGGCTAAAGGCTTAATCATGGTGAAAAAGGGTGGGGAAACCGAAGTCCTGCGGTGTTCCTTCTGCAACAAGGACCAGAACGACGTTCGCAAGCTGATCGCCGGCCCAACCGTCTTCATTTGTGATGAGTGCGTCGAGGTCTGCAACGACATCATCGCCGACGACAACCGCTTCGAGAACCGGGGCACCCGGTCCTCGCTGCCCACACCCCAGGAAATCAAGAAGTTCCTCGACGAGTACGTCATCGGCCAGGAGCGGACCAAAAAGAAATTGGCCGTCGCCGTCTATAACCACTACAAGCGGATCGAGATTCAAAAGCAGCCGCGCAGCCGCAACGACATCGAGCTGACCAAGAGCAACATCCTGCTCATCGGCCCGACCGGCACGGGCAAGACGCTGCTCGCCCAAACGCTCGCGAAGCTCTTGTCGGTCCCCTTCACGATCGTCGACGCAACGACGCTCACCGAAGCAGGCTACGTCGGCGAGGATGTCGAGAACATCATCCTCAAGCTGCTGCAGGCGGCCGGCGGGGACATCGAAAAGTGCCAGCAGGGCATCATCTACATTGACGAGGTCGACAAGATCTGCCGCAAGGACGAGAATCCCTCGATCACCCGCGACGTGTCGGGCGAAGGCGTCCAGCAGGCGCTCCTGAAGATCCTCGAGGGCACGGTCGCCAACGTCCCGCCCCAGGGCGGACGCAAGCACCCGCACCAGGAATTCTTCCAGGTCGACACCAGCAATATCCTGTTCATCTGCGGCGGCGCCTTCGTGGGCCTCGACAAGCAGATCGAGCGGCGCGTCGGCAAGAAGACCCTCGGGTTCAAGGCGGACGTCAAGTCGCTGCGCAACCGCGACATCGGCATGACGCTCGAGCAGCTCGAGCCGCAGGATCTGATCAAGTACGGCCTCATCCCCGAGTTCGTCGGGCGCCTGCCGGTCGTCGGCACGCTGCACGAGCTCGACAAGCCGGCCCTCATCCAGATCCTCACGCAGCCGCGCAACGCCATCACGCGGCAGTACATGAAGCTGTTCGAATACGAGAACGTGAAGCTGCGCTTCACCGACGATGCGCTCGAAGCCATCGCCGAATCGGCGCTCGAGCGCCGGATCGGCGCGCGCGGCCTGCGGATGATCATCGAAGAGCTGATGCTCGATCTGATGTATCAGGTCCCGAATCAGAAGAAGCTGCGCGAGGTGACGATCACCCGGGAAGTCGTGATGGCGAAAGACAAGCCCATCACACTCATTGAAAAGGCAGGATAGTTGGATACCCCCTTGGAAGTCTACGAAACCCTCCCGATCGTCCCGCTCCGCGACGTGGTCGTTTTCCCGCACATGATGATGCCGTTCGTCATCGGACGGCCGTCGTCGACCCGCGCGCTCGAGCACGCGCTCCTCAAAGACAAGCGCATCTTCCTGGCCGCGCAGCATGACGCGTCCGTCGACGATCCGCGGCCCGAGGACATCTACACGATGGGCTGCGTCGCCAACGTCGTGCAGAGCCTGAAGCTCCCCGACGGCAACATCAAGGTGCTCGTCGAAGGGGTCGATCGCGCCCGCGCCGTCGAGTGGAAGGAAGACAAAGGCTTCTACCGCGTCGTCGTCAAGGTGCTGGCCAAGCAGCGCGAGACGAGCGCGGATGCCGAGAGCACGATGAGCCGCGTCGTCTCGCTGTTCGAGCAGTACGTCAAGCTGTCGAACAACCTGAACTTCGACGCGATGATTGCCGCCGTACGCGTGGACGATCCAGGCAAGCTCGCCGACACGATCGCCGCGCACCTGCTCGTCGGCGTCGACGAAAAGCAGAACCTGCTCGAAATCATCTCGCCGCTCGAACGGTTGAACCGCATCGCCGGCATTCTCGAAATCGAGGTCGATAAGCTCCAGGTCGATCGCCGCATCCAGTCCCGCGTGAAGAAGCAGATGGAGAAGGCGCAGAAGGAGTACTACCTCAACGAGAAGATGAAGGCGATCCAGAAGGAACTGGGCCGCAAGGACGAGAAGGGCAACGAGGTCGACGAGCTCAAGAAGAAAATCGAACAGTCGAAGATGCCCAAGGACGTCGAGGAGAAGGCCGTCCAGGAGCTGAAGCGCCTGGAAGCGATGCCGCCGATGTCCGCCGAAGCCACCGTCTCGCGCAACTACATCGACTGGCTGGTCGCGGTGCCCTGGCACAAGAAGACGCGCGAGAGCCGGGATCTCAAGCGCGCGGAGGAAATCCTCCACGAGGATCACTACGGGCTGGAAAAGATCAAGGAGCGCATCCTCGAGTTCCTCGCCGTGCGCGCCCTGGTCAAGAAGCCCAAGGCGACCATCCTGACCTTCTCCGGACCTCCGGGAGTCGGCAAGACGTCGCTCGCCAAATCGATCGCGCGCGCGATGAACCGCAAGTTCGTGCGCCTGTCACTCGGCGGCGTGCGCGACGAAGCCGAAATCCGCGGCCATCGCCGCACCTACATCGGGGCGTTCCCGGGCCAGATCATCCAGATGATGAAGAAGGCCGGCACGATGAACCCGGTGTTCCTGCTCGACGAAGTCGACAAGATGTCGATGGACTTCCGCGGCGACCCGTCCGCGGCGCTCCTCGAAGTCCTCGATCCCGAGCAGAACCACACGTTCCTGGATCATTATCTCGACGTCGAGTACGACCTGTCGCACGTGATGTTCATCTGCACGGCCAACGTGCTCCACACGATTCCGCAGGCGCTGCGGGATCGCATGGAAGTGCTGCAGCTCGCCGGCTACACCGAGCTCGAGAAGGTCCAGATCGCGCAGAAGTTCCTCTCGCCGAAGGCGATCGAGGGCGCGGGCCTCACCAAGGACAACATCATCTTCGCCGAGGACGCGTTCCAGACGGTCATTCAGCGCTACACGCGCGAAGCCGGCGTCAGGAACCTCGAGCGGGAAATCTCCTCGATCTGCCGGAAAGTCGCGCGCAAGGTCGTGGTCGAGGGCAACAAGTTCTTCGAGGAAATCACCGCGGACAAGGTGACGCAGTACCTCGGCGTGCCGCGCTTCCGCAACACGATGGCCGAGGAGACGAATGAAATCGGCATCGCGACCGGGCTCGCCTGGACCGAAGTGGGCGGCGAAATCCTCGTGACCGAAGCGACGCTGATGCCCGGGAAGGGCCATCTCACGCTCACCGGCAAGCTCGGCGACGTCATGCAGGAATCGGCGCAGGCGGCGATGAGCTACGTGCGCTCGAAGGCCGAAGAGTTCGGCATCCCGAAGGACTTCAACCGGAAGACCGACGTCCACATCCACGTGCCCGAAGGCGCGATTCCGAAGGACGGTCCCTCCGCCGGCATCACGCTCGCGACGGCGCTGGTTTCCGCGCTGGCACGCGTCCCGATCCGGAAAGACGTCTGCATGACGGGGGAAATCACGCTGCGCGGCAAGGTGCTGCCGATCGGGGGCGTGAAGGAGAAGGTGCTGGCGGCGCACCGGGCGGGACTCAAGAACATCATCCTGCCGAAGGACAACGAGAAAGACCTGGCGGACATTCCGAAAAACGTGCTGGACTCGCTGAACGTCTACATGGTCCAGACAATGGACGAGGTCCTGAAAATCGCGCTGGCCGGGACGCTGACCGCCCTTTCGCCCCAGGCGCAGGCAGCGCCGGTCGTCGACAGCGCCATCGATATCACTCACTGAAGATCGACGCCTCATTCATCACGAGCGCCGCTGGTGCGGCTGACTTCCCCGCCGACCTGCGGGGGGAAGTCGCCCTCGTGGGGCGCTCGAACGTAGGCAAGTCGAGCCTGATCAACTCGCTGGTCAGGCAGAAGATCGCGCGGACCAGCGCGGCACCCGGTAAGACCCGGCTCGCGAATATCTACCGCGTCGCACGGGGCAGCGGCAGGCCGCTCTACCTCGTGGATCTCCCCGGGTACGGCTACGCGCGCGGCGGCCGTCAGTCGGCCCGCGAGTTCGCCGAGCTGACGCGGGCGTTTTTTGGGCAGGACAGGCGGGCCCAACCAACCGCGCTGCTCCTCGTCGACAGCAGACATCCAGGCCTCGAGAGCGACGTCTCCGCCTGGCGCTGGCTGCAGTCGACGGTCGAGCGCTGCGAGATCGTCGCAACCAAGATTGACAAACTCGCGCGCGGTGAGCGGATCCGCGCGATGAGGGAACTCGAATCCGTATTTGAACATCCCGTGCTGCCGGTTTCGGCGGTCACGGGCGAAGGACTGGACGAACTGTGGACACTGATAGACAACCTGACCAACAGCCGCAACCCGCCGCCCAAGAGCAGCCTCAACAGCCGCAGCCCCAGCAGCCCCCCAGGGGCAATGGCGCGGCCCCCGGCGCGCCAGGCGCAATGGCAACCCCGAGTGGCGGCGCGGGCCCCGACAGAGGCGCGGCGGCCCCGGAAAAGATAGAGCGCATCGATCTCGCGACGCTCAAGGACATGAGCGTCGGCGCGCTCACCAAGATTGCCAAGCAGCTCGACGTGCCGGGCGCCACCGGCATGCGCAAGCAGGAGCTGATCTTCGAGATCCTGAAGGCCCGCGCCGAAAAGAGCGGCCTCATCTTCTCTGAGGGCGTCCTCGAGGTGCTGCCCGACGGCTTCGGGTTCCTGCGCGCGCCGGACTACAACTACCTGCCGGGCCCGGACGACATCTACGTGTCGCCCTCGCAGATTCGCAAATTCGATCTGCACACCGGAGACACGGTGTCGGGCCAGATTCGTCCGCCGAAGGACGGCGAGCGGTATTTCGCGCTGATCAAGGTCGAAGCCGTCAACTTCGAGCCGCCAGAACGGGCGCGCGAGAAGGTGTTCTTCGAGAACCTCACGCCGCTCTATCCGCAGGAGAAGATCTCGCTCGAGACG
>Ga0307310_10000326_pt1 | contig 15145 bp, 13 predicted proteins | sample ER_DNA_197_FD_194502 | JGI IMG/M metagenome (GOLD analysis project Ga0307310, IMG submission 194502) | Bulk soil microbial communities from the East River watershed near Crested Butte, Colorado, United States - ER_DNA_197 | ecosystem: Environmental > Terrestrial > Soil > Floodplain | place...
CATAAGCTTCATCAGCTTCGGCCTGTTCCTGACGGCCAAGTCGGTTGACAGCGAACGGTGGCGCGGATAGAGGCGGATATAGATAGTCATGATGAATCGCATTCTCGGTTTCGTCGGCTGGCTCGGTGCGGCGCTCGTCTTCCTCGGCGCCGCCATTCGCTTCGGCTACCCCGCGAAAGAGCAATACGTCCCCTATCTGGTGTGGACCGGGCTCGCGGGCGTCGTCGTCTACATGGCGGGACAATGGCGGGAATTCGCACACCTGTTCCGCGGACGGCAGGCGCGCTACGGCACGCTGGCGACCGTCAGCGTCCTCGTGGTGCTCGGCATTCTCGTCGCGGTCAACTACATCGGCGCGCGCGAGAACAAGCGGTGGGATCTGACCGCGAACAAGGCATTCAGCCTGTCGGATCAGACACGCGGCGTCCTCGGCAAGCTCGATGCCCCGCTGCAGATCACGGTCTTCACGCAGGACACGGATTTCCCGCGCTATCAGGACAAGCTGAAGGAATACGAATACAGCTCCAAGCAAGTCAAAGCAGAGTACGTCGATCCCGTCAAGAAGCCGACCATTGCGAGACAGAACCAGATTGACAGAACCAATACGATTCTCCTCGCGTACAAAGGCCGCACGGAGCGGGTGACTGCCGAAGACGCCAGCGAGCAGGACATCACCAACGCGGTCATCAAGGTGGTGAGCGGCCAGCAAAAGAAGGTCTACTTCGTCCAGGGCCATGGCGAACGCGACACGATGGCGCCGGCTGGCAACGGATATCAGGCCATCGCGGAAGCCCTCGGCCGCGAAAACTACATGGTCGACAAGCTCGTGCTGGCGCAGGCCGGGTCGGTGCCCGACGATGCAGCGGTGGTGATCGTGGCTGGGCCGAAAACGGATTTCTTCCCGCCCGAGATCGAGGCGCTCAAGAAGTATCTCGACAAGGCCGGCAAGCTGCTGCTGGAGATCGATCCGCCCGACAAGGCAGACGCTCCGCCGTTCTCCAATCTGATCGCGCTCGCGCACGACTGGGGCATGGACATCGGCAACGACATCGTCGTCGACGCCAGCGGGATGGGCCGCCTCATCGGCACGGACGCGTCGGTCCCCGTCGTCGCGACCTATGGATCGCATCCGATCACCGAGAACTTCAGTTTCGTGACCGCGTTTCCGCTGGCGCGGTCGGTTACCCCGGTCATGGGCGGCGTCAACGGCCACACGGCGCAGCCCTTTGCGCAGACGAGCCCTCAAAGCTGGGCCGAAACCGACATCAAGGACATGATGTCAACCGGCAAGGTCACGCTCGACGAAGCGAAAGGCGACAAGAAGGGGCCTGTCACCATCGCAGCGGCCGTGTCGGCTGCGTCCACGGCCTCCACGCCGCCGCCGGCGCCCAGTGGCGCGACTCCGCCTGAACCCGAAGCGCCCAAACCGGAAACGCGCGTCGCCGTCGTCGGCGATTCGGACTTCGCCGCGAATTCCGGTCTCGGCATTCAAGGCAATCGCGATCTGTTCATGAACACGATCGGGTGGCTCTCTCAACAGGAGAACCTCATTGCGATTCGGCCGAAGAACCCCGAGGATCGGCGGATTACGCTGACCGCGACCCAGCAGAACAATCTCACGCTGATGTCGCTGATCGTCATCCCCCTCTGCATTTTCGGCACCGGCGTCTACGCCTGGTCGCGGAGACGCTGAAATGCGCGGCCTGCGATCGACTCTTGCGCTGCTGGTCGTCCTGATCGGTCTTTCCGCCTACATCTACTTCGTCCTCTCGAAGAAACCGGCGGGCGGCACCGAGACGGCGAAGGAGCGCGTTTTCGTTTCGCTCGACGCCGACAAGATCGACGAAATCAAGGTCAAGTCCGAGTCCGGTGACAACACGACCGTCAAGAAGGGCAACGCGATGTGGCAGGTGGTGACGCCGATCGCCGTGAAGGCCGACGAAATGCAGGCCAGCGCCATCGCGACGAACCTGAGCACGCTCGACATCACGCGCGTGGTCGACGAAAACCCGGCCGATCTCAAGGAATACGGCCTCGACTCCCCGCGAGTGGTAATCGAGTTCAAGGCCTCGGGCGACAAGACGTACGGCGATTACCACCGGTTGTTCATCGGCGGCAAGTCGCCGACCGGCGGCGACCTGTTTGCCAAACGCGATGGCGACAAACGCGTCGTCCTGGTTGCGGGCTTTACCGACTCGATTTTCAATCGTTCGACCTTCGACCTCCGCGACAAGACCGTGCTCGCCTTCGATCGCGAGAAGATCGATGGCATCACCGCATCAGCGGGTGAGGCGGGGAAAGCGTCGATCGAGTTCGTCAAAGATGGCACCGACTGGAAAATGACGAAGCCAATCGCCGCCATCGCCGACTACTCGACGGTCGATTCGCTCCTGAGCCGCGTGCAGACGACGGCGATGAAGTCGATCGTGACCGAACAGGCGACGCAGGCCGACTTGAAGAAATACGGCTTTGACAAGCCGCAGGGCACGTTCGTCGTCTCCGCCGGTGGCATCCCCACGTCGCTCGTCTTCGGCGGCAAGGCGACAGGCGACGACGTGTACGTGCGCGGCGGGCCCCGGCAGATGATCGGCACCGCCGACAGCGGGCTGCTCAAGGATCTGCAGAAGAGTCCGGACGATTACCGCCGGAAGGAGATCTTCGCCTTCCGCGCGTATACCACCGACCGGCTCGAGTTCACGCGCGACGGCCAGACGATCGTGTTCGAGAAGGTCAAGGCGCAGGGGCAGACCCCCGAGAAGTGGCATCGCGTCAGTCCGAATGCCGGCGATCCTGATGGCATGGGGATGGAGAATCTCATGATGAAGCTCGAGAGCCTCCGCGCCGCCGCATTCGTCGACTCGGCTGCGAAAACGGGACTCGACAAGCCGTCGCTCACCGTGTACGCCAAGTTCGAAGAAAGCAAGAAAGAGCAGCGCGTCTCGTTCGCGAAAGCCGGCACGGATGCATACGCCCTGGTGCCGGGCCAGCCGGGCGCGGCCAGGATCTCCACCGCGGATCTCGATGAACTGATGAAGGGCCTGGACACCGTCTCGAAATAATTTCCTGATGGCCAAACGAAGACTCCCTCGGAGCGCTTCCGTCCCTCGAAAAATCTCAACATCGCCAGCACGACAGAACTTCTTCGAACAATTCCTGCCGGGGCTGGCCGTGCTCGCGGCGTCCTGGATGCTCGTGGCCGCCGTGGAATTGGCCTTGAGCGGGTTCATTTCGGATACGGCGCTGCGAAACGACGGGCTGCCGCTCGGCGCCCGGATGACCCTCGCGGCTTACGGTCTCGCCGTGCTGGTGGCCGGCGTGTGTGCGATCGGCGGACTCCTCCTGTTGTTGTCACGGCTTCGCCGGCGCAGCGCCCGTCCGGCCGTTCAGTGGACGATCGACGGCGTCCAGGCCGTTGTCCTGTTCGTCGCCGTGCTCCTCTACGGATCGAGCTGGGCGCTGTTCTGGAACACCGGCGTCTTTTTCGATCGTCAGGCGTTCGCGTTTCTGGCGCTCAATGGCGTGCAGATTTACCACTGGGTCTATCCGCCTCTGGCCTTCGGCGTTCTCGTCGCGACGCTCGCCGGCGCGATCGCGCTGGGATGGTGGGTGCCCAGGTGGATTTCGAGCAGACAGCCGGACGCGCAACGGAAACTTGTCCTGGCGGCAGGCGGCGCGCTTGGCGTCTGCCTGGTCGCGGCGCTTGCCGGCAACGTGACGTACGGCTCGGAGGCGGACCAAACCGGGCAACCCAAAACCGATTACGCAGTGAGCCGCGACGATCGTACGGGCCCGGTCGCTCACGCCGTCGCCGATCTTGGCAGGGAATCTGCCGCGGACGCGCCTGCGGTGGCGTCAACAGGCAATGCGAACGTGATCCGGCGGCCGATCATTTCGATGGAACAGTACCTGGCCGGCGTTCCGCACACCGGAATCAAGCGCTGGAACGTCGTGATGGTGCAATTCGAGTCGCTGCGCTCGGATCAGCTCCGCGCGTACGGCGGCACGCGCGACGTCATGCCGACGATTGACGCGCTCGCACGCGACTCCCGGGTGTTCACGAACGCATACATACAGGCGAGCCATTCCAATTATGCGGACCTCGTCCCGCTGTCATCCCAATATCCGCTCCGCTCGCCACAGATGTACGAGTATCCGCTGGAGCCGGCTTATCCACGTGTCCTCATCTACGATGTCCTGAAGGCGATCGGCTACAAGACCGCGATCTTTTCCTCTCAGAACGAGCGTTGGGGAGGCATGATCAATTTCCATCGGCAGAGCAGCCTGGATCGCTTCTTCGATGCGGGGACCTTCACCGGTCCGACGTATGCACCGTATGGCGACACGGGGTTCGCGGAGTGGGTGAAGGAAACCCATGGCGCCGGCAGCGTCGACGATCGATACACGGTGGATGAAGCGATCAAGTGGATCGACAGCGTCGCCGGTCAGCCTTTCTTCATTCACATGAACCTTCAGAGCAGCCACCTGCCGTACGTGGTGCCCGACGACTTCCCCCGTCGTTTCAGTCCCCGGAAGATCGACTTCGCGATCATGTGGGGGAAATTTCCGATCGACAAGATCGACATCGTCAAGGGCCGCTACGCGGACAGCCTCTACTACGAGGACACGCAGATCGCGCGTCTCTTCCAGTCCCTCAAAAACCATGGCCAATGGGACAACACGGTGTTCGTGATCGGCGGCGACAACGGCGAGGCCTTTTACGAGCACGGCTTCGCCGCGCACGCGAGCACGCTCATCAACGAAGTCGTGAAGGTGCCGATGATCATCCGTGCGCCTGGCCTCGAGCCCGGACTGGATCCTCGACCAGCAATGTTCCTCGACGTGCCGCCGTCGGTGCTCCAGCTCCTGGGCCTTCCCCCGCATCCTGGTTTCCAGGGGATCAGCCTCTTCGAGGCTCAGCCAGACCCCGATCGCAGCATCTATACGATCGTGCAGACGCCGGCGGCGTTTCAGTCCGCGATTGTCCGCTCGGGCTTCAAGCTTCTCTTCTCGGAATGGGATGGGCGATATTACCTGTGGGACCAGGTGAACGACCCGGCGGAAAAGCGCAACCTTGCGTCTTCCCGGCCCGACCTGGTTCAGGATCTGGATCGCCGTCTCAAGCTGTGGCGTCAGGAACAGCTCGCCTACTATGCAGATGTCCCCCGTCAGAGCCGCGAGTATCCGCCTGTCGTCAAGAATTGACAGGGGCGCTCTCGCCTTCCTGCTTCTGCTCTTCCTGTCGGCATGCCACGCCGCGCCGCGGCTCGCATCCGCGCCAGCCGGTCCTGCTGCAGCACGGGGCATCGTCCGGCTTCAACGAGAAATCGAGACAATCCTCGCGGGCCCCGCCCTTACGCGCAGCTACTGGGGAGTCCTGGTTCGATCGGCGAAGAGCAACGACACACTGTACTCACTCAATGCCGGCCGGCTGCTGATGCCGGGCTCGACGATGAAGATCGTGACGCTGGCCGCGGCCGCCGAGCGGCTCGGGTGGGACTACGTCTATGACACGCGGCTCGTCGCCGCCGGTCCGATCGAGTCCGGCACTCTCAACGGCGACCTCATCGTCGTTGGCTCCGGCGATCCGAGCATTCTGGATGGCGAGGCCGTGGCATCGGGAGTCTTCGCGGGCTGGGCCGAGGCATTGAAGGCGAACGGCATCCGCACGATTGCAGGCCGCATCATCGGCGACGACAACGCGTTCGACGACGACACGCTGGGGCCCGGCTGGGCGTGGGACGATCTTCCGGGCCGCGACGCCGCGGGCGTCAGCGCGTTGCAGTACAACGAGAATACGGTCCAGGCCACGATCACGCCTGGCGCGGCCATTGGCGCCGCGGCGCTGGTGCGGTTCGCGCCACCCGGAAGCGGTCTCGATCTCGACAACGAGCTGACGACCGCCGCCCCCGGAACCGTTCCGTCGATCTCCGCGCGTCGATCGGCCGGGAGCTCTCGACTCGAGCTGCGCGGATCGATCCCTCTCGCGGGCGAGTCCGTCGTCCGCATCTTCTCGGTAGATAATCCGACGCTGTTTTTCGTCACCGTGTTCCGGGATACGTTGATCAGCCACGGGATTGAGGTTCGCGGCCCGGCCGTCGACGTCGACGACGTGACGGGCGCGCGTCCGGCTGCGGAGGGCACTGTGCTGAGCATCCATCACTCCCCACCGCTCTCGGATCTGGCCACGCGTTTGATGAAAAACAGCGTGAATCTGTATGCGGAAACGCTCCTCAAAACGATCGGCGCCACGGCCGGCGCCGCGACATTCGAGGGGGGACGGACCGCGGCTGCTGTCGCGCTCCAGCCGTGGGGCGTCGTGCCGGCTGGAGTGGTCCAGGTGGACGGATCGGGCCTGTCCCGATACAACTACGTGACGCCTGAAGCGCTCGTCACGGTGCTGATGCACGTCGACGGGAGCGCGGGAATGCGCGAGCCGTTCGAGGCGTCGCTGCCCGTCGCCGGGCGCGATGGCACACTGGCCGCGAGGATGAAGGGGACGGCCGCGGAAGGCAACGCCCGAGCAAAGTCCGGCACGCTCGCCAACGTCCGTTCGCTCGCGGGTTACGTGATGAGCGCGGACGGCGAACCGCTCGTCTTCGCCATCGTCGCGAACAACTTCGGCACGATGCCCGAAGTGGCGATTGCCGCCATCGATGCGATCGTCGTCAAGCTGGCGGAATTCAAGCGGTAGCGCGCACGGCCCAGCGCAGCTTGGCTGAGGAGGCGCGCCGGTTCGCGCGCGTTTCTTCCATCGTGGCCCGAATGACCTCGTCCGCCACGTCGGAATACACCCCCGCCCTGTAGCCCGCCTGGAACGCTTTCTTCACGCGCCGGTCTTCGCCTGAGTGAAACGTGATCATCACGACTCGACCGCCGGACGTGAGGCACTCGGGCACCGACTTCAGCAACCAATCGAGTGCGGAGAACTCGTCATTCACTGCAATGCGCAGCGCCTGGAAAGTACGGCGGACGGACATCTTCACGTCGGGCTTCGCCAGCTTCGGAAGCGCCGAGGTGAGCCCGACGCGCACGAAGCGCTCGAGGGCCTGGGTCGTAACAATGATTCCAGGGACCCCAGGGGTCTGCTGCTTGAGGAGGCTGGCGATCAGTTTGGCGTGCGGTTCGTCGGCGTTCTCCTGGAGCAGGCGCGCAAGCGTCTCTTCGCTTACGCGCGCGATCAGCTGCGACGCGGATTCACCGCGCGATGGATTCATCCGCATGTCGAGGGGACCAGCCTCTTTGTAACTGAAGCCGCGATCGGGATTGTCGAGTTGCATCGAGGACACGCCCAGGTCCGCAAGGATCAGGTCTGCCGTCGCGAGTCCTTCAGCGGCGAGCACCTGCGGCAGCCCCGCGAAGTTCTTTTGGTGTGCGACGAACGTTTCAGGGCCGAAGCCGGCCGCGCGAAGATGTGCTTCCGTGCGCGGCAACTCGAGCGGGTCGACGTCGAGTCCGATCAGGCGTCCGCCGGGCTGCACGCGTTCCAGGATCGCTCGCGCATGACCCCCGCCGCCGAGCGTGCAGTCGACCGCGACGTCGCCGGGCCTGGGTCGAAGGCAGCGCAGGACTTCCTCCATCATGATCGGCCGATGGGTGCCCGCCGGCGTCTTGCCGGACTCGAGGACCTTCTGCACGTCCGCGGCGTACAGCTCGGGATTCAGTTCTTTGTACTTGTCGTGGAACGAGCGCGGGTGCCTGCCCGGGTATCGCGGGCGCCGCGTGTGCGCCGGTGGCGCGTCGGATGGCCTCTTCAGCACTGGCCGACACGTCTGTATCGGAAGCAATCGACCGTATGATCGTTAACGATACCCACCGCCTGCATGAAGGCGTAACAGATCGTCGAGCCGGCAAACTTGAAGCCTCGGCCGAGGAGATCGCGGCTCAAGGCGTCCGATTCGGCGGTGCGTGCCGGCAGCTGCCGGAGCGAGCGCCACTTATTAACCCGAGGCGCTCCGCCCAGCACGCTTCGCAGATAGGCCTCGAAAGTCCCGAATTCGCGCTGAACCTCGAGGAAGGCCTTCGCGTTCCCGACCGTACTGTTGATCTTGAGACGGTTGCGAACAATACCCGGATTCTGGAGCAACCGCTCGATTTTAGACGGCGTGAAGCGCGCCACCCGCGCCGGATCGAAACCAGCGAATGCGGCGCGATAGTTCTCGCGCTTATTGAGGATCGTCTCCCAACTCAGGCCTGCCTGCGCACCTTCGAGCGTGAGGAACTCGAAGAACGTGCGGTCGTCGTGAACGGGCACACCCCACTCGTCATCGTGATACGCAATGCTGATTGGCGTTCGCGCCCAGGCACAGCGAACAGGCGGATTCGTGGCTTTCGTTCTTCTGGAGTTTGAGTTGGCCTCGGAGGTCATTGACTATAGCGTTCACGATACATCCGCAACGCACGTTCATGCGTCGCCCGTTTTTCTGTTCGGACCGCGTCCCGAGCGCCAGGCACCGCGTCAGCATCCGCCCAGTCGGTCAGCGAGTCGATCGCGCCATCAAGGATAACAGCGCGCGCACAGAGGGCGAAGCGCTCCATGAAGGCGGCGTCTCGCGGACCGAGGAAATGCTCGACGGAGACATTCCGTTCGACGAGCGGCGTCAGGAGAATCGCCAGGTCAGCGGCTGGATCACCGCGATGCAGCTCGTCCCAATCGATCAGCCACCACCGCCCATCCGGCTCGACGAGGACGTTGCCAAAGTGGAGATCGCCATGGACGGGGCTCACGGTCGGCCCGTCGAACGCACCCGACGAGGTCATCCCTGCGAGGCGTGATGTCTCTGTCCGCATCCATTCGAACGTCTCGGCAGAGACGAACGGAGGAACCTTCTTCTCCGACTCGAGCTCCTCGAGGTCGCTGACAAACCGCTCGATCCACAGATCGAGAAAAGCCTGACGCAGCGTAAGAGGTCGATCGGGCAGCGCCGCCGCCAGCTCGCAGTCCTCGTGTAGGAGGTTGGCAGCAGCCATGAGATCGGCGGTCAGGAGTTCGGTTGCCGGCTGGGCCACGATTGAGGGCATGGCGATGCCCACGAGGTCACCGAGATCTATCCATGAGAGGATCGGCGGCGCATGATATCGGGAGGTGAGCCGATCTCGCACTTCGAAGGCCCGCCGAAGGCCTGCACGCGCGCCGGTCAGCTTGACATGGAGCGTCGACACGCCGTCAGTCACCGTGCACGCGATGTTGGCGTGCCAGCCAGATGGATTGACCACCCGAACGACCCGCAGCCGCCCGGACGTCCACCCGAACTGTTCAGGCCGTTGCAGCATCCACTCTTCGAGAGCGCGGGTCCACCCGCTCTCTGCATCGCTGATCACGAGCCTCCTCTCTCGCGAAGGTAGTCAGCGATCTCAGCGTACTTCCCGTACTCGGCCCAACCGAGCGGCGTGCCGCCGTAGACGGTATCTTTCGCGTCCAGGTCGGCCCCGCGTTCCACAAGCACCCTGACGGCGTCGAGCGAACCGGAGGACACGGCGTGATGAAGCGCAGTGGCGTGCGAATACAGATCGGCACAGGGCGCATTGAGGTCGACGCCAAGGTCAATCACCCTGGCGAGGGCCTCGGCCCTGCCTCTCAGTGCCGCAAGGATGAACCCAAACTGCCGGGCCCCAGCCGTCGCGGCAGGCCCGAGACGCCTGACGTCGTCCCATCGTGCGAGGCACAGCGCTGTCGCCAGCGTCAGGCTGGCGCCTCGTTCCACTAGGTGCGCGGCGGCGGCGACGTTGCCGTTGACCAGCGCATTGTCCGGGTTGCCTTCGGGGGAAGCACCCGCGTCGATCAGAACGTCGATGAGATCGATCTGTACGTTGCAGTCTCGGGCGATCCAGGACCACGACACCAGCCTAAGTGCATAGTCGAGTTGCTCTCGCAGGGTTTCAGCGGCCTGGCGCTCGACGGCTCGTACGATCGCGCCGGTGACGTCGGCGATATTCGACGGCAACCTGCCATTGCGGACCGGGTCCTCGGCGATGAACCAGAGCAGATATGGGTTCCGGAAGAATCCGTCAAGCGCATCGCCGACTTGATCGCGCAACCAGGCGCCGGGGCGGTCAAGCCGATCGCGGACCAGGGCGGGATGCGCGGTCACGAGGCGTTCGACTTCGGTTATGTCACCACGATCGATGGCCGCCACCGCGGAGCAGAACAACTCGTCCAGCATCAGATGCCGACAGTCAGGACGCGACCGATGCGCCGGCAACCGCGCCGGGGTTTCGTGGCGGGATATCAGCCACGGGGGGCGCGGGGGCCGCGGGCAGTTCAAAGAAAAATGTCGCGCCGCCCCACTCGTTGCCACAGCAGCCGATCACTCCGCCAAGCGAATCGATGATGCCGTAGCTGACGGACAGTCCGAGGCCCGTACCCTTCCCGACCGGCTTGGTGGTGAAGAACGGCTGGAACAGCTTCGGCTCGTTCTCCGGAGAGACCCCGGGGCCGTCGTCCTGAACGTCCAGCCGCACCTTCGGTCCGGCCTCTGACAGCCGTATGAGGATCCGGCCGCGCTCTCTGCCGGCCGACTCGATGGCCTGCTGCGCGTTGATGACGAAATTCAGCGTCACCTGCTCGAGCTCGGTGAGGTTCGCCTGGACCTTGGTGGACGTGGAGGCTTCCACGTCGATCGCGATCGATGATTTCTCGAGATCGTGCCGCCGCAGTTGAATCACTTCAGCGATGACGATTCGAAGATCGACGAGCGCAGGCGGACCGGACTGCGGGCTGACGAACCGGGACAAGTTACGGATGATTTCTCGCGCGCGGCCGCTTTGCGTCTTGAGCCGCGTAATCTCCTCCTGCGCCGAAGCCGCGAGGTGCGGATCGCGCTCGAGAAGCTCCGCGGTGCCGAGAATGGCCTGCAGCGGATTGTTCAATTCGTGCGCGACACCGGAGACCAGCAGGCCGACGGCGGCGAGCCGCTCCTGGCGGACCACCTGCCGCTGGAGCGACTGGACCATCCCGCGCATCTTCCGTTCTTCCTCCACCTGGCGGTCAAGGGCGTCACGCGCCGCCCGCAGCTTGGCTGCCATCGTGATGAAGTCCTCCTGCAGTCCGGCGATCTCGAGGTTCGGCGACTTGGTCCGTGCGGGCGCCGACAGATCGCCCTCCGCGATACGCTGCGCCGCAGCGCGGATCCGGTCCAGGCCGGTGCTGGTGTGATGGGACACCCACAGCGACAGCCCCAGCAGGACGAGCACGGCGGCGAGGCTGATCGTCAGGTTCCGCCACCAGAACGCCGACAGGCGATCCGCGACAACGGTCTGCGGGATCCCGACGCTCAGCGACCAGGGTCCTCGAGCCACGGACTCGGTGCCGACGAACCGCTCGACGCCGTCGACGTCCGATCGCAGGCCGATGTCCGGCGCAGGTTCGGCGCGGGCGACGATCGTCTGGCCGATGTATTTTTCACCGTCGGGACTGCGCGCCACGATCTGGCCGCGTTGATCGACCACCGTCACCACGGAGCCGTCGGGCAGCGCAAGAGTATCGAACACGTGCTGGAGCCGAAGCAGATTGAGGCTCAATGCCAGCACGCCGACCACTGCGCCATCGCCTGCATGCACCGGGTACGCCTGACCGATCGTCGGCCTGCCGGTGAGAGGGCCGGCAATCAGCTCGCTGATCGCGGGCCGCCCGGTCTTGAGGACACCGAACATGTACGCCGGCGCCGGCACGGACCTACGATCGGCTGGAACGCCTATGGCGGACGCCACCAGCAGGTTGTTGCTGTCCCTGAGGACGACGTTCAGGAGAAGCGGCTGCTCGCTGAGAAGGCCCGCAAACAATTTTTCGCATTCCGCAGGATCGAGGGCCGGGATGGCGGGATGCCGGATGAGCGCCGATGCCATCGCATCGAGCCCGTCAAAGTACTGGTTGAGATAAGCGGCCGCCAGCCGGGCAACCGACTGCGCTTCCTGCCGCACTTCCTCCTGGCGCTCGGCCCGCGTGCGATCGGCCGACCACACCATCGCGCCGGCCAGCATGAGCAGCAGCGCACATGTGGCGACGACGATCTGACGCCGAAGCGGCTGCGCGCTCAGAAATCGCACGGGAACACCGCGATTCTAGCGCAGGACCAGCGGATCGGGCACGCCGGCTTCAGCGAATCCTCTGGCCCGCAATGCGCAGCTGTCGCACCGTCCGCAGGGGCGTCCCTCAGGCGCAGGATCGTAACAACTGTGTGTCAATCCGTAATCAAGCGCGAGCGCCAGACCGCGCCGAATGATCTCCGCCTTGGTCAGATCGATGAGCGGGGTGTGCACGCGGAACCGTCCCCCCTCGACACCCGCCCGCGTCGCAAGCGCCGCCAGCGACTCGAACGCGCGAATGAATTCGGGACGGCAGTCTGGATAACCGGAATAGTCGAGCGCGTTGACGCCCATCACGAGATCGGAAGCTTCGAGCACTTCGGCCCATGCGAGCGCGAGCGACAGGAAGATCGTGTTGCGCGCGGGCACGTAGGTGGAAGGAATACCTGTCTGGACATCGGTGGCCGTGAGGTCTCGGTCGCGCGGGACGCTCGCGTCCGAGGTCAGCGACGATCCGCCGATGGCGCGCAAGTCGATCGGCAATTCGAGATGGCGCGCGCACGCCAGAGCCCGCGCCACCGCGCGCGCCGACTCGATCTCGCGGGCGTGCCGCTGTCCGTAGGAGATCGTCAGCGCGTACAGCTCGAACCCCTGGCTCTTCACAATGGCTGCGGCGGTGTATGAATCGAGGCCGCCACTCAACAGGACTACGGCTCGCATTTGGTAAGTTGGTAAATACGTAGGCCGGGTCCTTTTGGACCCGGCGTTACCAATTTGCCAACTAGACTCCCCTGGTATCTGCAGGCCATATGTACTTGTGCAGCTGCAGCTGAAGTCTGGCAGGCAGATGATCGTCGAGCATCCATTCGGACAGCGTGCGCGGCTCGAGCACGCCGTGGACCGGCGACATCAGGACGGCGGCGGTGCGATCCGCGAGCGCGTACCGGGCGATCACGTCGCGCGCGAACTCGTAGTCCGCGCGATCCTTGATGACGAACTTCACTTCGTCGCCGGGCGCCAGAATATCGAGATTCGTCCAGTCGTTCCGGCCGGCTTCCCCGCTGCCGGGACACTTGACGTCGACGATCTTCAGAACGCCGTCCGGCACCCGGGCGATCGAGCGATGACCTCCCGTTTCGAGCATCACCGTGCGGCCGGCGCCGCCCAGGCGCTGCATCAGCTCGTACACATCTTCCTGAAGCAGCGGTTCGCCGCCGGTCACTTCGACGAGCGGACAGGGGTAGCGCTCGACCGCCGCCACCACATCGTCCACCGACATTTTCCGCCCTTCGTCGAAGGCGTACGGGGTATCGCACCAGGAACAGCGGAGGTCGCAGGCCGTCAACCGCACGAAGACACACGGCTGTCCCACACGGCTCGACTCGCCCTGAATCGAGTAGAAGATCTCGTTGATCGTCAGCATCCACTATCATTCTACGAGTGACGCGGGCTCTGCGCATCGGAACTTCGGGATGGAACTACCCGGCGGGTCGCGGCACCTGGAACGGCGTCTTCTATCCGCCCACGCGAAAGCGTCCGAAAGGGTTCGACGAGCTCGCCTTCTACGCAAGCCACTTCGACACCGTCGAGGTCAATTCGACCTTCTATGGCCAGCCTCGCGCGGAGGTGAGCCGCGCGTGGGCCGACCGCACTCCGGCCGGCTTCGAGTTTTCCGTCAAGCTGTACCAGAAGTTCACGCACCCGAAGATGTACAAGGAGCGCGTGGCCGATTCGCTGGCGCCGGAAGCGGCGGCGATGGGTGACGGCGACTGGCTCGAGGCCCTCACGAAGCCGAATCAGGCGGACCTCGACGAATTCCGCCGGGGGATCGACCCTCTTGCGACCGCCGGCAAACTGGGCGCGCTGCTGGCACAGTTCCCGCCGAGCTTCAAGGACACGCCAGCCTCAACCGATTATCTGGCGGGCCTTCTCGCCGCGCTCGCCGGCTATCAGGTCGCCGTCGAATTGCGTCATCGGAGCTGGAGCGACCGCGTTCGCGAGACGCTCGCCCTCCTCAACGGTTTCCAGGCGGCCTGGGTGCAGATCGACGAGCCGAAATTCAAGTTCTCGATCAGGCAGAACTACCTGCCGAACGTCGAGGGTTTTTATTACATGCGCCTGCACGGGCGGAATGTCGAGCAATGGTGGCGGCACGCGAAATCCGAAGATCGCTACGACTACCTCTATTCGGCGGACGAGCTGCGCGAGTTCTCGGACACGGCGAGCGCGGCCCGCCGGCTGGTCAAGAAGTTGTACCTCTATACGAATAATCACTTCTCGGCGAAGTCGGTCGCGAATGCGGCGATGATCAAGCAGCAACTGGGGGAGCCGCTCGACGGCGAGTATCCCCAGGAATTTCTCGAGCGCTATCCGGAGCTCGTTGGCGTGGTGAACCTCACTCGCGCACGTACATCTTCGTGATGACGTCACCTCGATCAAGGGTTGCGGGCACATCCGCCCCCGCGATGACGCGTCCGAAGACGGTGTAGTAACCGTCCAGATCGGCGCGCCTCGCGAGCGTCACGTAAATCTGACTGTCAGCGGCGGACGGAATGCCGGGATGGGCCATCGCCACGGCACCTGCGACATGCAGATGCTTCTTCGAGATTTCCGCGGCCCCGATCGGCTTGCCGCTCGACGCCTCGGGTCCGCGCCCCCACTCGCCTTCCTTGCCCATGTCGCGCGATCGCGGATCGCCCCACTGGACCAGAAACCCGGGAATCGCCCGATGGACGCGTTGACCGTCATAGAATCCCCGGCGAACCAGCGCGACCACGTGCGCAACCGTTTTCGGCGCTTCCCTGGGATAGGTCTCGAACGCAAACGTGCCCCTGGTCGTCTCGACGACAATGACGACAATGACCGGGCCGGGGCCGCCCGTCTGGCTCGCAGCCGGCGCTGTCGTCAGAACCGCGAGACAGGCCGCCGCCAACACGAAACGAATCGTTCTCATCGTTTCGCCGTCACCGTCACGCCCACTCGAGGGCAATACGGCTCGATCGCGCACGCGCCGCAACGAGGATAGACCGGACGGCAGACGTTCTGACCCCACGTCACGAGATACAGGTTGATGTACGGCCACCAGCGGTCTGCCGTCGCCCGATAGAGCGCCAGATCGGAAGAG